>OBEQ010714177.1_pt1 | contig 38756 bp, 37 predicted proteins | sample 1670901 | NCBI WGS metagenome assembly OBEQ01 (sample SAMEA104232315, study PRJEB22302) | groundwater metagenome | biome: forest; feature: aquifer; material: groundwater | place: USA | collected 2011-08-07 | depth 5.4 m | reverse complement strand
CTGGCGCGGCTGACCGGATTCGAACCGGCGATCTCCTCCGTGACAGGGAGGCGCTTTAAGCCGGACTAAGCTACAGCCGCAAAAATTTTTTAATGCTGCGCGCGACAGGAAGTTTAGCAGAAACAGGGGTAAAAAAGCAAAACTGAGAACTTATGTTGTGTTTACAGGCAGCGAAAAGTAAAAAGTTGAGCCTTTGCTAAGCGTGCTTTTGACCCACATTTTGCCGCCCAGCTTCTCAATGATTTGTTTGGAGATGGATAGGCCCAAGCCCAAGCCGGGGAAGGCCGAAGAAACGCTATTAGAGCGGTAAAAACGCTCGAAAATGTGCGGCTGGTCTTGGGCGGAGATGCCCAGCCCAAAATCCTGGACGCTAACAATAATCTGGCCGTTCTCCAGCTGGCTAGCAACCTTAATTAAATCGGCTTTGGGTGAATATTTAGCCGCGTTACGGATAAGGTTGCTAACCACCTGACCCAGCCTGTCGGGGTCGCTACTAATCGACTGCTGAGTTGAGCCATCAAGCGTCAGTTTATGTTTAACAGTAAAAGCCGCTTCTTGAACTTCTTCTTTAAGAAATTCATCAAAGTTAAAACTCCGAATATTAAACTTCAAAGACTGGCTGCCCAAACTAGCCTCGCGGAGGTCGTTAATTAGCATGTTGATTTTTACCGACTGGCGGCTGAGGCGGCTTAGCTGCTGGTTAATATCACCAAGCTGGGCGTTCCTTTTAAGCAAGAATTTAAGGTAGTCCGAAAAAATGCTGATGTTGCTAACCGGCCCCTTTAATTCGTGCGCGGCCACCGCTAAGAAAGTGGTTTTTTCTTTATTCAGCTTTTCCAGCTCGGTTCTTTTAAACTCAGCTTCAGCAATCTGTACCTTTTGGCTGAAGAATTCTTTAACCGTTTGGGCCAAGTTGCCAAACTCATTTTTATATACCGCCAGTCGCGCCAAATAGGCCGGCTGCTGATTTTTGATAGCCGAATTGATGATACGCAGTGGCTGCAAAACGTAGCGCCATATAAAAAGCACCACCAGGCCCATGAGAGCTACCGCCAAACTAGCTAGCAGTCTAATTTGCCGGGAGTAAGATTTGTTTAGGTCAGTTACTTCCGGCACGCTCGACGTGGAACGTAACCGTCCTACCGGCTGGCCCTGCCAGTCCGCCAAAAGGCTGCTAAAAGAAATCGAATCTTTGCTTATTTGGTCGCTTTTATCAGCGCTCGGCGGCTCCAAGCTAACCGTGCTTTGGGATAAATCCGAAAGATCTTTGATGTGGGCCTTATCTAAAAAGCGGCCAATTACCCAAAAACCCTGGGCCGGCTGTTTGTGCGCCGGGTCATTACTACCCACAATCGTGGCTGCCCGGACTTCTAGCACCCCCTCAGCGGTTTGCTGGTAAAAATGCTCAAACTTATCGGTTTTTAACTTGTCAAAAAAGGCTGCCGGCAGCTTAGGGTCTTTTAAAGAAATATTGTCGCTGGCCGCACTCTGGTAAAGTATTGTCCCATTGGGATGATAGACCCAGTCGATGTCGGTGTGGAATGTCTCCAGGCCGACATCTAGGTTCTGGTGGGCAAAAGCCAGATCGCCATTTTTGGCAAAATTAACCATATCGTCCCAAAACGAATAATCTTCCGAAAAAGTCTGGAGCAGCGAACCTTCCAATCTGTTGATTTGGTCAAAATATTGTTTGCGCTGGGATATCTCGGTGGCTAACAGATGGTTGGTGCGGTCAATATCAAAACGGTGCTGAACAGCGATGATGACGGCGACACTTCCCAGGATAAATATTAAAAGTAGCAGAAATCGGGCCTGCAGTTTCATATCCCTTATGGTATACGTAAATGCTTATTCTTACCATCAAGCCTATGCTTATTCGATTCCTCAACTAAATATCAGTCCTGCCTAGATTTAGGCCTTCCAGCCGCCAAAAATTAAAAAAATCGTTGGGCGAAACAAATTGATTAACTTTGAAGAATATGAATTAGACTGCGGCTGCGTCAGATTTAGGCTGCTTGGCGCCCCCGGGATAAGGCTGCGTTACAATCACTACCAAAATAACCACAATCCCCACTACAACATGTGGCAGCCAAGCCGCCTTTTTTTGGTCATGGAAACCAAACAGCCACGGCGAAAGCGCCAAAAAAGCTGACGCCAAAAAATCGATAGTTAGGTGATAGTACATACCTATTATTTTCCAAACACCCCACTCGTAGTTAGTAAAAAGGCTGTAAACAATTAAAATCACGCCCAAAACTCGCGGAATATTGACCGCCGCCCCGCCAACGTCGCTGAAGCCAAAGATATTTGGCGCCAGTATCAGAGCGACGCCCACTAAATAGTCTAGTATGCCGTGGACTTTAGTTGGTAAAAATCGTAAAGCTTGCATATTTTCCTCCTTAGTTCAGGGCCAAAGCGCTCTGTTTAAACCAATTGTACCGCCAAAGCCGCGCTTGCGCCAAATGGCCTCAAATGCCAGGACCTATTGACAACCTAAAAGCATGAGAGTATTTATTAGGACATGGCTAAAATAACAGAAAGTGGTCTGCCAGAATCTTTTAGAGTTCCGGAAGAATATACTACGCAGGATAGGCGGGTCAAATTGGGTTACTTGGGTGAGTTATTATTGACTGGCTTTAATAATCCGGAACAACATAGGAAAGTATTACGCCAACTAGAAATTGGCGCCGTCGCCTTATATCAAGATTAATAGCTAAGCAATTTGAATAATTCCTGCGAAGCTTTAGGCTCGAATTGAAGAGTTGAGTAACTTAGCGAGCATCGGACACCACTGAACCGATGGCTTCACCCATAATAACTTTTTTGATGTTACCAGCGGGGTACAGGCTAAAAACAATAATCGGCAGGTGGTGATCCATGGCAAAGCTGATGGCGGCGTTGTCCATGACATTAATATCTGGATTACTGAGCGCCTCGGCGTGAGTTAAGGATTCGTGCTTCTTGGCATCGGCGTGCTGCAGGGGGTCTTTATCATAAACGCCTTCTACCTTGGTGGCTTTTAAGACCGCCTGGCAGTCTAGATCTAGGGCCGTAATCACTGCCGCTGTATCGTGCGTGAAGTAGGGGTTGCCGGTGCCGCCGGCAACAATCACAATCCGGCCTTTTTCTAGCTGTTTTAGAGCTTTGCGCCGGATGTAAGGCTCGGCGGCGCTTTCCATCCGCAGGCGGGTTTGCAGCCGCGCCGGCTGGCCGTTAGCCTCCAGCACATCTACTAGCGCCATGCCGTTTAAAATACCCCCTAACATTCCCATATAGTGGCCAGTAGCTGGCTCTAAACCCTTGATATCTAAGTCTTTACCGCGCACAAAGTTTCCGCCGCCCACTACTACCGCCATTTGCACGCCAGTTTCACTGGCCACGTCTTTAAGCTCTTTGGCTAGGTTTTCAACGAATGTTGGATCGATGCCAAAACGGCCGTCGCCAGCAAACTGTTCCCCCGAGAGTTTGAGCAGTATTCGCTTGTAAGCCATTGCCATATATATTAGCGCTTTGTGATCAGATTTGCACGTTCTTGTAGGAGGCAATTTGCTATACTCGGATTCGGTAGTTTTGGAGCCACCTCGGGCACCGCTTTAGGGGTACCTCACCATTTTATAATGGAGCCGATAGGCGGAATCGAACCGCCGACCTTCACTTTACGAAAGTGCTGCTCTACCAGCTGAGCTATATCGGCCTAAAAAATGGTGAGGGACTGCTAGCTAGGCTAAGGTGGCAGATGTTTACCTCTGCGAAATTAGTATAATGGTAGTACGCTTGCTTCCCAAGCAAGAGGCACGAGTCCGATTCTCGTATTTCGCACCATTCGACTCGCTCCGCTCGCTCATGGTAAACCATTTGCGAGTCGAATGACCCTGAGTTTATCGAAGGGCCATGAAAGAGTGTAAAATAAGCTTTATGGCTAATAGCTTTCAGCTAGGGACTTTCAGCTAATTTTTTATGCAATTTCCCAAAAAATTCTTCCACGACCGGGTGATTTTAATTTTAACGACTATCTTGGCCATTCTCTTAGTAGTTGGGGTTAGTCTGGTCTTGTTACGCTTTGACGCCTCTAAAAATCCCACCACCATTGTGGCTTACCGGCCCAATATTTCGGGCGTCCAGTACCAAAGCGGCAAACCCATAGATATTTATAGCTTGGCGCTGTTTATGATAGTTACCGCGCTGGGCGCGGTGGTTCTAAGCGCCCGTATATATATTGTCCGGCGGTCGATTGCTACTTTTATCCTTGGCTCCAGTATCTTTCTTTTGGTGCTGGCTATCATTGTCGCCAACGCCTTAATTTCACTACAATAGCAGTTCGTATCAAGCCCTAAATCATAAATACGAAATCCTAAACAAATTAGAAACACCAATCTATAAATACCAAACTATTTGGAATTTGGAGCATTAGAATTTAGCTATTGTTTTAGGAATTTAGGATTTAGAGTTTAGAATTTAAGTATATGCGTTCTATTGAGATCCCCCAGCCCCAGGAGCGCGACTGGCGTTACCGGGCCTTTGAAATCCTGCCGGGCGCCCTAACTTGGACTATTTTAATCCTGCCGGCCATTTTAGCTATTATTAGCCCCCGGCTGGCCGCCTATTTCATAATTGTTTATCTGTTAATTTGGTTCGTGCGGGCTATTGGCCTGGATATTCGCTCGCTGCAAGGCTGGCGGGCCATGAACCAGCATAAAAATCTGCCCTGGAAAAAGCTCAACCAGGACCTGGAAAAACTGAGCCCGCTCACGCCGGGCGCCCCGGCTTGGCACGCCCGCAATATCGAAAGAGTGGCTCGCTACATACCAGCCCACCGCCGGATACTCCCCAGCCAAGTCCTGCATCTGGTAATCATTGCTTTTTACAATGAATCCCGGGAGGTCTTAGAGCCGACCATTAGGAGCCTCATCGATGGCCACTACGACCCCCAAAAAATAATTTTAGTTTTGGCTTTCGAGGAGCGCGGCGGCTCCGACACCAAGGACCTCGCGCATCAGTTAATCAGCAAGTTCGGCTCGCATTTTTACCACGCCGAGGCGGTAGAACATCCCGGCGATATTGTTGGCGAGATAGTGGGCAAGGGTGGTAACGCCACTTTTGCTGGCCGCCGCGCCCAGCAGTTTTTGGAAGAAAAGGCCATTGACCCGTCGCACGTCATGGTAACCACCTTGGATGCCGATAACCGCCCCGATAAACAGTATTTTGGCGCCCTAACATACACCTACTGCTCCACCGAGGAACCCAAGCATGCCTCTTATCAACCAATAACCATGTATTTAAACAATATTTGGGACGCCCCGGCGCCGATGCGAGTTATAGCTACCGGTAATTCCTTCTGGAACGTCGTTTTGTCGCTGCGGCCGCACATGCTGCGAAATTTTTCGGCGCATTCCCAACCTATGGACGCCCTAATCGACACCGATTTTTGGAGCACCCGGACCATCGTGGAAGACGGGCATCAATACTGGCGGACCTTCTTCCGCTACGACGGCCAACACGAGGTTTATCCGATCTTTGTACCTATTTACCAGGACGCCGTTTTTACCAGCAGTTACAAACGGACTTTAAAAATGCAGTTTATTCAAGTTCGGCGCTGGGCCTGGGGAGCCTCAGACATCGCTTACGTGGCTTATCAGGGCTTTATGAAAAAAAATGAAGTTCCCAAACTAAAACTGGTGGCCAGATTTGGCCGTTTATTAGAGGGCCACATCGGCTGGTCCACGGCGCCGCTAATATTACCTCTGGCCGGGCTAGTGCCTTTCTTTTTAAACCCCCAAAGTTATATCGCTAATCAGCTGCCGCAGGTAGCCTCTAAATTACAAACCGTGGCCATGATGGGCATTATTATCAGCCTGTTTCTAAGCATGCGGGCTTTGCCTCCCAAACCGGCCCGCTACAGGCGCCGGCGGACCTTTTGGATGGTTATTCAATGGGTCTATTTGCCATTAACAACTATCATTTACAGCTCTTTCGCGGCCATTTACTCCCAAACGCGGCTGATGTTTGGCTGGTATTTGGGCTGGGTTGTAACCGAGAAAGGCGTCCGCAAATAGCCCTAGGTCTACGCACCGCGCTGGCCTGCTGCCGAGCGAAGCCCGGCACGCCGCCCAGCGCTTTTGGCGCATTACGTCGTCAGAGCTTCCGGTACTCCTTCACCGTACCTTTCTGTACGGCTCAGTCCGTTCCTCAACTCTTCCTTGTACTGCGCTAAAATGCGTAACCCTGGAACTATTGCGGCAAATTTCTAGTTACTAATTGCACTAATTATTCTAAACAAATCCCAAATTCAATGATCAAGCACCTTAGATTAATTAGAAATTAGGTCAATTAGAGTAATTTGCCTGCAAAGCTAACTTTGCAGGCTGGGGTGTTCGGCGACGTAGCGTAGCCAGCCGCGGCGATTAAAGCGTTTAAGAACCTCGGCGCTAATTCTACTGATCTGCTCGGCAGAAAGGATAAAGTCCCTAGAAGTGTGCAAGAGTTTACTAATAATTGTGCCTGTAAGCTCTCTAGCTTCGCTGTAACAGTTTTTGCGGTCTTGAAGCGCTAGAAGTACTTCCGTAAACAAAATATCGGCTGAAAAGGGCACAAGAGCCCCGTTTTTATCTACCTGAAAAATCTTTTCTAACTCAGGAAGTTCATGGGTGGTAAAAATACTATGGCATTTCTGGCACTTCCGGCGCCGCCATACCTGGTTATTGCGCTTTTGGAGCCGGCTATTAATTACCTGCGTGGCCGCGCCACAATATACACAAACCATGCCAACATATTGTCATAACGCTAATGATAATTCCAGTGCATAACTTGTTAGAGATGGGGGATAAATAAAAAAGCCGGCTACCTTTAGATGTAACCGGCTCAGTATTTCTGGGACTAGTTGTTGGCGTTGGCCTGTTTTAGGCGGCGAATACGGTTGGAAACAGGTTTTAGATTAATTATTTCTTCGTAAAAGAGCTTAAAGCCCTCTAAAGCACTATCGCGCTTTTTGGCACTCAACATAAACCTCACAATTAACCCGGTTATGTTAACACTAAAACGCTTCTAAGTCAATAGTTGTTACAATTAAAGCCGTGCCCAAAAATTATTTTCAACAGATAGCCCTATCAGCCTCCGGCTCGCGCAGTGGTTTTCTCAACACCCGCGGCGGCCGACTCCAAACGCCCTTTTTTATGCCGGTCGGCACTAAAGGGGCAGTCAAAAGTCTCCAGTCAGAGCAGGTAGAGGCTACGGGTGCGCAGGTGCTGCTGGCTAACACCTACCACTTGCATATCCAGCCGGGCGAAAAGGTGATTAAAGGGCTTGGCGGCCTGCATAGTTTTAGCGGCTGGCAAGGGCCGATTTTAACCGATTCCGGTGGCTTTCAGGTCTTTTCGCTGGCCAAAGTGCGCAAAATAACCGAGGAAGGGGTCTATTTTAAGAACCTCGCCAGCGGTCGTGAAGTCCTAATTACCCCTGAAAAGTCGATGCAAATCCAGTTTGATTTAGGTTCGGATATAATTATGGCCTTTGACGATTTAACAGGGCTGGCGGAGCACGAAAGGCACCGCACGGAGGAAGCTGTCGAGCGCACTCATCGCTGGCTGAAGCGTTGCCTAAGTGAGTTTAGAAAACTCACCAAAAATATGAAGCCCTCAAAGCGGCCTTTGCTTTTTGGCATCCAACAAGGTGGCCTAGATAAAAAACTAAGAGCTCAAAGCCTAGAGTTCGTACAAGCCCAGCCAGTCGACGGTCTTGCCATAGGCGGCCTGGCGGTCGGTGAAACCCGGGCCCAGATGTACGATATGCTGGAATTTCTAGCCCCTCAATATGATTCAGCCCGCCCCCGATACCTAATGGGCGTCGGCGAGCCTAAAGATATGAGATTGGCGATCGAGCAGGGAATAGATATATTTGACTGCGTGCTACCTACCCGTAACGCCCGGCATGGCCAGGCGTGGATAGCTGGCGATAAAAAAATTAATCTCAATCAAGTCGTTTATGCCAAAGACCCAGCTCCAATAGATAAAAACTGCGATTGCCAGACCTGTCAAACCGGCTACAGCCGGGCTTTTTTGCGCCATCTATTTAAGTCAGCCGATCCACTGGCTGGCAGCCTGGCTTCAATTCATAATCTTAGATATTTGGCACATCTCTGCGAAGAGTATAAAAGCTAAGCAGCTTCCGGCGGTTTTACGGCTACTATTGTGGCATTTGATCCACCGAAGCCCATGCCGTTACTCAGGAAACCATCAACCTCCACATCAGTTGCTTCACTAGTTGTGGGAACAAAGTCCGACATATCGGGGTCTGTTAACACCGAATCCAAGCCTGTGGGAGGCATTTTACCTTCATGCATTATTTTAGCTGTAACAACAAATTCGATACCATTAGCTCCGCCTACGGCATGGCCGAGTGGGCCTTTAGTGGGAAAAACCTTACCCTTAATTTGCTCCGGGTCATAATCTTCATTTTTACCACTGAAAACATTAAGGGTTGCTCGGGCCTCTACCTGATCACCAACGCGCTTCAGTTTAGCCCTGCCGGCACTAGTTGCATGAGGATTAAATAGAAGAGCTAATTTTCTTGATACGTTGGCTCTTCGCAGCGCTAAGCGCATAGATTCCTCTGTACCCTCGCCGCTCAGCATGGTGGGGTCGTAGGCGTCGCTCGTCTCGCCATAGCCAGTAACAAGCGCAAAAACAAAGGCTCCTCTAGCCAAGGCTCTCTCATAGGGTTCGAATACTCCAACACCTGCTCCTTCGCTAAGCACCGCTCCACCTGGGTCATCCGCCTCTATTGCCCGGAAAGGCCAGGGGGCATCATTTGGATCTTCTGATTCACTACCGGCAGTCGTCGCCTCAAACTCCGCTATAACTGTTGGGTTAAGGCCATCGGTACCGCCGGCGATAACTAAATCAGCTTCATCATTCTCTATCAAACGAACGGCGTGAGCAACTGCGGCGTTACCAGAAGAGCAGGCTTTAATCAATGTATTATTAGGACCCCTAGCTCTAAAAAGCATAGAAGCCATGACCATTGGGTTATCTGGCTGACTCTTGGGCATGCTGGTGGGGGGTATCTGATTGCCCTTAACTAATTCAAAAGCGAATCCCGGAATTTCCGCAGCTCCACCAATGCCAGTACCAACTACCACAGCCGCCCGCAATTCTTCGACGCCAGTAATAAATAATTCATCATTCATTACCTCCGCTTGCCGAGCTGCCTCGATTGCTGCTGCAATGAAAAACTGGGCGGCAGTGCTGTAGTATCGGTCTACATTTCTTGGTTTAATCCGATTAGCTAGCGCTGGATCAGATAGAAAGTCAAAATCATGAACCAGGGCGGCTAAATGTGTAGTAAATCTCGGAATATATACTTCCGCTCCTGCATTTACTAAACTCTGCTCAATCCAAGGTCTTTCATTTTTTATCGCTCTCTTTCCATCCAGAAGAGCTTGGTAGGTCGTCTCTAGGTTATGGCCTAGAGGTGTAATTGCTCCTAAACCCGTTAAAGCTACTAATCTTCTTTCTGCCATATTAAACTGTTACCACCAACGCCTCGGCGGTCATACCACCACCGAAAGCAGGCATAAGTAGATTATCGCCTTTCTTAATTTTGCCATCTCTAATCCCTCGTAATAGAGCGAGAGGGATAGAGGCAGTTGAGGTATTGCCGTGCCTATCTAAATCAACTATCAGTTGTTCGGGTTTAAAACCAAGTTTTTCGTTAGCCGGCTCAATTATTCTAATATTAGCTTGATGAGGAACATTCCAATCTATTTTATCCCTGGTAATTCCGGTATTTTCCTCGGCTCTATCAAGTGCGATATTGCCAATATGTACCATTATTCTACTCGCTCTCTTTAGTACTTTAGGACCGTCCATGTAAATATGCTCGCCGTAATTGGCATAAAGGATTTCTTCCTCGTCGCTATCGGTTTCCTGCCACCATCCGTGCAGGCCACTTTCGCTGCCGGTTCTCTCTAGTACGGCAGCAGCGCCAGCATCGCCAAACACAATTGCCGTGCCTCTGTCAATCTTAATTTCACCTCCTTGCTCTTCGATAAGAGCTTCTATAGCAATAGCTAATTCTGTATCTATATCACTTCCACTATCCTTAGACATTCCATAAGCAGCCTTCAGCGCATCTACAGTTTGTGGAACTTTATCAAAAAAACCTACTCTTTTTGACAGAGCTTCCGTGGCAATAACTAGAGCACTATCAATGCCGTCACTGTCGAATCTTTTATATGCGGCTTCCAAGGCGTTTACCCATCCAGTGCAAGCTAGATTTCGATCATCACTAGCAATAGGATTGTAGCCTTTCTGCCGCAGTATTTTTTGGATACCGGGGTGGGCGCCATTTATTGGCCTATATGTATCGGCAGTCGAGCTAGCGACATATAGGTAATCGATTTCTGCAGGCGATTTAACTCCAGCATATCGCAGAGCGCGTAGGCCAGCCTCTGCTCCTAAAGTTACGACATTTTCTCCCCCGCTAGCTAAATGTCGGTACCTAATTCCAGTGTGATCGTAAATCCATTCTGGAGTTGAATCTATTCCAAAATCTTTTATGAGCCGTCTATTAGAATAGCGTTCTTTAGGTAACTTTTTACCAAAGCCCGTCATTTCTACACCGAAAACTGGCGTTTGCTTTCCCATCTATACTCCTAAGATGTCGCTACTATAGCATTTAAATTCTAGTTTTCAAACGGATTCAAGAAGAACAAGTAAATGGTGGGCAATACAGGATTTGAACCTGTGACCTCTTCGATGTCAACGAAGCGCGCTAGCCCCTGCGCCAATTGCCCATAAAAAAGCCAACTGCCTGTCCGCCGAAGCCTTGGCGAAGGCGGAAGCTAGCTAGCCTTATAATTATAACCTTATCTTATATGATATAGTCGATCCACACACTTTCTTGATGTACTATCATATATGGTATAAAAAAGCCTAATCCACAGCTGTGGAAAAACTAACAAAAAAGTACTAGCATTTTATGGCTAGCTTGTGTAGACTAGTTCGTAGGTTGAGTTTTGCGATGTGTTAACCCGCTAATTTTTTAGTCGGGTAAACATCCACTAACGGCTTGAGTTGCCTTGCGAGATAACTCAAGCCGTTTTTTTGAATGAGACAAACTACTCACCCCAAAAAGAGTCCTCTCTTTTGGCCCGCCTTAGCCTCTAGCGGATAATAAAGTCGCTGCGCGGCTCATCTGCAAAACTCACTCCTTGGGTTGACTTTAGGCTGATGCTTATATAAAGTAGCTTATCGTGAGCAAATATTTGAGCACAATTAAGACAAATACCACACCTGATCTTGCCGGGAGGTTTGTCGTGCCCAAAAGTTCATAAATAAAATAAGTAAAGAGCACGAAAGCAGCCTCCCGGAAGGGAGGTTTTTTGGTGCGAAAGGAGAGTATGGGCAAATTAATACTACACGAAGGCATTCCCTATGAAGCCTTGGAGCTAGGGAGGCAATTTCGCTACGCTCCAGGAGATCTAATTTTGAGGGCAGCTATGGAGGGCGGAGCCGCTTTAGAGGAGCTTAGGGCTAAACATGGAGCCTGGGCTGCAGGCGGTGGCTTGCGACATGAAGAAGATGAACCGCCATTTCAACCGCCTAAAGATCTTTTGAAAGATCTTTTGATTGATCTAGACCGGCACTTAATACCTACTGACTAATCTGTTATGATGTTATTTGCATATGGATCCCGTTAGAACCCAGCCCCACATTTTCGGTATATGTCTGCACGTTGGACGACAAGCCTGCTGTCCATCGCTATATAAAACTTGTAAACTGGAGGGTGGATTCTAACAGGATGGATGAGGACAAAAAGCTCGCCGAGAATGACCATCGCCGGCTCGGCAAAGAGCTGGATCTGTTCGTATTTTCCGATTTAGTCGGTGCCGGCTTGCCACTATTTACACCTCGGGGCACTGTTTTAAGAGACGAGCTGGCTAAGTATGCTAATGAACTGCGCGAAGTTCGCGGCTTTTCTAAAATCTGGACTCCCCATATTACCAAGAGTGAACTCTACAAGATTAGCGGCCACTGGGATAAATTTGGCAACGAGCTGTTTTTGGTAAAAAGCCAGGAAACTAAGGACCAGCTGGTCCTTAAGCCGATGAATTGCCCGCATCATATCCAAATTTACGCTAGCCGCCCCCGTAGCTACCGCGAGATGCCCATTAAGCTCCTAGAAACTACTACAGATTACAGGGACGAAAAGTCCGGGGAGCTGCAGGGTCTGAGCCGGGTGCGATCCATTACCCAGGACGATAGCCACGTTTTTGCCAGGATGGACCAAATAGAGGAGTCCATAGAAGAATTAATTAAGGCTGCCACAGAAATGTATAAGACCCTAAACATGAGCCTGAAGTTCCGTTTATCCTTTAAAGATAAAGACGAAGGTTACTTGGGAGCGGCTGAACTGTGGCAGAAGGCCGAGAAAACCATGGAGAAGGTGGCTAAAGCCTCGGGACTGGAGTATTTTTTGGGTAAGGGCGACGCCGCTTTCTACGGACCCAAAATTGACTTTATGGCTCTGGATATACTAGACCGCACCTGGCAAGTGGCCACCGTGCAGCTGGATTTTGTCCAACCCGAGAGATTCAAACTAGCATACGTAGATGAACATGGCCAGCAGCAGCGTCCGGTAATGATCCACTGCGCGCTTTTGGGCTCCATCGAGCGCTTTTTGGCGGTTTATATTGAACACACTTCTGGCAAATTCCCGCTGTGGCTGGCGCCGGAACAGCTGCGGGTTTTGACCATAAATGATGATCAGCCTATCTTAAAATTGGCTAAGGATGTTGTAGAAAAAGCTAAGAGTCTGAATTTACGAGCCGGACTTGACGACTCCAATGAATCGGTTGGTAAAAAAATCCGCGAAGCCGAAACTATGAAAGTCCCATACACTGTGGTGATTGGTGAAAAAGAAGTCAAATCCGGCCAAGTAACTCCCAGGCTCCGGCACGATCTGGGTGAATCTCCAACGTCGGCTATGGCTCTAGACGACTTTTTACAAAAATTAGCCGAGGCTGCCAAAAAGCGTTCTACTCCTAGCCTGGTATGAAGAAGAAAACTATCGCGGTTGATGTAGACGATGTTATTGCGTCCCACGCCGAGGCTTTAATTGAATTTAGCAACCAACGGTGGGGGACCAACTTAACGATTAATGACTATGATGAGCACTGGGCTAAGATGTGGCGGGTAGATCAGCTAGAACTAGAAAAAAGAGCCCAGGAGTTCTTTAAGGATTTTCCCTCGTTTAAACGTTTCCCGGATGCGCTAGAGGTGCTTAAAGCCTTAGCCAATAAGTATAAATTAGTTATATTGACTTCGCGGCGGCAAGAATTGGCTAAAGATACTAAAGAATGGCTTAATAAATACTACCCCAATATTTTTTCGGAAATTCATTACTCAGGCATCTGGGATAATGAGCAAGAACATTCCAATAAAAAGATTAAAGCTACTAAAGGCGAGTTAGTTAAACAAATAGGCGCAGACTATCTTATAGACGATCAACCTAAGCACTGCGTTGCCGCCGCCGAGGCAGGCGTCCGGGCCTTGTTATTTGGCGACTATTCCTGGCAAGTAGTCGAAAAGCTGCCCGCAGGCGTAGTCCGGGTTAAAGATTGGCCGGCAGTTTTGGAATATTTTGATGCCCAGAATAGATAGTGATTTTAAGCAGCGGGTCTTTGAGATTGTCGCTCAAATCCCGCGTGGCAAGGTAATGACCTACGGTCAGATTGCGGCCCTGGCCGGTGCCGCCTGGGCGGCTTGGGAAGTCGGGCAGCTCGCACATAACGGCCCATCAGATTTGCCTTGGCAAAGAGTGGTTAATAAAAACGGCGGCTTAGCTCGGGGCTACCCAGGTGGTTTTGGCGGCCATAAAAAGGCTCTGGAAGCTGATGGAGTTTATGCAGATGAAGATTTTAAAGTAGAAATTGGCAGATTATTATGGCAACCGCCGCACCAAGACCAAAACTCCTTGCCATTGTAGGACCAACGGCTTCTGGCAAAACGGCTCTGGCTATTAAAGTAGCTAGAAAGTTTAATGGCGAGATTATCTGTGCCGATTCCCGCACTGTATATAAGGCTATGGATATTGGCACCGCCAAGCCCACAAAAAAGGAGCAAGCCCAGGTTAAGCACTGGGGTCTAGATCTGATCGAACCTGGTCAAAGATTTACAGCCTACCAGTTTAAAAAATACGCCCAAAAAGCCATAAAAGATATCCAAAAAAGAGGTAAATTGCCAATTTTGGTAGGCGGTAGCGGTCTTTATATAGATGCTGTGCTATTTGATTTTGGGTTTTTGGCGGGCACCGATCTTAAAACCCGCCAAAAATTGGAAGCTCTTAGCCTTGCCCAGCTTCAGCAGTTGATTGTGTCAAAGGGCTACAAGCTGCCCCAAAATTCTAAGAACCGCCGCCATTTAATTAGGACTATTGAAACAAAGGGCCAAAAAGCCACCCGAAAATCAAATGTAGATAAAAGTATCTTACTAGTTGGCATACAGGTTCCAACCTCAGAGCTTAAAAAACGAATAGATAAAAGAGTAGATGACTGGTTTTTGGGTGATATCCTTGATGAAGTAAAAAATCTCCGGCGGCGCTACGGCCAAAACTTTTTAAAAACCGCTGGTATTGGCTACCAAGCCTGTTGCAAGTTGCTGCATGGAGAAGTGAATGAAGATCAGGCCAAGGATGTGTTCAAAAAAGAACATTGGCAATACGCCCGGCGGCAAGCCACCTGGTTTCGGCGCAATCCGTTTATTCAATGGTTTGGGTCTAAAGAAGAAGTTTATAAGGCTATAGAGCGGCAGCTGAACACCTGAATTACGTCACTTTTAACAACTCTGCTACAATAAAAGCGATGGTGAGTAAGTTGCATATTCTGCATGGGATGCTGGGAAAATTTTATCGGGATGAGCAGCCCGAGCGTCGGATTTATTCCGCGCCCGGCGCGATGAGAAACCCCGAAGGGGTGTCTCATAAGGCGGAGCGCCAGCGGAGCCGCGATGTTTGAGCAATTATTTGGGTCTAAAACTCGGGTTAAGCTGCTACAGCTTTTTTATACAAATCCTAACCGCTCATTTTATGTGCGCGAGATAACTCGTAAAATTGGTGAACAAATAAATTCCGTTCGCCGAGAGTTGGCCAACTTGCTCAGTATTGGGATTATCAAATCGGATGCTAATAATAACCGGCTTTATTACGAAGTTAGCCAAGACTATGAGCACTACCAGCCGCTAGCCACGATTTTTACCGGCCTCAGCCCAGCCGAGCCAGCTTCTAAAAAAACCGCCAAGACAGCTCAAAGACCAAAGGCCGCAGAGGCTAGTTCTGGACACCCTCTTGCCAAAGCCCTCCGGGCGACTGGCCACATTGACCTGGCACTTTTAACAGGCCAATTTACCCGTGATGACAACAGCGGCATAGATATCTTGTTGGTCGGCGATATTAACCAGTCTAAGGTGGCGCGTTTTATAGCCGATTTAGAAAAAGCCGAGAACAAGGAGCTACGTTATACGGTTATGCCACTGGCCACCTACCAATACCGGGTTCAGATCAACGACCGCTTTATTAATGGCGTCTTAGAGGCTAAAAAACAGGTTATAATTAACAATCAAGAACTAGCCGTATGATTCGTTTTGCTCATCAACAGAAAACAAAAAACAGAAAACAAAAAACAGAACTACTGGTTACATTGCTCATTGCTCATTGTTCTTTGTTTGTTGCAGTGACGAATGGAGCTGCTTAGTGGAACTTCAGTATTTTGGAGCCAATTGTCTGCGCATTACTACCAAAAGGGCGGCTATCGTGGTAGACGATAACCTCTCTAGCTTGGGCCTTAAACCAATTACTAAACCAACAGACATAAGTTTACATAGCTTTGCTCAGGCAGCCGCCGCAGCTTCCAGGTTTACTGCTAATACCCCTGGAGAATACGAAATTTCGGCGGTTCTGATTCACGGCATTGCGGCTCGCTCGCATAGCGACGAACCAGGTCAAAAGAGCGCCATAATTTATATTCTTTCAGCCGATAATTTAAAGCTGGCGATTCTTGGTCACATCCACCCCGATTTAAGCGAAGAGCAGCTAGAGCAGATTGGGCTAGTAGATGTCGCCGTAGTGCCAGTGGGCGATAGCGGCTACACCTTAGATGGGGCTGGGGCGCTGCAAGTTATAAAAAAAATTGAACCCAAAATCGTGATCCCAACTCACTATGCCGATAAAGCCCTTAAATATGAGGTTCCCCAGGTGGAACTGGCAGAAGCCCTCAAAAATTTGGCCATGGAGCCTTTAGAAACAGTCGACAAATATAAACCAAATCGCGCCGACTGGACGGATACGGCACGATTGGTTATTCTAAATAGGCAATAAAAGGGGGATAAATAATGAAGTTTAGGTTAGCTCTAGGTGTGGCGACAATCCTCGCGGTAGCTACTATGGTGGCGGCGCCAGTGCGGCACGGGGCCCGCGCGGCTCCGCTCCAGCGCGTCGGTGCGACGCCGATTCAACATGTTGTAATTATCTTCCAAGAGAACCATAGCTTTGATGACACGCTCGGGAAGCTCTGTGTCGTCGACAGCCGGTGCGACGGCGTAACAACCGGAGTGCTTCACGACAACACCGTAATCCCGCTGAGCCAGGAGCCAGACATCGTGCCGGCGATGGGGCACGGGCCGCCGGCGCAGATTACCGCGATCAACCATGGCGCGATGAACGGCTTCGACCTCGTCGGCAACTGCACGGCCGCCAAGAAGTATGCGTGTTATACGCAGTTCGACCCGAGCCAGATCCCAAACCTTGCGGCGCTGGCGCGCTCTTATGCAATTTCCGACCGTACGTTTGAGTGGGGTGTGCCAGGCTCTTGGGGCTCACATCTGGTGCTCGCGGCCGCTACTCTCGACGGGTTTATGGGCGACGGCTCCGTCAATTCCAAGGCTAACCGCGTCCAGGGACCGGGGACCGGCTGCGACAGCGGAAAACAGTCTAACTGGTGGGACGGCACGAAATGGGTAATAGAGCCACAGTGCGTCCCAGACCAGAACGGGAACGGCCCGTTCCGGGCCTCGCCGGTGCCGTACGTGCCGACGATCTTCGACCGGCTCGACCAGGGTGGGCTTCCGTGGCGGATCTACGGCGGCGGTGGTTACCTTGGAGATGGCTATGGGCACCAGATCTGCCCGACCTTCTATGAATGCCTCTCCACTCAGCTGGGGCATCTCGTCCCGGCGGAGACGATCGTTCAGGATGCCGCAAGCGGGGCGCTGCCGGCGCTCTCGATCGTGACACCGACCGGCGTGAACTCGCAGCACAACCTGCACTCGATGGCTCGCGGCGACAACTGGATCGGACACGTCGTCGATGCGCTCATGCAAAGCGCCAGCTGGGCCTCAACCGCGATCTTCGTGACCTACGACGACTGCGGCTGCTTATATGACCATGTACCGCCACCGAATCCGCTCCTCGGCGTCCGGGTGCCGATGGTCATTGCCAGCCCCTATGCCCGCCCTGGATATACCGACTCGCAGGTTGCTTCATTCATCTCGATGTTGACGTTCGTCGAGCATACCTTTGGCCTGCCGCCACTAAACGGCAATGACACGGCCGCCTACGACTACTCGAATGCCTTCAATTTCTCACAAAAGCCACTACCCGGAGTCAAGACAGTGGACACCAAGATACCCGCGTGGGAGCAGGAGTGGATCAGGCAGAACGCGCCGACCACCGAAGAAGACCCGACTTGATCGCCTGTCGGCTCCACCAGATAGTTTTAGAGCGCAGTTAAATTATTTTTCGGCGGGCCGGCTGGGGGGGCAAAAACTCTAGCCAGTAAACGCATATAAAAAGGTCTGGCAGCACCAAGATTAATTGTCTGGCTACCATTAAATAATATTCCCTGTATTCGGTCGTCTTTCATAATCTCACCCTAAAGTAGCTAAATTATAGAATACTAATGACTTATTAGCAACTATATTCAAATAATAGTATTCTATCGACTAATGAACTCTCAATACTATGAAAAACTATTCAACCAAAATCCTAAATATCAGCAGAAATTTCTTCTATTTCTATTAGCAATGAGGCAGTACTACATTAGGGCCCAACATCCAGGTAGTAGCAAAAGGGCTACAGAGGTGGTGGAAGCAATCGAATTATTAATTGAAGAATTCTCAACCACTCAGCCTGAATGGATAGATGAGAAATCAGTAGTTTTTAAAAACGTCCGGAAAATATTAACAAAACGTCTCACACGGAGCTAGAGCAGGCCTTTTTTCTTTAGGGAGCGCAAGGCTTGCGTGCTGATTTTTACCTTGAGCTTTTTGCCGTCAATAGTCAGAGTTTTAGATTGCAAATTAGGCTTCCAAACGCGTTTAGTGTGGCGCTGAGAAAAGCTGACATTATGGCCGTGCTGTTTGCGTTTTTTATCAAAATCAAGTCGCTTCATAATTCAGTTGACTACTTTACAGAGGTAGATGCCCAAAGTCAACTGAATTAGCTAAACCTTTTGGCTATCGGCTATTAGCTATTGGCTTTCGGCTATAATGTAAGGATGAGTGATACAGTTCAGAGTTTACTGATATTATTGCCTATTCTATTAATTTCTATGTCGATTCACGAAATGATGCACGCTTTCACCAGCGATTGGCTGGGCGACGACACGGCCCGAGTAATGGGCCGGGTGTCTTTGAACCCCTTGCCGCACATTGATCCTATTTGGACGGTGGCGATCCCCATCTTACTGCTAGTAACCCATAGCCCGTTTTTGTTTGGCGCCGCCAAGCCAGTACCAGTCAATTTTAGCCGCTTAAAATATAGAGAATTTGGCGGCGCTATAGTGGGCGCCGCCGGGCCACTAACTAATCTTTTAATTGCGGCCGTTGCCGCGCTGGCCTTTAACAAAATAAACCCCGCGCTGGGCAGCACCACCTATAATATTTTTAAGCTGACTATTGAACTAAACATCGGCCTTTTTCTCTTTAATATGATCCCCGTGCCGCCACTCGACGGTTCCCGGGTACTGTATGCTTTTGCTCCCAGGCCGCTGCAAGAAGTTATGGAGGCCATCGAAAGATCGGGAATGTTATCAGTAGCCATCTTGGTGCTTATCCTTTACCAAACCGGTGCTTTACTAACTATCTTTGAAAAACTGCTCAACTTTTTGGCTCCCGGTCTGTTGCTATAAGCACTATTTCACCGGGTGTATAATAAAAAAGGTCGGCAAAGGTACAATAATTTTCTGAACATTTTAGATTAGAAAAGGGAGTCTCATATGCGTATCGGTCTGTGGACCGGACGTGCGGACACCCACTTTGCATCCGCAGAGTAAATTAAGTACCTTCCAGCCGACCCCAAGTAAAAAGCTCGTCTTATATGGACCAGCTTTTTACTTGGTTGGACGAAATACAAGATCCTTAAACGACTATTAAGTAGAGTCTTTGGGGCGGGCAAACAGGTTGGCCATTCGTTGATAGCCCTGAACAAAATCACTAGTCAACGGAAGTCTGCCAGCCTTTTTAATTGCAATCAGTCCAGCGTCCATATGAGCTTTAACCTTTTGTAAATCAGCGGGAGTTCGGTGTCCTTCGCTATCAATTTCATAAGGAAAGGTACTGATTACATTCATCGCAGCACCAACACCACGAAAATCATATGAATTAGCATCACGTCCTTTACCTATAAAGCGGGGCTTGGGTTTACGAAATCTGACCACCCCGTCTTTGTAAAACTTCAGAGCGTCATCAGGATTTATAACGGAAGATGTGGCCTTCTCGGGACTTACTTCCAAGAAATTTTTAAGCTTCTCAAAGGTATCCCTTACCTCTTGACCATTAGCAGGCAGCAAGTCCCTTACGCTTGGGAACAATAAAGAAGCAACCTCGCGCACATATTCAATTTGTCTAGCCTTAAAACGCTCGGCTAACCATCTCTTTGGATGCGGATGACTTAATATGCTATCTAGAAACCTGCCATCTCTCTTATCCTTCGGTAAGGCGGCCTCAAGTGCGCCAATAATCTCCGGGGCAACCACGCCAAGAATATCAGAGGGCGGCAATGCTACATCCTCTGGTAAATGCTCAATGAGAAAATGCGAGAACATCGGCAACTCTTCTTTTGCACCTTGTCTATCAGCTAAAATGCTGTCGATTGTCCGCCTGATAGCCTCAGCAGCATCTTCTGCAGTGACTATATTAGAGTTACCACGCCTTTGAGCACGTTGAAGTGCTTGGTGACGGATGCCGCCAGTTACAATCGAAACTTCGGATACAAATTGCTGTCTTGGGTTTTCAAATTGCCCAATAAAATCAACGTACGGCTCGACTTGCGGTAAATAACTTCCAGCTTTCTCGAGCAAGGGGCCTACTCTTTGTGGAAACTCCTCCTCAACTCTCCTATTAATAGCTCTTCGGATTGGTATACCAAGACCTACAGCTCCAGATAAAGCTGCAAATCTATCAGCAGTATTTAGTTTTGAAACCAGTCTTTTTATGGGCTTGCGGTATGGTCGCACGTCTTCTGGCCGGATATCTTCACCAGCTTGAATGCGTTCTATCAAAGGGAATAACGTTAGAGCTTTATCAGTAGAATAGCTTGCGTGATATCCATAGGTTACAAAAGGGTAGGGTGTTTTGCTAGAGTCGATGAAGGCTATAGCACCTAACGCCTTACCCAACTCCCTTAATGGCTTGGTTGGTATTCCCAACACTTCTGTAGGAATTTCAGGCGTTCTAGGGTCAAAAAACTGATGACCTTCAGAGGTTTGAGGCTTTGACATAAGCCAATAATGACATAAATTGAATATTTATACAAGTCTTAAGGACTTGTTAAGCTATCCTATGGTCAGGGTGAGAGGATTTGAACCTCCGGTCTCAGGACCCCCAGCCCTGCGCTTTAGCCAACTAAGCTACACCCTGTCGTCGGAATCGAGGCATCGGCTTCCGTAATCGCTTGATAAACGATTACTTTCAGCCTCGGCTCGCTTCCTCCTCTCAATTTTGCAAAATACTGCAGCAATGCGGAATTTTACAAAATTGGATAGGACAATAAGTATTATAAGATAGAAGCTATGTGGCAAGTTAGAAACGGCCGACTTTACAGAGAGTTTAAATTTAAGGATTTTGATCAGGCGTTTACTTTTATGCAGACTGTGGCCGAAGTGGCTGTCAGCATGGATCATCATCCCAAGTGGACCAATGATTATAATAGGGTTGAAATTTGGCTTAGTACTCATCAACCCAAACGCCAAATAACAAATAAAGACTATAAACTGGCTGAGGCCATCGATATTATTTTCTCTCAAGCGTCAAAAGCCAGCCGGCCAAAAGCCAAATTATTGGAAGCCAAACTCTATATCGATGGCGCCTCGCGCGGTAACCCAGGCCAATCGGCCTACGCCTACCTTATCTATAGAATGGACGGTACTGTTGTAGAAAAGTCTGGCGCTTACTTGGGATTAGCCACTAATAACCAAGCCGAGTACCAGGGTTTGAAGCGAGCTTTGCAAAGAGCCCGAGAGTTGGGCGTAAAAAAAGTATCAATCTTTATGGATAGCGAACTAGTCGTTAAACAAATAAAGGGCGATTACAAAGTAAAAAACCAAGCCTTGAAGCCAATTTACGATGAGATCTTGAAAATATTAGACGCTTTTGAGCTGGCCAATATGGTTTATGTGCCGAGGGGCCGTAATAAAATGGCCGATGCCGAAGTAAATCGGATCTTAGACGAACAAAAAAATCGCTCGTAAGAGCTGAGCGATTTTTTTGGGTCAGCCCACTAGTAGACTTTCGAGCTGGCTTGCTAATGCAAGCTAAACATCCGCCTGAAAGCGGGTGGTCTCGAAAGCTCACTACTGGGCCAGATTATCCGTAAGCCGGGTTCTGTTGGGAGCCTGTCCAGACCTATTCATTCGGCCAAAACAGCAGGTCCAAGGCACACAATCCGCTAACCGCTTGTCAACGTATCTTACGGATACGCCTCCTCGCGTTTAACGAATTCTGCGCTCTTGGCTGCAGCTATTTTGCTTGTAAATGAACAGATCAGGACAGACTCTTGCTGATTATCTATCTAGTTCCGCCGTTACCGGTGGAATCGAGCGGTTTTTTATGACAAGCCGCGAGCGGGACTGCTCATATTGCGACATATCTCCTTGCAGCTAGCAGGGTTTACCTCTCCCGATTGTCACCAATCGGGACTGTGGGCTTTTACCCCACTCGTTTCATCCGTTCCCTTCGACAAGCTCAGGGTGGTTTCGTTTCTGTGGCACTTTCCCTAGGGTTACCCCTGGTTGCCGTTAGCAACTGCTATGTCCTTGTGCTGCCCGGACTTTCCTCCCCACCCAATTTTGTTGCCGAAGTTCTTTCAGCTGCAAAATTGGGTGGGGCAATCAGCCAATAATCTGGCATAAGGATTATAGCAAAAATCAGGCTTTTTTAGAAGTGGCTTTAAGCACTGCCTCAAAGGCTTCTGGCTCCCCGCACTAAATCTTGAAGCTCCGTAACCCCGCACTTGCCGGCAAGTTGCGGGGTTACTCCGCTCAGGTTTTAAAGCGGGCCAAGCGCTGACTACTTCTTGTTAGCGGCGTCTACAACAGCCTTAAAGGCTTCTGGTTCATTAACCGCTAGCTCGGCCAGGATTTTGCGGTCTAAAGTAATGCCAGCTTCTTTTAACCCAGCTATAAACCGGCTATAAGTAGTATTGTGCTGCCGGGCGGCGGCGTTAATCCGGCTGTTCCACAGGGCCCTAAAGGCTCTTTTGCGGTTGCGGCGGTCTCTATAAGCAAATTGCAAGGCCCGGATCGAAGCTTGCTTACCGCGCCTAAAACTGGAGCGGTGGGCCCGGGTCATACCTTTTGTGGCCCGCCGTACCTTATTATGACGTTTGTGCGAAGTTACCCCACGTTTTACTCTCATAAACAAGCTCCTTCGACCACAAAACTCAAAAACCAAAATTCAAACTTCAAAGACTTGATATTTTTTACTTGAACTTTTTTTGACCCTTGTTCTTTGATTTTTGATCTTTGGAATGACGCAGCCATGACTAGGCTCCTAGTTGTCGCTTGATATTTTTGGCTTGTTGGCCGTGCAAAACCTCCACGCCAGCAAAACCGCGCTTGCGAGACCGGCTTTTTTTCTCCAAAAAGTGATTGCCCGTAGCCCGGCGTCTAAGAATCTTTCCGTTCTTAGTTAGCCTGACTCTTTTTTTGACACCACTATGAGTTTTTAACTTTGGCATGACTATTCCTGACTACAAAACTTAATTGACGACCGGCGAACTCCGGCTCCTGATCACTAGTAACTGAATCGCCTAATTCACTTTTGACCCGCTCGGCTAGCTTAAAACCCAGATCCTTGTGGGCCAATTCTCGTCCCCGATAGACTATCATAATTTTAACCTTATGCCCAGCTTCTAGGAACTCTGTAACCTTACGCAATTTAATATCGAGGTCGTGAGCGCCAATTTTGAGACCGATACGCATCTGTTTAAGATCCAGCGTCTTAGAATGACGGCGGTTTTTGCGCTGCGCTTTAGTGCGCTGGTAATTATATTTACCCCAATCGACGATTTTGGCGACCGGTGGCTTGGTATCCGGCGAAACCTCTACTAAATCTAAGCCTGCCTCTTGGGCGGCTAGCAGCGCCTCGGCGCGGCTCAGTATTCCTAGTTGTTGCCCGTCTTCACCAATGACTCTCAGTTGAGAAGACTGAATAGCTTCGTTGACTAGAGTCTTTTTAGTAGCCAGGGTTACTCCTTACCATCTAGAATGATAATATCAGAATAGTTTCGGCTCATTCAAGCAGCTATTTAAATTAAGCTGGTTGTTCATAGCGTGGCTAAGGGTTGGCGGTATTGCAGGGCTTCACTGATATGCTCGGGCAAAATATCAACCTGGGCCTCCAAATCAGCAATAGTTCTAGCCACCTTGACGCTTCTGACGTAGGAACGGGCTGAAATATTCAGCTTAACCGCCGCGCTATCTAGTAACTCTTTAGCCGGGCTCGATAGCTTGCCAAGCTGTCTAACTTCCTTATTGGTCATAGAATTATTAAAACGGGCTTTACCAAAACGCTCGGTTTGGCGCTCGTAAGCTTTTTGAACGCGGGCTTTAATATCGGCAGTTTCGTTGATTCTCCGTCGCTCGGCCAGCAGCGCTTTATGATCTACGTTGTGCACGGCTAAGTGGAGGTCTATGCGGTCCAAAATGGGCCCCGAAACCTTCTTTTGGTACTTAACTATGCTGGCCGCTGAACAGCTACAGGCTTTATTAGTACCAAAGTAGCCGCAGGGGCAGGGGTTTTGAGTCGCCACTAAAATAAAATCTGCCGGGTAGGTAGAGGAATCCTTAACCCTGGCTATGGTCACGGTACCGTCTTCCAGGGGCTGCCGCAGGGCTTCTAAACAACTCCGGTTAAACTCCGGCAGTTCATCTAGAAATAAAACTCCCCGGTGAGCCAAACTAGCTTCGCCGGGTTTAGGTTTAGAACCGCCGCCGATAATCGCCGTCGTACTGGCCGTATGGTGCGGTGAGCGGAACGGCCGGTTAGTAATGATTTCGTTGGAGCTGCCATTAACTAAGCTATATAAATGAGTTACTTCCAAAACCTCGCTGTGATCGAGTTCCGGCAAGATGCCGCACATGGCTTTGGCGAGCATGGTTTTGCCGGTACCCGGGGGCCCGTGCAGTAATATATTATGGTGGCCGGCCGCGGCGATCTCCAGCGCCCGCTTAGCAATCGGCTGGCCGGAAATCTCTGAGAAGTCAATAACATCTTCTATAAGCTTTTTAGACTTTAACTGGCCATCGCCAGTAGCGATAGTTTTGAGTGGTAAAAGGCCATTCAAGTCCAGGTACACATCACGCAAAGAGCCCGCCACCTTAAGCCTAATGTTTGGTATTAACATAGCTTGCTCAAGATTGGCCGCCGGGATGTAAAAGACTTTGTCTTGACGGTCACTATTTAATAGCCGTCCAATTAGACCTCTAACCGAGTTTAATGAACCGTCTAGACTCAGCTCACCCAAGAATATATATTTTTCCAGCCCAGAGCCGGGAATCTGTTGGCTCTCCGAGAGTATGGCTACCGCCATGGCTAGATCTAAACTGGTAGCGTCTTTGGGTATATCGGCCGGCGAAAGGTTAATAGTAACCCGTTTTTTAGGGAAGGGTATAGCGCAGTTATCAAAGCCGGCCCGCAAGCGTTCTTTGGCTTCGTCTACAGCCTTGGAAGCGTAGCCAATAATAATAACTCCAGGCAGGCCTCTAGTGATGTGGCATTGAACGTTGACACGGGCTCCACCAACACCCAAATAATCGACGATACTTTTTATGCTTCTTGTCATATTTATATTATCGCATTATTTTTATATAAAATGAATAATTTTGGCAAGCCTTAAATCGGAATTGCTAGCCGCCACAAATTTTGAGCCGCCAAAACTTGGTCGTGCAAATAGTAAACACCCGGCTAGTTTGGCCGGGTGTTTTATGTTTGGTTGGGTTTTGCGGTTTAGTGAACTTGTTTGTTTGATAATGGTTTTTGGATGGAACAACGGCTTGCGAGAAGCCGTTGTTACAGATCATTTTTGTTTTTGAGCACTTTTTTTACTCAAGTGCCATTTTCATCTTATAAACAGTGGTTCTAGCTTGTCAACAAGATTATGCTAAAAACCTGTGCATAACTTTTGAGCCGCAGGCCCTCAAATTGGTCTTAATTTTATAATTTGAGTCTTTTTTGGATTCCAATAAATTAAATTTGCGCGTCAAAAGACCAGCTCATGGGACGGCTATTAGGCTGCGCCTTTTGGTAGAAAATTTTTTAAAAAGTGCTCCATGCTAGGCAATTTATGCTAGCTCCCGGTGCCGCCGACTTTTAAATATTCGATGCTTTAGCTATGTAAGCCAGCCTAAAGGTCATTGCCAGGACGGTATCATTTAGAAAGACTTATAAAATAAGCCTAATAAAGAATCCCTAACGCATTACAGCCCAGCAGGCTCGAGAGTGCCAAAGGCCTGCATGGCATTAGCTTAGTGTTGCTAGGCTTTTAGCTCGAAAAGGCCGAAACTGGACTTTTGGCTACAAAATCGTTTGAATAAAACTAAGCCCCAAATAAGCCCGCTTAATTAAAAAAAGTCCTTCTCGCTAAAAATGGTCTGGGCGTTTTTAAAAACCGGCGGCCATAAATCCAACAAAAAAGCCTTAAGCCATACTATGATTTAATCAATGTTGTATTTTAAACTTGTGGAAAAGCATCTAACGCTTATCCTTATTGCTATCACTAATACAACATTTCTACTCTTGACTTTAAGCTTAAGCTATAGTACTCTGCAACCTGTGAGTAACAAAATAAAAAATTACCACTACAGCGGTCCATAAAGACCGTCAAAGTTGACGCTCTTAACCAGCTAGCGCTGGCAAGAGCGGTCAGTCAATCCTTCGACTGTGCTCAGGATTGACCCTGAGCTTTTGTCGATGGGTCAAGCCATTAGGCGGTAAGCGCTAAAATAGAATTTAACTAGGGCGCATTTACCGCCTTGGCTCTTTAGTTCTACAATGTATGACGTGGATAAACGTCAAACCAAACTCTTACTACCAGCGCTTAGCTCGGCTGGTAGTTTTTTTGGTCTATTAATACTTACGATCACTACTAATCCTGTCCAAAATATTGCTCTGGCGATCGTTTTTTTTGGCGGTCTTTTAATTCTTCTTCTGAGCTTTGGACACCTGATTGTCGGCTGGCATAGCGGCCAAGTTTCAAGCAAAAACAGGTATAGAATTTTTATTAGTAGCGTATTTTTGTTAATACTACTTATGTTTAAAAGTGCCCAGTCTCTTAGCTGGGTAGACACTTTAGTATTAGTATTAATAATTATTGGGCTGGTTTTTTATAGTGGGCGACGCTCCTAAATCGTTAAAAAACACCTCTAGGAAAATGACCAAAGAGCAAAGTATAATATAACTATGAATGAAATTGGCGCTCCGCCGCAGCCTAATTTTGAAAAAGCTCCAGAAACGGTTGAGAACCTGGAGACTGGCAGTGAACAGGCGGTAGAACAACGTCCGGCGGTTCAGGAATCAGGGGTTGGCAAGCAGGCCCCCCAACCAGCCATCAGTACTCTTCCCTCATTGCCGCAAATACCTACTACACCTGCCGGCACTACTCCTCCAGTAATCTTAACTAAGCCAGTAGGAGCTTCCACGGCCTCTGATTTAACTGCCCAGGATACTGATTTGATTGAGAAACAATGGGTTGACCGGGCTAAGGCCATAGTGGCTCAAACTCAGGATGATCCCTATAAGCAAAAGAAGGAGATGAGCCGGGTTAAAGCTGAATATGTACAGAAGCGTTTTAATAAAACTATTAAGACCGATGACGCCGTAGCTGCCACATGAGTTTACTGATAGTCATAGTTGTTTTTTTTGTGGTACTGCTAGCCGCCGCTGGCTTTGGCTATTTTTATATCAGGGGTTTATATCGGGAGCAGAAAAACTACGAGAGAGGTCTAAAGATGGTTCCGGTGCTTATTCACTTGCCGCCGCAGAGTGACGACACCGAACTTCAAGGCCGCGATGTTAGAGATGTAATTGACGAAAACATCTCTAGGGCTCAGGTTTTATATAGCATCTTAGCCAGTACCTTTCAAAAAGGCTTTAAGACCAAACTTTATGGGCAACGTCACATCGCTTTAGAGGTGGTAGCTACCAGGGGTTTTGTTCATTTTTACGCGGCTGTGCCAGTGGCCCTTTTGGGTGTTGTTGAACAATCGATCATCAGCGCCTACCCCTCGGCTCGTCTGGAAGAGGTAGCTGAACACAATATTTTTAGCCCGGTAGGACGCATTACTGGTACTTTAGGCGGCGAGCTGGCCTTAAAAGAGAACTACGTTTACCCGATCGCCACCTATCAGGACATTAAGCGCGATACCGTCCAAGCCATTTTAAACGCTCTTTCTACTTTGGATAAAGAAGATGGGGCTGGCTTGCAAATTCTGCTCCGGCCGGCCTCTACTAACTGGCGCAAAAAATCTAAAGCTGTAGCTGACAAAAGACGTAAAGGTAAAGTTGCGCCTAAGGGTCTAGAGGGCTTTTTTTGGGGCATCGGGCAGGTTTTTTCGGCGCTAGTTAAGCCGCCCGAGACCCGGGACCCTCAAAAACCGCCCGACCCAGATAAGGAAATCTCGACTCTCGATCAATCTATAGTCCAGGCCATTGAAGAAAAGACCAAACAAGCCGCTTACGAGGTATTAATTAGAGTTGTAGCCTCCTCTAATATTACTCACCGGGCTCAGACAATTTTAAATAACCTAGTAGCAACTTTCTCACTGTTCGATGCGCCTGGTAAGAACGGCTTCAAATTTATACCAGCCAGAGACATAGATAGCTTTGTAACAGCCTATATTTTGCGCTTTTTCCCCCAGGAAAGCTCCAAAAATATCCTTAATACTACGGAGTTAGCTACCCTTTTTCATTTTCCCGACCAACAGAATATCCCGACTACTCAGCTAGAAAAACAGCCTTCCAAGCAGGTCGATGGCCCACGCAATGTGCCAGAAGAGGGCTTGCTGCTAGGCTATAACATGTTTCGCGGCGCTAAAAAGGCCATCCGTCTGTCGGTTGCTGACCGCCAACGCCATATGTACGTAGTTGGCCAAACGGGTACCGGAAAATCTACCTTTTTAGAGAATCTGGCTCTTCAAGACATGCTAGAGGGGCGCGGTTTTGCTTTTGTCGATCCCCATGGTGACACCGCCGAAAAGCTGCTGGCCATGGTACCTAAAGAGCGGACCGAGGACGTTATTTACTTTTCGCCAGCTGACATGGACTATCCTCTTGGCCTAAATATGTTTGAGTATCATTCAGACGACCAAAAAGACTTTCTGATTCAAGAAGCTATAAATATGCTTTACAAACTTTACGACCCCGGGCATACCGGCATTATTGGTCCCCGGTACGAACACTTGTTCAGAAACGCCGCCTTAACGGTTATGGCCGATCCGGCGGGGGGCAGTTTTGTAGATATCCCCAAGCTCTTTAGAGACAATCAATATGTAGAACAAAAACTTAAGTATGTTAAAGACCAAAATGTTATTGAATTTTGGCGTAAAGAAATGCCCCAGTCCCAGCGCTCTAACGATTTTGGCGAGGTGGTTAGCTGGTTCATCAGCAAGTTTGGGGCTTTTTTATCCAATGAAATGATGCGCAATATTATTGGCCAAACTAAAAGCGCCTTTAACCTCCGCGAGATCATGGACAGCGGCAAAATTTTGCTGGTTAATTTGAGCCGGGGAAGAACTGGAGACCTGAATTCCAAGCTGCTGGGCATGATTTTTATAATGAAATTTGAAGCCGCCGCAATGAGCCGGGCTGATATCCTGGAAGATGAGAGACGCGACTTTTCTCTTTATGTGGACGAGTTTCAGAATTTTTCAACCGAGTCATTCGCCGATATCCTAAGCCAGGCCAGAAAGTACCGGCTAAATTTGATTGTGGCTAACCAGTTTACTACTCAGCTAACCGAAGAAGTCCGAGACGCTGTTTTTGGCAACGTCGGCGCGGTTGTCTCGTTTAGAGTTGGTACCACCGACGCCGAATTTCTGGCCAAACAATTCGCCCCGGTTTTTGATGTTGACGACCTACAGTTTTTGCCAAATTATAATACCGTAGTCCGGATGATGATCGGCGGTATTCCAGTCCAGCCTTTCAGCATGGCCACTCTGCCGCCACTGGGCAGCCCCAATAAAGAGCTTTCTGATGCTCTTAAGCAGCTCTCCTCTGCCAAGTACGGCCGTCCCAAAAACGAAGTGGAAACCGAAATCTTTAGCCGGCTTAAAACGGAGGCCCGGCCGCCGCTTTCTAGGCCAGGCGGAGGCGCGTTCGATAGCTATGGCTTTGGTGGCCCAGCCGCCCGCCTGCCCGCGGGCGGAGCCGGTTTTCCAGCGGGCTCCGGCACCGGCCGCCTCCCATTGCCTAACTCCCCACTGCCGCCTGACCCCAGCCCAGCTTCGGGCTCTTTCCTAGATGAGTGGTTAGCTAAAAGAAAAGCGCCGGGCTCTCCAGTTACCGGTCCATCAGCCCTGGGCGGTTCCACAGATCTTCCGCCGAGCCCCAATTTAATTAGCCCACCAGCCAGGGCCAGTACGGCCAGCCCAGCCCCGCCGAGCCCTAAAAAGCCCCAGCTTTTGGGGCCTAGTGAGCGTCCAATTAAAAGTGATCCTCCAACTAAAGTAGCCAGCAGTGGTTACGCGGAGGAAGGTCAGGTTTTTCACATCGATAAAGATGGAAATCTGTCGAGCGATTAACTTAAGAATTATTGGCCCCTCGCCCCAAATACCGTAAGAATTCCAATATCCATCCGGCCGCAAAACCCAAGCCCAAAAGCATAATGAAAACTAGGAAGTTATATTCATATCCATAGCTTTTGGTTAGGTAGTAATAGACCAAGCCACCAAAAAAAGCCACCAAGCCACCACCTAAGATACCAGAAGACCGGCCCAGGCTGCCCGCCGCCAGTTCGCTGAGGCTATCGATAAATCCTAGGTGGATAGTTTTACTAAATAGGCGGCTTAGAGGAGGCAGTTGCTGGGCTGCCAATCTCACGCTCCGTCGGTAAGCCATTTCTTTGATGTCTTTATTAACAAAACCGTAAGCGGGGGAGACTTCGTCTTTTTTGGCGGGGTTGGCCGATTCAATTTCAATTTTGGTCTGGGCTTGTTTATCAACCCGCTGGCGTATTTCCTCTAAAGACGGGATTTTAGTTAGTTTTGGGTTAAGCGGCACAGCCTGGCTGGCCATTACAAACCTCCCCTGGCTATATAAAGCCGCCGGATAATTTCCAGCTCCCGGGCCAGAAGCTGGCTGCGGGCTAGTAGTACTCCGGCCATCCCGCAGACTATCAAACCGCCTACCAAAGCGCTGGTGGCAGTGATAGAAGGCAGGTTACTAACTTTTTGGACAAGCTGTCTCAATTTGGAGCAGTTGGAATCAGTACCAACAGTACACTTTGAGGCGGTTGATTTTAAATTACTGGCGGCCACCGGGTTGGTTATCTGATGAGGTGGAGAAAAGGCGACTAATAGTTGGACAAAGAGGGCTAGGCCTATAAACAAAAAACCCAGCCGCCGGCCAAGAGCCTGTTTATTTAAACTACGGCCATAAAATACTACCTGATCTATAAGACTAGGGTTAAAGGGCAAATTGGCTAGCAGTTTTTTGAACATCAAGATTGCTCATTCTTTGTTTTACGCTCAAGCTTATTTAAACATGAAAAAATGTGTTCAAACAAGGCTTTAGGGGATTGTTTTTGGGGAGCCTTTCTTCTATAATATAAGGGAGTATTTATGCTTCAAATTAATTAAGCGGGGGAAACTTGGGGAAATCAGAAAAACCACAGGCTTATGATGCTAGTCAGATTCAAGTTCTAGAGGGTCTGGAGCCGGTTCGCAAGCGGCCGGGTATGTATATTGGCAGCACTGGACCAGAAGGCTTAAACCATATGGTTAAGGAGCTGGCAGACAACGGTATCGACGAAGTTATTGCTGGTTACGCCACGCAATTGGATATTATTTTACATCAGGACGGAGCCGTTACTGTGGCTGACGATGGCCGCGGTATCCCCGTAGAAACGCACCCCAAGACCGGCAAAAGCACCCTAGAAACGGTACTAACAATCCTGCATGCCGGGGGTAAGTTTGGTAGTGGCGGCTACAAAGTCAGTAGTGGGCTGCACGGCGTCGGTTCCAGCGTCGTAAACGCCTTGTCAACCAAAATGACAGCTACCGTCTACCGCGAGGGCTTTACGTGGACCCAAACTTATGAACGCGGCGCGCCAACCTCTAAGGTTACTAGGGGAGAGAGCACTAAGCGTACAGGTACGACTGTTAAGTTCTATCCTGATGATACAGTCTTCACTACGACTGAATTCGATTACGAATGGATAGTGGACTATCTACGCCACCAAGCCTATCTCACCAAGGGTGTAAAGATCTCGTTAAAAGATGAACGCAGCGGCCAGGCTTACGGTTTTTACTTCGAAGGTGGAATAGTATCTTACGTTCGGCACTTAAATCTGGGCAAAGAGGCCTTAGACGAAGACGTGTTTTATGTAGAAAAGCAAATTGACCTGTCGGTTGTAGAAATTGCCCTGCAGTACACAGACGCTTTCTCAGAGACCGTTATGCCCTTTGCTAATAATGTTCACAATCCTGACGGCGGGATGCATTTAACGGGCTTTAGAACGGCTCTAACGAGAGTTATAAACGACTATGCCCGGAAAAATGGCCTGGTAAAAGAAAAAGAAGAGAACCTGACCGGCGAAGACTGCCGCGAGGGCCTAACGGCTGTAATCTTGGTAAAACTGCCGGACCCGCAGTTTGAAGGGCAGACCAAAAATAAACTGGGCAATCCGGAGGTAAGAGGCTATGTAGAGCAAGTACTCAATGAGTGGCTCAACTACTATCTAGAAGAACATCCGGCGATTGCCCGTAAAATCATCAATAAGGGACTACTGTCTGCCCGGGCCCGCAAGGCCGCCCGCGCCGCCCGCGACAATATTATTCGTAAGGGCGCCCTAGAAGGCGGCAACCTGCCGGGTAAGCTAGCCGACTGTGCTACCAAGGACCGTTCTCAAGCCGAACTGTTCATCGTCGAGGGCATATCAGCCGGCGGCTCAGCCAAAGATGGCCGCAATAGCTACTACCAAGCAATTTTACCTCTCAGGGGCAAAGTCCTGAACGTCGAGCGCGCCCGGCTGGATAAAATGCTGGCCAACCAAGAAATCCTCAACCTCATAAAAGCCCTAGGCGTGGGTATCGAAGACCAGTTTGATATGGCTGGCCTGAGGTACGAGCGAATTATCATCATGACCGACGCCGATGTTGACGGTTCTCACATCCGCACGCTGCTTATGACTCTCTTTTTCCGCCATATGCGGCCGGTCTTAGAAGCCGGACATATTTATGCCGCCCAGCCGCCCCTCTTTGAGCTTATCAAGCCCGGTCGTAAGAACAGTATTTTTGTCTATAACGAAGGCGAACTAGATACCGTACTTTCCGAAGCCGTAGAAAAACGCAAAAAAGAAGGCCTCAAAGTGGATTCCAAAGAAGACCGCCTTAAACAGGCTGGTTTTATCGAGCAAAAGCGTTATAAGGGATTGGGTGAAATGAACGCCGAACAGCTTTGGGAAACCACTATGGACCCCATTAACCGCGTTTTAGCCCAAGTTAAAGTAGAAGATGGCGAAAAAGCCGATTCCATCTTTAGCAAACTTATGGGTACCGAAGTAGAAATGCGCAAAAACTTTATCCAGAGCCGCGCAAAGTTTGCTAAAGACTTGGATATATAGATGGGAACTTTGCGCGAAACTTCAACCTTCAACCTTCAACCTTCAAATAAGTTTCAAACTTCAACCTTCAAAAGTTTGATTTTTAGTGTTTGGTGTTTGAATTTTGCGACGGAAGGAGCTATCTATGGATGATAGAAGCAAGGGCGTATTACCAAGCATTGAAAAGCACTCCAAAACTGTCCTAAACCGTTCCGTCGAAGACGAAATGGAGAAAAGTTATCTGCAGTACTCAATGAGCGTTATCGTGGCCCGGGCTTTGCCTGATGTCCGCGACGGTCTAAAGCCAGTGCATAAACGAATCCTCTATGTCATGAACAGGAATAACCTTCGTAGCGGCTCTAAGCATACCAAAAGCGCCCAAATCGTCGGTGAAGTAATGGGTAAATACCACCCTCACGGCGATACCGCCATTTACGACGCCATGGTCCGCTTGGCTCAGCCCTTTTCGACCCGCTATCCGCTGGTAGACGGGCAGGGTAACTTTGGCTCGATGGACGGCGACCCACCAGCTGCCTACCGCTATACAGAAGCCCGGATGACCAAAGCTTCTGAAGCGATGTTAGATGACATCGATAAAGAAACCGTGCCTTTTCGCGATAACTTCGATGGCACCCTGCAGGAGCCCGAAGTTTTGCCGGCCAAACTGCCCAACTTACTACTCAATGGCCAAATTGGCATTGCCGTTGGTATGGCCACCAATATCCCGCCTCATAACTTATCGGAACTAGTGGACGCCACCATCGTTCAGATCGACAAGCCCGAAGCGACTCTCGATGAACTGATGGTGCATATCAAAGGCCCGGATTTTCCAACCGGCGCCGTAGTTTATGGTAAAGAGTCTATTAAGACCGCTTTTGCCACCGGCCGCGGCGGCGTGATTGTTAGGGGGGTGGCCAGTGTAGAAGAAACCAAGGCTGGCCGCCAGCGAATTGTTATTAGTGAGATTCCTTACCAGGTCAATAAAGCCGGCTTGGTGGAAAAAATTGCCGATCTAGTCCGTGACAAAAAAGTGGGCGGAATTTCTGATATCCGGGACGAAAGCTCCAGAGGCACGGTTAGAGTGGTGATTGATCTTAAAAAAGACGCTTATCCTAAAAAGCTGCTTAACCAGCTCTACAAATTAACTCCTTTGCAAACGGCTTTTCATTACAATATGCTGGCCCTGGTTGATGGTATTCAGCCTCGAGTGTTGGGCTTACAAGACATTATCGCCGAGCACATTAAACACCGCCAATCAATTGTCAGGCGGCGGACCGAATTTGAGCTTCGTAAAGCCCAAGAAAGAGCCCACATTCTAGAAGGCCTTAAAATTGCCCTAGATCACATAGAGGAAGTTATAAAAACCATTCGGGCCAGTCAAACTAGCGAAGAAGCCCAGTCCAATCTTATAAAGCAGTTTAAGTTGAGCGAGATTCAAGCCCAGGCTATCTTGTCCATGCAGTTAAGAAAATTAACAGGCCTGGAGCGTAAAGAAATAGAGGACGAATTAGCTGAGCTACTCAAATTAATTGAACAACTTAAGAGTGTTTTAGCCAGCCAAGCAAAGATTTTAAAAATTATTAAAGACGAGCTGCTGGACATGAAAAAACAGTTTGGCGACGCTCGCCGGACCAAAATAATTGCTCAAGAATTAGGTAAGCTCAGTGATGAAGATTTAGTTCCAGATGAGCAGGTTGTAGTTACCTTAACTTCAGCCAACTATATAAAGCGGACATCGATTGCCGATTATAAGCGTCAAGGCCGCGGCGGCAAAGGTCGCCGGGGAATGACTACTCGCGAGGAAGACGTCATCGAACACGTTGTAAATGCCTCTACACATGATTTCCTTTTGTTCTTTACAAACAGAGGTAGGGTGTTTCGAATAAAGACTTACGAGGTACCAGCCGTCGGCCTAAATGCTAAGGGCGTAGCGTTGATTAATTTACTACAACTTCAGCCCGAAGAGTACGTTTCGTCGGTCATAAACATTAGCAAACAAAATAAAAGGGCGCATCTTTTAATGTGTACCACCCGCGGAGTGGTTAAGAAAACTCCCTTTGAGCAGTATCAGAATGTCCGGACTACAGGGCTAATTGCCATTAGACTGGACGAGGGCGACGAGCTCAAGTGGATCCGGATGACTACTGGTGAGGAGGAGGTTGTAATATCAACTAGCCAAGGCCAAGCTATCCGTTTCCACGAAAAAGACGCCCGGCCGATGGGCCGGGTATCGCGCGGGGTACGGGGCATCCGCCTGCGCAGCGGCGACCAAGTCATTGGCATGGATATAGTTGATGACAACTCTTACATCTTTGTAATTAGCGAGTTTGGCTACGGCAAACGCACCAAAGTCTCACAATTTACAGCTCATAAAAGAGGCGGTGTCGGTATCCGCTCGGCGGTAGTTAACAAAAAAACCGGTCCTTTGATTGGCGTTAAGACGCTTACCGGCAAGGATCAAGAGGTGATTATAATTTCCAATCAAGGCCAAACTATCCGGCTGGGCCTAAAAAATATCCCAGCCCTTGTCCGGGCCACCCAAGGCGTCAGAATTATGCGCCTCAATTCGGGTGATTCAGTAGCTTCGCTAGCGCTTGTAGAGAAGGTTATCGAAGACGAATCCCAGGATGAGGAAGCTCAAATCGAGAAGGCCGCCGTGCCTAAAAAGCCAGCAGTTAAGAAAGCGCCTAAAAAACCAGCTAAAAAAACTACTCTCAAACCGAAAAAATAAAATTAAATTCTCTACCTCTCGATTTTAAAACCTATTTCTTCCAGCTCTTCTTCAAGTAAATTTTCTCTATCTAGAAATTCCATAATGGGCAGGGCGCAGCTTTTGCACTATGGAAGAAAATTGTGCGATCGCATTATTTACTCTCATTTTTTGGAAAAAAACTGTTGACTTTTCTTCCCGCTTATGGTAATATTAATCTGTTAACTAAAAACAAACATGACCAAAACTGTTTCCGCAGAATTATCACCAAATCCTGAAGCTTTAGAGGAGTTAATGTTGCCGCCAGTTCTTTACCATACTGGGCCTATGGATCGTCATCAATCGATTACGGAACATGGAATTATTCCTCGCGATGATCCGCGTAACCCAGGCGGTGTTTCTGGAGTTGCTCAAATGGGCGACGAATATGAATTTCCAGGCAGAGTATACCTTTCGGTTGAACCTTATTTTTATAACGGGGACCAAGTAGTTTACGCTGTTGATACATCAATGTTAGACCCTCAGCTATTTCAAGTTGATGAAGATAATTACCCAATCGGTGCCGGGCGCAATTGGCATAGACCGGAACTTGATACACCAGAAAATATTAATCTTGCCCTAACCGGTCTACTAGGTCGCCGAGGTGGAGTGTCGGGGCTTAAGCGTACAGTCGCATATCAAGGAATAATTCCGGCTAAGGCTTTAATACCAATCGAGGCATATGAGTCGGCTGAAAATTCAATGGGGCGTCGAAGGATTGAAGCACCTAAAATGAAATTTGAGTCGAAGAAGCTTGGCGAATTTCTAGAGGCCGAAAAGAGACGAAGAGCCGAAGAGGAACGAGAGCGTCAACGTCAACACCGCCCTCTATCTACGGGAGAAATCTAAATCAGTTGACTTTTCTACCCGCTTATGGTAATATGTAATCAAGTTCGAAAAAATAAAAAAAGGAAATAAAATGCCACGATCAATTGAAGCTCAAGATTATCAAACAAGAATGCAGATAGACATTGCTCGACAAAAACGAGCTCGTACACCTGAGCAGCGAAGAGCGAAAAGACGTGATGCAGCCAAAAATATCTTAACAATTCTAGGAATTGCTGGCGCACTTTATGGTGGAGAAAAAGGCGTAAAAGCTGCTTATCATGAAATCAAAGGGGCTACAGCAATTGAACAGCCTGCTACAGCTACTCAAGGCGTACCCGAATCTCACGTAAGTCATCAAGCAATTTTACCGGATAGACAAGATGTACTTGAGAAGATGCCAAGTACGCATAGACAATAAATGTCCTCAGAAAAACTCATAGAGCAAAAATCTAGTTCAGATCTTGAAAACGCTACAGAGCTAGTCCATAAACCTGTTGTCTTAGAGGGCCACTCCCTCCAGCCCTTCGAGATTAACAAGAAAATTGATAGCGATTTGCTAGAGCTGGAAGAAATCCCTGATGAGGCTGAAGCTCATACTATTATATATTATCTTCATGAAGCACCTTCTGCCGAGCTTAGGGAATCGATCCGACGTGGTTTGGAAGCACTAGAACAGTCATTAGGAAGAGACATAATGAAGTCAATCATGGGAGAAGAAAGACTAAAAGTAGTTGTAGGTGATGGATTAGTAAGAGGATCGGGAGCATCTTTTAGTCGATACCGATTCGGAGGACGAGGCCGAATGGTAGGATTAGATAGGATAAAATGCGAAATGTCCCCCGAAGAGGACGAGTTAAGGTTAGTAGAAGCAGGCTTCTATAACCCAGGTGATTTAGATGACGTAACTTACATGGGAAAGGCAGCACATGTTGTTGTTCATGAGGTGGGACATATTTTTGACAAAATTGTCCACGGACACTCCGGTGGTGGTGACACTACTGTTTTTGATTGTGTCTCGGCTCCAACCAAGTATGGGACTTCACGAGCCATGGAAGATTATGCTGAAAGCTTTATGTTTTATGTCTTAGCTTCTGACTCACTGAGATTATCAGAAAACCGAAGAGCTGCAATCCAAAGCGACACTGAACTTGTTCGTCGCCAGACACAACAACAAAGTTCCCAGCTGGCTGCTTAAACTAAGTATTTAGTAGTTCTATTTTTTGTCCGGGCATATGAACGAACTTGACTAGATATATCTCGGACTCGAGCAAACAGATGAATTTAAGTTTATTTTTCCGGACCTGCGTAGCTCGCCTGAGCAGATGTAGTAAAACAGTCTGGCTCTTGGAGTTCCTGCAGATGTTTGACTCAGCCTGTTGCCAGTGGCAACTGGCTGGGGAGTTCTGCAGGCAAAGACTGCTTTTACTATCAGCTGCATCAAGTGAGCGGAGCCGCCCGGAGAGTTTTTGCCTACTTTTTGGCGGTGCAAAAAGTAGGATATGTTTGGTTCTTTACAAAGAACAACCCTATGAGTTATCATAAGATTAGCTTTTAGGGTGTCTTTCTTTTACGTGTCTCCACTATATTGAGGCACAGGAAAAAGAGAGCCCAGCCCTGGTTTTCACCAAAACTACAGCTGGGCAGGTGAGGAAACAGTTCTCACGAAGCCTTAAAGCGCTCATTGAAAACTTGGTAGTGCAAATCAACGTCAGCGGCCGCGTAAGCGGCCGAGCTGAAAGCTAAAAGCCAAAAGCTCAAAGCTTTCAGTATCCTAGAGTTTTTAAAAAACTCGCAGCCGTCGGCTTTCAGCTTTAAGCTTAAAGCTTTCGGCTTTTGTGAAGAGTTTGATCCTGGCTCAGGATGAACGCTGGCGGCG
>OBEQ011149015.1_pt1 | contig 38767 bp, 38 predicted proteins | sample 1670901 | NCBI WGS metagenome assembly OBEQ01 (sample SAMEA104232315, study PRJEB22302) | groundwater metagenome | biome: forest; feature: aquifer; material: groundwater | place: USA | collected 2011-08-07 | depth 5.4 m | reverse complement strand
TGGATACCGTCGTTTCAGCTTGATGCGGGCATCCGCGGTGGTAAACCGCCAGTCGACAGGTCTGGTCTGGGCGTTCCGGGTCTGCTCCCAGGCCGCGATTGCCCGGGCCAGCGCTGCCGCCGTCGGGAGGCGCCGATCCAGACACTGGCGCCGCAGGACGCTCCATGCGATCTCAGCCATGTTGAGCCAACGGCCAGGCTTGGGGGGGTAATGGAAGTCCAATCGCTTCAGCAGCCGCCGAGCTTCAGCCGGCTCGAACGCGTCATACAGCGACGCCGGGCTGTGGGTGTTCAGGTGGTCCAGCACGACCTGGATGCGCGTGGCGTGCGGAGCCCGGTCCTCCACGAGGTCCTTGATCAGATGGGCCCAATCCACCTTCGTGCGGCGGGCGGTAACGGTCACCTGCCGCCAACCCCGCAGCGGCTCAGAGACCATGAACAGGTGACAGGCGCCAGGCCGTTCAGCCTCGTAGTCGTCGCGGGCCGGGACCCCGGGCCGCGCCGCCACCCGCTGACGGGTCTCCCCCACCAGTGGCTTGCTCGTCTCGTCCAGACCGATCAACGGCTGTTGGGGAGCATACGGTTGCGGCTAGAGCGCCAGGACGTCCTCCATGCGCCAGACGCACTCCGCGCTCTGCGCCGGGGGGATGCACCACTGCACCTTCCGCCACGGCTTCAGCGCGTTTTTTTTTAACGTCTGGCGCACCGTCTCCGGTGAGATCGAGTCCACGCTGTCCAGCTCGACCAGGCAATCGCCGAAGAGGCGCCACGTCCACCGTTCTCGTCCTGCTGGCGGCTTACGACACGCGACCGCCACCAGCGTGGCTTCCCCCTTCCCATCCAGCACGCGCTGGCGCGAGGGGTGCGCTTGGGGCTTCCGACGCACGGCCGCCTCCAGCCCCTCTTCGACGCATCGCTGGCGCATCCGCGCCACGGTGATGGGCGACACCTCAACGGCGTGCGCCACCGCCTGGTCGGTCACACGCCTCTTGGACGATCCCTGGTCTGCCTTCAAGAGCACGCGGGCATGCGTCACCGTGTACGCCGCCACCTTGCCCTTGCGAATCAGCGCCTGCAACTGGGCGCGTTCCACTGCCTCCACGCGAACCACGTACAGCTTCCGCATGGCACCTCCTGCGGTCAGCCGCTCGTCGCCTCCCGACCCAGCTTCCACGCAGGAACGGCCCATGCCAACATCAATCAACTCGAAGCTGACAGAGCACTAGGCACTGAAGGACAGGCAGTTCTGAGATGAACAGCTGATGGCGACGACGGCGAATATCCCGACGCAGTGCTCGACGGTGCTGAAGGAGTGGAGCGACCGTGCTTGAGGCGGATGGCGGGCGAGGAACCCCGACGGCTTTTACTTCGTGACGAGGTGGCCGGTCACGTACTTGTGGAGCACGCTGGAGATCAAGGTTTGATACGGCAGTCCTTCTTCAACGGCTCTGACCTGAAGGCCATCCAGATCGCCTTGCGAGAGGCGAATGTTCACCCGACGATCTTTCTTCAGCATGCGGCGCGCCGCTTGCACGTATCGTCTCAACGCCGATTTGTGAGCCGTGGCTGAGCGCCACTCGCCCCGCTCAACTGAGGCCAGCAGTTCCCGTTCCTCCCGATCAAGTGTCGCCATGGCCAGCACCCCCCTTCCGTAAGTACTGCTTGGTCAGCTTGCGACTGGGAATGACCGTCTTCAACATGATGACACCGCCTTCCTCAACGATGGGCACCAAGTACGCGTAGCCGTTGACGTTCATCACCAGTTGCTTCTGATCTCTGTAGCGTGCTTTCCCTGAGGTGAGGACGTCCAACAAATGACCTTGCGCGATGTGCCACACGATCTCTTCGAACGAGATGCCGCGTTCTCTGAGGAGCCACTCGTTCTTCGCCGCATCCCAGTCGTACCGTACCATAAATAACTATATACACATTGTGTGCCTTCTGTCAACAGCCCCTCTGAAAGGTGCCAGGCACCGAGGGACAGGCAGTGTTGGGATGAAGAAACGTCTTGTGATTGTTACGGGTGACCGATGGCTGCAGGATGACAGACGGATCAGCAAGACCTCCGCGGCTGATCTCCCCAATGAATGGGTGCTTGCTCATGGGAGAAAAGTATAGTATCCTTACTAGTAAGGAAATTGTTCTTCTCTCAGATGCGGGAAGGAGGCGGCGATGACGATGTTGATGACAGCGACCCTCAGTAGTAAGGCACAACTGACCCTGCCGAAGCGTATTCGCGAGCTCTTGGGGCTTCGAGCGAAGGGAGATCAGGTGGGATTTGTGGTGGATGAGAAAACACGCCGCATCGTAATGACAAAAATCACCCTCGTGCCTACGGAAGAGCCGTATACTCAGGACGAGCTGTGCAAGCTGTTGCGGCTGGCCAAAGCGCCGGGGAAGAAAACCTTTGCCTCAGCCGAGGCATTCTTGAAGCACGTGCGATCGCTCTAAATGGAACCACCCATGCACCTGTACATTCTGGATGGTTCCATTTACCCCGAGCAAGCGAAGCGCGTCGAGGGGTTACCCGTCGACTTCGCTCAGGGTCAATGTCCCACCATGTTAAGATTCAATCGTGGGTGCATTTAGGTGGTGCAGTATCAAAGCAGCCCGCGCTTTGACCGCAGCGTCAAGCGCCTTGATCCGGCACAACGGCGGGCTGTTCAGGAAGCCCTCGAGCAGTTGGTGGCCGCATTTGAAACCGGGCAGGTGCCGGTGGGGCTTGGACTGAAACAGCTCCGGCCTGGATTATGGGAGTGCCGAGCCGGGCTCTCAGAACGGATGCTCTTCTTTCGGCATCGTCATACCGTGGAGTGTCTTCTCGCCGGCGATCATGACGAGATCAAGCAAGCCCTCTGAAATTTGTAAGAAACGGAAACGTGCCAGCTACCGCGGTGCCTGGCACCGGAGGGACAGGCAGTTCTGAGATGAACAGCTGATGGCGACGACGGCGAATATCCCCACACAGTGCTCGACGGCGCTGAAGGAGTGGGCGACCGTGCTCGAGGCGATGGCGCGCGGAGAGCAGATCGTCCTCATCCGCAAGGGCGGCCTGATTGAGCCGGGCAGCGGTTTTGAGCTGGTCGCGGATGTCTTCCTCTTATATCCGACGTTCGAGCACCAGACGGTTGCGTACCTGCGCCTGGAGTTCCAGCGGTATTTCGAGGACGCCTCGGCCCGGCGGGCGCCGGCCGGCGAAGTCCGCTTCGAGCTGGCGGGTGTGGCGGCCGGTTCGTGGCAGGTGAGCGACCCCGGTGTGATCGAACGGCTCCGGGAGTTCCATCTCTACAACGCAGTCTTCGCGACCCAGCGGCTGAAATGGCAGCCGGATATGCCGCTCGTCATCGCCGCGGTGCGGGTGTTCCGGTTGCCGGCGCCGCAGACCATCTCCGTCGCTCCGCACTATGCCGGGTGCAAGTCGTGGGTCCAGCTCGACAAGGCCCTCCCGCTTGCCGGCGCGCAGCCGGTGCTCGATGATGCCACATTCGATGAGCGCCTGCGCCAGCTGAACATGCAACTCGGCGATTAGGACGTTCCGGTCGATCTCTTCCTCATGCGCGTCTTAGTCGTCGGCGCCGGCGCGGTCGGCAGCGTCCTCGGCGGCTTCCTGGCGCGCTCGGGGCACGACATCACACTCCTCGGCCGGGCGTGGCATCTCGACGCCGTGCGGCACGAGGGATTGCGCATCAGCGGGCTCTGGGGTGAGCACCGCGTGACGAAGCTCTCGCTGGCGGTGCGGCCCGAGGACGTGGCGGCCGAGCCGACGTTCGACTGGATCTTCGTGTGCGTGAAGTCGCACCAGACTGCCGGGGCGGTCGCCCAGCTCTCCGCCTGGCTTGGGCCGAAGACGCTTGTGTGCGCGTTCCAGAACGGCCTTGGCAACTACGAACTACTCCTGCAGGTGGTGCCGGGGGAGCGGCTGGCGCTGGGGCGGGTCATCTTCGGCGCGGAGCTGGAGCCCGGCCATGTGCGCGTCACCGTCTCCGCCGACGAGGTGCTCATCGGCTCGCCAGACGCGCGGTTTCCCGGCGAACGATCCGCAGCACTGGCCGCCGAGTTCCAGGAGAGCGGTGTCCCCGCCCTGGCGACCGTGACCATCTTCACCGCACTGTGGGCCAAGATGCTCTACAACTGCGCGCTCAACGGCCTCTCGGCGCTCCTCGAGGCGCCATACGGGAAGCTCCTCGAGCAGCCCGCCGCCAAGCGGCTCATGGGGGCGGTCATCGAGGAGGCCTACCGCGTCGCCGCGGGCCGCGGTATCAGGCTGGAGCCCTCGGACGCCGGGGCGTATCTTGCGATGCTCTTCACGCGGCTCATTCCGGATACCGCCGGGCATGACTCCTCGATGCTCCAGGACCTGCGGCGCGGACGTGTGACCGAAATTGAATCACTCAACGGCGCCATCGTCCGGCTCGGCCGCGAGGTGGGGGTCCCAACACCGGTCAATGCGCTGGTGGCGCGCCTCGTGCACGCCAAGGAGCGGTTCGCGGGTGTGACGGTGTGAGGGGAAGGCGGGAGGAGGCAGGCTTACGTGCCAGGCGGCGGGGGTTTGTTGAGGTGGCTCTCCACCCGTTAGAGGAAGGTGTAGCCGTCTATCCTCGGCATCATGATGTCGGTGATGATGAGGTCGGGCCGGTCGGCGAGCGCGCGCTCCAGTCCTTCGAGGCCGTCGGCGGCGGTCGTCACCTCGTAGTGGTGCTGCTCGAGCCGCTTCTGCACGATCTTGACGATCGATGGCTCAGCATCAACCAGTAGGATCTTTTGTCCCGGCATGCGCCCTCCTCTCCTGGCATGATCCCGCGGTTCGTTGACACCGTCGAGTCCGTTTGTTAGACTGCCCTTGGTCCTATGCCCCCCGCATCCCGCCGAGGCCTCACCATCCTGTACACCGGAGACGGCAAAGGCAAAACGACCGCCGCGCTGGGCATGGCGCTGCGCGCGTTGGGCCACGGCTGGCGGGTCCTCGTCATCCAGTTCTTCAAGGGCGACTGGCCGGTCGTCTTCGGGGAGCTGGAACTGGCGAAGCGGCTCGCGCCCCAGTTCGAGGTGCTCCAGCTCGGGCGCGGGTTCGTGAAGCACATGGGCGACGCGAAGCCGTTTGAGGAGCACCTCGCCGCCGCCCAAGAGGCGCTGCGGACCGCGCGGGAGCGGATCGTATCGGGCGCCTACGATCTGATCGTGCTCGATGAGCTCATCTATGCGATCGACTATGCGGGCGTCCAACTCGTCAGCGTCGAGGACGTCCTCGACCTCCTGGCGGATAAGCCGCCCGCCTTGCATCTGGTGCTGACCGGCCGCAACGCGCCGCGCACACTGATCGACCGCGCCGACCTCGTGACGGAGATGCGGGAGATCAAACACCCCTGGCAGCAGAAAATCCCGGCGCAGGTGGGAGTGGACTACTAGTAGTACATTCTGTTGTCGACAGTAGCGCGCCTCAGCTAAGTGAACGTACGATGCCCAATCAACTTCAGAAATCATTGGAAGCTGCTGAAGCACGGCAGGCTCTTCCAAGCGTCGTAGCCTACAATAGGATTGACGGTCCTGGTAGTAGCTTAGACCTACGAGAATTCCAGCAAGCACTTTGGTCTTTACCTCAACTCCCGCAGGATGTCTATATGGATCCAACAGCTGAGTGGACACGCATGCTACCAAGAACTGTAGGTATCACTATAGATACAGGAACACGAATTGAAGCTCACCCGCTTCCCCCCAACCTTATTGGTGTTCGTTCTATAGAATATGGAACAGAAGTTGTCGCGCGGGCTGGTGAAGTACCACCTGCGAAAGAGAACTGGCTGATTAAAATACTTGATATCTTTGGTCTTAGAGGAGTCATGTTTGTGTTGCAGAACTTGCGCGCAGGCATCCAATCATCTGGACTCGGGGGGTCAGCGACCGCGACAACAGGAGTATGCATCCTTGCTAATGAGTTAGCAGGCCGGCCATTTAGCAAAACACAATTGATTGCCATGGCTTCTCGCGTGGAGCAGGATTTTGGAGTAAGTATCACTGGTACACAGGAACAGGCAAATGTTGTATATGGAGGAGTAACAGACTACGTATGGTTCCCTTGGGGCATTCCGGGGCGACCTGAAACCGGCTACGGTGAGTCACTACGGTTTAAGCTCATTCCGGAAGAGGACTATCCACAGCTAGAGCAAAGGATGGCGATATTTCATTCGGGCCGAACCCGATCGAGCACTGACGTCAATACTGTATGGAGGAATGCACTATTAGGTTCAGAGGGATACCGACTGCATGGGACTAAGCGAGAGATCGCCTACCAGTTCCGTACTGCGTTGAGATTGCGTAAGTGGGATAATGCTATTGAGGCAATACGTCACTATCGCGAAGTCCGTACCGTTCTGTGCCCGAGTTACATGGAAGGAGCTCAAGAGATATATGGTCGAGCCGAAGCGCACGGATGTACTGCTTTCCCTATTGGCGCAGGAGGTGGAGGAGGAATCCTGGTATTTTCCGATAGTCCTTCGTCGCTGCAAACCTTCCGAGAGGACATTCGCACTGTATATCGCGAAATTCCTTTCCGAATCAAAGCCAAGGGATATGAGCTGGCCAATCTACCAATAGCGGGAGGCGAATGAGATGGAATTCAAAATCCTTAATTGGAACATTGGAGGAGCAAAGTACCTCGAAGAAACAAAAGAGAAGCGTAAGAAAACGCTTACAGACTTGAACAAAGCTCTCCGTACGCTCATTGAGGGAAATAACAAGCCTGACGTGATTACGTTGCAGGAGATCGTGCGTTATGGAAAATCGAGCAAAGACGCCAGCGAGATTATCAATCCAATTAAGGGCTACAAGTATTTCTCATTCCCTCTTATTGACAGTGATAGCCTGTCATCTAAGGACAAGTGGGAAAAGGTAAAAAAACTTGGTGGCTGGCCACGCGACACTTTCTTTGCCCAGGGAAACGCTTTTTTGTTCCGAAACGACGTTCCGCATTTTCCCGTGTGGGATTTATCGTCAAGCAGCGAGTGTAGGCCTAAAAAACCAGGACATTTTGTTGAGCAGGTAATTCTTGAATCCGGTCTTTACTTCGGTGACCGTAATACTGAGCCTCGCGCTGCACTTATTGCACATTTTATCTACAACCCGACAGGTAAGAACGGTAAGCCTTTGGATATTTTTGTGATCAATGTTCATCTGACAACGTTGATGATGGAGCGCGAAGGAATCCCTGATATGGACTTAACAGCTTCAGATATCCGTCAGAACCATCTTAGTATTATTTTCCGGAAGATCATCTCCAGATACAACATATGGAAGCGACTGGGCTTTCCCATACGTGGTAAGATACGCAAACTAAAAGAGTGGCGAGCTGGGGAATCCGCCGATCGATTTGAACCCGTTTGGATTCTGGCGGGGGACTTTAACTTTACACCGGAATCAGTCGAGTACGAAAGAATTATGAAGATGAATTTTATCGACGTAGTCCCTGGTAAAGGCAGTGGAACCAAAGCGAAAGGTGTCGGTAATCCGGCGACATTGACGCTCGATTATATCTTCGCAGGTCCAAAGTTTATCTCACTCGATCCTCTTATTGCCGCGTCTGAAATAACTGACAATTTTGTCGACCACAGCATCAAGGCATCTGATCATTATCCCATGTGTGCTAATATTCCTTTCACTATACCGAAAGAGAAGAATCGCTCGGAATCAGACCGTAGCGTAACGGTTAGGCTTTCGAGCAATGAGCAGGCCAAGAGTCAAAACAGAAAGGTCATTGGGCGTCAGACCGTTGCTTTGTCTGAGAGTCCTGGGACACCTACAAAGAGCTTATCAAAATAACCTTCTACATCCTATATTCTATATGAGTCATTGAGGCCCTCGAAGATAGGAGAGGACGATGAAGAAAGCGAAGGCAACGGCTCGTTGGTTCATCCTAGACATCTTGTGGAACAAGATCAAACCTGACTGGGATCTGCCGCAGAGCTACGTCCCCTGGTGTGGTGCGTCTTCTTTTTATGGTCGTGCTCTACTTTACCTAGCAATTAGTTATACGTGACCGTACCGGGGACGTCCAAGCGGCGTCCCATGTTTTTTGCTCGTCTCTTTTCAACTCTCTGACTATTGACTCGCAGAGAACTTCCTTGGAGCAGTGCAACGTCCACGATAATGAGCCCCAGTTCTTGCAAGGTGCGCAGTTCAGGGGCAACTTTGCTCATGGGGGCGAGGAGAATCACTCGACTTTGAGCTAGTGCCGTTCCAACTATTTCCACCAACCGATTACAAGGGTGCCACCCGACGTGAAATGTGCCGTCCTGATCATGGTCGCGTTCGGCCGTCATAGTTGGAACGGCCCTAGGCGGTGGCCAAGCGGCTAAGTGGCAAAGTGAGTAGGACCAAGATGGCCGTTCGGCCACTTCGCCACTTGACCAGGACGTATCCACATGTCTATGCACTTGAGGAAACAGAGCCGCATCTTGTTGGATGGGATGGACCGGGCGCCGGCCCGCGCCATGCTGAAGGCGGTTGGTCTGCGCGATGAGGACCTACGCCGTCCGCTCGTCGGCATCGCCAACACCTGGATCGAGATCATGCCGTGCAACTACCACTTGCGTCGCCTCGCGGAGCGGGTCAAGGCGGGGGTGCGCGCGGCGGGCGGCACCCCCATCGAGTTCAACACCATCGCGGTCTCCGACGGCATCTCGATGGGCACGGAAGGGATGAAGGCCTCGCTCGTCAGCCGCGAGGTGGTGGCGGACTCCATTGAGCTCGTGGCGCGCGGTCACCTCTTCGACGCGATGGTGGCACTCTCCGGCTGCGACAAGACGATTCCCGGCACCGTCATGGCGCTCCTGCGCCTTGATCTGCCGTCGCTGATGCTCTACGGCGGCTCGATCGCCCCCGGTACGTTCGAGGGCCGTGACGTGACGATTCAGGACGTGTTCGAAGGCGTCGGCGCCTGCGCCGCGGGACGGATGAGCGAGCGCAAGCTCCACGAGCTCGAAGACCGGGCCTGCCCCGGGCCGGGGGCGTGCGGCGGCCAGTTCACCGCGAACACCATGGCGATGGCGATCGCGATGCTCGGTCTCTCGCCGATGGGAAGTGCCAGCGTGCCCGCGATGGATCCGGCCAAGGACGAGACGGCCTTCGAGGCGGGGCGGCTGGTGATGGCGCTCCTGCGCCGCCGCCTCCGGCCCAGCCGCATCGTGACGCGCCACGCGATCGAGAACGCCATCGCCGCCGTGGCCGCAACGGGCGGCTCCACGAACAGCGTCTTGCATCTCTTGGCCATTGCGCGGGAAGCGGGTGTCGCGCTTGCCATCGACGACTTCGACCGCATCAGCCGCAAGACGCCACTGCTGGCGGACTTGAAGCCCTGGGGACGATTCGTGGCGACCGACCTGCATGAGGCGGGCGGTGTCGCGCTCATCGCCAAGCGGCTCATGAGTCTGCGCCGCCTGCACGCCGGGTGTCTGACGGTGACGGGCCGCACGATCGGCCAGGAGGCGCGCCGCGCCATCGAGCGGCCGGGCCAGCCGGTGGTCCGGCCGGCCTCGCGGCCGTTGCAGCCGACCGGCGGGCTGGCCATCCTCCGCGGCAGCCTCTCACCCGAGGGCTGCGTGGTGAAGATCACCGGCCATGAGCCGATGCGCTATCACGGTCCGGCCCGCGTCTTCGACTGCGAAGAGGATGCGTTCGCCGCGGTCCAGCGGCGGCGCATCAAGCCCGGCGACGTCGTGGTCATCCGCTATGAAGGGCCGAGGGGCGGGCCGGGCATGCGCGAAATGCTCGGAGTCACCGCGGCCATCGTGGGGCAGGGACTGGGACGGTCCGTGGCGCTCCTCACCGATGGCCGGTTCTCCGGTGCCACTCGCGGGTTGATGGCAGGGCACGTGGCACCCGAGGCGGCGCGCGGCGGCCCGATCGCGCTGCTGCGCGATGGCGACCAGATCATCTTCGATGTGAGGCGTCGGCGGCTGGACGTCCAACTGCGTCCCGAGGAGCTCGCGCGCCGCCGGGCGCAGTGGCATCCGCCACTACCGCGCTACGCCGCCGGCGTCATGGCGAAATACGCGCACCTTGTCTCCTCGGCCTCTGAGGGTGCGGTGACGAATCCTCCCTTGCCGGACGAGGCGCTCCGAGTGAGGCGAGTCCGCGGCGCGCGCCGCCGTCGTGTCGCACGCGCCGACGCGCGGTGAGCGGCACCATCGGTGCGCGCGACATTTCGCTTTGCTTCCGGTACGCGGCGTTTTACGCTTGTGTAGCTACGGGGACGTGGTGGAACTGGCAGACACGATAGGTTGAGGGCCTATTGCCGCAAGGCGTGGAGGTTCAAATCCTCTCGTCCCCAGTACTTTTAAAAGATGCATCTACTGATAAAGCAGATTGAAGAAGTCGATAAATCAGATTTATCTTCTCTTCTGACATCTGCTTTATCTTCCATCAAACAAAGTTGTAATTGACAAGCGGGGATACAGTTGGTAGTGTGTGAACGGTTGGAAGCCCTCAACGGCTTGTGTGTCTCCAAACTTCACGGACGTGTCGTGTCATTCCACAAGATTGGGCCTTTGGCTCGCTCCTCGCGCATCCGGACCGGATCGGTGTGATGGAGTATCAGTGGAGTGACGTGGACACCTCAGGCGCCGGCTTCAGGGCGCAGCGGCCCCAAGGACGACGTGTCGTTGGGTTTTTTTGTTGCCGAATTGCAGTGAGGACGCATGATTAAGCTCGATCGGACATGGCGGCGGATCCTTGTTGGCGCGGTCGTGGCGGTCGTGGCGGTGATGGCCGGCTCAGAGCATCGCGCGCGGCGCCTCCTCCAGGCGAAATGGCTCCAAGCGGTCGAAGCGCGTCAGCAGCTCGAACGGCGGTTTGCGGAGATCTCGGACGCTCACGAGCAGCTCAAGGGTGACTTGGCGACCGAGCGAGGCCGCTCTGCAGCGCTGGAAGAGGCGCTGGCCTCCGCCAAACGCGAGCTCGAGCGGACGACGGGTCGGCTGGCGGAAGAGAGCCGCACGTCGCGCGGCCTCCATCTGCGCTTGGCCCAGATGCAGCAGCAGATGGACCAGCTGCAAGGCGAGCTGGCCGTGACGCTCAAGCAGCAGGAGAACGGGGTGCGGGTGACGCCCGGTACTGTGCAGATCGACCGGGTCATTGTCAGTGACGCCAGTGACGCTGGCGGCACCAATCCCGCCGGGCGGGTGATCTCCATCCACCGCGACTGGGATTTTGTCGTGATCAGCCTCGGATGGGACACGGTGCGCATCGGCGACGTGGTCTCCATCTTCCGCAATGACCAGCTGCAGGCCAAGGCGAAGATCGAGCGGGTGCAGGAAGGGGTGTGCGCCGCGACCGTGCTGCCGGACTGGAAGACCGAAACGATCCAGCTCAACGACCTCGTCCGTGTCCTGTGAGCGCTCGATCATGACCATCGTGAACCGTCCACTCAGCGGCCTCACGCTGCTGGTTTCCTGGTTTTTCCTCCTTACACCTCTGGGCCTCGCGGCCGAAACGACCGATCCCGTCCAACGGAGCACGACCCGCATTGCGATTGCCCTCGATACGGCCGAGCGCGTGCCGGTTCGGACGAGCTTCGAGTCGTCTCCACCGACCGTGGAGATCCGGTTTCCCCGCCAGCGGGTGACCGCCTCGCTGCCCGAGCGCGTGGCGGTGGCGGGCGGGGCCGTGCAGGCGATCGAAGCCCGCTATGACCCTGCCGGCCGCGGTGACGCCGCGCGCTTCATCCAATCGCTGCGCTTCGTGCTGACCGGGCCGTTTGCCTATCGGGTGGAGTCGGAGCCGGGACGCGTCGTCATTGAGATCGACCATCCGGCGTCCGTGCGCGGCGCCTCAATGGAAGTCGGTATGGGAAGCGGAACGGTCGTACGCAGCACTCCCGTCGGTACCGTGAGCGAGCGGTTTCGAGCGATGCAGGAGGCGCTCGCCGGAGCGCGGCCGACCGCCGTCACCATGCAGTGGGACGGCGGCAGCGGCGCTTCGGACGTCCAACGCGGGACCGGCGTGCACGTCCCCGCTCCCTCCCTCACAGCGTCGTCAGAGATGCAAGACGCGCGCGGCATCGGAGCCCCGCGGGCGCGGGCGGCATCGGGCTCTGGCGCCTTTCCGGTATCCGGCGTGGCGCTGCTCGTCGGGTTGACGCTGGCGGGTGTCGCGGGCTCCTGGCGGCTCATCCGGCGGCGGGTGGCGGCCGCCCGAGCCTCGGCCGAGGGTCGGAACGTCCGGCTCCCGTCCGGGGTACTGCTGATCGACCAACTGGTCTGGAAGGCGTTTGAGCGGCAGGGCTACCAGCTCATGATGGAAGCCGAGCTTACGCAGCCGCCGCTGGGGACCCTGCGGATTCTCGCGAAAGACGAACTGAAGACCGCGCTGCTCTTCGTTGGGTCCGGCCGGTTCTTCGAAAAGCAGACGGTCGAGCGGTTCATCCGGGCCATGCGCGAGGCCCATGTCGAGCAGGGCTTGCTGGCGGCGTCCGGGTCGTTCACCATCCCCGCCCAGCGCGTGGCCAAGGAACACCGGATTACGCTGATCGGGCGCGACCAGCTGGTGGAGCTGCTCAGCATGGGCGCCGGCAGCGAGTACTTCAGCCGACAGCTGGAGCAAAGCCACGCGCAGCTTGAGGAGGCGAAGGACACCCTGCGCCAGTATGCGGCGGAACTGGATGCCCTGCGCCTCCAGCGCAACGAAGCCAGCTGGCATCTCGGCGAGGAATGCGCGACATCCGCGACGCTTGAGGCCAGGCTGGAAGCGCTCGGGCAGCAGGTGAGCGGCTACGAAGCGCAGATTCAGCGCTGGGAGCAGGAAGCCGTCACGCTGCGCAAGCAATGGGAAGAGAGCCAGTGGTTCCTGGGCGAAGCGCGGGAGCACTCCCGCTACCTCGACACGCAAGTGGCCTCGCTGCAGGAGCTGGCGAAACGGGTTGAGGTTGTTGAACGCGAGCGGGACGATGCGGCACAGTCGCTCGGCCAGGAGCGCGCGAAGCACACCTCGCTCGCCGAGCGCCTGGATGATCTCCAGCGTGAGCTCGAGAAGGCGATGCAGCGCAGCGGTGAGCTTGAGGCCTCGCTCGCGCGCCTCCAGGATGAGCTGGCGGTTTATCGGACGCTCGGCGAGCGCCGACGAGCCAGCCGGATCAGGGTCCCAGAGGCGTCCGTGGAGCTGGTCAACGGCGGGAAGACGCCCGTTGCTGCGGCATGGCTGTGCGACCTCAGCGCGACCGGGCTTGGGTTGGAGACGGACCGCGAACTGCCCCAGCGGACGCCGATTCGTGTGCGGGTGCTCGTCCCCGGCCGAGAGCCGCTGGAAGCCAGGGCCCGATTTATCTGGCAGCAGCCTCACGGATCAGACGGACGGTATCGAAGCGGGTGCCGGTTCATCAAGCCGCCAGCCGAAACTCGCACCGTCCTCCAAGCGCTCTGTTCACAGTTTGAGGCGCCACGCGCCTAACGCCAGAAGGACCGATGCAGGAGCGCCGTACGACGATTCGCAAGAGCCACTACGCCAGGATGCAGTACTGTCCGTCAGAAGATCTGGAGCTTCGGGACGGCCGCATGGCCGATGTAAGCGAACGGGGGGCGGGGGCGCTGATGCGGGAGCGACACCGCAGCGGAGAGTTGGTGACGCTGGGCTTCTCGCTCCCCGGCATCGAGGACACGCTCACCGCCACCGGGGTCATTCGCTGGTCCGGTTCTCAATCGCCGAAAGGTAATTGGCACCGCGCGGGCGTGGAATGGCTGCCGTTGGAGGACGCGACCCGCAACCGGCTCCATCAATTCCTGGAAACCGCGAAGCCGGCTCCGTCACGCAGAACGACGAGTGGCGCGGGAGCGTCCATCCGCCGCGCCGCGCTCGTCGCATCCGCGGTCGCGATCGGCCTGTTCGGCTGGGGACTGTACCATTGGACGAGCCAGGTGGAAACCGAAAACACGGAGTTGGTCTCCTCGGTCAAGCGGCGCGACGCCGTCATTCACTTCCTGGGGCAGGAGGGGCAGCGGTTGAAGTTCGAGCTCGGTGATGCGCGCCAGCATTTGGCGGAGGCCGCCGGCGCGGTCGCCCAGCTCGACGTGCAGGCCCAGTTCTTCGGTAAAGAGGTCGAGCGACTCAGCCAGGATGTGGCGCGGTTCCAGCACTCATACCTGGAGTTCCACGAGGAGCGCGCCCAGCTGATGCAGCGGGTCCTCACGCTCGAGCAGGAGAAAGCGTCGCTGGCGAAGCGTCTGAATTCCGTCGATGAGCTCACGCTCGCCATCCGAGAAGCCATCGGACGCCATAAACAGGTCCAGCAGGCGGATCGGCTCGCGGTGCTCAAGGCCAAACACGATGTGCAGGAGCGGTGGTTGTCGCAGGGCAACCGCGGCTATCTCGTCCGGGACGGACGGCCGACGATCGGCCGCTCGACCGTCTGGATTCGCGTGCGCGAGCCGGAAGATGTCACCGCTATCTCTGCCCCACCCATTGTCCACTCGGGCGACACCCCCTGACGCGGCCGGTCAGGACTTGCTGCGCCGCTCCTTGACGTAGACACTCCGCTCGAACTGCTTGGCATACGCTTTCAGCTCGGCCCCGATCCGCGCGACCTGATCCGGATGGGTCAGCGGCTGGGTGTCGCTCGTGACGAGCGCGATCGACACGGAGAGCAGTGGCACCTTCACGCTGTTGCCTTTGCGGTCGGTGTGCAGCAGGAAGCCTCGGGTGCGGTCCTCCTCATCGTAGAGCTGCCGCGCCATCGCATCGAAGTCACGGACGATCACCTCGCACAGCGCCTCCGCCTTCTCCCGCCTCGTCAAGACGATGAAGTCATCCCCGCCGATGTGCCCAACGAAGTCCATCGGGCTGCCGTGTGCGCCTGAGGCCTTCAGGAGGACGTCCGCGGTGGCTTTGATCACTTTATCTCCCCGCTTGAATCCGTAGTGGTCGTTGAAGGCTTTAAAGCGGTCGAGGTCTACGTAGCACACGGCGAGCTCTTCCGGCCGCCGGCTCAGCCGCTCTTCGAGTTCCCGCTGGATGGACACGTTGCCGGGCAGCCGTGTGAGCGGATTGGCTTCCAGGTCACGGTTGGCCCGACGGAGCACCATCTGGACGCGGGCCAGTAGCTCCATCGGCTCAAACGGCTTCACGAGATAGTCGTCGGCCCCGGCGTTCAGTCCCGCTACCTTGTCGTGCACCTCGCTCTTGCCCGTGAGCATGATGATGGGCAGGTACCGCAGCACGGCGTCCTGCCGCAGTTGCTCGCACACCTGGGGTCCCGTCAGGCCGGGCATCATATAGTCGATGACGACGAGCGATGGCGCTCTGGCGCGGATAGCCTCAAGCGCGCGGTCGCCGTTCTCGGCCTCGATGACGGCGAATCCAGACGGCTCCAGGACCGAGCGAAGGATGTCCCGCAAGTCCGGATCATCGTCCACGACCAGGATCGTGGTGGCAGAGATGGCGGCGCTCATCCGGTCCTCATCGCTCATTCCAGGGGTAGGCTGACGGAAAACGTGCTGCCTTTGCCTTTCTCCGACTCCATCCAGATGCGGCCTTGGTGGGCCTCGACGATCCGTTTGACCAGGGCCAGGCCCAGCCCCGTGCCCCGGACCTGCTGGTTGATGGGGTCGTTCGTCCGGTAGAACTCCTGAAACAGCTTGCTCTGATCCTCTACCGCGATGCCGCAGCCGGTGTCGCTCACCATCACAAGGACCGTCGAGCCCTCGCGTTTGAGCCCGACGCGGATCGAGCCCTCCTCCGGCGTGTACTTGATAGCGTTGGACAGCAGGTTGACGAAGACCCGCTGCAGGTGGGACGAGTCGCCCAGGAGCTCGTTGACGCCGTCCCGGTCCATGCTGAAGCGGATATGCTTGGCCTCGAGCTGCGGGGTGACGACGTCCTGGACCGACGTCAAGAAGTCGTTGATCGGAATGGATCGACGCTCCATCGTGACCCGCCCCGACTCAATGCGGGCGATGTCGAGCAGGTTATTGATGAGCTGGGCGAGCAAGTCCGAATGCTTCTCGATCTTCTCGATCCGCTCGCTCTGCGCTGTTGCCAGGGGGCCGAACTGTCCGTTGGCGAGCAGGGAGGCGTAGCCCTTGATGGCGGCGAGCGGGGTCCGGAGCTCATGCGAGACGGCGGAGACGAAGTCGCTCTTCGCCTTGTTCAGGCGCATCAGCACGGTGTTGGCCTCGGCGAGCTGTTGGGTGCGCTGCTGGACCTTGAGTTCGAGTTCCCGCTGGGCCGACCAGGTCTTTTCATAGAGCGTGGAGTTTTCCACGGCGATCGCCAGGTAGTTCGTCAAGATGGCGACGAGCTCCTCATCCGCCTTCACGTTGGCCACACTACCGGTCCGGCCGAGGAGGAGGATGCCGGTCGGGCCCGAGTGGGGGATGACGCCGGCGATGATCGCCGTCGGGACGCCCAAGATCTCCAAGAGCTTCTGCTCCTCCGGGTTGGCGGCGGATGACGCTTGGAGCAGGCGTGGGGCGGGGCCCGTCAGCACGAGCTTCACCAGCCCACGGTCCAGGAACAAGGCGCGCAGAGCGTTGGCGACCGCCGGCGTCACCCTGATGGCCGAGCGCCACTCCAGCGACTCAAACGACGCGCACATCCCGAGCGCGCCTGTCGAGAAGCCGAAGTTTGTGACGACCGAGGCGTCCAGCTTCTGGAAGACTTCGTCCGGGCGCATGCTGACCTGCAGCTGCTGGCCCAGGTGGTACAGCGACATGAGGGAGGCGAGCCGACGGTCGAGTTCCTCTTGGGTGCGGTGGAGCTCGAGGTCCGTGCGGATGATCAGTTTCGCCTGCCGGTCGAGCTGGTCGTAGGCATTGCGCATCCGCCGGAGCTCGTTTGTCTGCCGCCGTGACAGCTCGGCCTTAATGGCGAGGTACACGAGCGAGATGAGGAGCATCCCGGCCATCGGGATGACGCTGGAGATCGGGGTGGAGCCGATGGTCAGCCCCACGGTGGCCAGCATGCCGATCGCCAGGACGATGCACGTCAAATAGGCCATCACCGCTACATCCCCAGGGCCACGACCAGGACCGAGCTGGTCTGGGTGGCGGTCTGCTCGTAGGTTGCCGTGGTTCCGAAGGGGGCCTGTTCGCCGTAGGTGTAGCAGCCGGCGATGGGCACCGACGGTCCGACGGTCTCCCGGATGCGGGCGATTTCCCGCGCCGCGTACTCCGGTCCCAAGAGCCGCTTCCGGGCGGCCGAGTCGAAGACGAGGACGCAGCCAATCCGATTCAGGGAGCGGACCGCCTGCTGGGCCGCCGCGTGGGCGGCTTCGAGGGCCAGCTCGCGGCTGCCCATCATGAGCTGAAGCCACGACCCTTCGGTGATTTCTCCGCTGCACGAGAGGCTGCCGTCGTCGCCGAAGGAGACGACGTTGCGCAGCAGCCACTGCTCATCCGTGTCGCACTGGATCCCGAGGGGATACACGATCGTCTGCCGCGCCGCCTCCTCACCGCGAAGCTGCTTGACGAGCTCGGCGCCGAAGTACTCCTCATAGACGGTGGCGGCCGGCTGCTTGTCGAGCTCGACGAGCACGTTGTCATGCGCCCGGGTGATGCGGCGCGGCTTGCTGATGGGCGCAAACCCATGCTCGATGCCGACGCCGATTTTCAGCGAGCCTCCCAAGAGGGCGCAGACGACCGATCGGCTGAGCACCCGACCGCGGCAGTACTGGTACGTCCGATCAAACCGCAGGTCATCGCCGGCCATCCCTCCGGCGATAAGGAAGCTGGTGCCGACGACTTCCCGCACGCCCCGCACGACCTCCGCGTAGCAGGTCAGCAGGCCGTCGCCGAAGAGGAGCAGCCCGGCGCGGGTTGCTCCCGTAAACTCGTGCAGGGCGGCGTAGGCCGCCTGCTGGCCCGCCTCCCGCGGTGAGTGGTCCACCGCTTCACCGGCGCCGAGGCTGCACGCGATCGATGGGGCGCCGAGCAGCACGACGACACAGCTGTGGCTGATGGGTCCTTCGGGTACGATTTCCCCGGCGGTGCTTTCTCCGACGAGCGGGATGTTCCCCAGCGCCGAGCGGACCCCGGCCAGGAGCGGCTCCTGTTCGAACCATGAGGAGCCGAACACGATAGCCAGCGCGGGGGAGGAGGAAGGAAAACGGTGCAGGGCGGTTTCCGCCGCCTCTACTCCCGCCTTCTCCGCGTCCCCCAGCGCACTCCATCCAATTGTGGCTGAGAGGGTTTCAGACATCACTCAAAGAAGTATATCTGATATGAGTCATGCTTAACCAGTGAGTGGGGGAGAGAAAACACTGACCGGTGGTTTGCAGAAGTGAGAGTGGGGCGAGGTAACACAGGGGTGCTCGAGCCCTCCCGGTTTGGCTAGGGCACCGGGCGATCCATCGGCGCCGATTTAAGGCGCGCTTTCCAGGCGTAAAGCGACCGATCGGCCGCTTCCAAGAGGTCCTGTGCGCGTTCACGGTTTGGCTCCAGGCGGCTCATGCCGACGCTCAGCGTCACCGCCTGCACGCCGCGCGCGGCACCCTCCGGAGCCTCGATGCGCACGCCGCGCAGCTTCTCCGCGACCGCCTCGGCCTGTGCCGGGGTGGTTTCCGGCAAGGCGATGACGAACTCATCGCCGCCGAACCGGGCCAGGATATCGGACTGCCGCAGCGCCAGCGCCAGCTCTTGGGCGACGCGCTGTAGGACGAAATCACCGGTGTGGTGTCCCAGCCGATCGTTCACCTGCTTGAAGCCGTTCAAGTCCACCATCAGGCACGCAAATGGCCGCTGGTACCGCTTCGCCCGGTCGCACTCCCGCTCGAGGTGCTCCAGAAAAAACCGCCGGTTGTAGAGTCCGGTCAGCTCATCCCGGATGGCCAGTTCCCGTAATCGCTCCGAGGCCCGCCGCAGCGCCGCCGTTCGGCGCTCGACCGCCCGCTGGAGAATCCAGGTCCGCGCCGCCAAGATCCACACGATCACCGTGATGCCTACCCCTGTGATGACGCCCAGAGCCATGACCAGGACGTTGAGCCAGGAGAGCGTCTGCGCCACGGAACTGCTGCCCGGCTGCATCTGGAGCAGCCACTTGGCCGCATCAACCGACACCACCTGCTGTACCACGATGGGGCCCGGGCCGCTGACAGGCAGATTCCAATCACCGGTCTGGTAGAGAACCTGCGAGCCGTCGAGGATCTGGACGGGGCAGGGATGGGAGAGGGTGGCGGCGAAGAAGTCGGCCAGGAGCGGCTTCAGGTCGAAGACGCCGATGACTGCATGCTCGCGAACGGCGGAGCGGTACAGCGGCTCCAACATGACGAGGAGCGGCCGCTCCATCGGCGGCGCGGTCACGAAGGTGGATGGTACCCGCCAGGTTCCCTGCAGGTGCCTCCGCCGAGAGACGGCGCGGTTCAGCTCAGTCAGCGAGGCCTTGGAGAGAGCCACGGGCTTGGCCCACCAGACGAGCGGTTCGCTGCCGCCCACGACCCCGGTGCCGAGCAAATGGCGGGTGTGCTCCACCGCACTTGCGCCCATCGCCTGCAGCGGGCCGGATGCGAGGTTGGGCTGGCGGGAGCACGTGTCCCGCAGGAACGTGAGCGTGCCGCGGCGGCTTTGGAGCGAGCGGATGAGCTGCTGGCCGGTCTGTGTGATGACGGTACCGGTATCGCTTCGGACCGCCTGGCGGCCGCGCCAGCGGATCATACCGATGAGGCCGAGGAAGACGGCGCTCGTCGCAAGCGTCACGATGGAAGCGATCAGGATGCGCCGGTGGCGCCTGGCGGAGAGCCGGATCATGCTTCCCCGGACACGGGCCATGAGCAGCATCACGTCATTGTAGCGCTGGGCGGTGCCGCCGGCCAAACAAAAACCCCGCTCCCGGGAGGAAGCGGGGTGACGCGTCGCGCGTGGTTTTAGAAACCCGGCACGGAGGTGCAGCCGGTCGGCGGCTTGCTCTTCTTGACCTTCTCGAGCAGTGCCTCAGCTTCCTTCAGCGCCTTGGATTCGGATGCCTGTTTGGTCAGGCCCTGCGTCTTCACGACCCAGGCGCCGGGGTCGGTGTTATCGATGGTCGTGTAGTAGACCGTGCCCAGGCGAAAGGTCACGATGTTCACGGGCCAGCCGGCGAGCTGCGTCTTACGCTCCGTGTACTCTTCAGGCTTCGGCATTGTGCTCCTTCAAATGCTTCTTGGATTTCACAGATTAAAAGGCAGATTTCGCAGATAAGGCCTTATCTGTGAAATCTATTTTATAATCTGTGTAATCGTGTTTCAGGGTTTCTCGACGGGTACAGCGACGAGGTTACCCCACTCGGTCCAGCTGCCGTCGTAGTTTTTGACGTTCTGGTAGCCCAGGAGGTACTTCAGGACAAACCAGGTGTGGCTGGAGCGCTCGCCGATGCGGCAGTAGGCGATGACCGGCTTCTCGCCGGTGATCCCCGCGCTCCCGTAGAGTGCGCGCAGCTCCTCGGCGCTCTTGAAGGTGCCGTTGTCGTTGCACGCCTTGCCCCACGGGATGTTCGCAGCACCCGGAACGTGGCCGCCGCGCTGGCAGGTCTCGGGCAGGCCGGGCGGGGCGAGGATCTCGCCGGAGTACTCCTGTGGGCTGCGGACATCCACGAGCTGTGCCATGCGCTCGGATGAGGCCTTCATGACCTCTGGCAGGAACGCCCGGATGGTGTAGTCGGGATGCTTGGCCTGATAGGCGGTTGGCGTGATCTTCGGGGTGTCGGTGGTCAGCTCGCGGCCCTCGGCGATCCATTTCTTGCGGCCGCCGTTCATGAGCCGCACGTCCTGATGGCCGTAGATCTTCAGCTGCCAGAACGCCCAGGCGGCGAACCAGTTGTTGTTGTCGCCATAAAGGATCACGGTGGTGTTGCTACCGATACCGGACGAGCCCAGGAGCTTCTCGAACGTGTCCTTCGGGATGATGTCGCGGCGGACGGTGTCGCAGAGTTGGGTATCCCAAGCCCAGCCCACGGCGTTCGGGACATGACCCTCACCGTACGCCTTGGTGTCGACATCCACTTCTACGATGCGGATGGCCGCATCGTTCAGATGCTGGGCGACCCACTCCGTATCGACCAGCACCCCGTGCTGGGTCGCCACTGGGGAAGACGTCTGTACCGCCATGGGTGCCTCCTTGGTGGTGTGTGTCTGGCCTCACGCAGGAAAGGATCAACCTGAAGACCGGTATTGTATCCTTCACCGACGGTCACTGTCAAGCCGAAGCGCTTACAGGTAGTGTCCTAATTTGGCGGGGCCTGCCGCTGCGCCCCCCCGCCGTCCGTCCTCGCACCGGGGCGGCCCTTCGGGACACCGCCAACTCGGCGCTCCGGGCGGGCGGCGGGGGCCCCGGCTCCGCGTCACCCGCCAAATTAGGACAGCGCCCGCTTACAGGATCCCATCCCCACTCTTGTTCGACTTCTCGACCAAAACTCTTCATAGCTTCACAATATGTCAGAAAATCGTCCGATTGAATTCGCAGGTCATCTCCAGCTAAGGGCTTCAGGGTCTTTTCTTGACGAAGCTCGCGCACATGTTCCACAAAATCAGGATGGATGAAGTGTTCAACAAAATAGTCCGGGCGTCGTTTTCGTAATTCCCGCTCTGCTTTCCCTCGGCCATGCTTAATGTAATTGACAACGTACCGCAACTCGTCAATTTTCTTGCAATGAACGGATTTTTCAAACTGAGCATAACACTTGAAAAATATATCCAGATTAAACTTTTCAAGTTCCTTGCTTTTAGGGGGTTTCATGGATTTTACGATGTCTTCGAGAAATCTCTCAAAATGGTGATAGACAACCACACAGTAGCCCGATATCGCTCCTCTTTTTTGTGCGTCTGGAATGATGCAGGTATCTGCCCCCAAAACATTCTTGATTGCCTGTGCAGCAATATCACCTGCATCCGCGTATTCGGGGTCAGCGTGGGGCAGAAGCCGGGCATATTCACATTGTAGATCCTTATCAAGTTGATCGAGTGGATCCAATATCCATTTCAGATGCAGACAATGCATCTCAACTTCAGTTGTAAACTGATCAACTAGGCCTTGGGGAAAGCCTTGGTTCTTGAGGTATCCCAGCGGCGCTCGATGGGTCATCGCCCGCACCAGTCCACCCACTCCTGCATCAGGCTATGTCCTTTAGAGTTTCTCGGCGGTCTGGAAGGCGTGCCAGAGCGCCAGGAGGGTGAGCATCTCGGAGTACAGGAACGGCCGGACGTACCATCTCCCGGTCGCGACCAGCAGTCCGTCCAGCGCCAGGTAGCTGTGGGCTGCGGCCAGCATCAGCAACGCCGTCCGGATGGCGGGGACGGGGATCTTCCAGACAAGCCGGACACAGAGTCCGAGAAAGCCAAGGACGAAGAGTGTCTGGACGGACGAGAGAAACACCCGCCAGCCCGGCGTGAGTGAGACGGCCCAGCCTGCTACCCGATCGGCGATCGGGGTCGTGTGTCCGAACAGGATGAGTGCCGTGTAGGCGGCCAGGAAGGGACTGAAACGGAGCAGCAGCTTCTTCGGCGTCATGGCGGGGTGGCGGATGAGGGCATCGACCGCGAAGATGCTGGGCAGGGTCAAGCCGGCCACACTTCCGAACCACAGCCGCCGCAGTGCCCAGACGCGCTCTGGGGTCTGAGCCAGGGCAAAGCAGGCCATCGCGACGTATCGGCCCGCGACGAAGAGGCCCACGGCCATGAGGAGCCAGCGGAGCCATCTCGGAGAGACGCGAGCGTAGGCGGTGAGGGCTAAGAGCGCGAAACCGAAGGCCAGCCCCAGCAGAAAGAGATAGCCTCCGGCCACACGACTCATGGTTCCGTCAACCAGGCTCTACCGGGCTGCGGGCGGGGAGACCTCCCCGCAGATGGGCGTAGGCTCCAAAGAACGCGGCGGTGTAGACGAGATCGCCCCCGACGGTGTTGCGGAAGAAGGGCAGGCCAGCCAGGTAGCACTCCCACAACCCTGGCGCCGTCGGCGGATAGAGGCCGCCCACCGCCCAGACGCCGAAATTGGTGATCAGGAAGAACGCCCAGGAGCCGGTGAGCGATGCGCACAGGATGCGCCACGGGTTTGGATGGCGGCGAAGCCACCAGCCAAGCGTCCCAGTCAAGGCGAAGGCGGCCCAGGTAAACGGCACCGTCCGGTGCCACATGATGAGCCAGTCGCTCACTCCGACGATTGCCAGCGGGAGGAGCACTCCCCAGCGTTTTGAGAGGTAGGTTCCACCGAACAGGGCGATGGCCATCACCGGCGTCGCATTCCAGGGATGTGGCACCAGCCTGGCCAGGATGCCCAACACGATCAGGCCGACGACTAGCCAGCGATGCGTTGAGGGAGCGGGGACGGTCATGCATCCTCCTCGTCGTTACAGGTATTGTAGCTCGTCGGTCCAACCGCGTAAAGTCGCCGGTCGCAGGACCCGCGGCTCGCTGCGGCAGCGAGCCGCGCGCTGTACCGTACTAAAAGGTGATGCGAACGCCGCCCAGGAAGGTCGTCGGCGGCATCGGGGCCTCGCCGGCGCCCGTGAGGTCGATGCCGTTGCTCGACTGGTACGTGGCGTACTCCTCGTTGGTGAGATTCTCGATCTTCAGATACGCCGTCATCACCGGCCAAGCGGTGCCGTGTCGGGGTCGGGGCAGCTCGTAGCGGCACAGCAGGTTCAGGACGCCGTAATTGTCCGCTCGGCTGAGGCTGTTGCTCAAATCGTTGAACCGGACGGCGTCCTGGACCAGCGTCCAGTCCAGGTCCAGCCAGAGCGATGCGAGCGGGGACACGCCGATGCCGGCGTGCAGGATGTGCTCCGGCGTGCCCGGGATGGTGTTACCGTTGAAGGCCCCCTTGCGGAACTCCGCATCCACGAACGTGTAGGTGGTGTAGCCGCGCACACGCGGATTCGGCCACTCGCCGTGCAGGCCCAGCTCCACGCCGAACCGCCGGGTGTCGAAATTCTCATTGGTAAACGTCAGGTTATTGAACAGGATTTCCTGGTCAATGCGGGTGTAGAACGCCGTTGCGGTGGCGCGGACGACGTTCGTGGAGAGCCTCGCGCCCACTTCGTAGGCGTTGCCCTGCTGGGGCTGCAGGTCGGCGTTGCTGCGCGCGAAGCTGCCGAGGCGAGAGGAAAAATCGTCCACGTTGGGCGCCTTGAACGGCCTGGCGTAAGAGGCGAACACGTCCAGCCGCTTCGGGACCGCGTTGACGATCAGCCCGAGCTTCGGGCTCCACCCATCAAATCGCAGACTGCCGGTGAAATCCGGAAAGCTGATCGATTCCTCGTACCGGGATTTATCAAAACGCAGCCCGGTCACAACCGAGAGCCGGTCCCAGACCGTGACGGTGTCTTCGAGGTAGAGCCCATAGCCCTGCCGGTTCGATTCGCTGTCTGGGCCCGCGAAGGCGTCGCGGTCGCCGGTCGTGGCCTTGTCCTTGGAGAGCTCTAGCCCGCTGACCAGGAGATTGTTGAGCGCTCCGGCGGTCCACTCCGAGTTCGTCCGGAGCATGAGCCCCCGGGAGGGGGTGACGGTGAAGGCGTCGAAGTTGATCGAGTCTTCGGAGTGCTGGAGCTGCCGGCGCCAGAAGATGGTGAGCGCGCCGGAGAGGCCCTGCCAGGGTCCGGTGACGACGTCGAGCGAGAGCTGGTCCGTGTCGTTGGTGTTGAACCCATGGAACGGGTTCGTTTGCCGGCGGCGCTGCTCGGTCTGGGCCGCCGTGAGCAGGCCGGGAAAGGCGGTCGTGTCGTCGCTATGGAGCAGGTTGAGCTGGGCGTCGAGCCCCGGGGCGAGCGACCATCCGGTGTGGGTCGTAACCGTGGTATTTCGTGACCAGGAGGATTCCCGATAGCCGTCCACCAGGCGCCGCGTGTAGGCGACGCCGTAGCGCAACGGCTCGGTCCGGCCGCGAAGGCTCGTGTGGTAGTGCTGCCAGCCGAACGATCCGACCTCCAGTCCGCTGTCCGTTTCCAGCCGTCGCTCACTACCGTGCTTCAGGACGATGTTGATCACGCCGCCGAGCGCGCCCTCGCCGTAGCTCACCCCGCTACTACCCCGCAGAATCTCGATGCGCTCCACGTCATCGAGAGGAATCGCCTGCCAGTGGACCTCGTCTCCCGTGATGCGGTTTTGCCGGATGCCATCGACCAGCACCAGCGCGTTCGAACGGGCGCTGTTGACGATGCCGCGCAGGTTCACCGTGCTATCCGATCCGAGGCCAAAGCCTTGCTGGTCGGAGAACGTCACCCCTGCCGTTCTGGCGAGGACGTCCTGAATCGTCGCGGCGCCAGAACGGCGGATCTCCTCGGCAGTGATGACCGTCACATTGGCGGGGATGCGGGATGCGTCGACGGTGAGGCCAGGGATACGGCGGGCTGACAAGATCGTCTCAGCGCTTGAGCGGTCCGGCTCAGGCGTAGCACTTGCCGGCGGGCCGCCGGTCAGCCAGACGAGGAATACGAGGAATGCAACGGTGGGCGGCCAAACCCGGTGGTGCGGCATCTGAGCCTCCTTCCCCGACATCCGCGGGGCGTGCCGGGAGCCAGTCGAGGGAGGGCGCGTGCGGGGGAGGCGGGCTCACAACACACCCTGACGACGGACGTCGTCAGGAAAGGTCCCAGTTCGCCTTCACCCTGGACTCGCTCCACGGAGTGCAGTGAAGAGTTCGATGGGCAGGTCTTCTGGCTCCCCACTCACCCTTACGCCTTCCCGCCCCGCACCGACTGGTGCAGAACAGTGGCTGTTGTAAGGGGACGTACCGGGGTTACAGCGGCGGGTCCGCGCCTGATTCGCACAGGCTTCCCTTGGCACCCATCGAACGCCAAATTGTACCGGCAGGATAGGCCACGCTCACGCGGCTGTCAAATAAAAAAACCGCCCCGCATTCGGATGGTGCGGGGCGGTTCAGCGGTGCAGGGAAGGGTTAGGGCTGCTGGCGCTGCTTCATGCACACGGGGCAATCGGTGGCGAACTCGATGTAGCGGTCCTTCACCTTTGGCGTCCAGAAGGTCAGGACTTCGCCCACCCCGGCCAACGTGCGCTTGACGGTCTGGCCGACGCCCTTGCTGATGCCGACGAAGACGTTGCCGCCGCTCCGCACTTCATGCACGGGCTGGCTGATGAGCTCCGTCCATCCAAGGGCCGTGTTCGCGGCTCCCCGGACCAGCATCGTGCCCGCCTTCGTGGAGTAGGCGGCCGATTGGTCGGAGGCCTTGCTGCAGATGGGGCAGACGGTTTTCAGCGCTACCCGTTCCTCCGCTCTCGCCGGCGCTGACACGCCCAGGACGACCGCGATCCCCAGCGCCGCGGCCGCCGCTCGTCGTACACGTCTCGTCATGACTCCTCCCGCTGTTCGTTCGCCCTCCTTCGCCGGACGCCCCGCACTTGGGCTCGCCTCTTCGCTCCGGCGCAGCAGAGCGGGAAGGAAGGTGTTGCGATGAAGCCGTGGCTTCGCTACGGCGAAGCAGGGCTTTGGAGCGCGCTGCTTCGAAGCGCGAAGAAGGGGTTCCGCCCCATCCCTCGGCATCGGGATCCTGCTCCTCGGGAGCCTGGCCGAGATGATCCCGAGCCACAGCGAGGGACGGGCGTCCAGGAAGGTGCCACGGGCTTCCGGCCTTCGCAGCCGAAGCGGCTGCTTCGGCGGAGTAGGCTGCCCGTGGGGCTCCACACGGCCACCCATGGCCCGGACTATTTCACTCATTATTCCTCTTTCCCGCCGTGACCACAAGCAAAAACAACAAGCCCTTGCGGGTATCCGCAAGGGCTTGTGCACGATGGGAAAGACAGCGGTCGTTAACTGCCGCTCAGGACGTCCGTACCGCCTTCTGGGAGCGGAATGTCGATCTGAGGAATGGGGAACGTGATGGCATGCGCGGCGCCGCCTACGGTCTGTCCGACCGCGTTCCAGACGCCCTTCCCGATGCCGACACACACGTTCTCTCCCGATTGGCTCGCCTTCATCGGCGTCCGGAAGAGCGAGGTCCACCCGAGCAGGGTATTGGTCAAGCCGTACTTGAGCTTGCCCATGGCCTTATCCCCGTAGGTGGTGCCATCAGCCCACGAGCTCGCCGCCGATGCCGTCATCGGTACTGCGAGCAACGCGGCGCACAGCAGCGCCAACCCAATTCGCTTACTCATCCCCACCTCCTGTGGTTGAAGTGAGTCTAGCACGCGTGAGTGGCTCTTGCAAGGTGTTTTTTAAGCATTGTTTTTTAAGCATGCTCCTTGAATCGCAGAGGAGGTTGACGCGCCGTCTCTCTGTGGACTGCGGTGGCACTGTGGTTCAATTGACACTCATTGACGCTGCATGATAGCATTACAGTGTCTCCGTGCTCGCGCTTCGTCGAGCACGAGGCACCTCGGGCGCACGGAGACGAGGGAGCCGCACATGTCCGGAGCATCACACGAAGGCAATGGCCTCGTCCAGATGGAGGTCAGCAAGATCCGCATCGACGAACGGCGGGGCGAGCAGGTGGTCGTTCTGAAAGAGCGGGGCGGCAACCGCTTCCTGCCGATCATTATCGGGATCTCTGAGGTGACCGCCATCAAGATGAAAATCACCGGGATCCAGCCACCGCGGCCGCTGACCCACGACCTCTTGAAGGAGACCATTACCCAGCTCGGGGCGACGCTCCAACGGATCGTCATCACGAAGCTGGAGTTCAATACGTTCTTCGCGAAGCTCGTCCTGCAGACCCGCGACGGCCAGGTCCGCGAGGTGGATGCCCGCCCATCCGACAGCATCGCCGTGGCGCTGCGTTCCGACGCCCCCATCTTCGTGGCCGAAGAGGTGTTGAACCAGGTCGCCTCGAGCTACGGGCTGTAGTCGTTTTCCCGCCCCCGCATCCCGAATGATCCCACCACCTGCGCTGGCTCCGCCGTTGGCGGAGCCGCGATGTACCTCGCTGCACATGCGCTTCGACAGTTGTTCCGCCGCCCCATCGCTCGCGGCGGCTCATGGGCAATTGAACCGACAGAACCGCCGCGTGGCGCAGGTGGTGGGATGATCCGCTGCTACTTCGTGCGCCACGGCCAAACCGCATGGAATGAGGAGAACCGCATTCAGGGCCGCTCCGACCAGCCGCTCAGCAACGTCGGCCGGACCCAAGCCCAGCGGCTGGGCGCGCGCTTTGCGTCCCACCAGGTGACGGGCATCTTCACGAGCCACCTGAGCCGCAGCCGCGCGACCGCCGAGGCGATCGCTAGGGGGAACGGCCACGGCGCCGCACCCGTCATCGAGACGGATCTGGCGGAGATGCATTTGGGGGCGTGGGAAGGGATGACCCCCTCGGAAGTGGACGCGCGGTTCGACAACGCCTACCAGCAGTGGCGACAGAGCCCGTCGAGCGTGCGCATCCCTGACGCGGAACCGGTGAGCGCGTTTCGTGCACGGGTCCGCCGGATCGTCAGCAAGCTCACCGGGCAGATGGGGCAGGGGGAATACGTCGTGGTCTCACACGGCGGGGTCATTGCGGCGGTGCTGGCGGATGTGCTCGGGGCCGACTACGACCATCTGCTGCGCCGGCTGCGGCTCGACAACGCCGGGGTCACCGCTCTCGAGCTCGACGCGCCCACCCCGCACGTCCTGTGGGTCAACTCCACGACTCACCTTGAGCCCGCATCGCTGGTCCCAAGCACGTGGTTCTGACGTGCACCTCAACCCGTCCTCGGCTCTGGGCTGAGGGCGGTGGGTGCGCCGGACCCTACGCAGAACAACCGCAAGCGGTTCGGCGCTCCGCTCGTTCCGCCATCGCGGGACTCGCTCCGCGGGGCGATGTTCGAATTGACAGCGCGGCATGGCAGGCGTTCCTGGCGGAGTTCAGGGCGTGGTGCGGGTCGGATCAGGTGAGGGAATGGCCTGAGGCCGGAAACCGGCACCTGCTCGGTGCCTCATGCAATGGCTGTGTCACTCGGGAATCCGTGACGGGATGCCAGGGTGGCGCACGCTGTCATCGGGCACGACTTCGCCACCCCTTGTGAGACGTAGCGCCGTCTTTACGACATACTTCTTGCCATTGACGATCAGCGCCTGGCTACCGCATTCCTGGTCGGATGCGAGGGACCGATGGCCATCCACACGCAGCTCCAGCACATCATAGGGAACATGGAACGCGTCTCCGCGCGTGCGATTGTAGTGCCGGAACGTCTACTCGTCCGTCCGGCCATAGCCATCGCTTCGGACAGCACCAGCAAGAGGACTACGGAGCGCCGCTTGATCTGTCTCCGTGGGATCTCGCCACGTACTGGTGACGCTAAGGGTCTCTGGAACATCCTGAAGCATCAGGCAAGAGCCAGTAGCGTGACCGTTACAACTACCATGAGCATCCAACCGCCAAAGATGATGATGGCCGTCAGCCCGCTCATGCAACCAACGCCCCGGTCCATCTCCGTGTTTTTAGCTCATGTTTTCGACGTCGGCTGACGCCGACAGCCCTGAGCCCCGAGCCGACATTCGAAGGGGTTGCTGTTCAGTCACCTCGCACGCAGCCTACCGACGCGACTTCCGCTTCACCGTCTTCCGGGGCTTGGGTGTGGTGGCGCGCTTCTTCCCGCCCGCCTTCGCCGTGGCGTGCTTCGACCCCTTCACGGTCTTCTTCTTTCCCGTCTTCTCCTTCGTCGGCCCGCCGATGGGCTGGCCGAACGCGCCCGTCTTTGGTTTTACCAGTGCTGCGAAGTCTCGGTAGCGCATGGTGATCGTGTCGGCGTGCGTGCCGCCGTTGAAGACGATCTCCTCCGATTCGCCCAGCGCCTTGTCCACGACCACGGGGACCTGGTAGAGGTGTCCGAAGGGGGACATCGCACCCACCTCCACATCCGGGAACTGCTCCTTGATGTCCGCCTCCTTCCCCAGCGAGAGCGACTTCACGCCGAGGATGCCCTTCAGCTTCTTGAAGTCGATGAGTTGAACGGCCGGCAGCACGGCGAGGACCGGTCCGCGGTCGGTCTTGACCAGGACGCATTTGGCCAGGTAACGGCCTGAGACGTGCTGAGCCGCGGCGATCTCCTGCGCGGTGTACACGATCGGGTGCCGTGCCGTCGTATAGCTGACCCTGGAGGTCTGAAGAAACGCCTTAAGCCGCTCGGAAATCGCCATCCACCCCTCCTGTTGTTGACCGTTTCGCGTCCATGTCCCGCGGGTATGGTAGCGCAAGGGGGTAGCGTTGACAACTCTGGCGCCCGCTTTTGCTTTGACGCCCTCCCCTGGCACCAGTAGAATGGCAGAACGAGCCCATGCGATTTCTCAAAGGACTCTTCTGGGTGCTGTTCGCGGTCGCCATCGTGGCCGTCGCCGTCTACCTGACGGGTCAGCTGGTTCTCTCCGACCGGCTCACCAACTTCTATCTCCTCGTGCAGGCGTGGCTGCCGCTCACGCTCAACTTCGACCAGTTCCTCGTCGTCCTGACCGTCACCTGCGTTCTCCTGGTCTTCCTGATCCTCCTCGGCTGCGCCGGGCTGGTCCTCGTCCTGTCCGCGAGCCGCCAGAAGCAGGTCAACGCCGCGCTCGCCGCCCGGCGGGAGACCGACCGCGTCACGGAGCACCACCGGCGGCAGTATGAGCATCTGCAGACCATGGCCCAGGCGCTCGCCAAGCAGCTCGACAAACGGGTCCTCGTGCAGGGCATCATCGAGGCCGCCAGCCGGATGACGAGCGTCCCGCAGGCCAACACGGTGGTCTCGCTGTGGCTGCTGGACTTTGAAACCGACGCGATCCGCTTCGAGCGGGGGCTCTACTGCGATGAAACGATGTTCACGCAGACGGAGTTCCAGCCGACGGACCAGCCGTTCTTGCGGCTCATCTCGACCCGGCAGTCGTGGATCGCCGAGACCGGCATCGACGGCCTGGCGTTCATCCGGCGCGAGAAGCTCCAGCAGCTCGGCGGAGCCACCGGAGCGATGATGGTGCCGCTGATCATTGAGAACGCCATCCTGGGCTACCTGATGCTCTTCTGCCACCCCGAGGTCCTCAAGAGCTATGAAGAGCAGCGGGCCTTCTACGGCGCCTTGTGGAGCGAGCTCTCGCTGGCGCTGGCCATCGCGGTGCAGGGCGAGGTGGCGATCCTCGACCGCTTGACCGGTGTCCATAACCGGGAATACTTTATGAAACGCCTCATCCAGGAGCTCGATCGGGCCAACCGCTACCGGCTCCCCCTCTCGCTCCTGATGATCGATATCGACGACTTCAAGCTCGTCAACGACATGTTGGGGCACCCGCAGGGCGATGCGGTGCTCAAGATCATCTCCAAGCTCCTCAAGAAATCGTTGCGGGCGATCGACCTCGTCGGCCGCTACGGCGGCGAGGAGTTCGTCATCATGCTGCCTGAGACCGGGTTGGTGGAGGCGGCGGCGGGCCACGCCGGAGGGGCTGCCCAGGTGGCCGAGCGGATCCGCCAGGCGGGGGACGAGGAGTTCCGGGGCATGCAGAAGCCGCTGAACCTCACCATCAGCGTGGGCGTCGTCTGCCGGCGCTTTCCCGAAGACCGCGAACATGACCACCGTGAGCTCATCCGTCTCGCGGACGAGCAGCTCTACAGATCCAAGACGACCGGCAAAAACAGAGTCTGCATCTACCTGCCCGACCGCTCCCAGCACGTCCCCGAATGATCCCACCGCCTGCGCCGGCTCCGCCAGCGGCGGAGCCACGAAGATATCTCCGGAACACCCTCTTCCTCCTCTTAGCACAACGACCTTCGTGACGGCGGCCTAGGGTGACGACGTGATGAGCCGCCGTGTGGCGCAGGTCGTGGGATGACCCGCCGATGGTGGGTGGGGGCCATCCTCCTTGCCGCCGCCGGCATGGCGGCGGCGTTCGAGGCGCCGTATCTCAACTGGAAGCCGGTGGTGCCCCCGCTGGACGCGTGGCCCCTCATGATTCGGCAAGACGCGAAGGGTGACGGGCGGTTTCAGGCGCCGCGCAGCGGCAATCGGAAACATCGGGGCGTGGACCTGGCCGCCGAGCTCCAGGATCCGGTGCACGCGATCCGCAGCGGCTGGGTGCGCGAGGCGCGATTCCACCAGGGGTTGGGCTGGTTCGTGGAGTTGGAGCACCGCGGTGGGCTGCGGAGCCTCTACGCGCACCTGTACGAGATCCGTGTCACTTCGGGCATGCGGGTGCGGCAGGGTGACGTGATCGGCACCGTCGGCAAGACGGGTAACGCCCGGCACGCCTGGATCATTCCCCATCTGCATCTGGAAGTCCACAAGGACGGCACGCCCATCGATCCCCAGACGCTCGGCCTGGAGTTCGTGTACGCCCAGCCGCTGTCGACCGGAGCCGCTTCGGATGGACGTGGCGGAGAGTAGCGCGCGCCTTGAGGAGGCGCACAGCGGCGCGTGGTGGTTCGCGCGTCCCTCGACTCGCCCCCGCCACTTGGATTCGCCAAGCAAAGCCGCGGGGGCCCGCTCCCCGGCCCGACCCCCAGGGCTTGGTTGGCCGCCCGTCCCGGCACGCGTTGAGGGCGGGCCGGGGGGGCGGGCGGGATTCCGTGGTTCGACTCGGTTCCCTCGCTCACCACGTCCCGAGCGAGCCCCGCCTCTGGCGGGGCGAGTCGAGGGACGCCCCATCCCTCGGCCGTCAGCCTCGGGATCCTGCTCCTCGGGAGCCTGGCCGAGCGATTCCGAGCCACAGCGAGGGACGGGCGTCGTCGAAAAAAGTGCCACGGGCTTGCCTGTGGAGCTCCACTGGCCCTCGGCGTCCATTGCGGCCGGCCTCACCGATTGCTTGGGCGAGCCCGCAGCGCTGCTGGCCGCCGTCCGGACCCCTGTGGCGGCGTCGGCCGAGCAGGTGCACGGTGGCAGCGTGGCGGTCGTGGGCTCGCGTCGGGGGCGGAGCCCCATCCCGGGCGCCGATGCCCTCGTGACCAATGTTCCCGGCGTCGCCCTCCTCATCCGGACGGCGGACTGTCTGCCGGTGTTCTTCGCGGACCCGGCGCGCCTGGCCGTCGGGCTGGCGCATGTGGGGTGGCGCGGACTGGCGGCGGGCCTGCCCGCGCGGGTCGTCGCCGCGATGCGCCGGGCGTACCGCACCCCGCCCGGCGAGCTGGCGGTGGCGATCGGGCCGGCGATCCGGGCGTGCTGCTATGAAGTGGGGCCTGAGTTTGAGGCCCGGTTCGGGCCGTTTGTCCAGATGCGCGGGGGCCGACGCACCTGCGACCTCATTGGCGCGGCGGTGGAGCAGCTGCGGCGCTGCGGCGTCCAGCCCGAGCGGATCGTCGACAGCCAGGTGTGCACCGCCTGCGGGGTCCAGCGCTGGTTCTCGCTGCGACGCGAGGGGCCGTCCACCGGCCGCCTCACGTCGATGATCGTGATACGACCATAGGAGTGGCCAAGTGGCGAAGTAGCGAAGTGGCCAGAGAGCGTCTTTCGGCCACTTTGCCACTAGCGTACGGTTTCAATCGTCCAACCATGCACCGCGCGATAGGCTACATCTCGAAGCGCTTCGTCCAGGTCCGTCCAGGCGAAGGGCAGAAGGTCTTCCTGACCTTCCTCTACTTCTTCCTGATTATCACCTCCTACTACCTCATCAAGCCGGTCAGCCGTTCCCTCGTGCTGGGCGAGCTCGGGTCACGGATCGTGCCCTATGTGGACCTCGTGTCGGCGATCCTGATGGGGCCCATCGTGACCATCTTCGCCAAGCTCGTCGACCGCGTGCCGAAGGCCCGTCTCGTCAGCGGTTCGTTCTGGGCAGTGGCGGGCATCCTGCTGGTCTTCTGGAGGCTGCTCGCCCACCCGATCCCGTGGCTCGCCGGAGCCTTCTACGTCTGGGTGAACATCTTCTCGGTGCTGGTCGTCACGCTCTTCTGGCTCGTGGCCAACGACCTCTACCGCCCCCGGGAGGCGAAGCGGCTCTTCGGATTCATCGGCTCCGGCGGCATCCTGGGCGGCATCGTCGGCTCGTCCCTCGCCGCGATCGGCGCGCAGTTCATCGGGACCGAACAGCTCCTGCTGCTCGCCGCGGCGGTGCTGGTCGGCTGCCGGCTGGTGGTCCATCGGCTCTGGGCGCTCGCGCCGGAACCGGCGGCCACAGACCCGCCGCCCGTGAACGGACGGCCAGAGACGTTCCTCTCCAACCCCGGCGGCTTCGTCCGGCTGCTCCTGCAGTCTCGCTACCTCCTGCTGCTTGTCATCATGGTCGGCCTCAACAAGCTCATCAGTACGCTCATGTACTACCAGCTCAACCCGTTCATCGAGGCGACGTTCCCCGGCCAGGACGCGAAGACCACGTTCACGAGCCTGTTCTTCGGCGGCATGAACGTGATCGCGTTCATCGTCCAGTTCTTCTGCACGAGCCTGATCCTGCGCCGCTGGGGCCTCTCGGTCGCGCTCTTCGCCCTGCCGCTGGGCCTGCTGGCCGGCTCGACGGCGCTGCTCGTGGCCCCCGCCTTCTGGGTGGCTGCGGTGACGGAACTCTACGACGGCTCGCTCAACTATTCGCTCCAGCAGACGACGAAGGAGATGTTGTATCTGCCGATCAACCGCTCGATCCGGTACAAAGTGAAGCCGTTCATCGACATGGTGGTCTTCCGGTTCGGGAAGGGCATCGCCGCGCTGATCGGGATCGTCCTGCTCGATGGAATGCGGATGCCCGTCCGCTACCTCAGCCTCATCGCCATCCCACTCCTCATCGCCTGGATCACGGCGGCGATCTGGCTGCGGCAGGATTATGTGGCGCGGATCCGGACGATCCTCCAGGCGCACGCTATGTCGCGTCGCCAGCACCCGCCGTCCTCCCCGGCGGCGCCGGAGGGGAATGGGCGCGACTCGCTGAGTGCGGCCGAGACGACGATCCTCATCGAGGGCATGCGGGTCATACCCCTGCGGCCACTTCGAGAGACGAGCGCATCACCGGAGCTGTTCGGGGCGCTGATGGACGGCCAGCCGTCCTCCAAGAAGCTCGCGCTCCTCGACCGCCTCGTCGGGACGGCCGGGCAAGCCTCCGCCCACGCCAAAGCGCTCCTGGAAGAGCTCGCCGCCTACGAGCTGCGCGTGACGGACCCGGCGGAGATGGAGTATGGATTCCAGCGGCTGAAGTCCCTCATCAGCGATCAGAAGGAGCCGATGGCCAAGCGACGCCAGGCGATCCGGGTGCTGGCCCGAACCGTGGACCAGGCCGCAGTCGACTACCTCTTCGGCATCGTGACGGTCGAGTCCGACGCGATTCTCCGGCAGGAAGCGGTGCGGGGGATGGTCCGTCTGCGCATCCGGGGAGGTCGGTTGGAGTTTCCCGTCCAGCTGATCCGGCGGCAGGTTGCGTCGGAAGTTGCCAACTACCAGCGGATCGTGCATGTCGCCCAGATCTACCGCCAGCACCACCGGGGGCTGGTGCCGGCTGACGATGCGCTCATCGCGCTGCTGCGCGTCCTCCTGGAGGAGTCGGCGGAGCAGATCTTCCGTTGGCTCATGCTGCTCTACCGTCCGGAGGACATCCACCTCGTCTATGAGCAGCTGCGCGCGCCCGACGGCTACGTGCGGGCCGACGCCATCGAGCTGCTGGACAACCTCGTGGATGCGCCGATGCGTCCCATCATCTTTCCGATCCTCGACGAGGACCGCTTTCTCGCGGCGCTGGAGGAGGGTGCCGACGCCGCGCATGAGCCCACCACCGCCTACCGCCTCCTCCAAGGCGCCATCTGGGACCACAACTGCTGGCTCAGCGTGACGACTCTGTGCGCCGTCGGCAAGCTGCGGCTGACCACCATGCGGCAGGAGCTGGAGCGGGCCTCCCGCAACTCGACGCCGCTCATTGCGACCGCGGCCAAGGTGGCGCTCCATCTGGCGACGCTGCCGTGAGTCCCATCGCGACAACAACCGCCGTCGGCTCCGGGCTCCGGGCCATTGCCCCCAGCTCCGCCCGCCCTCCCGGCCCGCCCTCAACGCGTGCTGGGGCGGGCGGCCAACCAAGCCAGGGAAGGCGAGCCCGGGGAGTCTCCAGCCCCGAGCCCTTCTCGTCGTTGTGCTCTTGCTCGCGCTGTCTGGGTGTGCTTCCTGGCCGCGCCGCTGGAGTGCCAGGCCATGCTGCATCGATACCAAGCCGGTGGTGCGGCGCCAGCCGGTGTGGTGGCACCTCTTCGACGTCACCATCCTCGATCCGCTTGAAAGGCCGTTCCACCTGATCCGTCCCGCCCTCCAGCTAGCGGGCGGGACGGTCCGGGCCGTCAACCTGCGCTCCGGCGAGGTAGCGGATAGCGCCTTCTTCACGAACCGCGACCCGGCCGGCCTCTCGGTGGAGCAGGTGCGCTGGGGGCCGTCGCGGCCCGAGGATGCGCTCGTCCCGCCCCGCACCATCACCAAGGCCAAGGCGGAAGGCAAGACCGCGGGGTTTTTCGTCACCGACGCGCGCGGCGTCGCCTATCTCTTCAAGCTGGACCCGGTGGACACACCGGAGCTGCTCTCGGGCGCCGAGACGGTGACGAGCAAGCTGCTCTACGCCCTCGGCTACCACGTGCCCAGCGACGAAGTGGAATGGGTGCGGCCGGAGGATCTCCGCCTCGTGCCCGGCATTGCACACAAGGATGCGCACGGCCGCTCGACGGCTTTCGGCGAGGCGGAACTACGCGCGCTGCTGGAGGGCCGGGTGCGGGAGGGGACGGTGCGGGTTGCCGCCAGCAAAATTCTGGAAGGCGAGATTCTCGGGCCGGCGAGGTTCAAGCGATTCCGGGACTGCGCCGAGATCCGAGCGCTCAAGCTGGCGTACGCCTGGGTCAACAACATCGACGCGAAGGACCACAACTCGCTCCTCGTCTGGAACGGGAAGGAGACGGTGGGCTACCTCATTGACTTTGGCACGTCGCTCGGCGCCGACGCCGGTCTGGCCGGGCCGAAGGACCCGTGCGCCGGCTGGCTCAACATCGTGGATGTGCAGGAGGGAGCGCTGAAGCTCGTGACGCTCGGCGCGCACCACCCCCCGTGCGATGTCACCGCGCCTCCAGTCAGTCCCGGCGTCGGCCGCTTCACCCCGTACCACGGCGGACGCCCCGCCCGTCAGGGCGGGGAGGAATGGCGTGGTCGTCCCGAAGGGTTGTTCCAGAGGCCACGGCCGTTAGGCCGTGGTACGGGGTTCACGGCTCACCTGGATCCGGAGCGGTGGAAGCCCTACGCGCCGAACCTCGCATTCAAGGAGATGCACGACGACGACGCTCGGTGGATGGCGCGGCGGATGGCGCGCTTGTCTACCGCCCAGGTGGAAGCCGCCGTGTCCGCCGGCCGCTACAGCCATCCGGGCGACGCGGCGTATCTGGTCGCGACGCTGGAGGAGCGGCGCGAGGCGATCATCCGCCAGTATCTCGAAGCCCCACCGGCCGCCGAGAAGGAGGACGATCTCCCATGATCCATGGGTACCAGTCGTACTACCCCGCACTCCATCCCTCCGCGTTCATCGCGCCGGGCGCCGACGTGATCGGCCGGGTCCGCCTGGCGAAAGACTCGAGCGTCTGGTTCGGCTGCGTCCTACGGGGCGACGTCAACCGGATCGACATCGGGCAGGCGACGAACATCCAGGATGGCTCCATCCTCCATGTGGATGACGACCATCCCTGCCTCATCGCCGACCAGGTGCACGTGGGCCATCACGTCAACCTGCACGGCTGCGTCGTCGAGCGGGGGGCGATGGTCGGCATCGGGGCGATCGTCCTGAGCGGCGCGCGGGTGGGAGCGGGTGCCATCGTGGGGGCGGGAAGCGTCGTGCTGGAGGGCATGAGGATTCCGCCTCGCACCCTCGCCGTGGGCGCACCGGCTCGCGTCGTGCGCACGGTCACGGCGCGGGACCTGGCCTACATCCGACGCTGGGTGGCGAAGTACGTCCGCCTGGCAAAGGCGTACCGCGGCAACGGGAAGTAAAAAGTCAAAAGGCAAAAGTCAAAACCACAAGGCAAAAGTCAAAAGGGGCATCACACAGTTTTGACTTTTGAATTGTGATTTTGACTTTTGCCTTTTGCCTTTTGACTTCTCAGCCGCCGATCACTTGGATGATGTACTCGCGGGTCCGTGGGTGGGTATCGAAATCGATCAAGGCAATCTGCTGCCAGGTGCCGAGTGGCAGCCGCCCATCCACAATCGGGATCGTGAGCGAGGGCCCGATGAACGACGCCCGCAGGTGGGAGAATCCGTTGTCATCTCCCGCCGCGTCATGGTGCGCGTAGCGCAGGTCTTCCGGAAAGAGCCGCCGCACCGCCTCCCGCAAGTCCTTCACCAGTCCCGGCTCGAACTCAATCGTCGTCACGCCCGCGGTCGAGCCGGTCACAAAGACCGTCGCCAGACCATTTCGGATCTTCGCCCGGCAAACGGCCTCCTGGACCATCTCTGTCACATCGAGGCAATCGTCCTGGCCATTTGTTCTCAGCTGCTCGGTGTATGTCACAACGACCATCTACAATTCAACGTCGATCTGACGAACCTGTGTTCCGTTCGAACTCATGATCCACAGCTCATCTGGAACTCCAAAACCTGGCTGACTATGGACAAAAGCAATTTCTCTCCCGTCCGGAGAAAATGCCATGTCGCGATACGGTCTTGTGCCAGCAGCGATCCGCTTCACTTCAGCAGCATGTTCACGGCTCATGATATACAATTCACATCCATGAAGCGCGAAGAGAATCGATGTTCCATCTGGTGAGAAAACGGGATGCTGGATACCGGTGGCAGTCGACCACTCGTCAGCATGATACCGACCGGATAATGTGAGGAGCGACTTGAGATCTGGTGTCAGGCGTGTCATGGGATAGGGCGAGTTATACTCGAATGTTGTGGCTGGGGAGGAACGAACAGGCGTATCCTTGGTTGAGAATGTGGAGACACGGCGTGCAGCCCGCACGCCACAACCAGGAGGATACGCCCATGCAGCAGGATAGCGCATCAGTGGGGGATC
>OBEQ011047860.1_pt1 | contig 38777 bp, 39 predicted proteins | sample 1670901 | NCBI WGS metagenome assembly OBEQ01 (sample SAMEA104232315, study PRJEB22302) | groundwater metagenome | biome: forest; feature: aquifer; material: groundwater | place: USA | collected 2011-08-07 | depth 5.4 m | reverse complement strand
GTCCCGGTGGGAACCGGTCCCGCTGGCGTCGCCATCACCCCGGACGGGGCCTTCGCCTACGTGGCTAACTTCGTGTCCAACACCGTCTCCGTCATCGCGACGGCCAGCAATACGGTCACCGCCACCGTCCCGGTGGGGCAGAGACCTGACTTCCTGGCTGTGAGTCTTAATGGGACATCGGTGTTCGTGCCAAATCAAAATTCCAACACCGTCTCCGTCATCGCGACGGCCAGCAACACGGTCATCGCCACCGTCCCGGTTGGAGCGAACCCCACCGGCGTCGCCATCACACCTTCCGACATACCCATTATCCCAACCCTCTCGGATGGAGCCCTCTTGTTCCTTTTTGCCGCCATGGCTGCGGCGCTCGCTATGCGGATCTGCGCCAGGCCGGCTTCACGCCCTCGCCGTCCTCCGCACGCGATCTGATGCCGCAAGGTTCCTGCGCCTTCGTCGCCCGCTTTACCATTTCCTAGCTACCTGCAGCCCACGCTTTCGCTCGAGCATAGTGGCGCGGCCCCTTCTTCGGGTGCCTCTATATGCTAGCAACTCCTCCTGGGTTTCCCAGATTGTCCCATCATGCGGCCTGAGGCCTAATCTAGCCGGTCGAGCAGGTAGGAATCGCTGATAGAGAATGGATCCGAAGATGGATGGGCTGGAGTTATATGGACAGATAGGTGGGGTGACGAATGAGATGTTGAACAACTCGACCCTGACAATCAAAGGACATACGAGCTACGGCTCTACCCAGATCCGCCCATCTGGATCTTCAATTACCTCGCCAATCAGGGCTGAGGCCGGCGTCTGATGCGCCTGTAAGCGCTGGATTAGTGTTTCAGTCTTGTCCTTTGGCACCGCGATCAGCAGGCCCCCAGAGGTCTGGGCGTCACACAAAATGAGTTGGGCCTCCTCTCGAATCTTCGGATTCCATACGATGGCTCCCTCCAGCGACTCCCGGTTTCGCTCTGTCCCGCCTGGGTAGATCCCGCTTTGAACCAGCCCCCAAGCTTCGGAGAGAACGGGCACTTTCGAGAGAAAGATCCTCGCCCCGACCTTGCCTCCAGCGGTCATCTCGTGTAGGTGACCGAGGAGTCCGAATCCCGTGACGTCAGTGCAGGCGTGCGCTCCAACCTCCACCATAGCCCTGGATGCCCCTCTGTTCAGGGTCGCCATGAGATCCACGGCAGCATCGATTGTGGCCTTCTCGACTTTTTCGCGCTTGATCCCGGTGGTGATGATCCCCAGGCCGAGGGGTTTGGTCAGGACCAGATCATCCCCGACCCGGGCGGTGCAGTTCTTGAAGATCTTGGTCGGGTGAATCAGCCCGGTCACGACAAGGCCATATTTTGGCTCGGGGTCGTCGATGCTGTGACCTCCAATGATTGAGGCCCCCGCTTCCCTGACCTTATCGGCACCTCCACGAAGGATCTCCTCTAAAACACTAAGCGGGAGCGAGCCGATGGGAAAACCAACGATGTTCAGGGCGAACAGGGGGGTAGCTCCCATAGCGTAGATGTCGCTCAGGGAGTTGGCTGCGGCGATCTGACCGCAGCTATAGGGATCGTCCACGACCGGCGTGATAAAGTCGACTGACTGGACGATCGCCAGATCACTGTCCAACTGATACACAGCGGCATCGTCCGATGTGTCCATCCCCGCCAATACTTTCGGGTCGTTGAAGCGCGGGAGATGGCCCAAGACCTGGGCCAGATCAGATGGACTGATCTTGCAAGCTCACCCGGCCCCGTGAGACAGGGTGGTAAGTCGGACCTGTTGTGGACTCATGACTGTCTCCATCCACCTGGAATGTGCGGCCTACTAAGAAAAGTTTAACCGAGATACTGGCCGATCCTCTTTCTCACGCGGTCGGATTGGGTCATCGATTCGCCCAACACGCGTGAGTCGTTCGACCATTACAGCCGCGGGGAGACCGACGAGGGCGCCCCAGATGACTCCCGCCATGACATCGGCCGGATAATGGGCCCCCAGATAGATGCGAGAGTAACCTATCAGGGCGGCTGTGATAAAAGAAGGAATCACCAGTCTTCGGTAATTATAGGACAAAAACACGGCAATCGCAAACATGTTGCTGGCGTGGTTCGAGGGAAAGGAAAAGGAGCCCGTGCAGACGGCCGCCTTCAGGAGATGGACCTGGGGGAGGGTATGACAAGGTCTGACCCGGTGAAATAGGTCCTTGAGGAAATGGGTGCTCACATCGGCCAGCAGAACCACCGCGATGGCCGATACGGCCAGGATCCGGTCTCTTCTCGGGCGAAAGAGGAATACAAGTACTAGGAGGATGCCGAGCGGTGCAGCGAAATTCCACTTGTCAGTGATGAACGGCATCACGGACTCGAAGAACTCATTCCGCAGGGTTCCGTTGATGAGGTAGAATCCGGCTACATCCACCTCGCGAAGTCTCTCTAACCATGGTGAAAGGGACATTCCTGTCTCCTGGTTCAGGAGTGCGCGTCTTGTTGCGAGTGCCCGATGAGAAACACAATCCCTCCCAAACTACTTGAAAGGGCTGTGACAGCGAACCAGAGCAGGGAAAGGCTCATCGCGCTAGCCGAATCCAAGCCGACTTTGGCGAAGAAATAGACCGAGCTTGCCTCACGGACGCCAAGCCCTGCCAAAGAAATTGGGAGCATCGAGACCACGGTGATCAAGGGAACGAAAAGGAAGAAATAGCGCAGTGGCACCAAAAAATTCAGTGAGCGCGAGATGAGGTAGAAGATGATAATCCCGAGGGACTGAAGGATCAGTGAAAGGCCGACAGCCAGGAGCAGGGCCCGTCTGTGTTTCCAGTAGCGCTGTACCGCTTCATAGAGGCCGTGAAGCGTCTCGTGGAAACGTGCCAGGCCCGCAGTATTGAGCAGCCTGAAGAACAGCGTCTGGACCTGATCGCTAAGGAGGCCCGCAATGACGCCGATGAGTGCCGCCGCCGAAGCCGCAGTCAACCAGAGCACGGCTGGGTCATGGAGGTATGGATAGGCGGGAATAAGCGCAATGCAGGCGATCATGATCATGGCAACGTATCCCGACAACCGTTCGACGAGAATGGAGGCCAGCGATGCCTCGTGTCGCCGGGTTAGTCGGAAGACGTGATACCCGCGAACAACGTCGCCTCCGATGAGGGTCGGAAGCATCAGGTTGAAGAACATCCCCTCGAAGTACAGAAGGATAAGCATCCAGAATGAGAGGTTGATCTGTTCAGCCTGCAGTAAGCACCGCCAGCGGAGGGAGCTGAGGATCTGGGCAAGAATGTAGAGGAGAAGCGAGAGAACGAGAAGCGGCAGGCGTAGGGAGCGGAAGAGGGCCCCGATTGCCTGAAGATCAGTCCTGCTCAGGAGGAACGCAAGCAGGCCGAGACTGATCAGGAGTTTCATGCCGAACCGCCAAGGGCCGGCCGGCATCTTATCGGTAAGGTTCTTCATGGCGGGCTCGCTTCTGTCGTCCGGGGATGACTCTCTTGACCATATAGATCGGCTTCCCCTGCGATTCATAGTAGACCCTAGCCACCATCTCCCCGAGCAAGCCCATGCCCACGAGCTGCATCCCCAGAAGCAAGAGAAGGACCGAGAGCAGCAGGAGCGGCCGCCCGCCAATAGGCTGGGCCATAAGAAGCTTGAGGCCGGCAAGATACAAGAGCAAAGCGCCGCCGATGGCCCCGACCGTGAGCCCTAACAAACCGAAGATCTGAATCGGTTTGGTCCTAAAGCTGAGGAAGAATTTCACGGTGATCAGGTCCAGGAGGACCCTGATCGCTCGACCGATGGTGTACTTCGAGCGGCCGAACCGTCTGGGCCGATGGTTCGTCTTGACCTCCGCGATAGAGATCCCCATCCAGCTGGCAATGGCGGGAATGAACCGATGCAACTCTCCATACAGGCGAAGATTTTCCACTACCTCCCGTCGATACGCCTTAAGGCTGCACCCATAATCGTGAAGTCGAATCCCGGTCGTCACCGAAATCAGCCAGTTGGCCATCATGGAGGGAAGCCGCCTGGAGACGAAGGGGTCCTTTCGATCAGCCCTCCAGCCACTGACCATATCGTAAGTCTCAATCAAAGCAAGTAACTTTGGGATGTCGGCCGGGTCATTCTGAAGATCTCCATCGAGGGTTACGATCACCTCCCCCCTGGCGTGGCCGAAGCCGGCGGACAGGGCTGCGGTTTGCCCGAAGTTTCGTCGGAGCACAATCACGCTCCATCGCGGGTCATCCTTCAGGATCTGTTCGAGGACGGTGAGCGTCCCATCAGTGCTCCCGTCATCCACAGCGATCACTTCATAGGGCTGTCCAAGGCAGCCAAGCGCCTGGACGATTTGTTCGTGCAGAGGACGGACGTTTTCTTCTTCGTTGCAGAAAGGGATGACGATGGAAAGCCACGGGCACGGCTGATCATCGTCGTTCAGAAGGAACGGGCGTGGGCTGTCGCTCATCTAGTACCCAGGCTGCAGAAGTGGCGGGAATCCCCGGAAACCGTAACAGCGAAAAATCGACCACGATTGAAGGGCGCGGGATTGATCGAACTTCAAGGGGTGATATAGCCACTCGCGCTTCACATACTCGAACGATCGGAGGACCTCAAAGGGAGGGTCACCGGTCCGGCCAGTCACGAAGATCGCGTCCCAACCGAGAACCTCCGCCGTCCCTCCCCACACATCGAACTGGTTCATTCGTCGCCCGAGTTGGATGCTGTAGGTTTTCGGGTGGGCTGGCACATAAAACATCATCTCACTGGCGATCTGGTATTGATCGCTGAAAATGAACGTCGCTCTGCTACGACTCATCTCTTGATAGATTTCACTGACCTGCTGTCCGATTTCTGCCCATCCTCTTAGACGCTTGGTCGGATCGAGTGTTCTGGAGAGTGGAAAGCCGACCGAAGCAAGCGATTGCGGAAAGTGACCGATGGCGCTGACCAGGAATCCAGTAATCAGAGCTGTGGCGAAAAGAGGCCCACTGTACCACCGTCGCCGGGCAGAAGGGTCGTGCGGAGATAATCCTGATCGCCATCTGGCGGCAGCAATGGTTGTGGCGACATAGGCTGGAGCGGCCCAGTTCGCCTGTACCTTCGTCCACAGACTAAGGACAGCGCAGACGAGAAGGAGGGGCACGGAGGCACAGAAGAGGAAAAGTGCCGTGTCGTCACCGCTTCGGGATAGTCCCGCGCGTCCGACGTACAAAATCCCGATCATGAGCAGAATGAAAAGCACCGGGGTCACCACGCCGACCTGGGATGCTATAAACTCCCCTAGACTCTTCAGGGGTACGACCATGGCCTCCCCATTTCCAAGCTGACCCAGGAGGTGGCGGAGCGAGACGAAGCCGTGCGTCGCATTCCACCAGAGTACAGGTACGAAAAGGAGGAAGCCGATCCCGAGGGCCAGGTAGGGTCCAGACCGTCGTAGCCAGAAGCGATGACCTCGGGAAAGTGCGAGATACAGGGAGATCTGTGGCACCATGGCTGCCATTGTGTACTTACTGAGCAGACCCAGGCCGAGTCCGATCCCCGCGAGCACCCACCAAGCGATCCCGTCTGTCGTGAGGGCGCGATGGATGAGAAAAAGCGTGAGAGACCAGAAGAAAACCAGCGGCGCGTCAATCGTCATCAGGATCGAGCCGGCCTCGGCGAGCGGCATAGCGGCCAAGAGCAACACCGCTTCTAAGCCCGCCCTTTTAGAGCGGCAGAGCCGATGCGCCAACAGGAAGGTGAGCAGCGCCGTCCCGGCCGAAAGAAGGACCGCAGGAAGCCGGACGAAAAACTCGGTATCGCCCCCCACTCGGGTCGATAGGGCTATGAGGTAAGCCACCATCGGCCCCTTGCTGTAGAAGCTCCAGTCAAGTCGCTTCGACCAGCCCCAGTAGTGAGCCTCGTCCGGCACCAGGTTGAAGTAACCTGAACCGATAAACCAGAGGTGGAAGGTGATGAAGAAGCCGAGGAATAAGAAGAGAAGCAGAGATGCCCGCCGGGAGTCGGCTGAACATGCCAGGCCTCCTGCTGACTCCTGGGGAGGTCTTGTCAGGGGTGAGGCCAGCTCAAGGGCGGCGATTTTGAAGCGAGCGATCTTTTTCCTCCACCTCAGAGGCCAGGGCCTTCTTGAACGAGACCAGCTTGCGCCGCAAGGCCTCGTCCGAGAGCGCCAGAATCTGCGCGGCGAGAACCCCGGCGTTTCTGGCGCCCGGTTCGCCGACTGCCATGGTTGCGACGGGAACCCCCCCCGGCATTTGGGCGACCGAAAGAAGCGCGTCGAGTCCCTTCAACGAGCTGGAGGCGAGTGGCACCCCGATGACCGGGAGATTAGTCTGGCCCGCAATGACGCCCGCCAGGTGGGCCGCTCCGCCAGCGCCAGCAATGATTACCCTGATCCCTCGCGCCTCGGCCTTCAGGACATAGTCCAGCGTGGCATGAAGGGAACGGTGGGCAGAGCAGATCTTGAGCTCGAACGGGACCCCAAGCTGTTTGAGGGCCTTGGCGGCGAACTCCATTACAGGGAGATCCGAGTCGCTTCCCATCACGATCCCGACCAGGGGTCGCTTTGCCATGGCGCTATGAGAATCGGGCGAGGGCGCGAGCACCGATGTCAGTCCGGTAATGCGCGCCCTCCCAGTGAATCTTCTTCACGGCACGATAGGCGCTTTCAATTGCGTCCTGGATCTTTGGTCCAAGGGCGGTCACTCCCAGGACTCGCCCCCCTGCGGTAAGCACCTGGTGATTCTTGCGGCTCGTCCCGGCGTGGAAGACAATGACACCTGGTTCCGCAGCCGCTTCCCTGAGACCGGCGATTGGGTAACCCCTTTCGTAGGGTCCGGGATACCCCCTTGAGGTCATGACCACGCAGACGCTTGCATCCGGCTTCCACTCAATCGTCTGGCCCAGAAGTCGTCCCTCCACCACTGCCTCGAGCACCGGAACCAGGTCCGACTTGACCCGAAGCAGGAGCGGCTGCGCCTCGGGATCGCCGAACCGGGCATTGAACTCCAGCACCTTGGCCTCTCCCGCCTTAATCATAACGCCAGCGTAGAGAACGCCTTTATAACAGCGTCCTTCCGCCGCCATGCCCTTGACGGTCGGGATTATGATCCGCTCCATGATTTGATGGTGGATCGCTTCGGTGATGACAGGGGCAGGGGAATAGGCACCCATGCCGCCAGTATTGGGGCCCTGGTCGTTGTCGAAGACCCGCTTGTGATCCTGGGACGACGCCATTGGTACGACCGTCTCCCCGTCGGTAAAGGCGAGGAAGGAAGCTTCCTCTCCCTCCAGGTACTCCTCAATCACGACCTTGTCGCCGGCGTCGCCGAAGACTCGTTCCTCCATAATCTTCTTGATAGCGTCCAGGGCCTCGGACATCTCAAGGCAGACGATTGCCCCTTTTCCTGCAGCTAGACCGTCGGCCTTCACGACGATGGGTACGTCCATGTCACCGACGTAGCGCGTGGCATCCTCCGCACTGGAGAAGGACTGATAGAAGCCGGTGGGAATATGGTACTTCTTCATAAGGGTCTTGGCGAAGACCTTGCTCCCCTCTATGATGGCCGCCTTCTTACTGGGACCGAAGATGCGGAGTTCGCGGCGCTCAAATTCATCCACGATCCCCAGAGTGAGCGGCACCTCGGGCCCGACAACAGTTAAGTCAATCCGCTTCCGTTCCGCGAGATCGACCAGCAAGCGGACGTCCGAAACGCTGATGTTGACGCACTCGGCGACCTCGCTAATCCCCGCGTTGCCAGGCGCGGCCCAGATCTTGGATACCTTCGAACCCTGCGCGAGCTTCCAGGCGAGCGCATGTTCTCTGCCGCCGGAGCCGATCACGAGGACCTGCACTGGGACTCCCTTTTCCTTTTTTGACCTCCAGGTCAGTGACGGAAGTGGCGGGCCCCGGTGAAGACCATGGCGATGCCAGCCTCGTCGGCCGCCCGGATTACCTCTTGGTCACGGAGGGAACCGCCAGGCTGGATGATCGCTGTCACCCCGGCTGCGGCCGCCACGTCGACCCCGTCGCGAAATGGAAAGAACGCATCTGACGCCAGCACAGTTCCGCGGGCGCTGGCCCCAGCTTTCATCACCGCTAGGCGGCAGGAGTCCACGCGACTCATCTGGCCAGCGCCGATCCCCACTGTAGCCCGCTCGTTCGCCAGGACGATGGCGTTTGACTTGACATGCTTTGCCACTTTCCAGGCGAAGCGAAACGCGCGCATTTCGGCCTCACTCGGCGGGCGACGCGTCACGACTCGAAGGCCATCGGGGTTCAGGTCGAGGCTGTCGCGATCCTGCATCAAGAGCCCGCCCGCGATCGACCGCAGTTCGCGGACCGCTGGATCAGGTCGTGCCATCCCTGGCCAAGGTTCGATCAACAGAAGTCGCAGCGCGCTCTTCTCCCTAAGGATGGCCAACGCTGCCTCCTCGTAACCGGGAGCAAGGATTGCCTCAACAAAGGTGGCGCCGAGCTCATGGGCCATCGCGGTATCCACCGGTCGGTTGAGCCCAAGGACCCCGCCATAGGCCGAGGCGCGATCGGCGGCCCTGGCGCATCGATACGCCTCTACCGGTACGGGATCGACGGCGACCCCGCATGGGTTGGTGTGCTTTATGATCGCGGCGACGGGTTCGTCGAACTCTCTGGCGAGGGCGAGGGCTGCGTCAAGATCCAGGAGGTTATTGAACGAGAGATCTTTCCCATGAAGCTGCTTGGCCGAGGCCAAGGAGGGTTCAATCGCCTCGGCGTCACGGTAGAGGGCCGCTCGCTGGTGCGGGTTTTCCCCATAGCGAAGCGGTTGCATCTTGAACAACCGAAGATCAAGGAGGTCAGGGAATGCGCCTTCTCGTCTTGGGCCGATTCGCCGCTCGAGATATGCCGCGATCAGCGTGTCGTAGCGTGCAACGTGAGCGAAAGCCTTTCTGGCCAGATATAACCGTCGCGAACGCGAAAGATATCCTCTGCCTCGTTGCAGTTCCGCGAGGACCGTGGAGTAATCGCCGGGATCGACAAGGACTGCAACGTCTTCGAAGTTTTTCGCGGCGGCCCGAATCAGACTTGGCCCACCGATGTCGATCTGCTCGATCGCCTCCGCGAGGGAAGCGTCTGTCCTGGCGATGGTGGCCTCGAAGGGGTAAAGGTTGATGACCACGAGGTCGATGGGCGCGATGCCGTGCTCTCGTAGCTGTCGCATGTGCCCCGGATCGCTTCGCCTCGCCAGGATGCCGGCATGAATCTTTGGGTGAAGTGTCTTCACTCGGCCGTCCAACATCTCGGGGAACCCTGTAATTTCCCCAACATCGACCACAGGGATGCCGGCGGTGCGCAGTGCGCTGGCCGTGCCGCCGGTGGAGAGAATCTCGATAGTGAGATCACGCAAAGCCGAAGCGAGTTCGATTGCCCCAATCTTCCCTGCGACACTCACGAGCGCTCGCCGGACACTCACCGGGCGCTCATCGGTCGTGTGCTGGTCGGGGAGTGTCATGGGTTAATCCCCCTCAAGGCCTGCAGTTCATTCCGCTGAACGCCTTCAGTTCCGCGGCAAAACACCTGCCGGCCGCGGACCTCCAGTCGGCCTTCGGCGAACAACTGGATCGCCCTCGGATAGATCTGATGTTCGTATGTGAGGATCCGGGCCGAGAGACTCTCCTCGGTGTCGTCATCCATGACGGGGACTACCGCCTGGATGATGATGGGGCCGGTATCTGTCCCTTCGTCAACAAAGTGGACCGTGCAGCCGGAGAACTTCACCCCATGCTTCAGCGCCTTGCCCTGAACATGCAGGCCGGGGAAGGCGGGCAAGAGCGCGGGGTGGATGTTCATGATCCTGTTCAGGAACTCGCGGACAAAATGCGGGCTCAGGAGGCGCATGAAACCCGCGAGGCACACCAGATCCACCTCATGCTTCCGCAGCAGGTCGATGACCGCCGCCTCAAAGGTTTCCCTGGTGTCGAACAGATTCGGATCGACGAACGCGGGCTCGATGCCCTGGGTTTTGGCGCGGTGAAGGGCAAACGCATCAGCCACGTCGCTGATCACGATGGCAACGACCGCCTCGATGCGGCCCGCCTCACTGGCGTCGATAATAGCCTGGAGGTTGCTGCCACGCCCAGAGACCAGCACACCCACTCTGAGCCGCGCCTTCAAGCCCATTCGAAGCCTCGTGTGTCGGCGCCAATCTCGCCGATCATTTATCGATCTCTGCGCTTTCGCAGGTTCGTTGCTTCATGGGAGGGAACAGTCAGTAGGCTCGTCATAGGTCATAGGCGACACGTTCGAAATGATATTCGGTCCACCTGACACGTGACGATGGATGGAGCGAAGATTACGTTACCAGAAAGGGAAAGCATCGGCAAGAGTAATATGGATGAGATTCTGGGGGAAAGTAGCCCATCGCGACTTCTCTGAATGCATTCAGCGTGAAGCAAGAGCTCTTGGGACGAAGCGGCGAACCATTCGGAATGAATAGACAAGGCTTATTCTCTGCTCTTAACGTTAGGCCGGAGATAGGTGGACGGGAGGTAATGAATCTCGACTGCTACGGATTGGGACATGGGTGTAAGAAAATTCTTGACAGAGGTTGGGACATATTGTAGAAAGATGAGTGAACCTATCGACATACTGTATAATTGCCAAGGGGTTCTGTATGAGGATATCGACGAAGGGAGATTATGCAACGCGAGCGATGCAGGATCTTGCCCTACACTATGATAAGGGGCCGATTCAGATCGAGAATATCGCCAAACGACAACATCTCCCCGTCCGTTACTTGGAACAGATCCTTTTGAGCCTGAAGCGTGCTGGTTTCCTTCAGAGCAAGCGCGGGGTGGGAGGGGGCTACTACCTTGCCAAACATCCGCGGGAAATTACGATGGGAGCCATCATCAGGGCCATGGAAGGCCCCATCATTCCTATCTTCTGTGTCGGCAGCGGGAAACGCGAGATCTGCGTTGAGGAGTCACACTGTAGTCTGCGGGATATCTGGGCCGACGTCCGCGATGCGGTGGCCAAGATCGTAGACCATATCACTTTCGAAGACCTCTGCCAGCAGATCAGAGTGAAACGGGAACGGCAAGGCTTGACGTATCAGATCTAGCCATTTCAATGTCGGAGGGTCGCGGGGACAGTGCCACGCCTGGTTCGAAACGCGCTCGAGCTGATCGGCGATACCCCACTGGTGGAGCTGCAGCGGATTCCTCGGCGCGGATGCGCGCGCATTCTCGGAAAGCTGGAATCCCTGAATCCGGGGGGAAGCGTAAAGGATCGGATCGCCTTGGCGATGATCGATGAGGCGGAGCGGAGCGGGCGGCTGAAACCAGGAGACACCATCGTTGAGCCGACCTCCGGGAATACGGGGATCGGGCTTGCAATGGTGGCGGCGATCAAAGGGTACCGCTTGATCCTGACGATGCCGGAGGACATGAGCCTGGAGCGCCGGACGCTGGTCAGTCGGTTCGGGGCCGAGCTGGTCCTTACCCCAGCAATCGAAGGGATGACAGGCGCGATCTACGCGGCCCAATCGCTGGTGGCAAAAAATCCCGGCTACTTCATGCCGCAGCAGTTTGTGAACCCGGCCAACCCGGAAATCCACCGCCTGACCACGGCCCAGGAGATTCTGAAAACGACTCAGGGGCAAATCGATGCCTTTGTGGCCGGGGTCGGGACCGGCGGGACCATCACTGGGGTGGGCGAGGTCTTAAAGAAGGAAGTTCCCGGCGTCCAGGTGATCGCGGTGGAACCGGCCAGGTCTCCCGTCTTACAGGGAGGCAGGGCGAAGCCTCATGGAATCCAGGGGATTGGTGCCAGTTTCGTCCCGGGAGTTCTGAACGTGGAGGTACTTGACGAGATCATGGCAGTCGAGGACGAGGATGCTTATCGGATGGCCTCTCGTCTCACCAGAGAGGAGGGCCTCCTGGTGGGGATTTCGGCCGGGGCCAACGTCTTCGCCTCGACCATAGTGGGCGAGAGGCTCGGAGCCGGGAAGGTCGTGGTAACGATCCTCCCCGATACAGGGGAGCGGTACCTCACGATCCCATTCTGACTTGCGTAGGAGCCAAAACATGAAGGCCTATGGTGGTCGTGATTCAACTCAGGGACGGGACTCAGTGGGGGGTGAGCTGTCGATGGGGATTCGTGTCTATATTCCCACCCCATATCGGGGGCTGACCCAGAATCAGGCCTTCGTCGAGGGGCATGGGGACAATTTGGTGGAGCTCCTGGAGGACCTAGAGAGGCGCTTTCCTGGAATCCGCGCTCATGTCTTCGACGAGGGCGGTGAGATCTACCGTCACGTTAACGTGTATGTGAACAATGTGCCGGCGGAGGAGCTGGGAGGCAAACAGACAATTCTCAAGGACGGAGACGAGGTGGCTGTGATCCCGGCGATGGCGGGCGGGGCCATGCCCTTCAACGAAGAGCAGATCCGTCGCTACAGTCGCCATATCATTCTTCCTGAGGTGGGCGGCAAGGGGCAGCGCAAGCTCTTGAACAGTTCCGCCCTCCTGGTCGGGGCGGGCGGCCTGGGCTCGCCTGCGGCCCTTTACCTTGCTGCTGCCGGTGTCGGTCGTCTAGGCATCATCGATGATGACGTGGTGGAGATGAGCAATCTGCAACGCCAGATCCTTCATCACGTGGATGACGTGGGACGACCGAAGGTGCAGTCTGCGGTCGAGACGATCGGCCAGATCAATCCCGACGTGAAGGTCGAGCCGTTTCAAGCGGTCCTCTCCTCGGAGAACGCGAAAGAGATCATCGGCCCGTACGACGTCGTGGTGAATGGCTGCGACAACTTTCCGACCCGTTATCTGGTCAACGACTGCTGTGTGTTCCTGAAGAAGCCGCTGGTGGACGGGAGTATCTTTAAGTTCGAAGGACAGGTCACGGTGTTCATCCCCGGTCACGGTTGCTACCGGTGCCTGTACCCGGCGCCTCCACCTCCGGGGCTCGTTCCGAGTTGTCAGGAGGCCGGCGTCCTGGGCGTGCTGTGCGGCATCATCGGAAGCTTGCAGGCGATTGAGGCGATCAAGCTGTTGCTTGGCATCGGTGACTCCCTGGCCGGGCGACTTCTGTTCGTTGATTCATTGGGGATGGAGTTCCGGCAGGTGAAGGTACGGCGTGATCCCGACTGTCCGGTCTGTGGAGACCATCCGACCATCACCGATCTGATCGACTACCACGAATTCTGTGGAGTCCCTGGCCCCGGTCACTAAGGACGCGAGGACCCAAGCGATGCTTCGAATGGTTCTCCTGGGCTTGGTCGTTGGGGTCGCCTTCGGGTATGCGCTTCAACGCGGGCGCTTCTGCATGAACTCTACGTTCCGCGATATCCTGGTGGCGCGGGACCTCACCCTGCTGCGGGCTTACCTTCTGGCCCTTCTGATCCAGATGGTCGGGGTGAGGGCCATGTCGGCGTTAGGCTGGTTCGAGTTAGGCAATACGCCCTTTTTCTGGCAGGCCACCCTGCTGGGCGGCTTCACCTTCGGGCTGGGCATGGCCTTTTCGGGCGGGTGAGCAAGTGGCAGCACTTACCGGTCCGGTGAGGGGATGGTGGGATCGATTATCGCGCTGCTCGGTTTTGCGTTCGGAAGCACCATGACCAGCGCCGGCGTGCTTGAGCCGGTGCAGACCGCCCTTCGGAGCTGGGTGGTTGAGATTGACGGAGAGTCGGCCACACTGGATCGCCTCCTGCGCGTGAATCCATGGCTCTTGGTGGCAGTGTTTGTGGCGGCCGGCGGATGGTGGCTCCTGAGAAGCCCAGCAGGCGGGTACGAGAAGGGGTGGAGCTGGGCAAGATGCGGGGTCACGATCGGCTTGATCGCTACTATCGCTTGGCCTCTCTCGGCGCTCACCGGTAGAGAGTACGGCCTCTCGATCACCGAGCCGATCCGCACGGTCGCCGGATTCCTGTTCAGAGGTGATGCTGATCTGCTCACCTGGGGCAGCTTCATGTTCCTGGGGATCATCCCTGGGGCCTACTGGGCGGCGCGGTCGCATGGGGAATTCGCCTGGCGTGCGCCCGGCGCGCAGCGCCTCCTCCAGGCCCTCGGGGGCGGACTCATGATGGGTGTGGGAGCCGAGATCGCGGGCGGGTGCAACATCGGCTATGGACTGACGGGTGTCCCACTCTTTGGCCTGAGTAGCCTGACGGCCACTCTCAGCATTATTTTGGGCGTCTGGACCGGGGCCTATCTCTTATTTGGGAGTGTCGCCTTTGAGAGGAGGGTGCGAAGTGCCCAGCGCGCGTAGTGCCTCGATTGGCCTTCTCGGGGCCCTCGTTCTTTGCTGTGGAGTAGGGGTGTCGCCAGCGCTCGCCACCGCAGCCGGCGGGTATGCGAACCCCCAGCTTCTCATCGAAACAGAGGAGTTGGCCAAGCGGTTGGGCGAGGCAGGGCTGCGGCTGGTAGACCTTCGCACGCCGGAAGAGTACACCGGCGGTCACATTCCTGGTGCGGTCCACCTGGGCTGGCAGTCCCTGGATGACCTCGAGGCGAATCAGCACGGCCTTCCGATCTTCAAGAGCCGGGCGGAGGAGCTTTTCAGTGGACTGGGGATCGGGGAAACCACGGGGGTCGTTGCCTACGATGGTCCGAAGACCCCGTTCGGCGCCGCGCATCTCTTCTTCGTCCTAGAATTTTTCGGCCATGATAAGGTTCAGGTATTGAACGGAGGCTTCGCGAAGTGGATGCGGGAGGGTCACCCTGTTTCCACCGAAGTGCCGACACCGGTCAAGGCCGTCTTCGTCGCCCGGCCACGCCGGGAGCTCTTGGCGACCGCCGAGGAGGTGCGGGGTAGACTCGGCGATCCGAAGGTCTGCCTCCTGGATGCCCGATCGGCTGAGGAGTACTTCGGGAAGGATGTCTGGGCCAAGCGAGGCGGTCGGATTCCGGGGGCCGTCAATGTGGACTACCTCCGCACCATTCGACAGGATGATCACACGTTCAAGGGCGCTGAGGAGTTGCGGAGGATCTTCGAGGCGGCAGGGGTGACACCGGATCGGGAGACGATCACCTACTGCCACACAGGTGGCCGCTCGGCCCACGACTACTTTGTCTTGCGGCTTCTGGGATATCAGAAGCTCAAGAACTACGATGCCTCATGGGCTGAATGGGGCAATTCAACGACGCTGCCAATTGAGAAGTAATGGGTGGGGGGAAGCGATGGCGCAGTATTCGCTCGACGTGACCGGAGAGATCTGCCCCTATCCTTTGATCATGACCAGGAAAGAGATGGGGAAGCTGAAGACGGGCGATCAACTGGTGGTAACCGTCGATTACGCGAAACCGGCCGAGGACATTCCCAGGTGGGCGAAGGAAGAAGGGCACACTATCCTGGCCGTTCGGGAAATGGGCGGAACCCAGTGGGAAATCGTCCTAGAAAAAGCGTAGCCTTCACTTCCGATACCCGGAAGGCTGGTCGGGCGTGGAGTCCTGAACTCGAGGCATCGACGTGATCGTTGTGAGTCTTCCAGGGATGGTCCTGGTCAGCCTGACCCTTGCTGCGGTATGGTTCGCTGGACACGCGGAGGCAGCTGGTCGGGTCTACACTGCCAACATGGAGTCTGGCACCGTCTCTGTCATCGACGCTGACTCGATGAAAGTCGTTGTGACTATCGATGCTAGGGGATATCAAACCGACGACCTTTTCTTGTTGCCGGATCAGTCCAGGCTGTTCGTAACCAACATGCACAACGGGACCGTGACGGTGGTGGATACCGCTACCAACCAAGTGATCACCACGATTCCGACCGGGAAGAGGGCCCACGCGCTCGCCCTGACCCCAGACGGGAAGCAAGTCTGGGTGGTCAACGGGGGAGAAGAGTATTTGACCGTTATCGATGTTTCCTCGTTGAAGATTGCAGGACGAGTCTCGATGGGCCAGATCATCGGCCCAGGGTATATCCGTTTCAGTCCTGACGGAACGCGAGCCTATGTGACGAATCCGACCTTTGGCACTATGTCCGTGATCGACGTGGCCTCAAAGAAGGTTGTTGCGACAGTGGAGGTTGGAAAGGGTCCGACCTTCATTCAGGTGAGCTCGGATGGCCGGCGAGTATGGGGCACCGATACCGGCGGCGACGAGATCTATGCCCTCGATGGCTCGAGCAACAGGCTACTTGGGAAGCTGACAGTAGGGGAGGCCCCGAACCAGCTCACCATCGTTGGTGACAGCCTCTATGTGACTGTGGGAGGGACGAACGAGGTAGCGGTGGTGGGCGATGTGAAGGGTCAAGTGAGCGTGAAGGGGCGGATCAAGGTTAACGGCAGACCTCGTGGGATCAGGTCCAGTCCGGATGGGAAACGCCTCTATGTCACCAGCGAAGGCACCAACGATCTCAACGTGATCGACATTGCGGCTCAAAAGGTGGTTGGGACCGTGCCGGTGGGCAGGAGGCCTGTCGCCGTTGTGACAGCCCGATAGATTCTCGCTTGGGAGGAAGGACGATGAGCGACACGCATCAGCAGGTAGCCGAATCTCTCGATCTGAAGGGCGAGGTCTGCCCCTACACCTTTGTGAAGAGCAAATTGGCGCTGGAGGAGATGGAGAGCGGCCAGGTGCTGAGAGTCATTGTGGATAACCCGGGCTCGGCTGCGAACGTCCCCAGGAGCCTGAGCAGTGAGGGGCACAGTATCCTGGAGGTTACAAAACTGAACGACACGGACTGGGCCATTACGGTGAAAAAGGCCTGACGCGTGCAACGTCAGTTCCTGAAATACCCTGAACGGTGTGAGTAAGACGGAGGGAAAGGGTCAGTCCGGACAGGCTGGGGGGTTGAGGTCACCCTATAACGGGACTGATGACAAAGGGGACATGGATGAAATCGGTCGATATTCTTGATGCCATCGGTAACACCCCATTGGTGGAGCTTACGCGGATCAGTCCTAAGAGAGGGGTCCGGATATTCGCCAAGATGGAGGGAAACAACCCGACCGGCAGCCTGAAGGACCGGATAGCGAAATACATGATCGAACAGGCCGAGCGGAGCGGGGAGCTGACGAAGGACAAAACGATTCTGGAGCCGACGAGCGGCAACACCGGTATCGCCCTGGCCATGATCGGGCGAAGGAAAGGGTATAAGGTCAAGGTGGTGATCCCGGAGAACGCCACACCGGAGCGGCGTCAGCTTCTCGAGATCTTCGGTGCTGAGATGATCTATTCCGATGGTACGAAAGGGAGCAACGGGGCGATCGAGCTGGCCCAGAAGCTAGTGGCACAGGACACGACCCTTTTCATGCCCTACCAGTACGGCAACCCGGCCAACCCTCTGGCCCACTATGAGACCACCGGGGTGGAGATCTTGAACGATCTCCCGGAGGTGGACGTCCTCGTGGCCGGCCTTGGAACCGGCGGGACCCTGATGGGTGTCGGCCGCCGGCTGAAAGAAGTCAACCCCAAGACCAAGGTCATCGCCGTGGAGCCCCATCCCGGCGATCTGGTTCAAGGACTGCGTAGCCTCGAGGATGGCTTCATCCCGCCGATCCTTGATACATCCCTCTTGGACGGCAAAATTATGGTCGATTCCCGTTGCGCCTTTGCCGCCACCAGAGATCTGACGAACAAAGAAGGGATCTTTGCAGGTGTGTCCTCCGGTGCTGTCGTTCATGTCGCTATCCGGATGGCACATCGGATGGATACGGGAAACATCGTCGTGATCCTCTGCGACGGAGGATGGAAGTACGTGAGCCTAGGCGTCTGGCACAAGGAGTTCCCGGAGCTTGGCGAAAATATGTACAGTCACCTCTGGTGGTAAGATGGACCTCACCCAACAGGAATTGCAAGAAATCTTCGCCCATGGTGAAGAGGGGTACCCCGAGGAGGTCTGCGGGATCGTCATCGGAAAAGCAGGCGACCCAAGCGCGAGTGTTGTCCGCCGTTGCGCTAATCTCGCGAACCAGTACCACCAGCAAGATCCGATTCGCTTTCCCAGGGATTCCAGGACCGCCTATATCATGGACCCTCAGGACCTTCTGAGTATCCAGCGCGAAGCCGATTCCAAGGGCCTCGACTTCGCCGTCATCTATCATTCGCACACCGACCTCGAAGCCTACTTCTCCAAGACTGACCGAGAACTGGCGCTGTTCGACGGAGAGCCACTCTGGCCTCACGCACGATACATGGTGGTCTCTGTAAAAAACGGTAAAGTATCATATTGTAAGGTATTTATATGGGATTCCATCAAGAAGAACTTTATAGAAGAGCCACTACCTGTTTCCAAAGAAGTCCGATAAAGTTTTTTGATCGCTATTTCTTGATAGGTTCAATTGACTTACTTAAAAATCTAAGAGGCTGTGACTGGCGAGAGGAATCCGTGACCAGCCAGGGGAATGGTTATGGGCGAGCCGCAGATAAGTGAAACCAAAGCGCAGCGGGTTGAGCGCCTGAAGCGAGAGAAGAACCCGTGGGAATGTTTCGATGAAATTCGGCGCTTCGCCCAGCAAGGGTATGATTCGATCCCACCAGAATGGCTGACAAGCTATTTCCGCTGGTGGGGCATTTATCCCCAGGGCGACGGCATCGGCGCGGTCGGAGGGAAGGGCGGCGAAGGAAAATCTACGCCCTATTTCATGGTGCGCATCCGTATTCCGAACGGTTTTCTCTTGTCTCACCAACTGCGTACGATTGCTGACCTGGTCGAGAAGGACGCTCGCGGCATGTGTGACCTCAGCGTTCGACAGAACATTCAACTTCACTGGGTCACGATCGAAGCCTTGCCTGACCTTCTCCAAACTCTCTGGCGGTGCGGGATTACGACGATGGGTGCGTGCGGGGACGATACCCGCAACATCACCGGCTGCCCTCTCGCAGGGGTCGATCCCGATGAGATTGTGGACGCCTCACCCCTCGTCTACGCGGCGAACCGGATGCTGAACGGCAACCCAGAGTTCTACAATCTCCCTCGCAAATACAAGATCTGCATCACGGGCTGCCGGGTGTGGTGTGCCTATCCTGAGATCAACGATATCGGCATGACCGCCATCCGGCACCATGAAGCTGGCGAGATCGGATTCTCCGTACGGGTCGGCGGCGGGTTGTCCACGAACCCGCACCTTGGACTGCGCCTGAATGCCTTCGTGCATGACAACCAAGTGTTGCCGGTTGTGAAGGGGATCACGGAGATCTTCAGGGATAGCGAGGTCCTCCGCCAGAATCGAGAGAAGGCCCGGCTCAAATTCCTCTTCCTCACCCACGGCTGGACGGCTGAACGCTTTCAGAAGGAATTGGAGCAGCGCATCGGCTTCCCGCTCGACCCGGCCGAGCCCGAAGAGCCGCCAAGCGATATATACCGCGACCACGTTGGCATCCACCCACAGAAGCAGGACGGCTACTACTACGCGGGCATCGCCATTCTTCGCGGGCGGATGACCGCCGAGCAGATGCGAGTCACGGCTGACCTCGCCGACCGCTATGGCAATGGCGAGCTCCGCATAACCATTATGCAGAACCTGGTCATCCTCAATATCCGGCAATCACACGTCCAGGCCCTCGCGGAGAAGATCAACGAGGGAGGTATGCGACTGCACGCCTCGCCCTTTTGGCGAGGTACGATTGCCTGCACGGGGACGGAATTCTGCAAGCTCGCCTTGACAGAAACCAAAGGGTTTGCCCGGTGGTTGGTGGAGGAGCTTGAGGCGCGAATGCCTGGCTTCGAGCAGCACGTCAAGATACACATCACCGGCTGTCCGAATAGCTGTGGGCAGCAATGGATTGCCGACATCGGGATTGAGGGGAAGAAGATCAAGGTGGATGGAAAGATGGTGGATGCGTACTATTTCTGCGTGGGCGGGGCAGTGGGGAAGCATCAAGCCATAGCCCGCCCTGTCGGGTACCGAATCCAGACAACTGCCGTGCCGGATGCCATTGAACGGCTCTTGGGGGCGTATCTCGCGGATCGGGTGGATGGCGAGAACTTCCGCCAGTTCTGCGCCAGGCACACCGATGTTGAGCTGCGGACGATCCTGGCGGGGGAGCAAGTCGCCGCTGTTGCCAGAGACCCTTCGCCTGGCAGACCGCCCCGTGGCGTGGATGGCTGAATGCTGCGAATCCCCTGTGGTCTCTTCACGATGGGTCATGTCACACGGACGGGATTCATTCCAGACCGATGAATCCGCATAGCGCGCCGCAATCTCCCCAGCTTGCCGGGGAGTTAAGGCGCGCGAATCCAAGAAGATTGGGTTCCACTCAGATCGAAGAATCCCCCTGGCTTGCTGGGGGGTTCTTCAATGGAGGCGGACGACACGATGCTCCCTGGCGTTGAGCTGATCACACTGGTAGCGATCACCTTCTTTGCCGCCATAGTAAATGGGGCATTAGGATACGGTTTTTCATCTCTGACCGTTCCGGTTGCACTGCTGTTTTACTCGAATAGGGTCCTCAGTCCGGCCCTGGTGTTGGTGGAAGTGGTGGTCAATAGCTACACCCTACTTGTCAACAGGAGGAGCCTACCTAAAATTTGGAGGAGGGTGCTTCCGATAGTGTTTGGCCTGATCCCGGGTATCCTCGTAGGGAGCTACGCGCTCTCCGCCGCACACCCAGAATGGCTCAGGCTCTTCACCTACGCCATACTCCTGCCCCTCATTGTTCTCCAGGCCGCGGGCCTGAGAAGGCCGATTCACTCTGAACGGGTTATCGGGGTGCCTTTTGGCGCAAGTGTCGGTGTCCTCTATTCAGTCACCACCATCTCCGGCCCTCCATTGGCGCTGATGTTCAACAATCAGGGGCTCGTCAAGGAGGAGTTTCGAGCTGCTCTGGGTCTCATCAGAGTGGTTGAATCAACCCTTACAGCGGTCGCCTACTACTTCATAGGGCTCTATAGTGTCGCAAGCACTGACATCCTTTACTCCATCGTGCCCAGCGTTGCGATTGGTCTCCCGCTAGGGGCGTTCATCATCAGGCATATGCATGCTGAAACCTTTAGAAGAATATGCATGAGCTTTGATGCCTGGGTCGTGGGATTCGGGTTGTCGAGGGTCTTGATCGATCTCACGTTGATTGCCAGCCCCGGGGCATATAGTGTCTGGATGGCGGTTGTGCTTGTTGATACCTATCTCCTCTATCGCTACTTCAAAAGCCAACGAGGCATCAAGGAGGCTCCGGTTGACGTCGAGGTTCCCAGCGGGAGTCTCCAAGCCGGGTGGCAGAGGGCGCCTTCAGCGACCGGGGATGATTTTCGTCATTAGGGCGCGATGAAACTCACCGGACCCGTACGGATTAGGCTGGCTTAGCGGACGACGTCGCGCCAATCGCGTCGATCGCCGGAACCCTGGGGAGGTCTCATCAAGGGGGGTGACGATGACTGACTCAAGCAATGCCTTCACGACTGACCAGCGCAGTTGCCCCTCGATGTCGAGCGCGGGGGAGATCTGCGCCGGAGAGCGTGACCTGGCTGGCAGACCCTCCTGGGCCGAGAAGGAAGAGATCGACACCTTCGATCAGTTCGTCAAGCAGTTCTGGAGTGGAGAGATCTCACCTGACGAATTCAAGCGGTTCCGTCTCCAGAACGGGATCTATGGTCAGCGGCAGGAAGGGGAACAGATGGTCCGGGTCAAGATTCCATGGGGCGGACTGACCGCGGCTCAAGTGGAGCTGCTTGCCGAGGTCGCGGCGCAGTCGCCGATGGGGGTGGGCCACGTGACCACTCGCCAGAACATGCAGTTCCACTTCATCAAGCTTGAGCGGGTCACAGCCCTGATGGAACGCCTGGCTTCTATCGGCTTGACCACACGAGAGGCGTGCGGCAACACGGTCCGTAACGTCACGGTCGGGCACTGCGCCGGTGTCTGCCCGAAAGAGGTCTTCGATGTCACCCCGTATGCCGAGGCGGTTGCGCGATTTCTCCTGCGCAATCCGATGAACCAGAACCTTCCCAGGAAGTTCAAGATCGCCTTTTCGGGCTGTCCCGATGACCTTGGTCTCACCCCCATCCACGACATCGGGGCCCTTGCCCTCCTCCGAGTGGTGGGGGAGAAGGAAGAGCGAGGATTCAGACTGTATGTCGGGGGCGGTCTGGGCCCCTCGCCACGGGCGGCGCAGCTCCTCGAGGAGTTTACGCCCGCCGGCTGGCTCCTGCCGACGGTGGCCGCTATCGTGCGGGTCTTCGACCGCCAGGGCAACCGCGATAACCGAAACCAGGCCCGAATGAAGTTCGTTCTAGGCAAGCTAGGAATCGAGCAGTTCAGGAAGGTCGTCTTCCAGGAACGGGCCGCCCTGGAGGCGACCATGGCTACGCTCTTCCCCGCGATCGTGGTCTGGGAGGAGGGTCCGCCCCATCGGGACGTGCCTGTTTCGGCGGGTCCATCTATGGAGCCGGGCGATCCAGCCTACCTCCGGTGGCGGGCCACCAATGTGCTGAAGCAGAAGCAGGCCGATTACAACATGGTTCACGTTCGCCTCGAGCTGGGAGACATCACTCCAGCCCAGCTCAGGATGCTGGCCTTCGCGGCGCGTGAGTTCGGCGATGGGACAGTCCGCAGCACGAACCAGCAGAACTTCGTCCTCAGGTGGATTCACCTCCATCGCGTCCCCGCACTCTACCGCCTCCTGGCCGCAGTCGGCCTCGCCGACCCGTCAGCCGAACGCTTGGCGGACGTCACCGCCTGCCCTGGGGCCGATACGTGCCAGCTCGGTATCACCTCCTCTCGCGGTCTGGCTGATGCTCTGGGAAGGCTTTTTCATGACGGCCTGGGCGATCTGGCGGACGAGCCCGGGATACGGATCAAGATTTCTGGTTGCCCCAACTCCTGCGGCCAGCACCATATTGCGAATATCGGCTTCTACGGTGGGGCCAAGAAATTCAACGGTCAGCAGGCGCCGACCTACCAGATGCTGCTTGGAGCGAGCCTCGAAGCGGGCCAGGTGCACTACGGCAAGCCAGTGGCAAAAGTCCCATCCAAGAACATCCCAAGGGCGGTCGAGGCACTGCTGCGCCTCTATCAGGGAGAACGGCAGGCTGGTGAATCGTTTAATCGATTTTTGGATCGCTATGGAATGGATCGACTGAAGGGGATCCTGAAGCCATTCACAGAACTGGCTCCTGCTTCAGAGGCACCGGACGAGTATATCGACTATAATTCGGAAGAGATGTTTTCCGTCCAAACGGGCCCGGGGGAGTGCGCAGCGTAGTCGTCGGAAGAAGAGACCGAACTCGGGTATTGACGTCCTAACGGTGAAAGGAGGAGCAATGCGCAGACAGAGTCACAAGCTGGTGGGATGGATAACTGGGACCGCATTCGTCTTTGGACTGGCCTGCGCCGGTCAGGTGTGGGCCTACGAGGTGTGGGTCACGAACCAGGAAGACCATACCGTGATGGTGATCGATACCGAGACTAACAAGCTCCTGGCCACGATCACCCCAGGTGGAAAGAAACCGCACAACATCGCTTTTTCCCCTAACGGCGCCTATGCCTTCGTTGCCAATGTGGGGACCAACGATGTGAACATGATCGAGACAAAGACGAGAAAAGTGGTGGAGACCTTACCGGCTGGGACAAAGGCTCATGGGCCGGCCGTCACCCCTGACGGGACGCAACTATGGGTGGCGAACCCAGGGTCGAACGATGTGACGGTCATCGATCTCCAGACTCGGAAAACGATCGACACGATTCTTGTCGGGAAGGGACCGGCTCTTGTGGCGTTTCACCCGAAGGGGACGCGGGCCTATGTCAGCAATGGGGGCTCAGGTGACGTCTCGGTGATCGATGTGAAGAGCCGAAAGGTCATCAAGACCATCGAGGCGGGGAAGGGCGCCATGGGCGCGGATATCACCTGGGATGGAAAGCTCCTGGTGATCGCGGCAGGAGATGTCGATGGGATCGACGTGATCGATACCAACAGGGACAAGGTGAAGAAGAGGATTTCCCGTAAGGGGGAGCCACACGGCCTTGTCGTCTCACCCGATGGGAAGCGGGCGTATGTCGTGAATCGAAAGGCAAATGTGGTATCCGTCGTCGATCTCAAAACGTTGAAGATCGTGAAGGAGATCCTGGCAGGCAAGCGGATAGATATCGCCACAATCACGCCGGACGGACGCCGCCTCTATATCACCAGCCGCGACACTAACAGCGTGATTGCTATCGACACGCTGACAGGGGAGATCGTCGCGGATATCCCAGTGGGGAAGGACCCTCATGGGATCGCCACGTTGCCGGCGGGGCATCATTAGGTTCCGTCCAAGGTGACGACTCTTGTCGCTAAGCGCGTGGACGGGTTCGTTTGAGTTGTCATCTTACACTAGGGAGGAATGATGGACAGACAACTGAAAGTTTCCAATGATGATGGACGAAGCGTGGCACTGTCCGAGGGGAGTGTGACCGACCTCAACGAGCGTTTCCGGACCGCTCCGCCCGAAACGATCCTTCAATGGGCGGTCCAGACCTTCTCTCCTAGGCTGGTTTTGGCCAGCAGCTTTGGGGTTGAAGATGTGACGCTGATCGACATGTTGTCAAGGCTCGAGCCGCCCACCAAGATCGTTACGCTGGATACAGGTCGGCTGCCTGAGGAAACCTACGAGGTGATGGAGCAGATCCGGAAGCGGTACAACGTGGCGATAGAGAGCTACTTCCCAGACCGTGACGCGGTGGAGCAACTGGAGCGGGAGCGCGGGTTCTACTCCTTTCGGCGCAGCGTCGAGGAGCGGAAGTTCTGCTGTCATATCCGAAAGGTCGAGCCGCTTGGCCGGGCCCTCGTCGGCTTGAACGCCTGGATCACCGGCCTTCGACGGGATCAAGCTGCGACGCGCACCGGAGTCGATCTTGTGGAGATCGACGCGGCCCACGGCTCAATCGTCAAGCTCAACCCGCTGGCGTATTGGACTGAGCAACAGGTCTGGGCCTATATTCGGGAGCGCGATGTTCCGTATAACGCCCTGCATGATCGTGGATACCCCAGCATCGGGTGCGCGCCTTGCACGCGGGCCGTTCAGCCGGGTGAAGATATTCGGGCGGGGCGATGGTGGTGGGAGAACCCCACAACCAAAGAATGCGGCCTGCATCTCGAACCCGGCGGCCGCCTGCCGGGGCGTCGAGACTGAGGTGGTGGCGAGATGGTGAGAGAGGAGCAGATGGCGCAGAAATCCTCGGCTTCGGCCCGAGGTGATGCGGCGGGGTCGATCCTTCCCCACGGGGGCCGCCTTGTCGATCGGGTCCTCACGGGAGAGGTCAGGGCCGAGGCTGAGAGACGTGCGCAGGAATGTCCATCGATCTCGTTAAACGCCAGAGCAGCATCCGACCTCGAATGTTTGGCGACAGGGGTGTTCAGTCCACTCCGGGGATTTATGGATAGGGCCGACTACGAGGGGGTGGTTCGGGAGATGCGCCTGAAGAGTGGCCTGCTCTGGACCCTGCCGATCACCTTGGCCGTAGACAAGGACGAGGCGACACGGCTGAGGGAGGGGCATGAGGTCGCCCTCCTTGGTTCAGATGGCGAGTTGCTCGGTCTCCTCTCGGTCGAGGAGATCTTTTCCTACAATAAGCAGGAGGAGGCCAACCTCGTATATTGCACCGAAGAAACTCGCCACCCCGGCGTCCAGTACCTCTATCAGCGCGGCGAGTTGCTGGTGGCCGGACCGGTCAGCCTGATTCGGCGGCCGTCACTTCCGGGGTTTGAGGACTATTACGCTACGCCGGCCGAGACCAGGCGACGCTTTGAAGAACGTGGGTGGCGGACGGTGGTCGGCTTCCAGACCCGCAACCCTATACATCGCTCCCACGAGTACATCCAGAAGTGCGCTCTGGAGTTGATGGACGGCCTGCTGATCCATCCGTTGGTAGGAAGGACAAAGCTCGACGATGTCCCATCGGAGGTGCGCCTTCGATGCTACCGCGCCTTGGAGGAGCGCTATTTTCCGAAAGAGCGTGTCATGCTCAGTGTCTTCCCCGGTGCCATGCGATATGCCGGGCCTCGCGAGGCGGTCTTCCACGCCCTGGTCCGAAAGAACTATGGGTGCACCCACTTCATCGTCGGACGCGACCCCGCGGGCGTTGGAGGGTACTACCAGCCTTACGCGGCACGCGAGCTTTTCCTACGGCTATCTCGCGACGAACTCGATATCACCCCGCTTTTCTTCGACGAGGCGTTCTTCTGCCGGCGTTGTGATGGGATGGCCTCGGCCAAGACCTGCCCGCACGCGGAGTCTGAGCGGGTGGCGCTGAGCGGGACGCGGGTCCGGGAGCTCCTTCGGAACGGGGAGTCGCTGCCGGAGGAATTCACCAGGCCAGAGGTTTCAGAGATCCTGGCGGAGTGGGTGCAAGGCGGATAAGCGCGACTAGTATTCAGCTTTGTCATTGCGAGCGACCGGAGGGAGTGTGGCAATCTCACCGTACTTTCACCGCGAGATGACTTCGGTGGCTGCGCTTCCTCGCCGGTGTCATTGCCCCGAAAATCCCCCGGTGTCATTGCGAGGCTGACACAGTCAACCGAAGCAATCTCAGGGCTCGGGACAAGATCCGTAATCTCAATAAGGACGGGATTGCTTCGCTCCTTGGAGTCGCTCGCAATGACGGACTGAGGAGCGATCAGCGCTTCGGCGGCTTAGGGGGACGGACGCTAGGGTAGTTGGCCCTGAACCAGTCGCCGAAGCCACCGGGAACGTTGGCGGCTCGCGTGAAGCCGCGGTGAAGGAGGATGCTGGCGGCTGTGCTGCTACGGATCCCCTCTTCGCAGATCAGGATGAGTTCCTTACCCCGCTCCAGCTCCTCGAGCCGCTGCCAGACCTCTCCCAGCGGAATGAGGAGAGAGCCTTCGATGTACCCCAGGTCCCACTCAAACGACTCCCGGACGTCGATCAGGACCAGGTCGTCGTGGGGAGCGTGAAGCCGGTTCCACAGGTCGGCGACACTGAGTTGGGGCAGCTTGGCGAGAGCAATCCCTGCCGCGCGCCACGCCTCGATCCCCCCGGCGACGATTCCTTTGAGAGGATTCCGATCCGTCCCCTGGAGCGCCTCGGCGGCGGTCTCAGCCACGTGGGCCTCTTCGGAAAGTAACAGAATGGGGGAGCCCTCCGGGATGGCCGTCGCCATCCGCTCTGGTAAGCTTTTGCGACTGAACATAAGATTGATGCTGCCGGGAATATAGGCTTTTGCGAACTCGGCGTGCGACCGCAGATCGATCAGCAGCACGCCAGCCTCCATAGCTTCTCTTACCTGTTCGGGTGTCAGCTTTGTCATGACAGGCCCCATAGCATTCGCGTCCGTTCCCGGTCCCTTTTGATCGCCCGTCCCTAGAGTTCAGAACACAGATCTCTCCTCCGGCAAACTAGCCGCGTAAGAAGTACCACGCGCCTACCATCGTCAAGCCGGGAGCTACCTTTCATACCTACTATAACACACCTGAGCATATCAAGCGCCTCCGTCACTCAGAACTACCCATCCTCCCGTCTGCAGCACTCGTCCCTGCTAAGCCCAAGTCTTAACAACTTCTTGATGTGTTTCGGAGCGATCTTAACACCTTCTTGATCCGTCCACGGCTAAATTGTTTAGGGAACTGAGGACGCCTCGTGAAGTCAGGGCGAAAGGAGGTACACGCCAATGGATCTGTTTTATCTCGGGTTGATCCTGATCTTCTTTGCGCTTTCGTGGGCCCTGATCGGGCTGTGTGAGCGCCTCTAGTGGGGAGACATGACTTGGCTTCATCTGTTTGGCGGGATCGTGGCCCTCGGCCTGTTACTCTACCTGCTTGTCGCTCTGCTAAAGCCAGAGGCCCTTTCGTGACAGCCAACGGCGTTCTCCGGGTAAGAGATCAGGCGAGGGCAAAAGACGGAAAGGCAAAACGAGCATCAGGAGGCATCATGCCGACAGCTTTCAGGCCGCTCAGCCCCCCGCGGGAGTTGTTGTTATTGACTGAGGGATACTATGCCCATTATCGACGAAGAGACTGAAGCTACCGTATTCCAGCGGATTGCAGATTACCAGGCACCCCCCTCGTGGCGCACCTGGCTCATTGGCCGCCCGCTCGCCAGCGCGGATGCGCCACATCAAACAATCGGCAAGACGATTGGCCTGGCTGTCTTTGCCTCCGACGCGCTGTCCTCCACAGCCTACGCGACCGACGAAATTCAGTTCGTCCTGGCTGCTGCTGGCGTCGCTGCGTTCTCCTATTCCCTGCCAATTTCGCTAGCCATTGCGGTGTTGCTCACGATCCTGACCCTCTCGTATGAGCAGACCATCCACGCCTATCCGGGAGGCGGCGGTGCGTATATTGTAGCCCGTGACAATCTCGGCGAGCTTCCTGCGCAGACTGCGGGTGCGGCCCTTCTCACCGATTACATCCTCACGGTGTCCGTCTCTGTGGCTGCGGGGGTAGCCCAGATCACCTCGGCCTATCCGTCCATCTTCCCTTATCGGGTCTGGTTGTCAGTCGGACTGGTCCTGTTCATCATGCTGATCAACCTGCGTGGGGTGAGGGAATCCGGCGTGGTCTTCGCCGTCCCCACCTATTTCTTCTTGGTTATGATGTTCCTGACCGTCGGGATTGGCCTCTACCGCTACATGGCGGGGAGCCTCGGGGTGGTGGTCAATCCGCCGTCCCTCGGCCGAACTCCATTTATGTCATCGGTGACGCTCTTCTTGATCCTCCACGCCTTCTCGAGCGGCACCACCGCCCTGACCGGGGTGGAGGCCATCTCGAATGGGATCACGGCGTTTAAGGAGCCCAGGAGTCATAACGCGGGGATCACGCTGATCTGGATGTCGGCTATCCTGGGCACGCTGTTCCTGAGCATCACGTTCCTTGCGGTCAAGATCGGCACCATCCCATCGGAGGGAGAGACGGTGATCTCGCAACTGGCCCGCACAGCGTATCAGGGGCAGGGGCTGTTCTACCTGGCCACCATTGTGGCCACCACCCTCATCCTGATCATGGCTGCCAATACAGCATTTGCGGACTTCCCCCGGCTGAGCGCCCTGCATGCCGGGGACGGTTTTCTGCCCCGGCAACTTACCTACCGCGGAAGCCGGCTGGTCTACTCCCGAGGCATTGTGGCTCTCGCCATCATCGCCTCGCTCCTGATCATCCTCTTCCATGCCAGCGTAACCGCATTGATTCCCCTATACGCTATTGGCGTCTTCCTCTCGTTCACGCTCTCCCAGGCGGGTATGGCAAGGCGCTGGTGGAAGGCCGGCCACCTCACTCCCGGCCTCGAAGTGCAGGAGCGAGGCTCTACGCTCCGCTACGAATCCCGCTGGGCGCTCAAAATGATAATCAACGGGTGTGGTGCGTTCTGCACGGCAGTGGTGATGCTGGTCTTCGCTATCACGAAGTTCCGCGATGGGGCGTGGATCGTGGTTCTGCTCGTTCCCACGATGGTCGCGGTGTTCTTCGCCATCCACCACCACTATCGGGACCTGGGGGCGCGCCTGTCGCTGGAGGAGTATGGGCCGCCGCCGCGCACTTCGCGGCACCGGGTGATCATGCCGATCAGTGGCGTCCATCGCGGTACGCTCGTCGCACTCCGCTACGCCCGGTCGCTCTCCGACGACGTCACGGCAGTCTACGTGTCCACGGATACGGGTGAAGCCGAGCGCGTCCGCCGCAAGTGGGAATGGTGGGGAGAGGGGGTCCGCCTCATCGTGCTCCACTCGCCCTACCGGCTCTTCTTGGAACCGCTAGTGGGCTACATCGAAGCAATCGCGGGGCCCCGCCAACCTAATGAGACCATCACCGTTGTCGTGCCACAGTTCGTGCCCCGCCGCCGGTGGCATAACCTCGTGCACAGCCAGGCGGCCTTATGGCTGCGGATGGCCCTGCTCCTTAAACACGGGATTGTGGTGACCAACGTCCCCTACCATTTGGACTGATCGCATGGGGGAGTTGCGGTATGGCAGGGCAATTTTCTGGTCTCGCGATACTGTGAGGTTGTGGGCGATATTCGGGCTATGTGAGTATGTCTAGGAGGGATGATTGATTGGGACTTACGTGCTTGGTGGGATCGTGGCCGTTGGCTTGCTGATCTATCTGGTGGTCGCGCTGCTAAAGCCAGGGGCGTTCTCATGACTACGAACGGGTATCTCCAGTTAGGTCTTTACATGATCGTCCTGATTGCGCTTGCCAAGCCGCTTGGCGCCTACATAGCGAGAGTCTATGAGGACCGACCCTTCGGCCTGGATCGTATCCTCGGGCCCCTGGAATGGGGATCAAGACGGTCATGATCACGGGGGACAACCCGCTGACGGCTGCGGCGATCGCCGCCGAGGCGGGTGTGGACGAGTTCCTCGCCGAGGCGACGCCGGAGGCAAAGCTCAAGCTCATCCGTGATGTTCAGGGGCAGGGCCGGCTGGTGGCCATGACGGGTGATGGGACCAACAACGCTCCCGCGCTCGCGCAAGCAGACGTCGCCGTCGCGATGAACACTGGGACCCAAGCGGCCAAAGAAGCCGGGAACATGGTCGATCTTGACTCGAACCCGACAAAGCTCCTCGAGGTGGTCGAAATCGGCAAGCAGTTGCTCATGACGCGGGGAGCCCTGACGACCTTCAGCATCGCGAACGATGTCGCCAAGTACTTCGCGATCATCCCGGCGGCCTTTGCCACCACCTACCCGGTTTTGGAAAAGCTCAACATCATGCGGCTCGCAACCCCAGAGAGCGCGATACTCTCAGCGGTGATCTTCAATGCCCTGATCATCGTCGCGCTGATCCCGCTCGCCCTCCGCGGGGTTCGCTACCGGCCGATAGGCGCGGGGCCACTGCTCCGCCGCCACCTCTGGATCTATGGCGTCGGAGGCGTCATCGTCCCGTTCCCGGGTGTCAAACTCATCGACCTGATCCTGGTCGCCCTTGGGCTTGTTTAGTGATAATATGAACACTGAATGGCGTCCACCGAAGCCAGTGTGGGGGTGGCTGTACGCAATGCTCGGTGGTGTTGTCGCGCTATGGGTCATCGCGGTCAGGGCGACGGGGTTCTCCGAGGGGCATCGGTGGCTGGACCTGTTCTTCCTGGCGCTGGTCTACGGTGTAATGTGGGGCTGGGTGCAGGCTAACCGTGCCGCGCTCGAGCTTGGAAACCAGCGCAGATCTTGCCATCTGCCGATCCGCGTCATTCGCGTAATCCTGCTCCGGCGGCTGAGGCCATCGTGGCACCCTTTCGGTAACGGCTCACCCCGCAGAGGTCAGCGCGGCTCGTCAATTTCTTCACCAAGCGGCAAGCAGAGGAGGTCGTAGGATGTATCGTCACCTTCGACCGGCAATAGTGGCGCTCGCTCTATTCACGATCCTTACAGGACTTGCCTATCCGCTTCTCGTTACCGGGATCGCCCAGGGGCTCTTCCCGAGTCAGGCCAGCGGGAGCCTGATCGTCCGGGACGGGAAGGCCGTCGGCTTCGTGCTCATCGGGCAGTTTTTCGACGACCTCAAGTACTTCTGGGGACGGCCGTCGGCCACTGCTTCGTTCTCGTACAATGCAGCGGCGTCCTCGGGCTCGAATCTCGGCCCAACGAACCCTGACCTCAAGAAGGCAGTGCAGGGCCGCATGGAAGTCCTCCGCGCGGCTGATCCAAGCAACCAGGCGCCCGTTCCAGTCGATCTCGTAACGGCGTCGGCAAGTGGACTCGACCCGCACATCGGTCCAGCGAGCGCCCTCTATCAGGTGCACCGCGTCGCACGAGCGCGGGGGCTGGACGAGGCCACGGTGCGTCACTTGGTTGAGCGGCACATCGAAGCCCGCCAGCTCGGCGTCTTGGGTGAGCCGAGGGTCAACGTCCTGAGGTTGAATCTGGCCCTGGACGCCTTAAATATGACAGCGGACAGAAGGGAGACCCACGCCAGTGCCTCTAGGTGCTAAGCAGCATCTCTGTTGTGTTGGGTACCATCAGAAAGACTTCTCAGGGACTCCGCCGGTCCATGACTGCCGTACATGAACACCGGCCCGATCCGGATAGCCTTCTGGCCCGCGTGAAGGAGGAGGAAGCACGCCAGACGCGCGGGAAGCTGAAGGTCTTCCTGGGCGGCGCCGCCGGTGTCGGCAAGACCTACGCGATGCTCGAAGCCGCGCGCGAACAGCGAGCCGAGGGCGTTGACGTCGTGGCCGGCTTGGTGGAGACCCATGGGCGGTGGGAGATCGAGGCCCTCCTCGACGGGCTCGAGATCCTTGCCCCCAGCCGCCTCGAGTATCGCGGCACGACGCTCAAGGAGTTCGACCTCGATGCCGCGCTCACCCGCCGCCCCACGTTGATCCTGGTCGATGAGCTCGCTCACACCAACGCCCCCGGTGCCCGCCACACCAAGCGATGGCGAGACGTCATGGAGCTGCTCGAGGCCGGTATCCACGTCTACACCACGCTCAACGTCCAGCATCTCGAAAGCCTGAACGATGTCGTCACCAAGATCACCGGGGTGGTTGTGCGCGAGACGGTCCCCGATTCCGTCCTCGAGCAGGCCGATGAGATCGAGCTGATCGACCTTCCCCCCGAGCACTTGTTGCAGCGACTCAAGGAAGGCAAGGTCTACGTCCCCGACCAAGCGAAGGAGGCCATCGATAACTTCTTCCGGAAAGGTAATCTGATCGCGCTTCGGGAGCTGGCGCTCCGCTGCACGGCCGACCGCGTGGATGCTGAGATGCGTGCCTATATGCGCGACCAGTCCATCCCCAAGACATGGCCTGTCATGGAGCGTCTCATGGTCTGTGTCAGCTCGAGCCCACATTCTGCGCAGGTCGTGCGAGCCGCCAAGCGGATGGCAACAGGGCTTCGAGCGGAATGGATTGTGGCGTACGTCGAGACGCCCGCCCGTGCCAGACTGACCGAGGCGGACCGAAGGCGCGTCACCGAAACGCTTCGGCTGGCCGAGCAACTCGGAGCGGAAGTCGTCACCTTGAGCGGGTCGCGGATCAGTGAGGAGGTCCTGTCGTATGCTCGCGGCCGCAACGTGACCAAGATCATTCTCGGGAAACCCACCCGCCCCTTGTGGAGGCGGATCTTGGTGGGCTCCACTGTTGACGCCCTCGTGCGAGGCAGTGGCGATATCGATATCTACGTTATCAGCCGAGAAGGGGCCCCGCCGTCGCCGGTTACCCAAACCGTCCGAGCCCGCGGGCCGGATTGGGTGGCTTACGGTCGCGCCACAGCCGTCGTCGCGCTCTGCACGGCGCTGGCCTGGCTGATGTTTCCGCGTTTCGAACTCTCCAATCTCATCATGGTCTACCTACTCGGCGTGATCGCCGTCGCGGCTCGATCTGGACCCGGCCCCTCAGCCCTGGCGTCCATCCTCAGTGTGGCAGCCTTCGATTTCTTCTTCGTGCCCCCCTACTTTACGTTTGTCGTATCGGATGCCCAATACCTCGTTACCTTTGCGGTCATGCTCGTCGTGGCCCTCGTGATCAGCGGTTTTACGGTACGGATTCGCCTTCAGGCCGAGTCTGCTCGTCAGCGCGAGCGACGGACAGCCGCGCTGTACGCGCTGAGCCGCGAGCTTGCGAGCACTCGAGGGGTGGAGAAACTGCTGCGGGCTGCCGTAAAACACATCGCTGAGGTATTTGGCGGCCAATTGGCGATTCTGCTCCCCGACCCGAATGGCCACCTCAGCCTTCAAACAGATCTCCCCGGGCACTTCGAAATAACCAGCTCCGAGCTCGGGGTGGCCCAGTGGGTGTATGAACACGGGCAAATCGCCGGGCTCGGCACGTCAACCCTCCCTGGGGCAAAAGCCCTTTACCTCCCCCTGGTCGCGTCACAGGGGACACTGGGCGTGCTGGGGCTGCAGCCAGCCGAGCTGCGCTCCATTGAGGCGCCAGAGCAACTCCATCAGCTTGAAACCTTCGCCAACCAGACCGCCATTGCGCTGGAGCGCACCCAGCTCGCAGCGGCCGCTCAGCAGGCGCAGGTACACGCGGAAGCTGAGCGGCTGCGCAGCTCGCTCCTGAGCTCGGTGTCGCACGATCTCAGGACCCCCCTCGCGACAATTACCGGGGCGGCGAGCAGCCTACTGGAGAGCGACAGGAAGCTCGACGCTACCACCCGTCGGGATCTTCTTGAGACTCTCTACGAGGAGGGTGAGCGATTGAATCGCCTAGTTCACAATCTGCTCGAGATGACGCGGCTCGAGTCTGGAACCCTCCAGGTTCGCAAGGAGTGGCACCCGCTGGAGGAGGTCGTCGGCGCTTCCCTCGGCCGTCTCTCGAAGCCATTGGGCGACCGCCCAGTAACGACCCGGCTGCCGGCGGATCTGCCCCTCGTCCCGATCGACGACGTGCTTCTCGAGCAGGTGCTGATCAATCTTTTGGACAACGCGGTCAAACACACCCCGCAAGACAGTCCTCTCGAGATTACGGCCTGGGCGAAGGAAGGAGCGGTCACTGTGGAGATCGCTGACCGCGGTCCCGGACTCGCGCCCGGCGACGAGGAACGGGTGTTTGACAAATTCTATCGTAGCCATGCCGCCACCTCGCGCGGCGTGGGCCTTGGGCTCGCGATTTGCCGGGGAGTCGTCGAGGCTCATGGCGGCCGGATCTGGGCCGAGAACCGCCTAGGGAGTGGGGTAGCGTTTCGATTTACTATCCCGCTCACCGGGACACCTCCAGCCTTGGAAATGATCGATGCTTGAGAAGTCACCCACCTCGCCAAAGGGAGAACAAGAACCAACCGCACACGAGCCAAGCGGCCCTGCCGTCGTGCTGATCGAGGATGAGCCGCAGATTCGGCGTTTCCTCCGTCCTGCCCTGGGTACTCAAGGCTATCGGCTTTTTGAGGCGGCCACCGGCAAGGAGGGATTGGTAGAAGCGGCAACCAGACAGCCCGACATCATCATCCTCGACCTCGGTCTTCCGGACATCGACGGCCTCGAGGTCATCCAGCGGATTCGTGAGTGGACCGCCGTGCCCATCATCGTCCTCTCCGCGAGGGGTCAAGAACAGGATAAGATCGCTGCGCTTGATGCGGGCGCGGACGACTACGTCAGCAAGCCATTCGGGGTCGGCGAGCTTCTCGCGCGCATGCGGGCGGCCCTGCGGCATGCCGCTCGCAACCCGAATGATGCTGCCGATTCAACGTTCTCTGTCGGAGACCTTCACGTGGATCTCGCGCGCAGGCAGGTCCTCATTGCCGGAAAAGCAGTTCACCTCACGCCAATTGAGTACAGGTTGCTGACAACGCTTATTCACCATGCAGGCAAGGTGTTGACACAGCGCCAGCTCCTCAAAGAGGTTTGGGGCCTCCACCACACCGAGCAGGCACACTACCTGCGGGTCTACATCGCGCAGCTCAGGCGTAAGCTCGAAGCGGACTCGGCGCGCCCACGCTACCTGCTGACCGAGCCCGGGGTCGGGTACCGCTTGGCCTCGGAGTAGCGGGGTCGAGCGCTGTCGCGCTTCCCGGACGTGTGGCAGGTCAATCACGGCATGGATGGTAGATGAGCGCCTCCGACTTGGGGCCCGCGAGTGTGGCAGCCTCCAGGTCCCAGGGGTGAGAGGTGTGTCCACTCAACCGCAAGCGAAGTTGGCTGAGGGTTGAATGGACATTCCACAGTCTTGATCTTGGGGGAGCGCAGCATCCCGGCCTTTTGGCGATCGAGCTGGCCGCCACCCTCAGGTCGCTCAGCCGAGCCTCGTTCTTCGTAGGGGAGTGAATCTCGCGCTCCCTGCCGATAGCAAGCCGATGGGTCGTAACGTGCGGTAGTGTCCCAATTTGATAGATAAGCCCGCAAGGATTCCAATTTAGAACACTGCCGCCAGATGCATTCACCTTGGCGCCCAATTCCCTGCAGCCATAATCAGTCTACGCTGATCATCTCAACAATTAGCCCGACATCTCGTTGACGGGTCTCCCCGATGTGATTATAATGTAATCACAAACAACTTGTGAGGAGGTTCCCTGATGAAGACCCGCTTGATTCGCGTCGGCAATTCTCGTGGCGTTCGACTGCCTAAACCGTTGATTGAGGAAGCCAGACTGACGGATGAGGTGGAGCTCCGCGTCCGACATGGTGCCATCGTGATCGCGCGGGTGGCCCCTGCACGATCCGGGTGGGCGGAAGCCGCCCGGCGGATGCGAGAGCGGGATGAAGACCACCTGCTTGATCCTCCCACTCGCACGCGATTTGATGAAAGGGAGTGAAAGTGGTGACGAGCCGTTCTGTGCGTCGGGGGGAGGTCTTCCTGGTCAATCTCGACCCGACGCGGGGTGGCGAAATCCGCAAGACTCGCCCATGTGTGATCGTCTCGCCGGATGAACTCAACGCGTATTTGAGGACATTCATTGTCGCGCCCGTTACGAGAGGGGGCCACTCCTACCCATTTCGAGTGCCATGCCGGTTTGGGAGACGAGCTGGACACGTTGTTCTCGACCAAATCCGCACGGTAGATCACGAGCGTTTGGTGCGCCGTTTGGGGCGCCTCACCCCCGCAGCACTCTCGAAGGTCCTCCAAGTGCTCCAGGAGATGTTCGCAGAGTGACGGGGCAGGCCAACATGTAGGTGAGTAGCCTAATCCGTTTATGCTGATCGAGGTTTGTGGGCACCGGCGCGCTCCAGCGAACCTTGACAAGTACATGCAAAATCGGGAAGAATTGCCGCAGTTGTTAGACGTCTGAGGTCGGGGATATGCTGACGAGCGTGCTCAATAGTTGGGCCCTGAGGATCCGTGGGCGGATCGAACGGATGTGGAGGTCAAGATGCCAGACCTAGCCGAGCTTCTCAGAAACGCCATGCGCCTGGACGTTCATGATCGTGCCGCCCTCGCGGAAAGGCTCCTGGCAAGCCTGGAGGAGCTGAGCGAGGAGGAGGCGGAGCGCCTCTGGGCGGAGGAAGCCCAAAGGCGCCTCGATGAGTACCGCGCAGGCCGCGCCAAGGCGGTTCGGGCGGGGGAGGTACACAAGAAGGCCGAAAGACTCCTCCGGTGAAGCCCGTCAGGTACCATGAGGCGGCCGAGGAGGAGTTGTTGAATGAGATCGGCTACCTCGAACTCCGAGCCAAAGGGCTGGGGCAACGCTTCTTCGCCGAGGTCCGGAGGGCCGAGAGCCTCATCGCCCAGTTCCCGGAAGCGGGCGGGGAAATTCGACCGGGAATCCGGAAGCGATTACTCCGGAAGTTTCGCTACTCGCTCATCTACTCAATTGAGCAGGATAGTTTGCTCATCCTAGCGGTGGCTCACCAGAGTCGTCGGCCAGGTTTTTGGGTCGGGCGTGTCAGCCGGCGCGAAAAGGAAACGGAGGGTGGCGCCTAACCAGCCCATGAAGGCAACCGGCTACGCCGGCGGCTTAGGGGCGGTGTAGTACCCCTCAGCGAAACAATGATGGGGGTGATAGTGCGCTAATCTGATGCTTAAGCCCGCAAGGATTGCACATTAGGACACTGCCGGACGGTGCAGGAGCTTTTGGGACACAAGGACGTGAGCACGACGATGATGTACACCCATGTCTTGAATCGGGGAGGGCGAGGAGTCTTGAGTCCTGCGGACCGGCTTGGAGGGAGGGACGTTTCCGCAAGGGGCTGATCGTATGGGCAAGAAGCGGAAGGGTCAGGTAAAGAGGCAGAAGGCTGGGTTGTCGGCGTGGCCTGGGGCGTGGCCGGAAGAGGATGGTTTCCACGCACGTGTGCCGGGTTCTCCCCCCTCAGCAGAGGTGCTGGACGAGATGACGCGGGTGTCTCATGAGCGGATACGGAACTCACCGCTCTGGGTGAGATGGTCAGGGTGTGTGGGAGAGAGGAGGCGGGGCGGCTTCTCAAGACGTTTCGGGTGGAGGTTCGGTGAGCGTGCTATACGGCGGGCTGGTATCTGGATATACTGCCAGATTGGCGGGGTATCTCAGTATGGGTGAGGTCTTGACAATGGGGAGAGAAGTGTGGGGTACGGTTAGTGATTTTGGTTCTGAAGAGTGGCGGTGTAGCTCGCTTGCTACACCGCCAGACAGTTGGCAGTATACTTAATAGTTGGGCGGCTGCAGACTTGAAGTTTGAGTTGTGGTTTCAGGCTCGGCCTGAGAAGGTTGCAGGCGGGAGGGCCGCATCCATTGACAATCGGGATGCAGGGGTTTCGGGGGGGGGGTGCTCATCTGCCGCGTGGTCTCGGCTCGTGGCAGGAGGCATCGGTGGAAGGCAGGAAGGCTCGTCCCCCGGAAGGTTTTCCTACGCAGGCAGAGAAAAAGCGTCGGTTCTCTTCCGGCCCGGCCCCGAGCCCAACCCGTCGCTGGAGCCCGACCGCTAAAAAGCCGGCATAATTTGGTGAGTGTCGTTTCAGCGGCGGCTCACCTTAATCGTTGGGCGTCAGAATTATTACGCCTCATTAATTAGACCCGACCAGGAGAAATAACATGCAAGTCCTTCAAAAGATCACCCCATGTTTGTGGTTTGATTATCAAGCCGAAGAGGCAGTTGCGTTTTATACCGCTATCTTTAGAAACTCAAAGATCGTAAACATTGCCCGGTATGGAGAGGTTGGACATGAGGTCCATGGAAAACCGGCGGGGACGGTAATGACTGTGTCTTTTGAACTTAATGGGCAGGCGTTTACCGCACTCAACGGCGGCCCGGTGTTCAAATTCAACGAGGCCATCTCGTTCCAAGTCAGTTGCGAGACGCAGGAAGAAGTGGACTATTACTGGAAGATGTTATCTGAGGGCGGTGATGAAAGGGCGCAGCAGTGCGGCTGGCTCAAGGACAAATATGGTGTTTCATGGCAAGTTGTCCCCAGCGTATTGCTCGAGATGGTCAACGACCCCGATTCTGAAAAATCCCAAAGAGCCGGAACCTGTCAATGAGAATGAGACAGTCGGTTGCCGAGTTTAGTGTCGGAGCGCCTCCTCGGTCGCTCGGGGCTTGGGTGGGTTGATCCAGACTTCCGTAGGGCGTGCCGGCGGCTCCGGGCGGCCGGCAGGGAAGCGC
>OBEQ010129515.1_pt1 | contig 38780 bp, 35 predicted proteins | sample 1670901 | NCBI WGS metagenome assembly OBEQ01 (sample SAMEA104232315, study PRJEB22302) | groundwater metagenome | biome: forest; feature: aquifer; material: groundwater | place: USA | collected 2011-08-07 | depth 5.4 m | reverse complement strand
TGCTCACCAGCCGGTGTTTTGGCTGGATACAGAAATTGAGAACCTAAGCGCCGCTGAACAAACCGGTTCACTTCAACTATCAACCCAATTTATCGTTCCTACCGATGCCACGGACCAGCGTGAATCACAGTCTTTCGTCTCTTTGCGCGATAAAATAGTTTCAGCGAGTATTCATAAAATTAAAAAGAAACCGGCTGAAGTTGTTGAGGGCGAAATTTTGTGGCAGGCTCTCAGCCGCCATTTTTTTACGCTTATTATTCGTCCGGATGACCCAGCGGCGCTTTCCAAAACGACAGTTGATCAGAACAATATCGCCAAAGCCAGTCTTCAATTTAAACCGCAGACAATCGAACCTAATCAGAAAGCCAAGCAGCGGTTTTTGGTTTATGCCGGCCCAAAATACCATCGTGATTTGAAATCATTCGGACATGGATTTGAGCAGATTCTGTCCCAGGGGTTTTTCGGTATTTTCAAGCTTTGGCTTTTGATTGCACTTCAGTGGACTTATCAGCTCGTTGGCAATTATGGTTGGGCGATCGTTTTAATTACAGTGGCGATTAAATTACTTTTTTCACCGCTCACGCACATGAGTTTTGCGTCCATGAAAAAAATGCAGGCACTCCAGCCCAAATTGAAATCACTTCAGGAACAGCATAAAAATGATCAGGCAAAACTTTCCAAAGGAATGATGGAGCTTTATAAAAAACACAAAGTAAACCCGATGAGCGGCTGTTTGCCGATGCTGCTTCAAATTCCGGTGTTTATTGCTTTTTATCAAGTCTTGGCCCAGACGGCTGAATTTCAGGGCGAACCGTTTATTTGGTGGATCCGTGATTTGTCGGAACCCGATCGCGCTTTCTTGCTTCCTTTTGCCCTCCCTGTGTTGGGTAATGCAATTAATATTCTCCCCATTTTGATGCTTGGGTCCATGATTTGGCAGCAACGACTGACTCCGCAAACAGGGCCTTCTGAACAGCAAAAAATGATGATGTTCATGCCGATTATTTTTGGTTTTATTTTTTACAGCTTGCCCTCGGGGCTCGTTCTTTATTGGTCTGTTAATAACGTACTGTCAATCTTGCACCAACTTTTCGTCAAAGGAAAAGCGCTCCCCCATCACGAAGAATCGTAAAAAAATGTCATTGCTTCGTCGCTCGCTACAGAGATCCCCACAATAATAGGCAGAGACACTTGCCATGATTCACGATAAAAAATATGACGCAATTGTAATCGGCGCCGGTCATGCCGGAACCGAAGCCGCCCTTTCAATCGCCCGCTCGGGTTACCAAGTTTTATTCATCACCATGAATCTGGATTCCATTTGCCAAATGTCCTGCAATCCGGCAATCGGCGGCTTGGCAAAAGGCCATGTTGTCCGCGAAATCGACGCACTCGGCGGCGAAATGGGGCTTGCGATTGATCATACCGCGCTTCAATTTAGGATGCTGAACAAATCCAAAGGACCGGCGGTTTGGGCCCCGCGCGCGCAGGCGGACAAAAAAGATTACCAGCGTTATATGAAACGGATTGTTGAAAGCGTCCGGAATATTGATCTGAAACAGGATCAAGCGGTCAATTTGCTGGTGCAAGACGGAAAAGCCCTTGGCGTCAGAACGCTTATGGGTATTGAGTATTATGCACAGACAACCATTGTGACGACGGGAACTTTTATGAAAGGGCTCATTCATGTCGGCGACGTAAACTACCCGGGCGGCCGCGGCGGAGATCCACCTTCCCTTGGATTCTCTGACTCTCTAAAACAACATGGATTTGAAATTGTCCGGTTTAAAACCGGAACGCCTTGCCGACTTCGTCAAAGCAGCATTGATTTTTCAGTGTGTGAAGAGCAACCCGGAGACGTTGACCCTGAGCCATTTTCGTTCCGCACTGAAAAATTAAACCTCAATCAACTTTCCTGCTGGCTCACTCACACCAATCAGAAAACGCACGATATCGTTAGAAAAAATTTACACCGTTCTCCTCTCTACGCCGGCCGCATAGAAGGAATTGGGCCGCGATACTGCCCTTCTATCGAGGATAAAGTTGTAAAATTTTCGGACAAAGAAAGACACCAAGTTTATTTGGAGCCCGAAGGCAGAGACACCGAAGAATTTTACGTGAACGGACTGTCTACAAGTTTGCCGCAAGATGTTCAAATCGAATTGATTCACAGCATTCGCGGGCTTGAGCATGCGGAGCTTATGAAATTTGGTTACGCGATTGAATACGATTGCATGCCGCCAACCCAATTAAAACATTCACTCGAAACGAAACGGATTGAAAATTTGTTTTTCGCGGGGCAAATCAATTGCACGTCCGGATATGAAGAAGCTGCAGCTCAAGGGCTGATTGCCGGGCTGAACGTAGTACGCAAGCTAAAAGACAACCCCCCCTTTATTCTGGACCGTTCCGAAGCTTACATCGGTGTTTTAGTTGATGATTTAGTTACCCGTGGAACGAATGAACCTTATCGTCTCTTCACCTCAAGGGCCGAATTTCGTTTGTTGTTAAGACAGGACAACGCAGATGAACGACTCATGAAATATGGCTATGAATTTGGATTGATTCCAGATAAAACTTTTGAGCAAATGGCAAAATGTAAACAAACAGTTGATGCTGTAATTGAGAAACTAAAAGCCACCAAAATAGAAAATAATTTCATGGATAAAGTGTTAAGACGAACAGATGTAACACTTAAATCATTTATTGATAACGGATTAAAAATAGATAGTATAGATATTCATGTCTATCGGAAGATTGAGTGGGATGTTAAATATGACGGGTATATCAAACGCCAACTTCAGGATGTTACCAAATTCAAAAAATTGGAAAAGAGGAAAATTCCGAGCTCCGTCGACTACAAAGAAATTCGCGGGCTGAGCCGAGAAGCTCAAGAAAAATTATCCCGAGTTCGCCCACTTTCAATTGGACAGGCATCCCGGATCCCTGGCTTGTCCAACTGCGATATTTCCGTCCTGCTGGTTTATCTTCAAAAATTGTCTGTGTCAGCTCATTAAAAGTGCCACTTTTTTAATGAAATCCAAGACCTGACGCCTGTCATTGCCGCATGCTTTTAGCGGGAATCTAGATCCCCGACAAAAACACAGGAGATGAATATCTCCTGTGTCTGCGGCTAAAATTATGGATTCTTAGTCCTTAGGCATTTGGGGATAATAAATATTTGCTTTTGTTCGCAATGACGTGTTGGAAGCGTTTCACGTGAAACGGAATCTATGGTATTCACTTTTATTAGTATAACTAATTTATTTATAATAATTTATAATGTATTATTGTTTCAAATTTGTCCTTCAGCTTTTATGGTTCAGTACCGATAATTGATAACGTCTAATATATCATTCTGTCCTATAGGAACCGTCCTGACTTCCAATAAACAATTAATGAGAATCAGGGCTGAGCATAGTGCCCCCCAAAGGACACGGTGGGTCCGCCGGAATTTTGGCGGAGGTTTCACCTCAGGATGACAATAAGCACTGTTTCACGTGAAACAACGCCAAATTCTCCTTGATAATATGATAAAAAAAGCTTAATGTTCAGCTATCTCTGAAAGAATGCTATGGCTAAAATATTTGCATTTTGCAATCAAAAAGGTGGTGTTGGGAAAACAACCACCGCAGTGAATATAGCCACCTACTTAGCTCAATTTGGAAATCGTGTTTTATTAGTTGATATAGACCCCCAGGGAAATGCAAGCAGCGGAGTTGGGATTGATAAGTCAACGCTTGAAAAAACAATCTATGATCTCATTTGTACAGAAATTAGTCATTCAGAAGTTATTTTAAATACTTGTGTTACAAATCTAAATTTAATTCCAGCAAATTCTCATTTAGCTGGCGCAGAAATAGAATTGATCGAACGCGAAAAACGCGAATTTCTGCTCAAAGAAGCTCTTTCCAGTCTCGTTTCTGATTATGATTTTATTTTGATTGATTGCCCGCCGTCACTTGGGCTTTTAACCATCAATGCAATGGCGGCAAGCGAGGCCATCATTATTCCGCTTCAATGTGAATACTATGCACTGGAAGGATTGGGCCAGCTCATTCAAACGTATCAACTCGTAAAAGAAAAATTAAATCCGCAACTGGAAATTGGCGGTATTATTTTGACGATGGCGGATTTCAGGACCAATTTGACACAGCAGGTGATTGAAGATGTAAAAAATCATTTTCAAGAAACCGTTTTTCAAATAATTATTCCACGAACGGTAAAAATTAGCGAAGCTCCAAGCTTTGGAAAACCCATGGCGATGTATGATCCAAATTCAAAAGGCGCGAAATGTTATGAGGAAGTTTCAAAAGAGTTCGTCAAGCGTTTTTTTAAAAAATCGGGAACAATTGAAATAAAAAATCAGGAAACCATCATCACATCAAAATCTTAATTACGTTAATAACGTGTCATTTTGAAGCTGGAAGCCGCAGAATCTGACAAAGTTACAGATCCTTCGCTCGCGCTTTTTGCCGCCCTCGTAGAGGGCCGCTCAGGATGACGGAAGATTTTTATCGAGGAGAATAACCATGGAGCTTAAAAAGAAAGTTTTAGGAAAAGGTTTAAGTGCTTTAATTCCGGATACTTACATTAAATCTGTCGAAGCTCAAAAAGCGCAGCCCAAAAATTTATCTAATCAGTTTGGCGGCGGTATTCAGGAAATCCCGATCGCGTCTATTAAACCCAACCGAGTCCAACCGCGCCATAGATTTGCGGATGACAAAATCGATGAGCTTGCAGCTTCCATTAAAGAACAGGGAATTTTGCAACCCATTATCGTCAAGAAATCCGGCGATGGTTACGAATTGGTTTGCGGTGAACGCAGAACCCGCGCGGCTCAAAAATGCGGTTTTGATAAAATCCCGGCTATTATCAAAGATTTGGCCGAAGAAAAATTACTTGAATGGGCGCTTGTCGAAAATATTCAGCGGGAAGATCTAAACCCAATCGAGGAAGCCCAAGCTTATATCCGACTTTTGGAAGAACGCGGCTTGTCACAGGATGATCTTGCCAAAAAAATAGGCAAAGACCGTTCAACCGTGGCCAATACCATCCGGCTCATGCGTCTCCCCCAGGATGTTTTGGAAGGTTTAATTGACGGCAGGCTTCAAGCAGGGCATGCGCGAGCGCTTCTTTCGCTGCCGACACCGGAACATCAGCGCCAACTTGCCAAACGAATCATGGAAGATAAGTTGTCTGTCAGACAAGTGGAAGAATTGGTTGGGAGGTCAATGCTCAGAAAACGAAGAGCAAGAAAAGCCCGTGATCTGGATCAAGACATTCTTCATCTGGAAACGAAAATGGAACGCAAATTGGGCACCCAAGTCCGAATTTATCCCAATAAAAAGAATCAAGGAAGAATTGAAATTCGTTATTATTCGCTGGATGATTTAGACAGGCTAATTAATCTTCTCGGAATTCCTCGGACCTAACCGCCGCCATTGTCTACAATTAACTTTAATAAGAAGACAATGACAGCACTGATTTCTGTAAATATTTGCTTTGGACATTTCAATGGTTAATCAGTGCCGCCATTCATTTCATGGCATTTGAACGAAGAAAACAAATGAAGCGCTCGTTTTTTTCATTTCCGCGTTTAGGCGGTCTTCAACTAGTATTTGATTTGGAATTATTTAATAGGGAGAGATGGCAGAGAAAATTTTTTGAAATCAGGCCAGGGTCGCCAGTGGTTGAAGGAGGAGTGGCAGAGTGGACGAATGCGGCAGTCTCGAAAACTGTTGGGGTCGTAAGGCCCCCGTAGGTTCGAATCCTCCCTCCTCCGCCATTATTGTCATAAAGGAAATAAATTAGAAATAATGACTGCACCTAGCAGCGCTGCCGCTTGGGATTCGAAGTGAGTCCCGTAGATGCGAAGTAGGCTGAGCATCTGTTTGCGGGACGAGTGGCCGACCCGGAGCACAGCGGAGGGCGCCGGATCCTACCTCCTCCGCCCTTGTCCTCAATAAATTTTATTGAAGACAATGACAGCACTGATTACCTAATAGATAAATGTTAGTCCATTAATGTAAATTAGCGCCGAATTCATTTTTTCGTTTGATTTTCATCCGGAAAACCCTTAAGTTAGTTGAATTCACGAGTTGTTTTCCTCTTACAAAGCCTAATTTAGATCGGAATTTATGTCTTATCTCGTATTTGCGCGCAAGTTTAGACCTCAAACCTTTGATGAAGTCATCGGCCAGGAGCCGATCACAACCACCCTTAAAAACGCAATTTCAAAAAACCGGATTGCGCAAAGTTTTCTCTTCACTGGCTCCCGCGGCGTCGGCAAAACTTCGACAGCCAGAATTTTTGCAAAAGCGCTCAACTGCGAAAAAGGGCCTGCACCGGACCCTTGTAATAAATGTTCAATTTGCCAGGAAATTACCCAATGCACCAGCCTTGATATTTTAGAAATTGATGGTGCTTCAAACCGCGGCGTCGATGAGATCCGGAATTTACGCGATAACATTAAGTTCAAACCGGCTCGGGCCCGCTTTAAAATTTACATTATTGATGAAGTTCATATGCTGACAGGGGAAGCGTTTAACGCGCTTCTTAAAACGCTGGAGGAGCCGCCTGAGCATGTGAAATTTATTTTTGCCACGACGGAAGTCCACAAACTTCCGCTTACCATTCTGTCGCGCTGTCAGCGGTTTAATTTCAGACGTATTCCGACCGAGGATTTGATCGCAAAGCTCGAGGAAATCGCAAAGAAGGAAAAAATAAAAATTAATGATAAGGCGCTTTTTTTGATCGCGAAATCATCTGAAGGAAGTTTGCGCGACGCGGAAAGTCTTCTGGATCAGATGGCCAGCTTCGGCGAAGGTGAAATAAAAGAAACGGATGTTACGTTCTCCCTTGGCTTGACGGATGAGGATTTGTTCTTTTCAATCATCGAATCCCTTAAAAACAAGGATTCAAAATCCGTTCTATCGGCGGTTCAAACCATATCTGAGGAAGGAAAGGACTTAACGCAGTTTGTTAAAGGCTTGCTCGAACTTTTCCGCGATTTATTGGTTCTGAAAGTCGGAGAGCAAACGGAAAATTTGGTGGAAGTTACGGAAGAGGCCCTGAAGAGCCTTAAAAAATTAAAAGACTCTTTTACCCAGGACGAACTTCTGTTTGCGCTTACGCTTATTCAACAGTTAATGCGCGAAATTCGCTGGTCGGAAACCCCGCGTTTTTTAATCGAAACCTGTTTGCTTAAAATTGTTCATCGCGCCGATCTGCGCTCAATTGATGAATTGCTAAGCGAACTTAAGGCGGCCGGAAAAAACAGCGGTTCATTTCCGGCTTTTTCGCCTGCTCAGCCGACCGTCGCTGCGAGTGAGTCATTTTCCAAAACCAGCAATATCGATAGTTCTAAAAAAAAACAAAATTTGAGCTCCGAGATTTCCTCCGCACAACGCGGCGAATCTGCTGAGAATGTTGGCGGAGCCTCAGTCGCTGCGCTCCCTCGCAATGACATTTCGAATATGGCTCGACAAAATACGGCCGTCATTACGAGCCTCGAAGGGGCGAAGCAATCTGGAGGTTCGGGACAGGCTGCGCAATTTCATGCCGTCATTCCCGCAAAAGCGGGAATCCACAAATCTGGATTCCTCCCCGAAAGTACTAATCGGGGATCTAGCCCCCCGATTGAAACATTTGGGGGCGACGCGAAGCGTCGATTCGGAAATGACCAGAAAAGTGCCGGCGCTTTTTCTTTTGATGATGTTTGCCGAGTTTGGCCCGAACTGGTCGATCGGGTAAAATCCGCCAAGATGTCCTGCGGCACATTTCTGTCTGAAGCTTTGCCGGTTGATGTGGTGGACGGTTTTGCGGTTTTTGGTTTTCCGGTTCACCTCAAATTTCACAAAGAAGCACTGGAACAGCAAGCCCACAAAGAATTGATTCGGCTGTCTTTAAGCGCATTAATTGGGACCGAAGCGAACGTTTCTTTTATTATTAAAGACAATGTTGAGAGCCCACAAAATCCAATTCCGCCGAAATTATCTTTGCCCGTCAGTCCCATCCAAAATGAACCTTTGAAAGACAATGACATTGTGAATTCTGCGCTTCATCTCTTTGGGGGCAGCAAAATCATTCACCGAGATTAAAACTAATGGCACATCCGTATTCAGAACGTCTGCGAAAATTAATGAAATGTTTTACCAAACTGCCGGGTATTGGCCCCAAATCCGCAGAGCGAATTACACTTCATCTTTTGAAACAAGATGTTAAGGAAGTAGAGGAGCTTGCAAGGTTCATAACGGACGCGAAGGCAAACACCTTTTTTTGTGAAAGTTGCAATAATCTGAGCGAAAAAAAAAGCTGTCATATTTGTTCCGATCCGGGCCGTGATCCATCAACCGTTTGCATTGTCGAAGAGCCGAAAGATGTCGCTTCATTTGAGCGAACGGGAAGTTTTAACGGGGTTTATCATGTTTTGCTCGGTGCTTTGTCACCCCTTGATGGAATTGGCCCTAGAGAATTACGGCTGGACCGGCTCATTAAGCGTTTGAGTTCACCCAAAATTAAAGAAGTCATTCTGGCCACGAATCCCAATGCGGAAGGGGATGCAACGGCATTGTTTTTGACAGAATCACTGAAACCGTTTCAACATTTACGCATTACCCGAATTGCCCGCGGCGTTCCAGTGGGGAGCAACATTGAATATATCGATCAGACCACTCTTCAGCGTGCCTTGGAAGGCCGCACGGCGGTTTAATTTTGCAATTTGAGGAGTGAGGAGCATGAACCGCGCGCGGCCAAAATTAAGCGTCGGAATTATTGCCCGGAATGAGCAGCAGCACATTCGGTATTGTCTTGAAAGCATTCGGCCGATCGCGGATGAAATCATCTTCGTGGACACCGGTTCCCAGGATGCGACAGTGAAAATTGCAAAACAATACGGCGCACGGGTCATTCATTACAAGTGGAACAACAATTACAGCAAGGCGAGGAACATATACATTCGCAACGCTTCGCATGAATGGATTCTATCGATTGATGCGGATGAGACTCTTGCAAAAAAGGATTTAAGTGCGATCCGTAATCTACTATCAAATTCAGATATTGGCGGTTACGAATTTAACCGACGGACTTACACGTCGGTGCTTAATTATGCATTTCTTTGGCGCCCGAATGACGGCAAGTATCCGAGAGAAGAAAAAGAATCCAAATGTCCTGGCTACGCTCATACGCAGCAGACCCGCTTGTTCCGAAACCAGGACTATTTCTACGATGAAAAGGTCCGGGTCCATGAAGATATTAAACCCACCATCCAAGCCCACGGCGGTCTGATTTCAAAAGTCGACGTGACCGTTCATGATTTTTCTTGCTTGAAGGGCCACCGGTTTAACATTCAAAAAAACAGAAAATACTTTCGGCTGGGAAAAGCAGAATCCAAGCATCGCCGACTGGATGAACTGGCCCATTTAAATTTGGCGCTGTACCGTGGTTTGAGCTTGGGACGAAATTTAAATCAATCGATTTACCATTTAAAGGAAGCGCTCAAGCTGAATCAAACGAACCCCGACCTTCATTATTTACTGGCTCTTGTGCATCGGGAAAAAAAATGGTTCAAGCCAGCTCTATCGCGTCTCAAAAAGGTTTTAAAAATGGAGCCGCAATATGCAGATGCGTGGTGGCTTTCGGGTGTTTGTTATGACGAAATGGGTTTAGGCAAAAAAGCCGAAGTCCATTTACGAAAAGCACTTCAAATCGTCCCAAAACATCCACTTTTTTTGAACAGTTGGGGGGTTGTGAACTACAATCTGGGGGACTCTAAAGAGGCGAGGCAAGCGTTTAAAAAATCAACTCATATTCTGCCGCAATTTACTCAAGCCAGAAAAAATTTGGCTGCTCTCAGCGCTTGATGCTGATTACGTTGCTCCGACAATCATCGAAATTTTTCCATGACTGACGAGCTTCGGTTTGATGTATTCTTTCTTTTTTGAGGGAGATGACTTCTTTTCGCTTTTCTTCACGGCACAATTAAAACACAGACTCTAACCCTAGTCAATTTCATTTTGAGATAACACCCACGGCTACATCAGTTGAAGAACTAAATTCAACACATTGGATTTGCCCCCGACTTAAACGTAATAATTGCCGAACCAGCGCGATTTCCTCCGGTTTTTCCTCTGACAGATACCGTTCAATTCGTTTGCGCGCGTTCACGCCAAGCCGTTCACGCAATTCTGGGCTTTGAATCACAGATGATATTGCATTAGCCATTTCATGCGGGTCATCCGGATCAACGATTAACCCCAACACCCCATCCTCAACGAATTCACAGACTCCTGCTTTGTTGGAAACAATCACGGCTTTTCCCATGGCCATGGCTTCTACAGCGCTCAAGGGAAACGAATCCGGATAAATAGAGGGCAGGATGAGAACATCGCAAATGGACAAAAGTCTATCGAGATCAGCGCGCTGTCCCGTAAAAATAAAATAATCCTGAAGCCCAAATTTTTGAATGTAACCCCGCATTTCCATTTCTGCATCTTTGCCTTTGAGTCGGTAGCCGGGGACAGGAGCGCCGATTACCAAAATTTTAAAAGAACTAATGCGTCGCTTCCCCTCACTCCAACCCTTTCCCTTAGGGAGAGGGGAGGGTGAGGGGGTATTCAGAATCGATGAAAGAATAAAAACCGTTTTTAAAAGCTGAAGGTGCCCCTTTGCTTTGTCAATTCGTCCGGTGATTGCAATGACTGGTTCGTCCGGATGAATTTTAAATTCTTTGTAAACCGTAGGATCTGGATCTTTCGGACGAAATTTTTCTTCATCGAACCACGGCCGGACCACGTGAATATTTTTGGCCGAAACGCGAAATTGTTTTCGAATCAGATATGAATCGCAAATGACCGCTTTGGCCAAGGCTTCAATCGCTGTGGTGCAAAGCCTTTTTGTTATTTTGCGCTTTTCAAACAGCACATCGTGCAACCACCATAAAATCGGAACCCTAAAAGCCCGGCAGATGACGCCCGGAATAATCAAGGTAATGGAATTAATCAACACCATATGCGGCTTTGTTTTTCTCAAGAATAGGGGGAAGAGAAAAAGATGCCGAAAAATATCCCAAATTTGAACAAAACGTTGGGGTATCGTAGGCGTTCTTGGACTATGCCACACTGAAGATGAAAATAAATAGGCGAGCGGCATTGTCTGCCAGCTTACGCCCATTTTTTCGAGTTCCGATGCTAACGGTCCTGAGCATGGAAGAACCACAATGATTTTTTCATATTGCTTGCGTGCAAGAGGAATCAATCTTAAAAGGTGTTGGCTGGCTCCGCCCACTCCTGCCTCATGATTTAAAATCACAAGCGTTGAAGAGTTCGGGATTGCTTTGCTCACTTCGTTCGCTTGCAATGGCAGGTGAGAGATCTCGTTCAGCCTCCTCGCAATGACGGTATCTTTCGTAGTCCCATTGACAATCTCGGAACATGTTTCATTAAATTTTAGCAATTGAGCCCGGGCTTCCTCTAGATACCACAGGGATTTTTCTCTTCCGCGAAGACCCATTTGCTGAGCCGCACCGCGCCCAATCAAAATCGTTTCGATTGCCTGGGCAATTTGCTTTGAATCGGTGGCGTCGACCATCAAACCTTCACGCCCATTAATCAGAAATTCGGAGCATCCGCATAATTTCGACCAGATCACAGGTTTTGACATGGCCATCGCTTCCAAAACGGAAAGTCCCATCGCTTCTTCGCGAATCGATGGATAGATGAGGCAGTCCATAATTGTCAGGACTTCCGACACATCGCTTACAGGCTCCGTAAAAATGACGCGGTCTTCCAACCAGAGATCGCGGATCCACTTCTTGAGTTGTGCTTCTTGAGATGATGCTTGGTTTTCAGAGTATAAATCCGTGCTACCAACCATTAGAATCTTTAGTTTAGGCAGTCTTTCTGCAAGGAGAAAAAGTGTTTTGATGAGTTGCCCGTGCCCTTTAAACAAATCGATTCGGCCGACAATTCCGACAATCAGATCTTTTGGGTTAAAACCAAACCGCCGGATGATTTCCTGATTTTTTTCCCGCGGATAAAAACGCGTTTCGTCAAATAAGGGAAACATCAGTTCCAAGCGGCTGCGAAGGTTCGGTACATTCAATTGATTCAAGATTCTCTCGGACGGACAATAAATTTTCAAAGCGCACCAATCCATGATCTTGATGAGCATCCGGTTCCAGCGACTATTTTGATCGAGAACATCATGAACGAACCAAACAACAGGGCATTTTCGTAAGCGACTGAGCAGAGCTGTAAGCGGCAGAGAAACCGAATTTAACATGACCGCCGCGGGCTGGTATTTATGAAACATTTTTTGGAAGGTGACAATATGAAAAACCGCATCGTAAAACAGTCCAAATAAAGCAAATCTTCCAATAGAGGTTTTGAACTGAACCGTGCGGCAAAATTTAAAAAGAGGCGCGATTTCATAAGCTATTTCATGTGCCTGCAAAAGTTGGGTGAGAGGCCCGTTGTGGGGAAGAACAACGACAAACTTGTCTTTATTTTTTTTGGCTTTTAATATTTGGAGAAGAGACTGGCTAGCTCCGCCCAACCCCGCTTCGTGATTAAAGACGAGAACCGTTCGTTGCGACATGGTTTCCTTGGGTCAATAGGGTATCAATCCGCTCGACGGCATTTACGATGCTCTCGTCGGAATAATCACATTGATAAATCGGAATATTTTTTCTTGGCACAAGAGACAAAAAAATCATGAGATAATCCGCTAAAAAATCCGCCGAACATCCAAACGTATCATAAGAATTAGTTCCTTTTTTAATTCGAGATAAAAATTCTTTCGAAGAGATCCGTTTAATTCGAGGCGAGTTAGCAGTTGGTGAAAACTGCGGCAGGAGAATCATCCGAAGATTTGCCGCATCGGACCGAGCGTTCCGCCATTGATCTTCAGGATCTACGACCACTTTCGGCGGATGCCCCGACATCTTTAAATTAAACCGTTGAGTTTGGCTTCTGCTGAAACAAGCACGAAGCAACTTTTTACGGATCTTCATTTTTTTTGGAAATGCCCGAACCAATAGCCGGCTTCCATCAAAGTGTAGAATATTTGTGTCATCCGATAAAAGTTTGTAGCCCTTCTTTAAAAAATTAAGCGAAAAAGTTGATTTACCTGACCGGGACGGCCCTGCGATGAGGATGCCCCGATCGGATTTCGAAACCGCTCCTGAATGAACAAAATGCCATCCCATGGGTTTTGTCAGAAAAATTAATGGGTAAATCAAAAACAAATCCGTGAGCATGTCCATGTCCCATTGATCAAGTTTCTCTGCGAAGAAAATAGCGCGGCGTCGCTTCCGCTCCATTCGTCCGACAAATTGATGTTTGATCGATTTCCACACGAACGTATTTCCTTCATCCAGATAGTGTGACGTGGTTTTATTTTCCAAGCCGTAAATGTGAGCGATGGAAGGAACTTCATACACCTCAATTTGGTACGAGGATTTTACTTTCGTCTTCGGGGCGTCGCGATAAATAAAATCTTTCATCAGACGACAGATCGACGGCTGGTTTGAAGTTAAGCTGACCGAAACCTCTCCCATCCGGAACGAAATGCATGCATTTTCGAGCGCTGCACTTCGCCGCAGCGCACGTCTGATTAATTCATCCACCATTTCATGGAACCGAGTTTTATTTTTAAGTGTTGTATTGGTTGAATGCATGCGGTACATAAAGGTATATCCGGCCAGGTAATGAAAGGAAGTAACTGAACGGAGCCGCAGCCACATGTCCAGGTCTTCGCCTAAAGGTAAAGCAGCAAATTTGCCGATTTTTTTTAGCGCGGCGGTTCGGATCATAGCTGAACATAATGAAGCATGCGGAATCAACGATGTGCCGTTTCGTGTCAACCGATCTGGTCGGGCGCTTGTAAGAGAAGCTTTGCGAGCCGCATCAAAAACGAAATAATCTCCGAATACGACACCAAAATCCGGATTTTTTTGTAAACAATCGGTTTGGCGTTTTAATCGGCCCGGGATCATGACATCATCGGCATCCAGGAATACGACAAAACGTCCGCGTGCTAGCGAAACCAATTGATTGCGTACCGGTCCAATTCCGCGATGCCGTCGCCGGTAAGCACGGAGCCGGTAATCAGGGCCGCAGCTCAGAATCGTTTTCCAACCGTCGTCGCTAGAGCCGTCGTCTAGAACAACGATTTCAAATTCGACACCTTTTTGTTTGAGGACGCTTTCGATGGCTTCACCGACAAATTTTGTGCAGTTGTAAACCGGAATTAAAACCGAAACCTCAACCTGCCCATTTTTATTCACGAACGCGAATTTTCTCAAATTGGGCGATGCTTTTGTCTTCAAGAAAGGGCAGGCCGTTTGCTTCAACCCATGCGTGTCCATTCCAGCGCCCATGCTCATCGCGGGTGACACCCATAATCCAATGCGCATTTTCTTTTTTGGGCTTCAGGAAGCAGTAGAGGATAAGCGACTTCACGAGGCAAAATTTATCTTTTAAATAAAAGGGCCAATGTGACAAAACAAAATTCAGGTAAAATGACAAACGATCGAAATTAGCTTCTTTGAACGAAAAAAAAGGCCGGAACATTTTTTGAGTAAAAATTTGAGCCAAATGGTAAGCGTTCGTGAAATAGGATATGAACAGAAATAAACAGGAAAGGAAATAAATTTTTAAAAGTAAAACAGGATCCTTAACGATCAGCATCCTCGAGAATTTTTTTGTGTTTCAAATCGCTCAATAATTCCCGCACATCACAAGTCACTACCGATGAATTTGCACCTTCGAAATCTTGGCAAAGGGCCGAAACAATGTCATCCTCTGTTTTGCCTTCCAAGGTCATCAGAAGCACTTTCCCACCGCTTTCGTTCAGCGTGAAATAGCTGCCGCTTTCCAAATTGAGAAGAATGGTTTCTCCGGCCACTTCCCTCCGAACGAATTTATTCTCATCCATGATCAAGCGCATCTTTATTCCTCTTCTTAGTTCCATACTATACCAAAGCTCATGGGAGAATACCATTGTTGAAACCGGTCTAGGAGCGTGATACTCTGAGATCCCAATGGCGTTTGCTCCGGAAAAAACCAAGTTTATCTTTTATTCCTTCATCATCAGTGTCATAGCCGCATTCAGCGCTATTTATCTCCAATGGCCCGCATTTTTTGATCCTAGAATAATGAATAATGATGTTAAACACAGTCTCTATTGGTTTCATCAGGAGCCGGGGCTCTTTCAGGACGATATTTTGACCCGGTATGCAACCATGATTCAGCCCATCGGGTTTGTTTGGGTCTATAAAATTCTTTCATTAATACTAGATCCTGTGCTTGCTTCCAAATTCTTACCGGTCGTTTTATTCGCATTTTTTGCGTTCTTCACTTACCGGCTGATTCATTTAATTCTAATGGATGTTGATGTATCCTTTTTTTTCATTATTTTCTTTATCGCCGCTCCTATTTTTTGGGGGGCAATGGTGGGAGGAAGTGCTCGAGCATTCGCGTGGGTTTTTTTGGTCGCATTTCTTTATTATGTGATCGGTAATAAATATCTAAAAAGTTCCGTTGTGCTTTTGTTGCAGTCTATTTTTTATCCGCCTGTTTTTTTACTTTCCGCGACAACCGTGCTCCTTCGGTTAGCTTTTGACTTCTTCCAACCGAATAAGCCATTAGAGAAAAAACCCGGAAAATATTTTAGTATCATCGCCGTTGTCTTGGGGGTAATCATTCTTTCGAGCCAGTATTTTCTTCATGCAGATCCTCAAATTGGCCAGCCGGTTTCCAAACAAGCCGCTATAAGCAATCCCGCATTTTATACTGGCGGAAGAGTTCCGGTATTCCCGGAGCCCGGTTTCCTTCTGGCGGTAAGCCGCTCAGGCCTGCCGGGCAATGGTTGGTTAAGCGGTTTGAAATGGACGTATGGCTGGAATGAAAAACTTGCCGGAATGTTTTTAGTTTTATTACTTATTATTTTGTATGTTCGGAGGAATAAAAAAGTGTGTTTACCGCGGGAATTCTTCTTTCTTTTCGCGTCTTCAGTCGTTTTGTATAAAAGCGCTTATATTTTTTTCCCAAAGTTATATATGCCCGCACGCTATTTGTCTTTTTCAATTCCGCTCATCTGTTTTATTGCGTACACGGTTTTTATATCCCCGGTCTTTCTTAGGTTTCGACAGACGCAAGTTCAAAAGATACTCAATTTTTCCGTTTTGCTGGTGTTGTTCATTTTTCTCAAAGCGAATCAAGGAATTGGTTTGGAACGTCTTGATCTTTCTCAAGCGCTCATTGATTATATAAAAAATGTTCCGAGTAATGCCTTAATTGCAGCGCATCCGCAATTAGCAGATGGAATTCCAGTGCTGGCTCAAAGAAAAGTATTGATCAACCAGGAATTATCCATTCCTCTTCTTGATCCGTATTGGAATGAAGTTACGAGTAGAACCGAAGATTTTTTTGATGCTTACTATGCTGATAGCTGGGCTCAACTTAAGCATTTTTTTTCGAAATATAAAATTGATTACCTCATTGTAGATACGCGACACTTCGAACAAGAATACCTCGATAGAGGGTGGTTCCATATCGAACCTTTTAATTCACAAATTAAGAAAAAAATTGAACGCCAAACTTTTTTTATTTTAACTTCTCCCAAAGAAACGTTTCAACGTCTTGAACGCGGTAGATTTTTTATCATTCGAAAAGAGGATATTTAAATTGTCGCAGCAATTGTATCTTGAGCTCATGAAAAAATGCTTAATGAATACTATTTATGAGGGAAATCATATTCGGCGATTGGAAGGGCGGGACTGGCCCAAAAAAGCGCACACGATGATTGGCTTGAAACGTCTTAATAATATTCAGTACTGTCTTGAAACCATTTTATCGGAACAAATCCCAGGCGACTTGGTCGAAGTCGGTGTTTGGAGAGGCGGTGCCAGTATTTTTATGAAAGCCATTCTCGAAGCATATCACATTGATGCCCGCCTACTTTGGGTCGCAGACTCATTTAAAGGATTTTCTTTCTTTCATCATAAGAAAAGATGGTTTACTCGTCAGATACTCTATCCTTTTGTACCGGGGGTGAAGGTCCCGCTCAAAAAAGTCCAAAATAATTTTAAGCAGTACGGACTTTTGGATGATCGAGTTAAATTTCTCGAAGGATGGGCACAGGAAACACTTCCGACAGCTCCGTTCGGAGACTTGGCCTTAATCCGAATTGATTGTGATAGTTTCGAAGCCACACTAGCGGCTTTGAACTCCCTTTATCGTTTACTTTCCGCCGGCGGTTTTGTCATAGTTGATGACTATGGGTGCTTTCAAGAATGCAGGGAAGCTGTAGAAGAGTTCCGACAAAAAAATGGGATCGTTGAAGAGATTATCCCAATCGACTGGACCGGAATTTACTGGCGAAAAACAAATAGCAGTAACAGATGAACGCAGAACAAATAGAATGTGTTTTTTGCGGCGAAAATGCATTGGAGTCGATTTATCGAGAATCTTCTCGGAATAAATTGACGCTAGCTCCCATTTTAGATTACAAAATTTCAAAAGCAGAATTTAGCGAACCGGGCCGTATTTTAAAGTGCAAGAAATGCGACTTTGTTTTTTCAGTCCCCGGGTTTTCTGAAGAAGCCCTAAATTACGCCTACGAAAGAATGGCGGACGCTGATTATGTTTCTGAAGAAAAAGGCAGGCGTTTACAAGCTCAAACGATTTTATCTACCATTCACAAATTTAAGCACAAAGGTTCTTTATTAGACATAGGATGTGGAGCTGGATTTTTCATTCATGAGGCACGAAAGTCTGGATGGGAAGTGATGGGAATCGAACCATCACGATGGGCTTGTACATTTGCTCGAGATCGATTAGGGCTTCAGGTAATTAACGACTTTTTTCCAAGCAACGAATTATTAGAGCGACAATTTGACGTCGTGGTCATGCTGGATACTATTGAGCATCTTTTGGATCCGGAACGAGCATTAATGATCGCAAAGATGATTCTAAAAGACGGCGGAATTTTATATGTCAGCACGCCCGATATTGATAGTTTCATGAGCCGTGCTTTGGGGGCGCGGTGGTGGGGGATCAATCCGTACCACCTATTTTATTTTTCTAAGAGCACACTAAGCCGGATGTTAAAAAAAAATGGTTTTGCTCCGATCCAATTCACGAGTCATCCTCGTTTTTTTTCCGTTCCTTATCTATTAAGGAGGCTTAAAGTCTATAGTTTTTTCTTTGGCTGGTTGTTTAATGGGATATCGAATTTTAGCGTGGTCAAAGATCGTATTGTGAAAGTGCCCAACAAAGATCAGATTCACATCTTAGCAAAAAAAGAAGAGAGCCAATCCTTTGCTAAAATTCATACTTCGAAAATACCCAATACGGATGAGAGGAACTTTCAAGCCGTTTCTTGAGGTATTCCACGTCGCTCACATTTCTAAGCCGAGGACTTGTTTCTGTCATTTTGATCAATAATCGCAAACAGGCCTTCTCTGAGGCATGGAAACCGTCTAGAGCTTCCTCGTCCGTTGCGCCGACACTTGCCAAATCGCTGAAATCGTAAAATTCAAAATCATGTTTTTTAAACATTGGCCTCAGAGCTTCATTAAGCTGTGCTAAATAAGTAGAACAATCGTTAGAAAGCTGTATCTGTTCGTAGATTTGGTGGGCAAAGGGCGGTAAAAATCCAATGACATAAATTCCTCTTTCCCGGCACCGGCTTAGAAAGTGGTCGAGTTCAACTAGGGCCGATCCGGAAGGAGATGTAATCTGAGCAAACCAGCGCTTTGTATGCAAAATCTCATTCAACTCAATGTTAAACCGGCCTTCTTTTGAAGTTGCGGATTTCGCGATCTTTTGTCCGTAATAATAAGACCCATCATTGATAAACCCATTTTCATGAAGCATGGCACTCATGCCGATTTTCTCAAACGATGGTTTCTGTGTGAGGATTGCTGAAAACGGAATTTTATTTCTGAGATAATCTTTAAGAACCATCAAACAGGCATTTCGCCATACCAAAACCGCAGCTTCTGCTTTGTAGTGACGTCTTGCAGGATTAGGATGCATCATCCAGTTCGGATTAAAAAAACTTTGGTCCAGAGCTGCAATGATGACCTTCGGCTGCTTTTCTTGAGGCAAGCGATCCAGCAACGCATTAAAATCTTTTAAATCCCGTATTATGCAGCCGGCATTGTAGAAAAGTGACGAAGGCGTAAAAAATCGGGACCGAAACTGAACAACCCGAGAATTTCCAATGGCAATAATCTGCGGGTTCCGGTAAAGAATTGATTTTAATTTTAAAAAGGTGCTGGCCTCACTATAGGCAAGGCCGATCATGACCAATTGATCGTTTTGAGCCTGTTTTTGCACCATCTGTTCAACAGAAAGCAGTTCGCCTGTTAGCAACAGAGGAAGACCAATGACGATGCAAAAGATGGCGACCGGCAATAAAAAAAAGAAAAGCCGCGGTAAGAATACTCTAGAATCTGAATATTTTTTCAAAAGGGATTCCATTTAGAATTGGAAATAAATAAATTGTGAGGCTGGAGTGACGGTCAGGAGAATCCAAAAGGTAAGGCCGTAATAGACTGCCCACCTGAAGCGGGCGTTACTTTTTGGCCCATTAAGAATCGTCAGCGATCGTTCTTCGCAAATCTCAATGAATACCAGGACCAGGATAGCTGCTATCAAGCAAAGAAAAGTGGACACTGGTTGATCCAAAAATAAATCGCCCAAAATTCTATTTCCGCTCCCCAGTTGATGAATATGGCCGAACAGATTTGAAAAAAAATCCTTCCAGCCTGTACCTAAATGTTCGTAGATCATTTGCGCGTCGGAAATATTATTGGCCCGAAACAGGACCCACGCAGCAGAAGTCAAAATAAAGGTCGATCCTATCTTGAGTCCGGTTGGAATTCTGATTGTACCGAATATTTTTTGCGCCGTGAGCGTAGCGATATAAAACACGCTGTGGACAAACCCCCAAATGACAAATGTCCATTGGGCACCATGCCACAACCCACTGATTAAAAAAACGACGAGCAAGTTAACATATTGGCGCAGCATCGGAACCCGGTTGCCACCTAAAGGAATATAAAGGTAATCTCGAAACCAAGTTGTTAGTGAAATGTGCCACCTGCGCCAAAATTCCACGACCGATTTTGAAAAATAGGGGCGGTTGAAATTTTTCATTAAATCAAATCCCAAAATCTGGGCGGCTCCGATCGCGATGTCTGAATAGCCGGAAAAGTCACAGTAAATCTGAACGGAAAAAAAGAAGGTTGTGACCACGAGACTGATTCCCTGGTACTGTGCGGGGTGGTTGAAGACCGTGTTTACAAACAGCGTAGCCTGATCAGCGATCACTATTTTTTTAAAAAAGCCCCACAACATAAGACGCAGCCCGCTGACAACGCGCACAGAATCAAATTCTTTTTTTTCGTGGAATTGATGGATCAAGTGGTAAGGTCTTTCAATCGGGCCTGCAACCAATTGCGGGAAAAACATCACATAAAGGGAATAAATTCCGAAATGCCGCTCGACTTGGCCGCCCCGATAGACCTCAAAAACGTAGCTGAGACTTTGAAATGTGTGGAACGATAAGCCGATCGGCAGAATGAGCTTCAAAAGCCACGGCTGATAGTTCCAGTGCATTTTTTCTGCGAGGTAAATTAAATTGGCATTGAAAAAATTGTAATATTTAAAGAGGAACAGAATCAGACACGTGAAAAAAATGCTGATGCCGAGATAAAAGGTTCGAAGCTTTCCTTGCGCTTTTTCAATGAACAAAGCGGCCACGTAATCCACGGTAATCGTGGCAAAGAGTACGAATAAATATTGAGGAATAAAGGCCATGTAAAAAACGCAGCTCGCCAATAAGAGGAAGACCCATTGAAACCGAGAGGGAATCAAAAAGAAGAGGGCGACGACCGTCGGAAAAAAAATGAAAAATTCTAGAGAATTAAACGACATGTCAGCAAATTCTACCATAACCTGTTCAGATTTTTCGTTTGATTTTATTCTGAAAAAACCTTAAGGTAAGTGAAATCTCAGGAGTTTTATGTCGTACCTCGTATTTGCTCGTAAATTTAGACCCCAAACGTTTGACGAAGTCATCGGTCAAGAACCCATTACCACGACCCTCAAAAACGCCATTTCCAAAAACCGGATTGCCCAAAGTTTTCTTTTTACCGGTTCCCGCGGCGTCGATGAAATCCGGAATTTGCGCGACGCCGAAAGTCTTCTGGACCAGCTGGCAAGTTTCGGAGAAGGTGAGATCAAAGAAACAGATGTGACCTTCTCGCTCGGACTGACGGACGACGAATTATTTTTCTCAATCATTGAAGCCCTTCAGAAGAAAGATTCAAAAGCAGTTTTAGCGGCCATTCAAACCGTATCTGAAGAAGGGAAAGATTTGAATCAATTCGTGAAAGGTCTGCTGGATGTCTTTCGCAACCTGCTCGTCCTTAAAGTGGCCGAACAAACGGAAGGATTAATTGAAGCGACCGAAGCAATTTCGAATTCACGCAAAACAGGGAGTGCAAGAGCATTCTCCTTCGACGACGTCTGTCGAGTCTGGCCGGAACTGGTGGAACGAGTGAAAACGGCGAAAATGTCCTGCGGGACTTATCTATCTGAAGCGCTGCCTATCGATTGCTTAAGCAAAACGCGGGCGAAGTCGAACAACTTGCGCGGCTCATCTTAGACGCGAAAGCCAACACTTTTTTTTGTGAGAGCCGCAATAATTTGAGTGAAAAGAAAATGTGCCACATTTGTTCCGACCCGGGCCGGGATCCATCCACGGTGTGCATTGTCGAAAAGCCGAAAGATGTGGCTTCATTTGAACGAACCGGAAGTTTTAACGGTGTTTATCACGTTTTGCTGGGGGGCCTTATCTCCACTTGAAGGAATCGGCCCGCGCCATCTTCATTTTTAACGGAAAAAAATCGTCGCGTTTTAAACGCTTATCCAGCCACCAGTATCGGGCTTTCCATAGTTTGATCACTTTCTGATTCATCCCCGATAATTCGGCCCTTTCATGAGCCGGTAAATTGCCCTGAGACAATTCAGAACATTGCATCGCGAAATACCGAATTTGACTTTTGGCGAGTGAAATGCGCCGCAAAGCAAAGGGATTTGTGTTGTGGCCATTTTGACCCGGTATTGTGGTACAAGCTCCGATATATCCCGATTGCCGCACCCACTTTTGAGTCATTTTCGTAAAGGATTGGCTGTGACCGTAAGGATAGGCAAAGGTCTTTACGGACGATTGTATTTTTTGTTCAATCCGATCCTTCGAAGATTTGATTTCATAGAGGGATTTCGGTTCGTCACAGGAACTTAAATTCGGATGCGTTACCGTATGCGCACCGCATTCAATTCCAGATCTGTGCATTTCTTGAATCATTTTCCAGGACAACATTTTTGCTCGGTAAGGAGCAGAAACCGAACGGTCAATAAATCCCGTTGTGATGAATAATGTTGCGGGAATTTGATGTTGTTGCAAGATCGGAAATGCATGCGAAAACGTGCTCGCATATCCGTCATCGAAGGTGATTACAACCGCATTGGGAGGAATGGGTTCCGAACGGTTTATCATTTCCATTAATCGTCCGAGTGCGACCGGCCAAAAACGGCGCCGGATGTATACCATTTGCTCAGCGAATAATTTTTTCTCAAAAACTAAATAATCCAGATTAATTTCTATGCCAATTTGGTGATAAACAAGTATCGGAAACTTGACAGTAAATGAAGGCATTTGTTATACTTCTACCACATGAAACCTTCACGTGAGAAAAAATCCTCGAAGACTCAAAAACAATCTTATCAAAAACCCACCATCAAACGTCTTGGCAATCTTCGACAAATTACCTCGTTTAGTTAAGATCATCATACTCAATTTGCTTTCCTTCTGTCAATCTTCGACCCAAAATCAAACATTACTCCATAAAATAGAACTGTTGAAACCCAGATTTTTTCACCGGACCAAGTTTTTTCAAATATTATCTGAAACGTTCAAAAGAACAGCCCATCTTCATTATTGCCAAACCCCGAACCGGCAGCACGCTTCTGGCGGGCTATTTGAATTCCATTCTAAACGTTTCGTTCATCGGTGAAGTAATCGGCGCTGATTGGTATTTTGGAATACGGGAGAAGTGGATATCCAAATGCTCGATTATTTGGCATATTGTTTTTTCCATCAACGACTGTCCACAGAGTCTTTGCGGCGTAAAATTATTCCAATCCGAATTGGAACATCACAAAATTTCACTCCGGGAAATAAAAGACCGAATGCTAAATGCGCGATTCATCATTCTTTACCGGAGGTCTCTGCTCGAGCAATTCTTATCGCACTATTTTTGAAAACGAATGGTTAAAAGATTGTTCCGTGGTTCTGAGTTTGGATTGCTTCGGTCCTGGCCGCTCCGCGGCCTGTCCCTCGCAATGACGCCATAAAAACATTCGGGGATGACAAGTCCTGCGATATAATATCAAACATTGTGAAACTAAGCATCATTATCCCAAGTTATCAAAGAAAGGAAGATTTGAGTCGTTGTTTGAGCAGCATCGAACAAGCAGATCATGCTGAAACGGAAGTCATTGTGGTGGATGACGGATCCGTTCCTCCCATTGAGATTCGAGAACGATATTCCTTTCCCGTTCGACTCATCAAACAGGCCCATCTCGGTCCCGGAACCGCAAGAAATTTGGGCGCTAAACATGCGTCTTCGAACATCTTTTTCTTTCTCGATGATGACTGTACAATCGCACCCGATTTAATTCCTCAATGTCTGAACATCATGGAAGATTCTCAAATTGCCATTCTTGGAACGCAAATCCTGGGCTTTGAAGGTCAAAATGAAATGGAGCGGATCAAAAATGATCGGTCTTACCGAACCTTTCCTCGTGTACTCATGCCGGTCGACTTTATTTCGGGTTGTGGTTATGCAATCAGAAAAACCGCGTTTTTTCGGCTTAACGGTTTTGATCCGGCATTTTTGGTTCACGAAGATGACGATCTTTGGCTGCGTGCCTCAGAACATGAAATACCCATGTTCGTCAGTCTTGATCTGAAATTGACTCATCATGTACGTTTTCCTCGGGTAAATGATTTTTTCAATAAAGCCCAATATTTTTCGGGCGAAAGCGACGATCTGTTGCTTCAAAAATACGGTAAGGCTCTTTTGCTTCCTTCTCCATTTACTTCCTATACCACAAAAATCAGGTACCATTATTTATCTCGTCCTTCCGTGTTCAATTTACTGGCTTTGACTTTTGTTTCTGCCGGAAAAATTCTAAAAACAACTTTGCGCTCGTATTACGAATCTGTCTGGACGGCAGGCGCGGCTTGGGGCTATTTGAAACGTTACTGGCAAGAACTCGGGCAAAGAATTTTCGATCGGTCCATTTTATATCCGTTTTGGATCAATCACGTTCAGTTCTACTTCCGGAAAAAGCCGAATCAGCTCGTTTTATTTGTCACGAATCGCTGCCAAGCCGATTGTGTGCACTGTTTTTATTACGACAAACTGAATACGAGCCGAGACGATTTAACACTCGAAGAATATGACGCAATCTCCCGCGATTTGGAGGGTCTTGAGAAAATCTACATCTCAGGAGGGGAACCTTTTCTGCGCGACGATTTGCCTGAAATCGTCCAGATTTTTTATAGGTGGAACCGGTTGAAAACCTTGAGCATTCCGACGAATGGTTTCAAAACTGATCAAACCATTCAAACCGTACGGGAAATTTTAAGGCGGTGTCCGTCACTTCGTCTCAACATTAATGTCTCACTCGACGGCTTTGAAGAGACTCACGACCGAATTCGAAAAGTGAGCGGCGGTTACCGGCAAGCAATCCAAACCCTCAGACTCTTGGGAGAACTCAAATCAAATTACGCTCATTTAAGAGTCGGCGTCAATGTCACGTTGATGCCGGAAAATCAATCCGAATATTTGCTTTTTCTCATTCATCTTCACAAAAGCGAGCCTTATCTCGACTCGATCAATGCGGATGCGGCTTATCAAAGGATGGAACAGGGTTTAAGTAAAAACCGTTCCTCCCAAATTGAAATACCTGAAAGCCAATGGCCCCAATTCGCGCACGTTTTGGGCGGCCGACTGAATGGAAATATCTTCAAGGCAATCAAAGATGAAGCGCTGCTTATTCTGTACCGAGAGGCCGAGAAGACCAAAAAACAGCCCGTACCGTGCAAAGCGCCCAGAATCTTTAACGTCATCCGCGAAACGGGCGATGTGGCTTTCTGTGAACAAAGGCCGTACCTTGGCAATGTTCGGAAAAAATCGCTATCGGAAATTTTAGTTTCAAAGGAATCCGTTCAAGAAAAAAAAGCCGTTCAAGATGGTGTCTGTGCCTGTTCTCAATGCTTTTTCCAGGAAGCCAACTTGTTTATTGAACCTTGGAAGCCAAAAGCTTTGAGACTTTATTCAAAAGGTCTGTTGAATCTGCTCGAGCGTACCGTTCAATGACCTTCCAATTATGCTCAAAAACGTCACAAACCATGATTTTATGAATTCAAGATTTCGCAACATATCCTCGATATTTTCTTCAGTAAAGAATCTCTACCACCATCCTCATCCCCGGGTGCAACGAAAAATGGAAGCCTTGTGGCTCAAGAGCCAGGGCGAATTCCATCAATGGATTGCCCAATTAACCGGCGTTACCGTCAATGCCGTTTTACCCAGTACTTGAAAGACTGCAAAGGCGGAGGAATGGACCGGCTCAAAGAGATTCATTTCCGTCAATCAGCGAGCGAGCCAACCGGCTATCAACAAACTCTGGAGGATTATTTCAGAATGCATCCTCCTGCCACAATCAAAGAAGGGCGACGCGACCGCGCTCTTTTTGACAGAGTCGCTGAGGTCCTTTCCACATTTAAGAATCACCCGCATTGCCCGCGCGGTGTTCCGGTCGGAAGCGATATCGAATATATCGATCAGACGACGCTTCAACGCACGCTTGAAGGCCACACGGCCGTTTGACACACTTTCCATGAATGCAGAGGGTCTGTGCTATCTTCATTATTTTGAACGAGCGTTTCAGAAAATCTCAAGCGTCAGGGGAGATATTGTAGAATGTGGTGTTTTTCGAGGAAGAACGTTTTTGATGCTGGCCTATTTAACCTTCCAGCGGCAAAAAAAATTTTCACGAATTCTTTGGGGATTCGATTCATTTCAGGGCTTACCGCGTCCAGCAGCAGAAGACCGATCATTTAGGAAGCCCAAAAAAGGTAAGTTTGGAAACACTACAGCAGAAAAAGTTGCGGAAAGATTGAACGCTTTGGGATTTCAGAAAGCATTGCGGGCGCGTCGGATCCGCTTAATTCCTGGATTTTTCAACCAAAGTTTGAAACAGTTTCCCAATCGACCGATTGCATTTCTTCACGTGGATTGTGATCTGTACCGATCTCATTTAGAGGTGCTGACAACACTTTTCCCTCAAATCGCCCGAGGGGGAATTATTTCCTTTGATGATCATCATAATTCTCATTGGCCGGGCGCTCGAAAGGCCATTGACGAATACTTTAACGGTTCTTCCCACCAGATTTCTTATGATAAAGTCGCAAAGAAATATTTTGTTGTTAAGAAGAGAACATGAGCATTCGACCCAAACTGACTGTCGGAATCATTGCTCGGAATGAGCGAAAACGATGCTTAAGTTGGGTGAGACGCAAAGTACGCAAGCGTTCCGTCTCTACGGATTCGCCAGAACGCATAACGCAGCAGTCCCATTCCAAGCAGCCCGCTCAAGATCAAAAACGTGAAGATAATAATTCCCGCCGGATCATTAAGCCACGATTCACCACGGGCGATTTTGAGTAAATGGGTCAGAGGAAACCAAGAAGAAAAAAATTGAAGCCATTGGGGCAATGCGGTTACCGGGAAAAATACGCCGCTCAAAACCAGACCCAGATAGGACAAAAAAGTGACGACCGAATTACCACGTCGGGTCATGAGTATTTGAGATCCGATGACGAGACCGATCAAGAAATAAAGCAATATCCCAAGAGTGGCTGCAATCCAAAAATGGATTCCGAAGAGATGCAATACTACACCGTGCGTCAGAATCCCTCCCAAGATCATGGCCAGCCCCATTTGGAGGAAGCCATTGATAAAAGGCCATAAGGCAATTCCACCGAGCAGAGAAAAAGTAGAAACCCCGGAAGCCCAACCCATTTCCAAGGTTCCGGCCGACATTTCTCGCCGGATTTCTCTGACAAATTTCTCAAGGCCCCGGTGTGTCACGAGAAAAAGACTCCAACCTTGCACAAAGAAAGAAAATAAATCTTGCTGCACCGGTTGAACCCATTGATGGAGCGAATAAAATAGCGTTATGTTCAACCCGACGAACAAGTAAGGGGACAAAAATCCGAAGGGATTATCAAATTCGTGCAGAATGTCCGCACGAAAAAAAGCTTTCAGCGTACTAAACATATTGAAGATATTGTTCCGGATCGAGCCGGCCCTCTTTGAGCGTGACACAAGATGCGCTCCAGCCGGAAAATTCCTCCAGCCGATGAGTCGTGAAAAGAATGGTTTTTCCTTGTTTTCGAACCGCCTCTTCCTGAAACCAATTCTTGATTTTCCACAGACTGTCTTGGTCGATATCCCGAAACGGTTCGTCCAACACCAAGATTTCGGGCTCACAAATCAAAGTTCGAATTAGTGCCAGTCGCGATCTCAAACCCTGCGGAAGTTCACGCACGCGAATGTTAAGAACCGGCGGACAGACCATGGCTTCTTCGAGCGCCTCGGCCTTCAGTAAAAGCATCTTTGCGTTGAGCCCGAGCCCGCATGTTCCTGCGGCCAAACGAATATTCTCCCAGGCGCTCAAATGGCCGTAAAAACCTTTATTTGTTTCGCTTGAAAGAAATCCAACGCGTCCACGGTTGTAAGAAGAGATAGGCGGATGTCCGTGAATCAAAATTTCTCCGCTGGTGGGGAGCAAGAGACCTGCAACAAGTCTGAGCAAAGTAGTTTTTCCGGAACCATTGGGGCCGGTAACGACACAAAGAGTTCCGGGCTCAATATCGAACGTTACTTGTTCCAGCGCAACGACGAGCTGGCGCTTTTCGAGGAGAGGTTTTTGCCAAAAAGTTCGGGTTAATTGATTGATTTCAATCATGCGTTGAGATTATAGGTTGTTTCGAAACATGGAGAAAGAAAAATATTCCCACAACCAAAACAAAGCACACACTTCTGGGAAATTCTAAATAATGTCCGTATAAATCCCATCGAGTCATAAGCAAGATTACGTAGACCAATCCATAACGCTTAATGCCGGCAGGTAAGAACAATACCAGCGCGGCCAGGAGATCCCACGTAAACAGGCCAGGGCTGATGAGGAGTTCGATGACAATAATGAAAAGAAGACTTACTCTGACGGCCCAGTTCCAAAGTCGTCTGAATAAAAATGCCGCCGCCAAAAAAAATTCCACCCCAATGACCAAAATACTAATCATTCCTGGGGCAGCCGAAACGATCAGTCCTACGACCGCATAGAACCAGGTGGTCGGAGCGTCTAGGCGGAAAACCGTTTGGTTTCCCAGTTCGTAAACCAGAAAAGAACCCGTGCTGCCCCAAAACGGACTGAACATTTTGTCGAGGGCTGTATAAAAAAAGACCACAAACAGCTGAAAACGAATCAAATATTCCGGCCAAGCTTCCATTTCGTAAGATGTTCGTTTTTTCTCCCGGAATAGATCGATTAAAGAAAGCTTATTGTTTGACAGAGCCAGGATGAACAGGAAAATGACGTGAAGCTCACCATTATGAGAAAAATGAATTTTATCGAGTAAGAGCACATAGAGTCCGCACAAGGACAGAAAACCGGCGCTGAGACGAGCCGCAACGCCGAATAAAAGCAGCATGCCAACCAAATACTGCAAGCCCATGAATATGAATCCGGCGTGAACGGATATCGTGGGTATCCAGTCTAGGGTAGGTTGATGAAACCAAGAATGAATGTAGTAATCCACCACTCGATTCTGACGCGGAATGAAATAAAACAGATTCGCCAAAGCGATGAAGGTTCTGAACACCGCAAAACGGCAAGCCGGAACGCGTTCAAACATGATATTCCCATTCCTTGGGTTCGTTCGGGTCAAACTGTTGCGTCCACCGAAGCAGAACACCGTATTTAAAATTGGGGTCTTCGTGTTGTGCAATATATTGGATGAGCTGCCTAAACCGGTTTTTAATTTCAGCGGTTGATTGGTAATATTCATTCCGGGATGTGCTCTCGGGAGAACGGTAACGAAAATCAAATTTGTTCATATCCGGAATCGCTTCTTTTTCACCGCCGGGCTTTTTTCGGAAGAATGAAACTTCATAGCGCAGCGCCGGTTTTGAAAACATGGCCCAACTGTAAGTCGCGTAACGGTATTTAAAAGGAGATAATTCAAATTTTCGAATGAACGGGATGGCCATTTGCACAAAGATCCAAACGGCAATAAAAATCAGAATCAAAAGTTCCCGCTTAGACGAGGAGGTTTTGGCCACGATCGCATATTCTACATGGAGGGACTTTTATAGTACAATAACCAAAATTATGCTGAATTCAGTGATGGAAAAAGTATTCAAAATCCGGACCGTTCATGAAGATATCCGGGCTTTTCTCGGGATGATCGACGAGCTTCATCTGGATCACATTCATTTCGGCTGTTGGCTCAATTCGAACGATTCATTTGTTCAGGCCCAGGAAAATTTATATAATTTAGTTCGAGCCCAGATTCCGGAAGGCGTCAGAGACATTCTGGATATCGGCGGAGGAGTCGGCAATGTTTCGGCTCGGCTTTTGAGAGATCATTTCAATGTGATTTGTGTGGTACCGGACCCAGCGCTGATCCGAGCCGGAAGAAAACGGTTCCCTGAAGTGGTCTTTCACCAAGGAACGGCCGAATTTTTCAACTTGAGACAAAAATTCAATTTGGCTCTTTTGATCGAATCATACCAATATTTTACGGCGCCGAAGCGCGCGTTGCTCAATATCGATCGACATTTAAATGCGAACGGTTACATCTTGCTGGCCGATGAATTTTGGGCCAACGATGCAATAAAAAACATTTTACTCGAATTCTGCAAGATTAAAAATTATCACGTTGTCCAACAGCTGGAGCTGACCAAAGCTGTTATTCCATCCTGCGATTTTTTTCTCGACTATTTTAGAAACAAAGGCGAAAGATACGTCCGCAGATGGCAGCACAATAAGGAAATTTACTTGGCCGGGGAAAAAAATTATTTTATTTATCTTTTGCAAAAACAAAACCGGTAAACATGAGAATTTTAATTGTGATTCCAGGCGCGGGTGTCGGAGGCATTGCCACCGGACTTTTGGGCATTCTTAAGTCATTCGATCCGTCCCGGCATCGCTTTATTATTGTAGCCAGTCATTCCGGCGGCGCTCGCAAATTATTTCGAAGGAACCGCTTCAAATATATTGTCTTACCGCCTCGGGGTCGGGTCGGTTTTCTTCGGAGCTTAATTCTTCGAGAGAAAATACAGCTGGTTCAATCCTGCGATTCAGCCACTGAAGGAGCGTTGGCCGCTCGACAATTGAATCTGCCACACATTTGGTACGTCGGGGGGAATATCGAGCAAGCATTCAAAGGACCCAATCAGAGATCTCTCCGGTCATTCAAAGTGATGATGAGTTCATTGTCAGATAAAATCGTTGTTCAGTCTCGCGCTTTGGCCAGAGATGTTTTTCCAAATTTACTGAAGCGTCAAATTCAAGTCATTCCGTGGGGAGTTGAACCAGGGACAGGTCCTTGTAAAGTTTTTAGAAAGGCCTACCCCTCTATTGGGATGGTAGCCAATTTTTATCCGGCGAAACGTCATATGGATTTTTTGTCGGCTGCTTCAATGATTTACCGAAAAGTTCCGCGGGCTCGATTTTTGATTGCGGGACACACCCTCCGGCATCCAGAAAGCGTTCGATACAAACAGAAAATTTTAAGGGCCATTCAGAAACGAAAGTTAAACCAGATTGTTCGAATGACAAAGTTTGCACCCGATCAAAGCTCAAAATGGTATCAGAGGTTAAATTTGCTTATCATTCCCTCTTATGAAGGTATGTCCCAAGCAATGTTGGAAGCAGGGATCCACAGTGTGCCGGTGGTAGCGGCGAATATCGGTGGTGTTCGGGATGTGATTCGAAATCAAAAGTCCGGATTATTAACGCCGTACCAAAATTCCCACAAAATGGCTGAAGCAGCTGTCACAATCCTTATGCGTCCCCAATTGGCTCGTCGTTTGGCAAAAAACAACCGAACTTATATTTTGAAATCGTTAACCGCTTCATCACAAGCGAAAAAATTTGACCGGCTTTATCATCATGAACTTCAAAAACAAGCACAGCAGGATTTGAATGAAAAGCGATAGCTTGGTTGAGCAGATCAAAATCAGAAAGTTGGAAGAAAAGGATTTTGAACTATTTGGCAACGAGAAAGGTCTTTGGCACATTGCGGAAATTACGCGCGCCCACTTAGAATGGTTAACGAGATACCGGCCTTCCAAAAATTCCCTGCTTGTCGCTTGCGTGGAAGATCAACCCATCGGTTTTTATTTGAATGTTGCCGTGCAACTAAAAGTCGCAGATGAGATTGTAGATGCTTACCGTGGGGAAGTGTTTGTTTATCCAGAGCATCGGCGAAAAAAGTACAATATTTTTAATTTATTAGTAAGAACAAACCACGAAGAGGCCCGAAGAAAAAACGCCGTTCTTTACGGTTTTCCATTCGATCGGCTTCTACCGTACTACCAAAATAGGATCGGCATGCGTTTTATTCGAATCATTCCGCGGTATTTGAGGATTTTAAATCCGAGTTATATTTTAGAACGATTTGTCCGGAATCAACGGGTTGCGCAGCGGCTGGGTTTGATTTTAGGTTTTTTCATGAATCTATTTGATTCTCATTTAGCTCCCAAATCGCCGGCTGGAATTATCGTCAACAGAATCCATTCTTTTGACGAACGGTTTGATCGGTTGTGGCTGAAGGCATCAGCCCTGCATAAAATCGCAGTGGTTCGAAACCAAGAATATTTAAATTGGGCGCATTTCAACCCGTCCGCACTAAATTCGGTTATTTTCGCAGCCGAGAAAAACGGCGAAGTCTTGGGATATATTGTGCTTCAATGTGATCACCCGCGAAAAGTCGGACGTATCACCGACCTATTTGATATTCAGCATAAAACGGTCACTAAAATGTTAATCCTCAAAGCCGTTGAATACTTTAAGAGCGAAAAAATATATAAAATTGAATGTTATTTGTCCGGAAATTATTATGAGTCTGTACTCAAATCGGTCGGCTTTCTTAAAATCAAAGGGGAAAATGATCGTCGCTTTCCGACGAATTTTATCGCGATCTCTTACTCTTCTAAAATGAACTCCGATTTTTTTTACGATTCAGAGAATTGGTTTCTCACTTATGAAAATACACGGTTCGCCTAAGTTTATTCATTACGATTCGATTCATTCGTTTGATGTTTCTGTATTTGAATCAAAAATTCCATACCCATGGCATGATTTCGATCAATTTTTAACGCGCGCGGGATTTAAACAACTTTACCGCTCATTTCCGGACGTTTCGCTTTTTGAAAAACAGGTTGGATTTTACCGAGGCAATCAAAAGCCGCACGACCGTTACCTTCTTTCCTACGAAGATTCAGTCTATCATGAGAGCGGATATGAAGGAAAAGGTGTGATCCAGCATGATCAATTGCCTAGCGCTTGGCAGCGATTGATTGAAGAACTCGAGCGCCCCAACGGGTACAAAAGTTTTGTCCGCTCAATTTTAAAAACCAATTTTAAATTTCGATATGAATGGCATTTGGGTTTTTCGGGATCACAAATTTCACCGCACGTGGACATTGATTGGAAGCTTGGAAGCCATTTGTTTTATTTTAATACCCAGAAAGATTGGAGTCCGAGATGGGGCGGGAGGACGCTGATTCTTGGCAATCATCCAACGAGGCGCCGCAAACGATCTTTAGATTTTTCCGATTTTAAACTTAAAATCCCTGTGGACAATCAAGAACATCACAGTTTATTCATGAAAAATACGCCTAGCGCGTGGCACGGCGTGAAACCACTTAGGGGTCCCGAAGGAAAATTTAGGCGTGTGTTTATTGTATTTTTTGTTCCGCTCAATTTTTCAGCGGATCAATGGCTAACTCGTTCTCTTACTTCTCTTCTCAAGTTTAAACCTAAAGCCAGCAGATCCAAAACTCTGCGCCGGTAAACCGGAACAATTTCCCGATTCAACCGGCGGACGGCTTGACGTGTCCGAAGGATCATTTTTTCGGGATGATTCAACACATGCATCATCTGATCTTTGAGTCGAGTTGGGTGAATGGGAATGGCACCGCCTGTTTGATCCATCAGCCGCTTTGCGATTTTATTTTTCCTCCAACCCAAATTGAAAAGCCCGAGAATTCTTCTTTCTTCCGAGTTCATGTTGAGCGGCCGTTTGAAATAAATAATCGGAATGTCCAAACATGCCGGTTCAAACAAATTTCGGTCATGTCCCATAACGGCCAAATTCGCAATCTTAAAAAAATGAAGAAGTTCACTCGCTGTATTTAAAATGATGATGTCATGTTTTCCCAAGCCAGACAGTCGTTCGGCTGAATCATTCCGGCTCGTTGCTTTAAAGCCTCTTTGGATTAATTTTGAAGCGAGTAAAGGGTCCGCTTCTCTTAATGCAATGATGAGAAAAGGTGGGTTGAGAGAAATCAGCTTATCATAAGCGTCCAAAACAACTTCAATCTCGTTTGCGTGCGTACACGAAAAGACAATCACTTTCCTCGTTTGCGAAAGGCCCATCGATTTTCGAATTCGATTTCTTTCATTTTTAAAATGCCGGTTATTCAGAAAATATTTGTATGGTTCATGGTTGAGCACCAAGCCGTTTTTTTCCAGTTTATCCCGGCTATTAAAATCGAATCTAATCTTTAAGTCTTGTTTCATCGGATGGATATTCTTGGAATTGATTGTGAAATGTTTGGGATGGAGGTTCAAAATTTTGACCAGCCCTTTTGCGGCATTTAATTCGGAAATACATCCGGCTTGGAAAAAAAGTTTGGTTTTGTGTTGGGCCAACAGCCAGTTTAAATGTGGCATCGGTTTTTTCTTAATTCCGTTTCCAAGCCACATAACATCCTTTTTTTCGGAAGCCAAAACGTTCGTAGAAACGTTCATAAAAACCGTTTTGGTTTACAGCTAGGATAATGGTTTCACAGCCCGCATCAAACAGCGACTTGAAAGCTTTCATTGCGGTGATCGTACCGATTCCTTTCCTTTTAAGCTCTTCATCTACAATCAAACGAAAAAAATACCCGGTTGGAACTTTTGGCTCGGAAATCGACCAAACCCAGTTGATGTCCCGATAATTTTCAACTTGCGTGTCCGTTAAAAAACGACAATAACAAACGATTTTGTTTTTCAAAATGCCGGCCAATCCCCCGGTCGTTTCATTTTTTCCGCCGGTTTGCTCCATTTCAATTTTATTCCGGTCAAAAAAATGATTCAAAGCCGCTGAATCAGGCTTTTGTGTGAATTCAAGATTCGGTTGAGAGGACATAGAAAGTTTACGGTATTCTGAACGGGTTAAGGAAAGTTCTATGTTCATATGATACGGATAGAAACCGGTCTTCGTCAAAGCGGTAAAAAATGGGGAGTGCTGAATTTCAAATGTGTCTCCGCGCAAACGCTGCGGGCCGACGTATATTGTTTTGACTTTGTTCTGTTTGAACTGATTTAAATTTTCTTGAATTAAAATTTTGGCTGCTTGGTCTTGAACAGCCGAATGAGTCACCGCCAAAACGTCAATGACGCCCTTTGGATTGGCCGAAGTCCATCCCAAAATATTTTTTTTATCGTGCAGAATGAAACAGTTTGAAGGATTGAACCCCCGGCCGCCGCAAAATTTTTGATTAAACCGTTCTTGAGAAGTCCGGTATTCGGGGAAGTTTTCGTTCCAAATTTTAAATAGGATTTCGTTATCTTCAGGCAACCACTCTTTAATGGTTATTGTTTGACTGGACATCAGCCGGCGGCTTTTCCAATCTGAAAAATAATTTCTCAAGTACGTAATCCAAAAAAGCGGACTGCTTATCATTCGGAACACAGCGAAAGGATTGATTTTAGGGAAGAGCCCTTTTTGCGCCAAATGATGCCGAAATTGGTTCAGCCGGCTTTGAATCATGCGCTGGTACAGATTTCCCTGAAGATAGGAAAGGAAGGCGATCATTCGGCCAAGCCAGCGCCACCAAAATCGGTTTAAGTTTCGATTTCCGGCCCGGATGACTTTGCCGACGATTTGATCATTCTCGACTAACGGATCCCAATGAAAACGGTTATCACCTTTCGTGATGAACGCAATTTTTCCGTTGTGTTTTGTGATTTTGATGACCCGATGAGTTACGAAAACATAGGGCTTTTCTTGGTAGGTGATGATATCGCCGGGTTGGATGAAGTTGATTGAGACCGGCTTAAACCAGATGTCCTCGCCGGGTTGAAAAAACGGCAACATGCTTGTGCCGAAGGCGACTAAAGAAGATAATTTTTTTGAGTCCGTCACACGTTCAGATTTAAGCGCGCAATTCTGCGATTTTTAATCTTTTTAATTCACCCACAAATTCTCGGAGGTCTCGATGGACACGATTCGTATCCGTATTGAATTTTTCGGCGACGGCGTCCGCAATTTTTAAAATCGGAGTTTTCCCATCACAATGCTGCCAAATCGCAAGCCCTACCGGATCCACTTCAAAGTAAGAACCATTTTCCAGGTTTAATAAAATACCCTTTCCTTCAATTTCTTTCCACACGACATGATCTGCGCGTTTCACAAATTGTTCAGATAAGAGTTCTTTCATTTTATTTCTCCGGTTGATTAGACGCCACATCATATCTGATGAACATCGATCACACAATATGATTTTGATTCAGTTTGTGATAATATTCTTCACCGATGAAGGTCAAAGTTTCAGTCATCATGCCGGCTTATCATGTCGCTTCTTACATTGATGAAGCCATTCAATCGGTGCTCCGCCAAAAAGGCATTCCTTTTGAATTGTTGATTGCTGACGATGCCTCCACCGATGATACGTGGAAGCGGATTCAATCTTATCGCCACAATCCACAAATCCGGGCTTGGCGCCTCGACCGTAACCGCGGCGAAGGAGCGACTCGCAATTTTCTCATTGCGCGCTCGCGCGGTCCTTACATTTCATTTTGTGATGCGGATGACATCATGCTCTCCGGTCACCTCAAATCTTTGGTTCGTGTGCTGGACCGGAATCCAGAAATCGGTGTTGTTTATGGAGACATGGCCGAAAGAAGCGAGGATCAGGACCGGTTGCTCAGGCGAAGTCTTGGGCCGACCCAAACGTGGGATTTAATCGACGGATCTATTTCTCACGGCGGAACATTGGTGCGAAAGTCGCTCATTCGGAAAATCGGCGGATATCGCCCTCAATTTCGATTTTTGGGAGATGTTGATTTGTTTTTGCGCCTTTCGGAGATAACGAAATTTCGGCACCTGAACGGCAAGCCGCTCTATCTTTACCGTCGCCGTCCGGGCGCTCTTTCAGATCAGCCGAAAGAAAAGTGGATCGATGTCGGCAGGCGCATTTTGGGCGACGCGATCCTCAGGCGCTACCAAATCCATTTTCAGTGGTAAGTCCGGACTTTTCAAAAATGGTGATTCGGTAAGGCCGGTGCGGAGGAAAGTCAAACGCTTTTTGTTTTAATACGATCAACCGCTTGTCTTCTTCCAAATATTTTTCCCAATCATCCACAAATAACGCCGTTACGATCACTAAATGACCGCTTGGTGATAACAGTTCAACCAAAATTTTTCGGGCTAATTCTTTATTGGATTTGGGTTTGGACAAATAATACAATAGCTCGGAGCAAACAATCAAATCGCACTGTTGTTTAGGCGGCATTTTTAATAAGTCACAATTTTGAATGCTAACGTTTGCAAGAGACTCACACCGTTCACGTGCCAACTGAGCTGCTTTTTTTGAGAAATCAATGCCCAGTACTTGATGGGCCCTTTCTGAAATGAGGGAAGTAAAAATCCCATTTCCACACCCGGCATCCAGGACTTCATTATAGGTAGGGCGCGGCAGCAGGGCCAAAGTATCAGAGAATTTTTTCTGATGGTAAACACTCGTGCTGCAATTCCAAGGATCGGAGTCGTTGAGATAAAGCCGCTCGAAGTAAGATAAATTATAAACCGGGTCGATTTTTTTATTTTTGATCGACCGGACGTATCGATCTTCCAAATAAATTTTTGCGTAGTCGAGTTCTTCTGGTTTGATTGCCATTTATTTACCCGTCGATTAAAGCCGCACAGTGTTTTTTGAATCCGCGTTCTAAGCTGAGTGTTCCGCGCCGTTTCAATTTTCCATTCACCATTTTGAATGACAAATTAGAATCATGAACCCGGTACCAAAGCACCGCTTCATCCAAAAAGGGAATGGGCTGTTTGATTGCAGCCCTCGTCATATATTCCCGGTCTTCCCAAGGGGCAAAGTTTTCGTGGAACCACCCGACTCGTTCCACCGATTCTCTTCGTAGCAGCGCCGCATTTAACGGGCCCAAAGGACAATTTTCGTAAGCAAATAATTCGGGAACGAGACAACCGACCGAATTTGCAAGTTCCCGTGTGGCACGAAGAGATATTTTTAAATAATGATTGAGCGGATGATGTTTGGGGATTACTTTGCCTTGCCCGTTGATCAGGCGGCCAGTGCGGCCGATGACATGAAGCGCTTTTGGATTTTTTCTTAAGAATTTAACTCTTAGGTTCAAAGAATCTCGGGTCATCAGATCGTCACTATCAAAAAAAGTAAGCCACTCTCCTTGGGCGAGCGGAAGCGCTTGATTCAGGGCGGCCGATTTTCCGGAACGTTTGTTTAACCGAACGCATTGGATTCTCGGATCTGAGAATGATTGTACTCCGGAAAATGATGAATCATTGCTGCCGTCATCCACCAAAATTAATTGAAGCGGCTCGTAACTTTGATTCAGAATGCTGTCGATGGTTTCGGCAAGATATTTTTCGCGATTGAAAAACGGAATGATTACGGTGACAAGACCCGGAACCATTTTGGGATGACAAATCATACGGCCTCAGAGAGCATGGAAATTTCATTTTCCAGTGCGGAACGGAATTTCATCCATTCCAAAACCAGTACATTCCGCGCTCGTTTTTTCGCGAGACTCAGGTAGTTCGCGGGTGAGGAGGATAAATAATGCCGCCATTTCAAAAAAAATTGGCATCGTGCTGCCTGATTGAGTTTGATATTTCGTTCCGCATGAGACGACGAACCTTCCGTTTGATGATAAACGAAAACGGTTTTGAGCCGGATTAATCGATATCCGTTCAGTCGAAGCCGAAGGGAATAATCCAAATCTTCCCAGCCGAAGAAAAATCGTTCATCGAAACACCCCACGTGTTCGATAATCGATTTCGGGATCATCAGGCAGAATCCGTTCAGCCATGAAATTTTATGGTTTTCATCGGAATACCAGCGCTGGAATGTTTCGTCAATGAGCGATACCGAACTCTGATTAACGGATAAGTTGGACAACCACCGCTCCGTCCATGAAATGATATTTGAAACCGGCCCAACGGCTCCCACCTTCGGCTTTCGCACCGCGGTGAGCATTCGTTCCATCCACTTCGGCGGAACCAAAGTATCGCTGTTGAGAAAACAAACGAATTTGCCGCAGGCTTCTTTAATTCCTTGATTGGCGGCTTTCGTGTAACCT
>OBEQ010354490.1_pt1 | contig 38789 bp, 41 predicted proteins | sample 1670901 | NCBI WGS metagenome assembly OBEQ01 (sample SAMEA104232315, study PRJEB22302) | groundwater metagenome | biome: forest; feature: aquifer; material: groundwater | place: USA | collected 2011-08-07 | depth 5.4 m | reverse complement strand
TCTCTCCTCCAATATGGGTGACGAATTTACCCGCATCGAGTCGAAGGCCACGTCCAATCGGAGCGAGGTAGCTGATCGACGCGTGCTGGAAGGTCTTGTCAAAGTCTGAGACCGGATCGGAGGCGCTGGAGGTTCCAATCGCAGACGCTTTGATCGTGTCAGCGATAATGTCTTGGGTCTCCCCAAAGGCGAGGTCAAATTTAAACCCCACCCCCCCAATCTCCGGAACCTTCTCAAGCTCTACCTCAGCCAACGAGAGGCTCAGCGACTGGTCGTGGATGTCAAACGTCCGGCCCTCCACGCTCACATCGCGGCCCTTGACGACTGACGAACCCTGGTTGGCATCGACCACGCTGCGTTTGGGGTGATTGAAGTTAATATCGTAGGAGGTGTCAATCCAGCCTCGCACTTTGGTCCCCGAAAGCCAGGAAATGCCTGTGAGCTTACCTAAGTCCTTCGTGTCAGGAACAGTGTAAATGCCGGGTACCGGCCATACGGGCTCAGGAAATTCTGCTGATGGTGCTGGCGCCGCTGGAGCTTCTCCTTTATTTTGCAGCTTGGCTTCGAGTTTGGCCAAGCGGTCCTTCAACACCTGGATCTCCGCCTTCATCCCCGCATCAGCGGGCTCATCGGCCCAAGCCGCAGTGGCCAGTGGCCAGTGGCCAGCGATCAGGACGGCGACCACCCCGCTCACGACGATACCCGCAAGCCGCTTCACCATCTTCTTCTCCCTCCTGTGTTCTGCCGCTCCGCCTCGATATCCCGCCGATAAGATTTGCGCTACCTTAGCCGTCCCACGTTACGCGAGTATCACGGCTGTGTTAATTCTGTGTTACATCTGCTCAGGCAGTCCATAGTCCGTAGTCGATAGTCCATAGCAGCGTGTCGCCAAGCCAAACTATGGACTGTGGTCTATGGACTATGGACTGGTTGAGTGAAGCGATAGCCAGATTCCCCCACCGCTTCGATGAAGGACCGGCCCTCCCGCTCCAAGAGACTCTTCAAGTGCCGAAGATGCTCATCCACCATCCGCAAGCCCCCGGGATCATGCCGGCCGAGGCCTTCCTCCAAAAGCTGGCGCTTCGGGACTGTTTGGCCGGCTCGGCCGGCGAGGTAGAGCAGGAGCGCATACTCGCGGTACGAGAGCGCGAGGGGGCGCTCGGCGAGGAGCACCCGGTAGCGCTCGAGGTCAATCGCGAGGTCGCCGAATCGGAGGTGCGATTTCATGAGTTGTCGGTTTCGACATCGGTATCGTTGGAGACTAGGGGTTGGTGTCGGTATCGTTGGGGGAACTGCGCCCAACCCCCGACAACAACACACCGAACACGAAACCAAGACGCCAACCAGACCAATCCCGACACCAAAAACGTGGGTAGGGTAGCGGTGGGACGTTACGGGAAGATAACAGGCGGGTTAAATCGAGGTAACAGACGCGGATGTCCGCGGATCGACCGCATCCGCGGGCATCCGGATTGTGCATCCGCGGGAATCCGCGTCCTGTGTCTCTGTGGTGTGGACGTCAAATTGGCCCACGACCGCAGGGTTGGGGGTTTGAAACGGGGGTTACGGAATCTGCACCCAGACGCGCGTGGCCAGCGTTCGGTCCACGGTGCGGCCTTGCACCGTCCGCCCCCTGGAGGTCACTTGGAGGGTGACCACCCTGTTGGCATCGAGGGGCGTGCAGGAAAACAAGGTGAGTCGGGGGCTGATGGTCTGTTGCGTTGCGCTCATGCCCGTTCCCACGGTCCTGGTGAGCGTGCCGGTTCCGGCGTAGCTCCCGGTCCCAATGGCGGTAAATTGGTAGGTAATGGGGGAGGGACCGGTTCCCATCCGCAATTGGGTCGATGCGGTGCACTGGACGGTGCTGGCGGGCATGGCGCGCAGGTCCTCGCTGATGCGGTCCACCACGCGCTGGGCGTCGGTCTCGCTGTCCAGTTGGGCATCGGCCAGCAGCCAGGCGTTCCGTCCTGACTGTTCCAGGACGAGCGCCATCCCCCCAAACGCGATGAGCAGGGGGACGACGACAATGAGGAGCTCTGTGAGGGTGAATCCCAACGGATTGCCGATTGCGGATTGCCGATTGCGGATTTTGAGAGGTGGCCTATCCAAGGGAAACTTCAATCCACAATCGAAAATCCGAAATCCGAAATTCGAAATGCGTGTTGGGGGAACCATCAGTCTCTCCGAGCAACCCGGGCGCTGACCATCACCGGCGAGTCCACCCACCAGTTCGTCGAGCCGTCAGCCGTGCCGTCCGCACAGGCAACGGTAGAGTCGTCCCAGGCAGGGACCGGGTCGTTATTCTGCCGCTCTCCAATGCGGCGGCCCTGGAACTGCCAGCACGCGGCCACATGGATGTCAAGGAGATTGGGAGTGACCGGGTTGTTCCCTGGCGGGACACGTCGAATCTGGATGGCGAGTTGCCCGTTCATGTTGGCAAATGGCGTCCCTGCCGCAGGATGATCGAGGAGCCGTGGATACGGCGGATTGGCGGGGAAGGGCAACCGCGCCGCGCCAAACGTTCCGCCGGCGCTGCCGTCTTCCCACAGCGAGTCAAACGGCAGGGAGCTCAGCTCCTCCAGCCTCCCCTGCGCCGCATTCATGGCCACCTGGACCTGGTTGAAGTATCCGGATTGGGCCAGCGAGTACTGGATCCCAAGGAGCAGCGCCCCGCCTCCCCCGACGAGGAGCGCGCTCCCAATGAGGAGCTCGACCAGGGTCATGCCAATGGTGGAATGCAACTCTTGCGTAACGCGTAACGCGTAACGCGTAACGTGATGCCTCACGCCTTCTGCCTTCTGCCTTCTGTCCTCTGCCTTCTGAACGATCAGGAGCATGGGCCGGCCCCGCAATCCTTCCGGCTCACGATCCTGAAGCGTTTGATGACAAGGGGCAGGATGGCATCGTGAGCCGTCTGGCCGTCGAGCAGCCGGACATCGTGATTGACCGTCAGCGTCCCGTTATAGAGCATCGCATCGTCCCGGCTCACCATTGACCCGTTCACCATGAGACCGGCCGGCACGAGGCTGGTGAGGGCGTGGTTGGTGAACAGCACGGCGTCAATGGTCGTGAGGCCCGTCGGCATCGCGAGCTTGCTCTTGAACGTGGCGTCATCCAGCGTGGACTCATAGAACTTCCTCGGGCCGACTGGATTGCCGCCCGCATCGAGCTTTTGACCCGGGGTGAGACCATCCTTGTCCTGCTGGTCATAGTTGCCGTCGAAGCAGGGGGTTTTCCCGCCGACGCAGCTGCCTGAGTTGTTGTAGCCGAGGACCTCATCGGTCGGATCCACCACATAGGGCTGGACTTTTGAGACCTGATTCGCGTCGCTGTGCGGTCTGAGGTAGGGCAGGACGTAGGTTTGGAACGGCTGCGAGGTGTAGTCCCCGATGACGACGTTGCCCTTAGCCACGAGGCCCAGGAACGTCTTGGTGCCTGGGCTCGGGAGGACTGGTTGGCCTGCTCCGTCCTTCACGTTGGGGAATCCGTACACCGGGTCTCCTGGGATGGCGAACCCGTAGGGGGCAAAGGAGGTTGGACACAGGGGTAAGTTGCATGGGTTCGACGGGCAATTGGAGTAGTGTCCGGTCCCGCCGCAGGACGGCCCACCGGTATTTGCAACGCAGGCTCCCTGGTTATAGGATATGGAGCAGGTGTTGCTGGGGCATTTCGAGTACGTCCCGTAGGTCGTCGGCTGGGAACAGCTCGGCGGAGCAGAAACGTTGCAGGTTCCCTGGTTATAGCTCTGGGAGCAGCTGCCGCCGCAGTTGTTCGTTCCGGTGGTCGTCAGCTGGGAGCAGCTCGCAGGTGGAGCATCACAGCTCGTCTGCACACAGTCGCCACCAACGCCGAAGGCGGGCGGTGAAAGAAACCCTGCAACCACCTGAACGCCGAAGAGCCCCGCTGCGAAGAAGATCGTTCCTCTCATCATCGGTTAGCAGTTGCCTCCGCCGGGAGCGAGGTATCTTCCATCGTCGCACACCCTCCCAAGGTTGGACAATAGCCCCGTGCCACCTACCTGACGAATGGTCCCGTCTGATGCATCCCGCTCGAGGGCTGGCAACGACGGGGGGTCTTGATACGTCACATTGCCCACCACATGCACGTTCCGGCCGGAATAGATCGTCCCCCGCCCGCTGACCTTCCCTTTGATGATGACATCGCCGGGCACGACGACCGGGCCGTCGATCACAAGTGGCGTCACGGTGCCATCGAGCACGAGCGGCCTCTTTTCGTCCCCGGTGTTGGGGCTGCCGTCTGGCCCCTCATAGACCGCGTCCACGATGGTCGTGCCCCCCTGCTTGAGGGTAGAGTGTCCGCCCTTGTAGCTTTTGGCAAGACTCTTGTAGAGCGCGAGATCCCCGAGGTACGGCATGGGCTGGACATCCTGCCCTACGTTAAATTGCTGGTCGACTTTCGTCACCGTACTGTGCCCTTGCTGGGCAACCCTCCGGTAATCACTGTTCCAGCCGGATCCGAGGGGCAGCACTGGAGACGGGGTTCCGGATGGCCCAATCGCCGGCTGCGACGGAGACACCACCCGACGTGCGGTCCGCGCCCTGGGGTTCGGCGACAAAGACGAGCTCTTCATGTTCCAGTAGGCAAGCCACGAGTCGGCCGGTAACACATCAGACCCCGTTGATGCCTGGGTTGGATCCGCATGCCCCTGATACCCCCTGCTAGTTGTGGTGGTCGAGGTGATCAAGCCCGTCACCGTACTGCTGCTGCCAAGTCTCAGGAGATCAGGGTTCTGCGCGGCGTAGAGGTCCCCGTTCACGCTGATCTTGGTGTATTCGCCAGTACTGGGACTACTGGTCAGCGCCGAGTTCTCGCTGGAGAACACCATATCCCCGTTGGTGCGCACGTCGCCGTTGACGGTGATCTGCGAGGCATTCCGTGCGGTAAACCAGCCCATGTTGTTGACGAAGTAGGCGTAGCGGAAGATCTCGGAGACCCCCAGGTCCACGCGATACACGGCCTGGATCGTCTTGGCGACCGAGCCCACCTGGGCCTGCGCGCTGATCGTCACATCCCGCGCGGCCAAGGGGTCGGCCGGGGCAGTTGATGCCACTCGTTCGATCCACGCCCTCCCGGAACAGAGCGGCGGGCAACCCAACGTCGTCGTATTCGAATCCATCCCAGAAAACACCGGCATGGTGACGCTCCGCCTGTTGCCCGAGACGCCCAACCCCTTGATGCCGTTTGCCGGGTCAGACTGCAGGGAGAAGGGCGGGCCCATGTCGGCAGTCCCCATGGTACCGGTCGCCACACTGTTGAACTGGTCAAGCCACTTCAAGGCGCACTTTGCGTCGCTCGCGCAGGCCCCCTGGTAGACCTGGCCGGTCACAAACTTGTAGAGGTCCTCGCGGAGCTGGTCCGCGGCCGCCTGCGCCAGGTTCATGGTGAGGAATCGATCCTTCAGGTGGGTCGCGGCGAGCGTCTGGTTGGCGGTCCGCGTGGTGATGGCGCTGGAGTAGATGAGGAAGAAGGAGAGCAGGAGGTAGCTGCTGATCAGGATGACGCCCCGACGACCGAGCCCGGGTACCCGCGAAGCGGGTGGGCGACGGGAGTGCGGAAAGACGAAGTCTTTCGGCCCCCTGGCTTGCAACAAAAAACCTAACCTCGTCGAAGTTAGGTCTCTTCGGTCTCTGCGGTTACGCATCTGCGCCTCCTTCGGCAACTCGGCGATCCTCGCGACAAGGACCCGTGGTTTTCCCGCGTCAAACCGCCTTCGGCGGATCACGCGGCCCCGTGCTGCGGGGCGACCCCGGATTACTCCGCCCGCCATCACTGCTTCAGCGGGCCCGCCGTCGCATCAGTGGCGGGGGTGTGGCTGTTCGGGAAGTACGCTTCAACTATACCTGATGGGCAGGCACGTGACAAGGCGGGGAGAGAAAAATGGCAGAGGAAAAAGGCCCGGCGAGGCGACCACCGCGCCCGCGCTTCAGCTCTCCTTGGCAGGACCTAAAAACTTGTAGCCGACGTTGCGGACCGTCTCGATGTAGGCGGCACCGCCGCCCTCGATCTTGGAGCGCAGCCGCCGGATGTGGACGTCCACCGTGCGGGTTCCGCCGTAGTAGTCGTAGCCCCACACCCGATCGAGCAGGGCCTCGCGGGTGAAGACCTTCCCAGGGTGCGTGGCGAGGAACTTGAGGAGCTCAAACTCCTTGTACGTGAGGTCAACCGGCTCGCCCTTCACGTGGACCTCGTAGCGCTCAAAGTCGATGACAAGATGGCCGAGCGAGAAGCCGTTCGTCAGCTCCACACGGTTGAGCTTCCAGAGGAGGAACTTCAGCCGCTCCGCAAGGCGTGCCGCACTCACCGGCAGCGTCAGGTAGTCATCCAGCCCCCAGCCCACCTCGATGCGGCCCAACTGCTCCTCGGTCACGAGGAGGACCAGCGGCAGCTCCTTGAGCGACCGCTCCCGCTTGAGCGCATGGCAGAGCCTCGCGCCCTCGAGCTGGCACCGCTCGAGGTCGACGACGACGACGTCCAGCTTGTCGGGAAACGTCGCGTCTTCCTTCAAGACGTCGGCTGAGGCGAGGGGGCTCAACCGAACGCCCCGCTCCAGCAGCTCGGACTTGAGCGGCTTCTTGGCAGCCCAATCGTCGGTGATGAGGAGGACGTGCTGCATGTCGTTTCGTTTCAGAAGTCAGAGGTCAGATGGCAGAGGTCAGACTTCTCAAGTGCTGACTTCTGATTTCTGACTTCTGACATCTGATTCCTCATTCCTAGATCTGCTGGTACCGATTAGTAATCGGCATGCGCCGGTCCTTCCCGAACGCCTTGGGCGTAATCTTGATGCCCGGCGCACCCTGCCGCCGTTTATACTCCGAGCGGTCCACCATCTGGAGCACCCGCCGGGCTGTCGGGGGCCTAAAGCGGTTCTGTGCCAGGATGTCCTGGAGGCTGCGGTCTTCTTCCACGTAGGCCTTGAGGATCCGGTCCAGCATGCCATAGGGCGGCAGCGTATCTTGGTCGGTTTGGTGCGGGGCCAGCTCCGCCGTCGGGGCGCGCGTCAACACGCGCGCTGGAATCGGCGACCCCGGCCCGCGGCGGTTCCTGAATTTGGCCAGTTGGTAGACCAGCATCTTCGGCACATCCTTGATGACGGCAAACCCGCCGGCCATGTCGCCGTAGAGGGTGCAGTAGCCGGTGGCCAGCTCGCTCTTATTCCCGGTCGTCAGGACGAGCCATCCGAATTTGTTCGAGAGGGCCATGAGGAGATTGCCCCGGACCCGCGCCTGGATGTTCTGCTCGGTGACATCCGCCGGGCGGCCGGCGAAGAAGGGTGTGAGCGTCTTCAGATACGCCGAAAACACCGGCTCAATCGAGACTTCCTTCAGCTCAATGCCCAGGGCCGTGGCCACCTGCCGGGCGTCCTCCTGCGTGGCGCTCGAGGAGAAGCGGGACGGCATCACGAGGCCGACGACGTGCTCCGGGCCCAACGCATCCGCCGCGAGGCAGGCGGTGAGGGCGGAGTCCACGCCGCCGGAGAGCCCCAGCACGACCGTGGAAAATCCGTTCTTGCGCACATAGTCCCGCAACCCCAGCGTGAGCGCCTCGTAGACTTCTTCGACCGGCTCGCACGCCGGGTGGCGCTGGAGCGGCCACGCCGGATGGTCCGTGAACTCCCGTGGAATGACGACGGACCTCCGTGTCCCAGAGGGGTGCGCGGGACCGCCCCTCCCGAGGCGACCGCCGAGGTCGCCGGGCCGCACGTCCACGACGAGGAAGTCCTCGAGGAATTGAGCCCCTCGACTGAGGAGACGCCCGTGAGCGTCCAGCATGAGACTCGCCCCGTCGAAGACGAGCTCGTCCTGTCCCCCGACCAGGTTACAGTACGCGATCGCCAGCCGGTTGGCTCTGGCGCGCGCACCGAAGAGCCGCTGCCGCACGTGGAGTTTCCCCGCATAGTACGGACTGGCGGAGAGGTTAATCATGAGCTGCCCCCCGGTCTGGGCCAGCTCCCGGCTGGGACGTTCCTCCCACAAGTCTTCGCAGATCGTGACGCCGATCCTGACCGATCCGACCGCGAGCCTCAGGTTGTCGGTTCCCGGCGTGAAGTAGCGCTGCTCGTCGAACACGCCGTAGTTGGGGAGGTGCCGCTTGCGGTACGTCGCCACGTGCACCCCATCGGCCAAGACCGCCGCCGCGTTGTAGAGCCTGCCCTCCCGGTCGCGGTCCACGTAGCCCACCAGCGCCACGAGCCCGCGGGTGCGCGGGGTGACCCGCGCCAGCGCCGCCAGGTTGTCCTCCACAAACTGCGGCTTGAGGAGCAAGTCCTCCGGCGGGTAGCCGGTCACCGCCAGCTCCGGCACGACGAGGACGTCGGCCATCCACGCCTGGGCGCGCCGGATGGCCGCGTCAATGAGGCGACGGTTGCCCTCCAAGTCGCCCACGGTCACGTTGAGTTGCGCGAGTGCAAGACGCAGGGGGGGCATCGGCTTCTAGGAAAGCTTCTATTATAGCACGGAGCGGACACGGAGGGTTGGGTGGCGGCCCTGGAAGGTACTGGTCAAGTGTGACCCGTTCCCCGAGGTGCCTGACACCTCCGCCGCTTTGCGAAGTGTCTGACCCCTCCGATGGCGATTCAGGAGGCCGGTTGGGGGATATAGAACTCCATCTCCGCCCACGTCCCATGATTGGGGACAGCCACCTTGACGTGGATCGGATTGGAGTCAATGGAGGGAAGGGTGGCGAGGAACCGGTCACCGGTCACGGACGGACTGAAGGTGCCGCTGACCGCGGTGGGCGAATCGGGATCGAGGGTCCAGCGACCCTCCAGCGTCCGAACGTCCAGCGGATGGTTGTGCTCATCGTTCACGTAGAGGACGAGTTGGTTGCCGTGCTCCAGGAGAATTTCGTAGTGGTAGAGATCGTCCGCATCCCCGAAGTAGCCACCATGGAGCGGCCGATGCTCGTGTTCTGCGGTTTCCTCAAGCGTACCGGCCTCATGCGCGGACTTGGAGCCCACGGCGCCAACGGGTTGCTCGGCCAACACCCATGCGGCCCCGCCCAGCACGAGCGCGGCTCCAATCACGAGTCGTCTGATGACCATCGGTCGCATTATCCTTTTGCCACCGCGAGCAGGAAATCCGTCGCCACCGCCACAAAAAATCCCACCAGCAACCCAACTTCCACGACCGCCTCTTCCTCAAGCTGGCGGCCGAGATGGAGGAGCTCACCGATGATGTAGAGGATCGTCCCGGCGGCCAGCGAGAGGCAGAACGACTCCACCGACCGGTTGACCCACCACCCACCGACGATCGCGCCCAGGAACGTCGGCCCACCGGCGATGAGGCCGGCGAGGCTGAGAAACCCCCAGCTCGCTTGATGGCCGGAGAGCGGGGCCGCGATCCCGAACCCCTCGGTCGCGTTGTGGAGGGCGAAGCCGATTGCGAGGAGCCAGGCCAGCTTGATCGCCCCGGCGGCGTACCCTTGGCCGATCGCGAGCCCTTCGCTGAAATTGTGGAGGCCGAGCCCGATGGCGATGAGCATCGCCACCTGCTTCGCGCGCCGCTTGGGCGGACCGGCGTCCTTTGCTGATTTCAGATACCGCCGCTCAAACACGACCAACCCCAGCAGTCCCAGGGAAAAGCCGAGCACGAAGAGCCCGCCGGATTGGCACACGCTCAGCCAAGCGGCCTTCCCGTCTACCGCGCGCTTGATCAGATCTTCCATCCCCTCCAGGAGATGGCCGGTGATCTCGACGAGCAGAAAGATCAGAATGCCTGTGGAGACCGCGTTGAGGAACGCCTTGGTTTTTGTCGTGACGTTCCGCAGCCGGGCGACCGGCAGCCCAAGGAAAATCGTCCCGCCTGCCAGCAGTCCTAACCACCATCGAGCGCTGCTCATCAAAATTCCACCTCCACGATGTCACGCTCTCGCACGCTATGCGGCCTCGGGCTTCTCTGCGCGTCGGCGCCACATGTCCCGCAGGGGCACGAGGACTAAGACCAGAAACGCGAGGCCCGAGAGGCCGTGCCCTGCCACCATCACCCAGGCCCATTCGGGAGCGTGGTACCGGAGGAGCCAGGGCACGATCTGGTCGATGAGAATGCCCACAAACGGGGCGAGCATCCACCAACGCTTCCACGCCTCACGCACCTCCGTGCCGAGGAACAAGCCGCCCAACACGAGATACATGATGGGCACACTGAAGCCGTGGGCGTGCGCCACCTCGATCAACTCTTCGGGCCCTTTCGGATACGCCGACCCGTCGGGCGATCCTCGATAATGGCGGATGAGCCCCGCGACGGTCCCACCGGTCTTCGCCTGGGCGTTGAGCAGCGCCACCACGTAGCCCGCCGCCATTGTGAGGTAGAACGCGGTGGCGAGCAGCCGAACCGTCACGCTGGTCTTACGCCATTGAAACGGCGGCATCCGCTTCCTCGATCGTCTCCACACCACGGAGATCGAAACCTTCCAGGCGCCCGATGAGACCCGGTGTGATCATGACGCGCATGGGCTGCTGGTCAGCCCCGACGCACCAGAGCGCTTCCACTCCGGGGAACGCGCGGCACAGACGCGCACCCGGCTGTGGCCCCAAGACAAAGCACGCGGTGGAGAGCGCATCGGCGAGCGTCGCGGAGGGCGCGAAGACCGTCACGCTCAGGCACCCGATGGTGGGCCAGCCCGTGCGCGGATCAAGGAGATGGCCGTAGAGCCGTCCGCCAATGTCCCAGCCGCGTTCGTAGTTGGCGGACGTGGAGACAGCACCGCCGTCAACCGGCACTCGCACCAGTACCCGGTCCGGCTGGCGTGGGTCGCGCACTGCAACCTCGCGACCCCAAGGGCCGAGGAATCGGATGTTCCCGCCGGCGTTGACCCATCCGTGCTGATACCCCTCGGCGCTCAACCACTCGACGGAGCGATCCACGGCAAATCCCTTGCCAATCGCACCCAGATCGAGCGACATCCCGGCTCGCAACAAGCCCGCCGTTGACTCCGCGCGGTCAACCACCACTGCCCGATAGTCCACCAACGTCCTGGCTGCGCGCACTGCACAAGACGTCGGCATGACACCAGCGGCTTGTGCTTGGTCCCAGAGCGTCACGAGCGGACCAATCGTCACATCCAAGACTCCGCCACTCAGGACGGCGACCGCTTGCGCGAGCAGGAGGACGTCGCAGAGGGCCGGATCAATGGGAACTCGACTCCGACCGGCTGCGCCCCCCAGACGATTCACCTGGCTCTCCGGCAGGAAGCGGCTCATGAGTCGCTCCAGTCGCATCACGTCGCTGAACGCGCCATCCAACGCGTCCAACGCCTGGGCGCGGTCCGAAATCCACACCGCCATTTCCCAGATGGTGCCCATTCGGTACCGGGCATGCCGAACCCACCTCATTTGGTGTAGAGCGCCTCCCAGACGGTGAGCGCCTTTTTCACGCCGTCTGAAAGCGCGCGCGCGGAAATCGTCGCACCGGTAATCGGCGTAATATCCTGATCCAATTCCATCGGATCCTGACTGGTTTTCCCAACGTACTGCTTGAGAAATCCCTTCTGCCGCACCTCGCCTCCCCGGGACTCACGATACTCTAACACCAGCACATCCTTGACATGGGCGTCCGGGGTGATGGCCACAAAAAACGTGATCGGCTCATGCTTCCCCATCTCTTCCAGGACAACACCGTACCCTTGCACACCGTCCACCGAGCGGCCGACATAGAATGTGAACGCTTCCTCCGGAACCGGACGGTCCAGTCGCCGCTCGATGGTGGTGCGTACGTGAGGACTCAGCACACGGCGCTCTTCTGACACGGTCGCCGAGGGACCGAAGGCCAGCCGCGTGGCCTCTTCGCGCGTGAGGTAGACTTTCGCCCGCGCCTCCTCCCCCCATCCCAGGATGAGCGCACCGGCAAGCAGAAGCCAGGAGCGAAGGCGGGCGCGCATGACCGCCGGCTCAAAAACTCAGCGCGGCGGCGGCGATGAATCCGTCCGAGCGGCCACGTTCCAGATTGCCGTTATTGATCTCGTAATCCAGTTTCAGGACGAAGTCCTCGATGGGCCGATAGTTGAGCCCAAACGTCACACGATCGGACGTGAACGTCCCGGCATTCGCCACGGTGCTGAACTGATCGATCACGCCGTGGTCATACCGCACCGTGCTGGTCAATCGAGGGTGTTTGAACGACCGCCCCAAGAAGGTGTTGGACAGCCATGACGGCCAGAAGTGGTAGCGGCCTTCGACGTACGCCCCCCACAGATGATCCGGTACCACCGCGCCGGAGTTCGTGAATCCACGCTGGAGATCGAAGAGCGCGGCTTCCCCCAGCACCTCCAGCGGCCCGTGCTTTGCGACCCAGTCAAGGGCCGCTCCGTTGATTCGATGCTGCTTGTCATACTTCCCGGTGTAGCCGGCCACTCCCACATCCCCCCACGGACCGGGAGTAAATGAGATGCGTCCGACCAATGCCTTGTCGCTATTGTTATCGCTGCCGAAGGAGCCAGGCGCATCACGTAGCCCGCCGGTCGTGGAAGAGATCTTGTTATTGAGCCCATTGACCACATAGGCTTCGTAGCGCAACTTCCCATCATTCCATACGTCCCATTCCCCGTAGGCGCCGACACCGGTTTCCGTCCAGGTCGTGGGGATAATGCGACGGTCTACGATCGGCCGATCCACCAGCTCCTGCAACGGATCGTCGTGGTGCAGGTTGAACTGCCCGAAGGGGACGAGCACATTCCCGAAGCGCAGGTTCAGCGCCTCGTTGATGCCGTAGTCAAACCACGCCTGCTCGACTTCAATCGCCCCACCGCGCGAGTCGGCCGGGTCGGCCTCGATAGACGCCAGCTGCTCGAACTCGAGTTCGCTATAGAACCGGATGCGATCGGTCAGCTCGCGTCCCACGAAGACGATGAACCGCTGGTTATTGAACGTCCGGTTCGTGCTTTCGAAGTTCTCGAACTGCTCGGTGGCATAGCCCCCCACGGTCGCTCCGGTGAGTTTCTGGAAGTAGCGGCCGACCGCGCTCGGCCCCTTCGCCGTCAGATCGGTATACGGGCGGGTGAATCGACTCTCCTGCGACCTAGCCTCCTGCTCCACCGATTCCGCACCAGGCAACTCGGCATGACCCACTGCTCGCTTAATCTCCTGCCCCGATCGAGCCTGTGTGAACTCCTGCACTTGACGCTGGAGCTCCTGAATCTGCTTGGCTTGCGCCTTGAGCTGCCCCTCCAGCTCCTCCGGCGTTTCCGCCATGGCTCCTGGCACCATCACGAACCCTGCCAGGACTAACCCAACCACTGCCCGCTTGACCATTCGGACCTCCTGTCGATGGCCGCGCGCCTCCAGTGGTCTGGTCAGCCGGCGATAAGCCTGTGGGGTCGCCTCCTGATATCAGGTCAGCGTCTTGCGAGAAGCGAATCTTTTCAGTTTGCTCAATCTGCACGACCTGCGAGTCGTGGATGGTGATATGGACGGCGCCATACCGGATGCTGGTGATGGCATCAACAATCCGCGACAGCAGGGTTGGGGACAGCGGCTTAGCTGACGGCGTCATCGTCCAGTGAGTCGTAGTCCATCGCAGATCGTTAGGCCACAATCTCCTCAACGTGCAGCTGCGGGTGCTTGGGTGCTCGTTTGGGATCAAGGCGCTGGCATACCCGGCAGAGCCCGTAGAGTTTGTGGGTGTGCGAGAGCAGCTGGTAGCCGAATCGCCGGACGACCGCGTCCTGGATTGTTTCGATCCGCGGCTCCTGGAACTCGATAATCTCGCCGCACTGCACGCACATGAGGTGGTCATGGTGCGCCTTCGCGAACGTCACTTCGTAGTTGGGCGCTCCGTAGCGGAAGTCGTGCTTCTCGACAACCCCGGCCTGGTGGAGGAGCACGAGCGTCCGGTACACTGTCCCACGGGCCACCGAGGGGTCAATCGAGCGGACATCGCGCACGAGCTCCTCCGCGGTGAAGTGGAGGTAGGCGACCGCCCGCCGGACGATGAGCTGGCGCGGGGCGGTGACACGGACGCCCTTCTGCCGGAGGAGCTGCTCGACTTCCACGAAGCGCTTCATCTAATGTTAGTTGAGACTGAGTCTCAAATTAAAAAAATTATAGGCTCTTCAGGCTGGTTGTCAAGCGTTTTCTTGCTGTCCGGTTGACAGACTCCTGGAGTTGGGATAGAGTGAGGGGCCTGGTGTGTGACGAAAGGAGACCCCGATGGCGATCGACAAGGCGAAGATCATCCAGCTGATGAACGAAGGGCTCGAGATGGAATACGCGAGCTACATCCAGTACGTGACGCAGGCTGCCATCACGACCGGCGCCTACGCAGAGGGATTGATCGCCCGCTTCGAGGAGATTGCCTCGGATGAAGCGGAGCACGCGAAGATCCTGCGTTCGCGCATCGCCGCGCTGGGGGGCACGCCGACGACGAAGGTGGGCGAGATCAAAGTCCACAAAGATTCAATGCAGGCGGTCAAGATCAACCTGAGGTACGAGCGGGACACCGTGGAGTTCTACCGGAAGCTCTTGAACCTCATCCCCCACGACGAGGTGATCCTCTACGAGGCGATCGAGCACATCCTCCAAGACTCTCAAGAGCACGTGGAAGAGCTCGAGCGCCTTGTCGGCAAGTGAGCCAGCAGACAGCACACAGCACACAGAACCACAAGAAACAAAAACGCCGAGGAAAGCTCTTCGGCGTTTTTCTGTGTGCTGTATGCTAACTGCTGTGTGCTGGATTATGACGCGACGGCTTCGACCCCTTTGATCTCCGGCACTTCGGCGCGGATGGCGCGCTCGATCCCCATCTGGAGCGTCATCATGGAGGAGGGGCAGCCGGAGCAACTCCCCACGAGGCGCAGCTTGACCATCCCATCCACGACATCGACGAGCTCAATGTCCCCGCCGTCCATCTGGACGGCCGGACGAATGCGATTAATGACCTGCTCGACGCGTTCCCTCATCTGGGTACCTCCTCACTGACCTCTTCTTTTTAGCATAGCATACCGACGAGGCAGAATCAATTAAAACCGCTGAAGGCTCAAGGCAAGCCCCTTCAGCCTTCAGCCTTGAGCCTTGAGCCAAGAGCGTTTTTCACGGTCTTCCCGATAGCCGCTGGGCTCTCGACGATGGTCACCCCGGCCGCGTTCAGGACGGCGATCTTCTCCGCCGCAGTCCCCTTCCCTCCAGCAATGATCGCCCCAGCATGCCCCATCCGCTTCTCCGGCGGCGCCAGCTTCCCCGCCACGAACGCGAAGACCGGCTTGGTGACGTGGGTTTGAATAAACACGGCCGCTTCTTCTTCCTCCGTGCCGCCGATTTCCCCGATAAGGACGATCGCTTCGGTCTGCGGATCGGCCTCCAGCAGCCCGAGGAGATGGACAAAGCTGGAACCGAGGACCGGGTCGCCGCCAATCCCGATGCAGGTGGACTGCCCGAGCCCCGCCTGGGTGAGCTGGTACACTGCATCGTAGGTGAGCGTCCCGCTGCGCGAGAGGACGCCGACCGTCCCCGGCCGGTGGATGTAACCGGGCATGATGCCGACCTTGCACTGCCCGGGCGTAATGAGTCCTGGACAGTTCGGACCGATAATCCGGATGGAACTCCCCACGATGCGGCGCCTGACCCGGACCATATCCAGTGTCGGAATCCCTTCCGTGATGATGACCATGAGGGCGAGACGCGCCTCGATCGCTTCAAGGATCGCCGAGTAGGCAAATCGCGCAGGGACGAAGATGACCGTTACGTTCGCCCCGGTCGCGTTGACCGCCTCCTGCACCGTGTTGAAGACCGACACGCCGTGGATGGTCGAGCCACCCTTCCCCGGTGTGACGCCGCCCACCACCTGTGTGCCGTACTCCAGCATCTTCTCGGTGTGGAAGGAACCAGCCTGACCGGTGATGCCCTGGACGAGCACGCGCGTGTTCCGATCGACGAGGATGCTCATTGTGTTTCGTGTAACGCGTAAGGCGTAACGCGTAACGTTACGCGTTTCACGTTACGCGTTACGCTTGACGCTGGCCAATTCCACGACCTTCCGGGCCGCGTCTTCCAGCTCATCCACGCTAATCAGGTTGAGTCGTTTTGCATCGGCCAGCAACCGTCGTCCTTCCTCGACGTTGGTGCCCTGCAGCCGCACGACGATGGGCACCTTCACCTCGAGCTGCTGCGTGGCGTTCAGGAGCCCCTGGGCGACCCAGTCGCAGCGCATGATGCCGCCGAAAATATTCACGAGGACCGCCTTCACCCGGGAATCGGCGAGGATGATGGCGAAGGCGTTGGTCACCTGCTCGACGTTGGCGCCGCCCCCGACGTCGAGGAAGTTCGCTGGCGAGCCGCCCGAGAGCGTGATGATGTCGTTCGTCGCCATGGCCAGGCCCGCCCCGTTCACGAGGCAGCCGATGGTACCGTCGAGGCCGACGTAGGAGATCCCGATCCGGCCCGCCTTCAACTCCAGGGGGTGCTCCTGGCTCTCATCGCGCATCGCACTCATGTCCGGATGGCGGAAGAGCGCGTTGTCATCCAGCGTGACCTTGGCGTCGAGCGCGAGGAGCCGTCCGTCCTCAGTGACGACGAGCGGGTTGATCTCAATCAAGGCAGCATCCTTCGACTCGCACAGCGCCCACATCGCCCGCACGATCTGGCCGCACGAGCGCGCCTGGGAATTTGCGCAGCCCAGCGCCGCCGCGATGCGCGCGAGCGACGGCGCGGGCAACCCCTCCGCGATATCGATGGGCTCCCGGTGGATCGCGGACGGCTCGGCGGCGGCCACCTCCTCGATGTCGACCCCGCCCCGCCGGCTGGCCAACACCATCGGTCTCGCGTTGAACCGGTCGATGGTCAGCGCAAGGTACAGCTCCCGCTCGACCGCGATCCGCTCATCCAGCAGCACCGCCGAGACGGGCAGCCCGCCGGGACCGGTCTGCTTCGTGACGAGGCGATGTCCAAGGAGCGAGGCCGCCTGCGCGGCCGCTTCCTGGGCGTTGCGCGCGATGAGCACCCCGCCCGCCTTGCCGCGTCCGCCGGCGTGGAGTTGCGCTTTGACGTTGCAGACGAAATCCGCTGCGCCGCCGCATTGCCGCTTGAGCGTGTCAAAGGCGCGCTCGGCCTCCGAGGAGGTCTTGGCGACGACGCCGCGCGGGATGGGGATGCCCACGGAGCCAAACAACTGCTTCGCCTGGTATTCGTGCAACTTCATACGATTGGTTGGGGGTTCGGGGCTGGGGGCTCTGGGCCATCACCCTGAGCCCAGAACCCTGAGCCCAGAGCGCAGTTCATTGACGCTGATCGAGAGGGACGAAGCGGAGATCACGCGGCCCAACGTAATCGGCGAGCGGCCGGATGAGCCGGTTGTCCAAGGTCTGCTCGATGACGTGGGCGGACCAGCCGGCCATCCGGGCGCAGGCGAACATCGTCGTGAAGAGCTCCGTCGGAATCCCGAGGTAGTGGAGAAGCGAGGCGGAGTAGAAGTCCACGTTGATGTAGAGCCCCTTCGCCTTCCACACCGTTTCCTGGAGCCGCTCGGAGATGGTGAACCACCTGAGGTCGCCCGCGGTTTCGCCCAGCTGTTTCGCGATGCGCTTGAGGTGCTTGGCCCGAGGATCCTCCCCTTTGTAGACGCGGTGGCCAAACCCCATGAACCGCTTGTGGTCGGCCAGCGTCCGCTGGACGTAGGGCTCGACCTGCTCGGCGCTGCCGATATCGGTCAGCATCTCCATGGCCTTGCGGTTGGCCGCCCCGTGGAGCGAGCCTTTCAGCGACCCGATGGCCGCCGTGATGGCGGAGTAGTAGTCGGATCGTGTCCCAGTCACCGTCCGCGCGGTGAACGTGGAGGCATTAAAGCCGTGGTCGGCGAGGAGGACGAGGTAGGCGTCCAGGGCCTGGGTCTCTTGGTCGGTTGGCTTGCGTCCGTGGAACATAGAGAGGAAGCTGGCTGCTTGGCTCGAGCCCGTCTGCGGGGCGATCGGCGCGGTCCCGGAGCGCAGCCGCCCGATGGCCGCCACAATGGCCGGCGTCCTCGCGATGGCGCGCACGGCCTTGCGCCGCAGCGCCTCGAGCGCCTCCTGGTCCGCCTCAGGATCGTAGAGGCCGAGGGCGGACATGACCGTCCGGAGGAGCGCCATCGGATCGGCCTGGGGCGGAAGGGCCTGCAGGAGCGAGAGGATCTGCGACTCCAGCGGCCGGGAGGCGTCAAGCTGCCTGGCCCAATCGGCCAGTTGGCTGCGAGTCGGGAGTGAGCCGTGGAGGAGGAGGTAGCTCACCTCCTCGTAGGTCGCCCGACCGACGAGCTCATCGATCGGGTAGCCGCGGTAAATGAGCTGACAGCGCTGTCCGTCGACATCTGAGATGGCGGTTTCTCCCGCCACGACGCCTTCCAGACCTTTGCGAGTCGGTTCGGATTGGGCGGTGGGATTCATCCCAGAGAGAAGAGGTTGTATTTTTGATTTTTGATTTTTGATTTTTGATTTTTTCCGAGCGTCCCACAATCCAAAATCGAAAATCCAAAATCCAAAATGCAAGACAGGGGGAGAATCATGGTGCGTTTACCTGGAGCGTCGCTAGGTTCTTGATGCCCTCGCTGACCTGACGCGCCGAGGCAGCTAACGTAGCACGCTCCTCTGGGCTCAGGGGCAGCTCAACAATCCGTTCCACCCCCGCGGCCCCCAGCTGGGCGGGCACGCCGATGCAGACGTCGCGCAACCCATACTCTCCTTGCAGCCACGCGCACACCGGCAGCACCGCGTGCGTATTCCGGAGGATCGCCTGGGCCATGTCCACAACGCTGCTGGCCGGCGCGTAAAAGGCGCTGCCCTGCTTCAGCAACGACACGATCTCCGCCCCGCCATCCCGCGTGCGCTGAAACACCTGCTGCAACTCGTCGGCGCCAAGCAGGGCAGCGATCGGCTTACCGCGGACCGTGATCGAGCTGGTCAACGGCACCATGAGATCCCCGTGAGACCCCAGCACCATCGCCTGCACGTCGGAGGGAGGGACGGCGAGACGCTGCGCGACGAAGCTCCGGAGGCGCGCGCTGTCCAGCAGGCCGGCCATGCCCATCACGCGCGCTCGAGGGAAGGCGCTGCGCTGGAGCGCGAGCGCCACCATGATGTCCAACGGGTTGGTGACGACCACCATGATCGCCGCCGGCGCGACCCTCGCAATCCGCTCAGCAATGGGGCCGACGATGTTCGCGTTGGCAAGGAGGAGGTCCTCACGGGACATCCCTGGCTTGCGGGCCAGCCCCGCCGTGATGACGACGAGCTGGCTCCCCGCAATAGCGGCGTAGTCGGTCGTGCCCTTCACGGAGACCTGAAAGCCCTCGATCGGCGCCGACTGGCTGATATCCAGGGCTTTGCCCTGAGCCAAACCATCGACGACATCAATGAGTGTGACGTGCGCGAATCCTTTGAGCGCCAGGAGGTGAGCGGTCGTCGCGCCGACTTGGCCAGCGCCGATCACAGCGACGTGCGGAAGGGCCATACGGGGGTGTTCGTTCGTGCTCACGAGGACTTACCGGCGGCCGAGCAATTGAATCCCGAGTCCAATGCAACTCATCCCAATGAGCGTCCAGGCACACCACGCGATGGCCGCGATCAGCCCGCGGAACCCCATCGTCATGGTCGAGAATCCTCCGAGGAACCACGCGCCCCACGCATCGAGGTCCGCACCGGAGACCCCCGCGGTTCGGTCGTGCCTCCGATGGGCGGACCGGAGTCCGTCGCGCGCCATCAACGCCCCGATGCCAACAGACAGCACGCCCACAGCCATCATCAACCCGCTCACCCATACGGCCATCTGTCGCTACCAGACGGTTCGAGGGCGCCCCGCTGAGCCCTGCGCGTCGCGCACCCCTGTGCCGTCGCTCATCTAAGGTACCTCAGTCTATCAAAGCCCTGCACACCCGTCAAACACTTCCGGCATCGCTCACCGATGAGGTTTCACCTTGACACCGACGGAGGGGTCTGGTCTAATACGAGATTGATTGTGCGTGATCCAGGTCACATGACGCCACAACCCCACACCCAGCGAAGGAAGCGACTTCACTCTAGCTGGGTGTGTGGGTTGTCAGGCGGAATGTGCCCCTCACCCAGGAAAGCGACTATTGCAGGATCGACATGTTGTGCCACGGCATCTACCTCACGCACGTGTGTAAGCAGCATCTGCTGGGTGAGGGGTTCAATTCGCCCCGCCCCCAGCACGGCTCCGGTTGCAGGAGGCGGGAGGGTCTGTACTAGCACACCCCGACCCCAGGGATGAGCACTGGTCTTCCTGGGGGCGGGGCTCATTGAAGGAGGAACCCATGGATCGACGTCTGACGCGTGGACTGTTCGGGGTGGCGGTGGGGCTCTTGGCGGGAGCGCTTCCGTGCTCACTGACAGTCGCCCAGCAGGAACACACGATTCAAGGGGAAATCGTCGACCCCGCGGCCTACTTAAAAAGCGGCGGCCACGGACCCGACCTGGTGAACCAGACCTATGAGGCGATCGATGGGGGACAGACGCTTGCCCTCTTGGATGAGCAGTCGGGCAGCCTCTACCTCCTCTTGGCGCAGGAACCGGGCGATGACCCCAATGAGCTCGTCTACGACTACGTGAACCAACAGCTGAAGATCACCGGGGCGGTCTATGAGCGCAATGGGGTGCGTGGCATTGTCGTGAAATCGGTGCTGCCAATCGAGGCGGCTGGAACTCCGTCGGCCACAACGACGGCTCCCGCTACGGCCCCTGCGACACCCGCGGCGGCCGCCGCCACAGCGTCCAGCGAATCTACGGCTCAGTAATACCGTCCGCGCGTCAGCAAGAAGCGGTACAAACACCTGGAACATCTTCCAGGTGTTTTTGTGTTGGTAGACTAGCGCTCATTTCAACACCTCAGGAATTGCGGATTTCGGATTTTCGATTGCGGATTTGCTCGTCATCCAATCCGCAATTCACAATCCACAATCCGCAATGCGAGGCGGTTTTGAAACGGCTCCTAACGGGCCGGCCGTTAGGTGTCGAGATGCTCGAGCCTCGCGAACCCCGTAACGATGGGGAGCGCGCCGGTCAGGATGCTGACCGCCGAAAGCCCAAGGCTGGCGAGCACCGCTCCGAGGGGCGGATCGCCGAGCCAACGGCTCCAGCCAGCCACGATGAGGCCGTCAAGCGCCAGCATCCGAACCCACGACCGCCGCATCGCGCTACACGAGCCGCCGGATCGTGATCCGCCGGAGCACCCGATGCACATCGGCTCGGTGACACAGCTCGGTCCCCGGCGCCATCGCCGTCGCGGTGCCACAGGCCACGCCCAAGCGAAACGCTTCAAGCAGCGGGGTCCCGTCCATCCACCCCACGAGGAATCCGCCGACGAGCGAGTCGCCGGCGCCCACCGCAGAGGCAGCCTTCACCGACGGCGGATGGGCGACCCACACGCCGCTCGGCTCCGCGCATGCCAGAAGCGCTCCGTCGCGTCCGAGCGACAGGACGATGACGGCGGGGCCCTGATGGAGGAGGGATTGAACGCCGCGCACCAGTTGGCTCATGCGCGTCAGGCGCGTACGGAGAAGCTCCTCGGCTTCTTGGCGGTTCGGCTTGATGAGCCAGGGGCGGGCCAGGAGACAATGGGCAAGCGCAGGACCAGAAGCATCCACGACGGCGGGGATGCCCAGGCGCTTCAGGAGACGGACCCATCGCGCATAGATCGCCGCAGGCGCCCCGGGGGGCACGCTGCCTGAGAGCGCCGCGCAACGTGGACGCGGCCGGTGTGTGACGAGCCGCCGCTCCAACGCGCGCAGCGCCGCGTGCGCGACCGCGGGTCCGGCGGTGTTGATCTCGGTGAGCGCGGGCGGGTGGAGCGTACGCACCTTGTAGTTGTTTCGCGTGAGGCCGCCGATCTCGACGAACTCGTGCCGGATGGAGAGGCGGTTCATGAGCATGCGGAGGACCAGCCCGTCCGCGCCTCCGGCGAGCCCGAACGCCACCGTCTTGCCGCCCAGCTCATGGACGACGCGGGAGACGTTGATCCCTTTGCCGCCCGGGTAGCGGGCAAAGCCGCTCGCGCGATTCAGCTCCCCGACGCGCAGCGCGGGCAGCTCCATCCATTCGTCCAGTGAGGGATTCAAGGTGACCGTGGCGATCATCCCCCCACCTGCTTCGGATTGCCGAAGGCAACCCGTTGACAGCGATCTCCACGTTGTCCGGCCTTCGGCCGAAAAGCAGGTGGGGGGATCATCCAGGAAGGCGCTCAAGGCTGAAGGCTGAAGGCTCAAGGCAATTGCCTCGAGCCTAGAGCCTTGAACCTTGAGCAGACTTGGCGAGGGCCTGCTCATACACCTGCACGTACGCATGGGCGGAACGGCTCCAGGAGCAATCCTGTCGCATCCCGGTCTGGACAAGGCCGGTCCAGAGCCCATGATCTCTGAAGGCGGCGAGGGCGCGCTTCACCGCATCCACCAGCGCGCGGGCTGAGTGTTCGGCGAAGACGAAGCCGGTCGCCGTCTTCGCCGCAATCGTCGCAGGCGTCACATCGACCACCGTATCCGTCAGCCCACCGACCCGCTTGACGATCGGCACGGTCCCGTACCGCATGCTGTACATCTGGTTGAGCCCGCAGGGCTCAAACCGCGACGGCATGAGGAACGCATCCGCACCGGCCTCGATCTGGTGGGCGAGCGCGTTATCGAACTTCAGGTTGACCGCGAGGCGCTCAGGAAACCGCTTCGCCAGTTGCTCCAGCTGCTGGTGGTAGACCGGATCCCCGGTGCCCAGGATGACGACCTGGAGCGGCATCGCCATCAGCTCCTCGATGGCCTGCACGAAGATGTCAAAGCCCTTTTGCTCCGCGAGGCGTTGGATCATGCCAATGAGGAGATCATGCCGTTCGGGGAGGCGCTGGCTCTTCTGGAGCGAGAGTTTGCAGAGCGACTTGCTCGCGAGCCGCTCCGCGGAGTAGGGGACATGGAGGTGCGGATCGGTCTGCGGATTCCACTCCTCCGGATCGATACCGTTGACGATGCCGATGAGCTCCTCCCCGCGGACGTTCAGGACCCCCTCCAGGCCGCAACCAAACTCCTGGGTTTGGATCTCGCGGGCGTACGTGGGGCTCACCGTCGTCAGGAGCCCGGCCGAGACCATCCCCCCCTTCAGACAGTTGATCTTCCCGTAGAACTCTAACCCCTCGATAGAGAAGGCTGCGTCCGGCAGCTGCGTGAGCGGCCACTGGTCTCGCGGAAAGAGCCCCTGGTAGGCCAGATTGTGGACCGTCAGCACGCTCCCCATCGATGAGAAGAACGACTCCTGTCCGAGGGGACCACGCGCAAGGTGGGCGCAGGCGAGCGAGGCCTGCCAGTCGTGGCAGTGGACGACCTCCGGCTGCCACTTGAGGGCGGGCAACATCCGCAGTGCCGCCTGGGAGAAAAAGCTGAACCGCTCGAGATTATCCGGGTGGTCCTTACCCTGGTCCTGGTAGAGGCCCTCCCGGTCAAAGAGCGGGGCGCACTCCACGAAGTACACCGCCACCCGGCTCTTCGGCCCCGTCGTGGTCAAGGCAGGCAGCCTCGCTTCCCAGACGTGTCCCTCGCGCGTCTGGGCCCCTACCGGCACCGAGACACGGATCGTGGTCTGCCGCAGACCAAGTTTGTCACGGTTCACCTGACGGTAGAGCGGCATGACGATGCGGACGTCATGGCCGAGTGCTGCCAGCGCTTTCGGGAGGGCGGAGGCGACGTCGGCCAGCCCGCCCGTCTTGGCGAAGGGGTCCACCTCGGACGCGATGAAGAGGATCCTCATCTGGCGGGGTGCGGGAGGGGCGTCGCTTCGTCCGTAGAACTTGAGGGAATCGCGCGCGGTTGGCCTGATGGCTGCATTTTGGATTTTAGATTTTGGATTTTAGATTGTCGTCGGGTCGCAGGAAATCCAAAATCGCAAATCCAAAATCTAAAATGCCCTGACCTAACGAGCTAGGCGGTGGTGGCATAGACGCGGTAGTCAAGGAAGGGGAACAGGTTGTCTTTGGCCTCGACCTCGGAGAGCCAAGACGCATCCACCTGGCCGGTCCTCACCGCATCGGAGAGGCGACTGAAGCGGGCGAGGTGATCGTGGAGGCGGCGATAGGCGTAGGCGGTGTGGGTTTGTGTCTTCATGATGAACGCCCAGTCGGAGGATTGGGCGAGCAGGAGCTCCCGCGCCATCTGATTGAGCAACCGCGCGCGCAGCGAATCGGGGCGCGCGTGCTCGGTGGCGAGTTGGGTCATCTCGTCCGCCATGTGGTGCAGGTGGCGGTAGATCCAATCGTTGGCGCCGTTGAGCCAGACGTCGCTGTAGCCCCCGTTGCCCCAGCTGGACAGGCTCGGTTCCAGGGCCTGGTTCGTGGGGTAGTGCTGGAAATAGTCGGATGGGCTGATGAGTTCGAGGGTCTTTTGCTCGGTGTGGATTTTCCGAATGAGGAGCTCGAGCCAATCCGGCCCCTCGAACCACCAGTGGCCGAAGAGCTCCGCGTCGTACGGGCTCACGATGATCGGATCACGGTCCATGATGGACCGGAGGTACGCGACCTGTTTTTCACGGTTGAACATGAAGTGGCCCGCATGCTGCGCGGCCTTCTCCAACGCGCGGTCCGGATCATACGGCTGCTTATCATCCGTCTTGCCGGTGATGCGGTAATACTTGATCCCCGTGTTAAGCCGCGCCCCATCCCCGTTCATATACGGCCGCACGTAGTCGTACTCGAGGTCGAAGCCGATATCGCGATAGAACTCGCGGTAGTCGTGGTCGCCGGGGTAGCCTTCTTCCGCGCTCCAGACGCTCTTGGAGGATTCCAGGTCCCGCCCGAACGCCGCCACCCCGCTCTGGCAGATCGCCGGCGCATACACGCCGTACTTCGGCCGTGGCGACCCGAACAGGATCCCGTGGGCATCCATCAAGACGTAGCGGATCCCCAACTCCTTCAGGAACGCGTCGTGCCCGGGATGGTAGCCGCACTCGGGGAGCCAGAAGCCGAGCGGTCGTTTCCCGAACGCGCGCTCAAACGCCTGGATCCCGATCGCAATCTGCGCGCGCACCGCAGCGGGCTGGGGGTCCATGAGCGGCAGGTAGCCGTGCGTCGCGCAGGAGGCGATGGGCTCCAGCACCCCGCGGTCGCCGAGCTCGCGGAAGGCCTGAATCAGATTGCGCCGGTGGACCTCGATATACAGATGGCGCGCCGTCGTGAACCGGTGGTGGTAGAAGAGCGCAAGCCGATGAAACGGGGGCAGCCAACGGGTCCGCTCAATCTCTTTCTCCGAGAGCTCAATGAGCTGATCGAGATGACGGAGATAGCGGGTTTGGAGCAATTCGTCGGAGAGCATGGCGAGCAGCGTGGGGGTGAAGGACATCGTGACGCGGAACGGGACGTTGTCGGTGACAAGACGCTGGAACCCTTCCAGGAGCGGCAGGTACGTCTCCGTGATCGCCTCGAAGAGCCAGCGTTCCTCAAGAAAGGCAGGATGCTCCGGATGGCGGACGAATGGCAAGTGGGTGTGCAGGACGAGTGCAAGGAATCCTTGACGGGCCATCATTCCCCGACCTCTTGGGATTGCGGATTGCGGATTGCGGATTGCGGATTGAGAGGAGAGAGCGGGTCAAAGGGAAACTTCAATCCACAATCGAAAATCCGAAATCCGAAATTCGAAATGCACGTTGGCGGGGTCATGAGGCGGCTCCTTCTCGGGATCCTGTCGACCCTGAGCGCTGTCGCACCACACGCTCGGTGGGGGCTGCGGGACTCTGCCCCAGTGAGCCTGACCACGCGAGCGTCACGATGGGGGTCACCGTGCGCGTTTGGCGGCCGTCCGGAGATACCACCTCAATCGTGATCGTCTGCGTGCCATCCGGCAGAGCCAATCGAAGGCTGAAGGTGCCGTCTTTGCGAACCGCCACCGGCTGGCCTTGAATCGTCACCGTGGCCCGTGGCTCGGTCGCCCCGTGAATCACAAGGTCCGTGTTGACCCGGCACCAAAACCCCCGCACGACCGACGGCTTGCCCTGACTCAGGACGTTCATGGACGACCAGTTCCCGGATGACACGGCGTGGGCCATGAAGCGCGCCCACTCGACGGGACTGGAGCCGGACCCGAGATTGGCCAGCGTGCCCAACAGCTTCCCGTACGTCTCATCGGTGGTCATCCAGGCCTCGTCAATAATCTCTGACGGGCCGAAGCGCGGCGTCGTCACCCGGTTGGAACGCGTCAAGGGGAGAAACCGTCCCGTGTTGGCGAGGAGGCCGATCTCAACGACGAATGACCGGTTGGGTGCATTCACGTGGATGTACCAGTTCGTGGCCAGTCCCGAGAGACTGATGTCAAACAAGGCTGTGGCGGGTTGTGCCGGGAACTCGATCCCGGTCACGTCGTAGACGCGCAGGACGGATTGGAGGCCGGCCACTTCATGCGGGAGCAGCTGGCTCCGGGCGGCCCGTTCCGTGGCGGGCTGGATTTCCCAATACGCGAAGAGCCACCAGGGGTCCTTGACCATGAGGACGATGCGGTCCTGTCCGTAGCCGGTCGGGATCGAGAACTGCTCCTCAACCGACGCCGCCCGCGAGGGTCCCTGAGGAGCCGGCCCGCTGTGAGAGGCCTGACCCATCGATGATGTCGCGGACGCCTGAGACGGAATGCCTGTCAATAACCGGTCCTCTCGGCGAACGGGTGAGCGGGTGGCGGAGGGTTGCGCGCTGGTGGGGGTTGTGATCCTCACGGGCTGCGGGACCGTTGCCGGTTTGCTGCGCTCCACGCTCGCTGATGGACCTGCCTGCGCCGCGCGCACGCTGGGTTCCCGCGCCGGTTTGCGAACGACCGAGACGCGTTTGACCTGCGGCGCGGCCTGCGGGCTGGCCGCTCGTGCGGGCGGAGGCGCCGGACGCGATGATCGCTGTGCTGCGGCGCTCTTCGCCTTGGCCCCGGCGGTTCGCTGCACCGCCTTCACGGCGCGCGACTTCAGGGAGGAAACGAGTGAGGCGAGCCTAGCGGGACGGACGCTCGCTGAGCGCGATTTCGCGCTCTTGGAGGAGAGGGGCGACTGGGAGGCCGACGCGCGCACTGCGCCCTGACGGGACGATCCCCTGCGTGCCATACGGAATGCCTCCCAGATGGGTCACAATCGGTGGGGTTGCTGCACACGTATTATAGCGCAACCGTGCGTACCTGCCAAATGAAAGGCCTCGACCCCGCCATCAGGCCACCCCCCTTCTTGCTTTCGCAAGAAAGCAGGGGGGGTGGGCCCGCGCTGGCTCATCGAGCGCGTGGGCGGGATGTCGCCCCCCCGGCCCGACGCCGGCGCGAGCCGGGGCGGGCACATGGGGCGTGGTGTTAGGGGGCCACGGGCTTTGCCCGTGGGGCTCCACAAGCCGTGCCTGGGTCTAACCGGTTGACCGATTTTGCTCATTCACGCTTTTCGGTACGCCATCCATACCGAAACAGGTCAACGAGCGAGCGGCGGAACGATCGATTGAGGAGGTATCCGCAGGTGATCACCACGTAGCCGATCCCCAGGAGCGTACGAATCTGCGGCGTCGGGAACACGAACTGGAGCGCGAAGAGTGCGAGGAGCAGGAGGGCTTCCCACAGGCCGAACTGCAGGTTGGCCAAGACGACCAGGGCGAGGAGCGACTGCGCGGCGGTGAGGAAGATCTCCTCCACCTGGCGGCCATCCAGCGCCATGGGCTGGAGATGGCCCCCGGAGATCGCGTAGACCAGCGGAAGCATCCCCACGAGCAGCGTCCACTGGTTGACTTTTGAAGAGATGAGGGTCCCGAGACCCGCCGTGGGGTTCTTCCGCAGCGCAAAGATGACCGCGACGATAACCTCCGGCGCTTCCGAGGCGAGTGGTGCCACCCACTGGATGAGGAGGAACTCGTCGATCCCAAGGCGGCGGGCGTTGTGCAGGAGGCCGTTCGCGAATGGCGCCGCCGAGATGAAGATCGCGTACGCGGGGATGAGGAAGAGGAGGGCCGTCACCGCCCGGCGCCAAGCGCGGGGGAGCGTGGCCAGCCGCTCCGGCGGACCGGCGAGGCCGGGTTCTTCCACCGACCCTCGCGTCGCGGCCCGGATGTAGAGGACGAAGAGCCCGATCAAGAAGACCGTATCAAGGATGGACAGGGTGCGCTTCAGCGGAATGACGAAGGCGTAGCAGGTCGCGGCGAAGAGCGTCAGGAGTTCCAACCGCTGCGCCGGCTTGACCGTGATGGCCCGGGTCCGTGAGGTCATCCAATAGGCGAAGAGGACCGCCGACCACCCCATCCCGATGAGCAGCCGGTTGGCCCCGGTCATGTTGGCGGCGGCGAACGCGGTGTAGGCGGGATCTTTCGCGGCTGTCCAGGCCAGGTACATGTCCACCGCGTATTCAGGGAGGACCGCGATCAGGGCAAGGAAGGCGATGGCCAGCGCCTGGGAGATTTCAAGCTGCGCCAGCTCGGCGGCCCAGGAGAGCAGGACGGCCGAACCGAAGATCGCCGCCCCGGGGAGGATCGTCTCCCACACCGGACCGAGCCGGCCATGGGCCCCGGCAGAGAGGAACGCCCACTGGAGGGCCAATGTCAGGGCGGTGAAGAGGAGGAGATAGTCTCTGACGAGCGCGCGCGGGAAAGACCGCTGCGTCATAGGAAGGATGATCCCAGAGATGCTCAATTGATTACCGTGATGACGGCTTCTTAAAAATGCCCGTGCTCGCCATCACTGGAATCGTCTTTTGAAATCACCCTCCTTCGCCGGAAGCCCCGCCCTGGGGTTCGCCTCTGCGAAGCCGGAGCTTCGCGACGGCGCAGCAGGGCGGAGAGGAAGGCGAAGGAGGGTGTTGCTGCGAAGCCGTGCCGACAAGGCAACGGCGAAGCAGAACATGGCTTCGGAGCGGTGTCGCCCCACGGGCGTTCCGGAAGGTGCCACGGGCTTGCCCGTGGGGCTCCACTGGAATCCCGGTCTAACTGACGACGTCGCCCACAACCGGCTCGACTTTCACGCCCTTCTTTTCCAGGAAGAGGACGGCATTTTTCAAGCCTTCCTCCGAGCCTTCCAATTCGAGCGTCACCTCGCCCACGCTCTCGGTGACCCGGGCGCGGCGGATATTGGGAATGACATCATACTCTTTCGCCATCATGTAGATGACGGGCTCCTTGATGAGATGCTGCGGAAAGATCAACGTCACCTGCTTCTTGGCCATGTGCCCTCCTGTTGACCGATCAGAGGTCAGACGACAGAAGTCAGAGGTCAGAACGGTCTGACTTCTGATGTCTGATGTCTTCCGCCACCCTGCGTAGCGGACCCGCCACGTTCTGTGGCGGGGACTTCTGCACCGTTGCAGACCCCTTGCTCCTCAGCGAGTTGGGTGATGGACGGCGCATCGCCACAGACCGCGCACGTCGGATTGCGGCGCACCGCGACCTCGCGGAATCGGCTGTGTTGTCCCTCAAAGACGAGCAACCGATTGACGAGCGGATCCCCGATCCCGAGGATGACCTTGAGCGCCTCGTGCGCCATGAGGCTCCCGACCACCCCGGCCGCCGCACCGATCACCCCGGCCTCCTGGCAGCTCGGGATCGCGCCGGGCCGGGGCGGCTCAGGGAACACGCAGCGGAAGCAGGCACTCCGCCTCGGGAAGATTGCCATCAGCTGTCCGTCGAGATGAACGACCCCGCCGTAGACCAGCGGCTTCCCCAGTAGAACGCACGCATCGTTGACGAGGTATCGGGTCGAAACGTTATCAGAGCCGTCGAGCACAAGATCGTAGGGCTGCAGAACCGCCAGCGCGTTGGACGCCGTGAGCCGAGCCTGGATCGCGGTGATCGCGACCTCGGGGTTCAGCGCGAGCAGCCGCGCCTTTGCCGAGAGACTCTTCGGCCGCCCCACGTCATCGGCGGCGTACAGGACCTGCCGATGCAGGTTGCTGAGCGCCACGGATTCCTCGTCGATGATCCCAAGGGTTCCCACCCCGGCCGCCGCCAGGTACAGCGCGGCGGGAGACCCCAACCCGCCCGCGCCCACGATGAGGACCGAGCTGTGCAGAAGCCGCTCCTGGCCCTTGACGCCGATTTCCGGCAGGATCAACTGCCGGCTGTATCTCGCGACCTGTTCCTTCGAAAGTCCCATTTTGGCTCAAGGCTCAAGGCTCAAGGCTCAAGGCGCCGTTCTTCCCTTGAGCCTTCAGCCTAGAGCCTTCAGCGGTTTTCAGCCGCCGGCGATCGCCGGGATGATCGACACCTCGTCGCCGTCTTTGATCGCGGTCTGGTCGCCCTGGAGGAACCGGATGTCTTCCTCGTTCACGAACACATTCACGAAGCGGCGCAGCTTGCCGCTCTGATCACACAGGCGTTCCTTGATCCCCGGGTAGCGCTGCTCCAGGTTGTTCAGGAGCTCCGTAACCGTCTTTCCTTCGCACGGCACCTCTCCTTGCCCGTTGGTCAGCCGCTGGAGCGGCGTGGGGATCCGAACAGTCACTGGCATCTGGTCCTCCTACTTGATGGGTGATGAGGGGAGATGCAGGGGTATGATGGGAGATTGGGAAGGCCTTGACCCCTTATCACCCTTCATAACCCTTCATCACCCTTCGCCTTTACCGCGTCGAGATGCCCTAGAGCTGGCTTGCAAGGGCGGTTTCAAACGAGGCCAGCGTCGGCTTGATGCGCGCCGCCTGGCCGAGCCGGCCTGTGAGCGGCTCCTGAGTCTTCAGCCCGTTCCCCGTAATGCAGACGACAATGGATTCGTCGCGCGGGATGACGCCTTGCTCGATGAGCTTCTTCGTCGCCGCGAGGGTCACGCCGCCCGCCGTCTCGGTAAAGACGCCCTCGGTCTGGGCCAAGAGCTTCATCGCGTCGATGATCTCTTCGTCGCTCGCCGACTCGGCCCACCCGCCGGACTCGAGCACCGCGCGGGTCGCGTAGTAGCCGTCGGCAGGGTTGCCGATGGCGAGCGACTTCGCAATCGTGTTGGGCTTCACCGGCTTGACGATGTCCGAGCGCGCCTTGATCGTGTTGACGATCGGCGCGCACCCCGTCGCCTGCGCGGCGTAGAGCTTCGTGCGTGCCTCACGCAGGAGCCCGAGCAGCGTGAATTCCTTGAACGCCTTGCCGATCTTCGTGATCAGCGAGCCGCCCGCGGCCGGGATCACGATGTGCTGCGGCGCTCTCCAGCCGAGCTGCTCGGCGATCTCATAGCCATAGGTCTTGGACCCCTCGGCATAGTAGGGCCGGATGTTGATGTTCACAAACGCCCAGGGGTATTTCGCGCCGATCTCGGCGCAGAGCCGGTTCACCTCATCGTACGTCCCCTCGACCGCCACCAGGGTCGGCTGGTAGATGAGCGAGGCGACGATCTTGCCAGCCTCCAAGTCGGCCGGGATAAAGATGTACCGTTTCAGGCCGGCGCGCGCCCCATGGGCGGCCACCGCATTCGCCAGGTTGCCGGTCGAGGCGCAGGCAACCGTGTCAAACCCCAGCTCCTTTGCCCGGGTCAAGGCGACAGACACAACTCGATCCTTGAACGAGAGCGTGGGGTGGGACACGGAGTCATCTTTGATGTAGAGCTCGCGCACCTCCAGCGCTTCGGCGAGCCGTTCGGCGCGGAAGAAAGGGGTGAACCCTGAGGAGAGGCCTGCCGTCGGCTCGCCCTCGATGGGCAACAGCTCCCGGTAGCGCCACAGCGACGGCGGACGGGCGGCGAACGATTCTTTGGTCAAGACGCGGCGGATCGCGTCGTAGTCGTAATCGACCTCGACGCTCCCGAAGCAGTACTCGCAGACGAAGATGACCTCTTTGGGGTAGAGCCGCCCGCACTCGCGGCACTTCAACCCGATCACATAGCTCATGTGACGACAACCACCGATGAGATTGTGGATTGGGGATTTTGGATTGCGGATTGACGGTACTTCAATCCGAAATCCACAATTCGCAATCCGAAATGCTGCTGTGCTCTGCTCACGAAAGGAGGGACCGCTTCCTCACCAGCAAGCGCACCCCGTTGTTCGCCGGCTCGCTGACGAGGATCTCATGGCCCTCGGCCCGCAGCCCGAATGGGATCGTCCGCAGCGGCTCGCCCTCGTCGAGGTAGAGCTCGAGGATTTCGTTCTCCGCCATTCCCTGCAACCGCTCAACTGCCTTGGTATAGCCAGCCGGCCCCTCCTGTCCCCTCGTGTCCAGCGACTGGTCCACCCGCAACCCATGACTCGGCAGCGTCATCGTTCGCTATCCCTCGAAGTATGGTTGGATGCTGAAGTACCGCTCCCCGGTGTCCGGGAACATGACCGCAACCGTCTTGCCGGATCCGAGTTCCTTGGCCACCTTGAGCGCCGCCCAACAGGCCGCGCCTGCTGAAATGCCGACGAACAGCCCCTCTTCTTTGGCCAGCCGTTTGGACAGCTCGTACGCCTGCTCATCCGAAACCTGGATGACGGCGTCAATCACCGCGCGGTTGAGGACCTGCGGGATGAACCCGGCCCCGATCCCCTGGATCATGTGCGGCCCAGGCGCCCCGCCGGAGAGCACGGCGGAGCCCTTCGGCTCGACCGCGACAATTTTGACCTGCGGGAGCTTCTTTTTCAAGACCTCTCCCACACCGGTGATGGTACCGCCGGTGCCCACGCCGGCGACAAACGCATCAAGCTCCCCCTCGGTCGCACGCAGGATCTCCTGGGCGGTCGTGCGCCGGTGGATCTCCGGATTGGCCGGGTTCGTGAACTGCTGGGGCACGAACGCGCCGGGCGTCTCTTTCGCGATCGCCTCAGCCCGCTTCACCGCCCCGATCATCCCCTCGCTGGCTGGGGTGAGGATGACCTCGGCCCCGTAGCTCTTCAAAATCTGGATGCGCTCCGCGCTCATCGTCTCCGGCATCGTCAGGATGACCGTGTACCCCTTGACCGCGCAGATCATGGCCAGGCCAATCCCGGTGTTGCCGCTTGTGGGCTCAACGACCGTGGAGCCCGGCTTGAGCAGGCCGCGCGATTCGGCGTCCTCGATCATCGCCAGGCAGATGCGGTCCTTGACACTGCCGCCGGGGTTGAAGGATTCAAGCTTCGCCAGGATCGTCGCCATCCGCGGCTCCACGACCCGCCGGAGCCGCACCATCGGGGTGTTGCCGATGAGCTCCAGGATGCTGTCAGCCATCTTATGCTTCACGCTGTTCATCCCCCCACCTCTTGCACCCAGCAGAGGCCTCTGGTCTCTGCCGGGTGCGCGTCCTCACGGGCCGGTGGGCTCGGGGACGCGCACCCGCGCCGTCCTGGAGCTGTTCCCTCCGTCCCTCTTCCGTGCGCCGTTCGAGGACGGCGCTGGGTGCAAGAGGTGGGGGGATCATCGTCATCGGCCTCAGCCGCGCCGCTCAATCCGCAACACCCCAGCACCCGCCTCGCGCACGGGATAGCCGCGATCCTGAGCCCAGGCGAGGAGATCCCGCCGCACGTCCTCAGCGTTGTAGAGGACTTCTGCCGCTGCGACTTCCTTGAGCCGCTCCATGGCCTGCGCGACTACCGCGAGCGCCTGGGCGCAGAGCATCTCCCGAACGTCAACGCTGACGGCTGGGGTCGCGCTCATTATACCCATCCCCATCAACCGCTGCCACCCCGCCGCACCCCAACCGAAGCGTCGTCAATCACCACCGCCTCCGGGACGATGGTCATCCCGTCAATGCGATAGCTTTTGAAGTCCGGGGTGTTGCGGTCCTTCAACGACACCAACACGTAGGAGAGGTCCGGAGAGATCGCCAGGCTCACGTCCACGGACGAAGGGTACGCCTCGGTCGCGGTGTGCGAGTGGTAGATGCCGAGCAGCCGCTGGCTGCGGTCGCGCATCGTCCGCTCAAGCGCCAACTGCTCTTTGGGATCCATCGCATAGCCGATCGCGCTATCTTCGACATTCGTCATCGGATAGACGGCAACAACGTCTCCGGCCTGCCCCGGTTGCGGCATTCGATGGCCGGCGAGTATGCCGCACGCCTCCTTTGGGGATTGGCGTTGGCAATGCGCGGTGACCTGCTGATGCAACGCCCGGGACACTCGCAGCATCTGCGCGTCAATCCGCAAGACCCCAGCGCACCCACACGCCGTATTGAAGCTTCTTAAACAGCCAATCAATCCCGATACCAATCAGGGCGATGAGCATCATGAGGGCCAGCAACACCTTCATGTCCGGCGTCTTCACCACCTGATTCAGCAACCCGCCGAGCCCGTTGACTGAGGTGAACAATTCCCCGGCCATCAGCGCCCGCCATCCAAACGCCCAGGCGAGCCGCAAGCCGTCCACGATCTTTGGAATCGCCGCCGGGACGACCACGAACCAGAAATAGTTCGCGCCTTTCGCTCCCAGCGTCCTCGAGGCTCGCACGATGAGCGGCGGCACTTCGCGGATGCCGGTATCGGTACTCACGATGACGATGCCCGCCGCCCCCAGGACGATCGTGAAGATGACGGCCCGCTCGGTCATCCCGAACCACAGAATCGACAGCGGCACCCAGGCCGCACCCGGAATGGCGTGGATCGCCACCGCGAAACTCCCCAGCATATGGTCCACCAGAGGAATCCGTCCGAGCAGCAATCCACCCCCCACGCCGATCACGACGACTAAGAGGTAGCCGATGACCATGCGCCGCAAGCTGCCAAGCAGCGCCGTCCGAAACGCCGCCTCCCGCAGGTCGGCGATGAGCACGCCGAACACCTCACGAGGCGATGGCCACGGAGCGATGCGCGAGAGCCCCCACCATAATCCATACAGCACCAGAAGAGCGCCGAGGGTCTGTCTGGCTTTCAAGAACGTGAATCGGCGATGTGTCGTTTCCATTAAATGTGCATGCCTCGGGTGTGGTTCGGCGGCACGGCGTGCTGCGCCTCGGGAAAGTGCACCTGTTCGCCTAACTCCTCGCGCAGCACCTGCTCGACCTCCTCACCCAAGATCCCGAGAATCGCATGTTGGTGGGCGAGCAGCGCCTGGTCTTCGGCATGGCGCGGCCTCGGCACGGTCACCGTCTGAACGTCGCGGATGCGGCCGGGCCGTGAGGAAATCACATACACGCGGTCGGCCAGCCCCGTCGCCTCGCGGACGTTGTGCGTCACAAAGAGAATGGTCGGCCTGGCCAGCTCCCAGATTTCCAGCAACTCGTTCTGGAGCACCGCGCGTGTTTGCGCGTCCAACGCCGCGAACGGCTCATCCAAGAGCAGGATCTCCGGCTGCAACGCGAGCGCCCGCGCAATCGCGACGCGTTGTTTCATCCCACCGGACAATTGATGTGGATAGGCGTTGGCGAACTTCGACAGATGCACGAGCTTGACGTACTCCATCGCTCGCGCGCGACGGATGGTCTTCGGCAAGCCGGCCATGCGCAGCCCGAACTCGACATTGCCGAGCACGCTCAACCATGGGAACAGCGCAGCGTCTTGAAAGACGACGGTCCGACTGGGATCGGGACGCCGCACCGGCTGGCCCCCAACCAACACGTCCCCGTCGTTAGGCGTTTCGAGCCCGGCGACCAGATTGATGATCGTGCTCTTGCCGCACCCTGAGGGGCCCAGCAGACACACAAACTCCCCGTCCTCCACGGTCAGGTTGATGTCCTCAAGCACGGCGAGCGTGCCGCCATTGTGCCTGAACGATTTTGAAACGTGCCGAAGCTCGACGCGCATGATGCTCTTACGTCGCCGCGGAGTGTCTCATGGCTTCGATGAGGACGGCGGCCACCTCTGGGCGCGACACCTCCGGCGGAGGCGGCGTGCCGGCTTGCAGCAACTCGCGCACCTTCGTGCCGCTGAGGCTCACGTGCTTCTCCGGCGGATGCGGGCAGGTTTTGCTCGAGACCATGCTCCGGCACACCGTGCAGTAGGACGCGTTCTCGAAGCGCAATGGGGTAATGCCGATCTCCTCCGGCGCGAAGTCGTCGAAGATCCGCTGCGCGTCATAGGTGCCGTAGAACTTCCCGACGCCGGCATGGTCGCGTCCGACGATGAAGTGCGTACAGCCGTAGTTCTTCCGGATGAGCGCATGGAAGATCGCCTCGCGCGGTCCCGCGTACCGCATGGACGCGGGATTGACCGCGAGGATGACCCGGTCCTTCGGGTAGTAGTGCTCGAGCAGCGCCTCGTAGCTCCTCATGCGGACCTCGGCCGGCACGTCATCGCCCTTCGTCTCGCCGACGATGGGATGGAGGAGCATCCCGTCGCAGATTTCGAGGGCGCACTTTTGGATGTACTCATGGGCGCGGTGAATGGGATTGCGGGTTTGAAACGCGACCACCCGTTTCCAGCCACGCTCGGCGAACAGCCGTCGCGTGTCGTTCGGATCCAGCCGATACGGCACAAACGTCGCCGGCTTCGGGCGATTCACCACACTGATCCTGCCCCCGAGATGCACCTCCCCGATTGTCTCCAGCCGCTTGACGCCGGGGTGCGTGTTGTCGGTGGTCTTGAACACGTGCTGCGCTTCCCGTGTTTTATCCGGCGTGTAGGCTTCTTGCAGATGCAAAATCGCCACCACGGTTTCGTTAGCGGTCAGCGCGACATCGCCCTTCAACCCGTGCGCCTGCTGCTTGGTCACCGGCAGCGTGACCGGAATCGTCCACACCAGGCCGTTGGCGAGCCGGCGATTGGTCACCACACTATCGTAATCTCTCTTGATCATGAACCCTTCAAGTGGGCTGAACCCTCCGATCGCGATCATCTCAACATCTGAGAGCGCCCAGGCGTCGAGCTCCACCCTCGGCAGGCTACGGGCCTTGGCGAGGAGTGTCTCGCGCTCGTTGCCTTCGACCATGCGATTTACTAACGTGCCGCCGTGCGGGCTAATCATTTTCAATGAGCACGCGACCCCACACCCAGGCGGTGTGGAGTTCGCGTTACGCTCCTGTTGCACGTCATGACGGCGTTCGCCTCAATCCGAAACCTGCTACAGCCCTGGGTGTGTGGGTCGCTGTGCGAATTGAACCCCTCACCCAGCGTTAGAACCGAACTGGCTCGATGGTTGCGAACCCGCACACCCAGTCCACTCGGCACGCCAGAGGCGGATATACCGCTGGGTGAGGGGTCAAATTCAGCCACGGACTTATGTTCACTGCGTTCCATAAGTCCGGGCTTCATTTGACATGGAGGCCACACTCCTTCTGCTCCGGCTGCTCCCACCACCAGCGGCCGGCCCGGAAATCCTCGCCCGGCTTGATCGCCCGCGTGCAGGGGGCGCAGCCAATCGAGGGATAGCCCTGGTCGTGCAGGACGTTGTAGGGCACCTGGTGCTGCTTGACGTATGCCATCACCTGTTCCCAGGTCCAGTCGGCCAGCGGATTGATCTTCGCGATCCCGCCGTGATCCGTATCGAGGTCCACCTTCTTGACGCCGGTGCGCGTGACGACCTGATCGCGCCGCAGCCCGGTGATCCATGCGTCGAGGCTGGCCAGCGCGCGGTTGAGCGGCTCCACCTTGCGGATCCCGCAGCAGAGCTTGCGATTCTCGATGGCGTGGTAGAAGAGATTGAGCCCCTTCTCCCGCACCATCCGCTCGACCGCATCGGCCTTCGGGAACATAACCTCGATGGTCACGTGGTACTTTTCGCGGATCTTGTCCATCACGTCGTACGTTTCTTGGTTGAGCCGGCCGGTATCCAGCGTGAAGATGCGGGCGTTGGGGTTCACCTGCACCATCATGTGGATGAGGGCCACATCTTCCGCCCCGAAGCTGGAAGCCAGCGCCACGCGATCCCCAAAGCGTGTCAGCGCCCACCGGACGACCTCCTGGGCCGACTTGGATTCCAACTCACCCCGCTCAATCGCCTGCTTCACTGCGACCTCCATCGATCCTCCTGTTATTATGTGACCATCCGCGGGTATCTGCGGAGGGATCTGCGGCCATCTGCGTTGGACAAGGATGCCATATATGACAAACCCTGTCAATATATAAATGCAAAATACTCATATTATATGACTAAATAAGTCATATTACTGCGCACACAAAAACCCGCGTCACGTGTTCTTCTTCCCCAACCTCCCAAGCCGTTCCTTGATGGTCTTCTCAAACCCGAGCTCGGTGGGTTCGTAGTAGATTTTCGATCCAGGCACGTACTCCTGTTCCACGTGGTGGCCTGGGTAGTCGTGCGCGTACTTGTAGCCGACCCCGCGCCCAAGCTGCTTGGCACCCTTGTAGGACGCGTCCTTCAGGTGGGTCGGCACCTCCAGCGTCCGCCCTTCCTCCACGTCCTTCATCGCCTGCTCGATGCCCAGGTAGGCCGCGTTGGACTTCGGGGCGCAGGCGATGTAGACCGCCGCCTGGGCGAGCGGGATGCGGCACTCGGGCAGCCCGACGAACTCGGAGGCCTGCATCGCCGCCGTCGCGACGACGAGCGCCTGCGGGTCGGCGTTGCCCACGTCCTCCGCGGCGCAGATGACGATGCGCCGGGCGATGAACCGCGGGTCCTCGCCGGCGTAGAGCATCTTCGCCAGCCAGTAGAGCGTCGCGTGCGGGTCGGAGCCGCGCATGGACTTGATGAAGGCCGAGATCGTATCGTAGTGCGCGTCGTCCTGCCGGTCATAGACAACCGCCTTCTTCTGAATGGACTCCTCGACGGCCGGCAGCGTGAGGTGGATGGCGCCGTCGTCCCCCTTCGGGGTCGTGAGTGCTGCGACCTCGAGGGCGTTGAGCGCCCGGCGGGCGTCGCCGTCGCACACCTTTGCGAGATGCTCGAGCGCCGGCTCGTCAGAGCGGATCGTCAGCTTCCCGAGGCCGCGCTCGCGATCGGCGAGCGCGCGCTCGAGCAGCGTGCGGACGTCCGCCGTCGAGAGCGGCTTCAGCTCGCACACGAGCGAGCGCGAGAGGAGCGCTGAGACGATCGCAAAAAACGGGTTGAAGGTGGTGGCACCAATCAGGATGGGGTTGCCCTG
>OBEQ010691356.1_pt1 | contig 38791 bp, 46 predicted proteins | sample 1670901 | NCBI WGS metagenome assembly OBEQ01 (sample SAMEA104232315, study PRJEB22302) | groundwater metagenome | biome: forest; feature: aquifer; material: groundwater | place: USA | collected 2011-08-07 | depth 5.4 m | reverse complement strand
GCCACCGGGGAAATTGGTAAGATAAAGATAGTTAAACAAGAGTCTCTTGGTAGCTCAGGCCGTCGGATCTATCTCACCAAGGCCTCTTAAACTATCGCTATGGTCTTCAACAATTTGTTTACGCCCAAAAACAAAAAAATCGCCCCGGAGCTTTTTTTGGCGGTTGAGATCCACGAATCCATGATCAAGTCTGCCGTTTGGCAGGTCGAAGACGAAAAACCCTCTATTGTCGCCCTAGGTAGTTACGAACTCTGGGACTCCGAGGACTCGCTCATCAACGGCGTCGACGCTTCCCTCACCGAAGCCATCCGCGGCCTAGCCGGCAAACCGGATCGGGTCATCTTTGGTCTGCCCGATTCCTGGCTCTCTGAAAATCGTATTCATCCTACCAAACAGAAAGTGATCAAGCACCTCATCAGCGAACTCGAACTGAAGGCTATCGGCATGGTCACTATTACCGAGGCAATCGTTTCCCACTTGAAGACCCAGGAAGGCGTTCCCCCAACTGCCATACTTCTCGAGATCTACCCTAGTAAGGTCATCGTTTCCTTGGTCAATCTCGGCGAGATCCAAGCTCAGGAAGAGGTCGGCCGCTCTGACGATCTTGCCAGGGACGTCGAGGAAGGCCTCGCCCGTTTCGACGCCGAAAAACTTCCTGCCCGCTTCATCCTCACCAATGGCAGCGATCTTGAAAACGAAGAACAACAGATCATTGGTTATCCCTGGACCGAAAAACTTCCCTTTATTCATTTGCCGAAAGTTCAGGTTCTTCCGATCGATTTTTCTATCCGGGCTATTGCCCTCTCAGGTGGTTCAGAAGCCGCCAAGTCACTCGGACTTGAAGTTGTCACCGAAACCGCTGCCCAAGCCCAAGCCGAAGAAAAATCAGATAGCATCGTTGAGAGCATTACCACCGACTTGACCTCAATCGGTTTTTCGGTTGATGGTCAGGAGGCCGAAATTACTGAGGTCCAGGAAACTGAAACTTTTATTGAACCAACTTCTGAAGAAGAACCGTCGGAGGAAGCCGTAAAAACCAAAACCAATCTCTTCAATAAACTTCCCCATCTTTCTGTCCCCAAAATTAAACTTCCCCATTTTTCTCTACCCAAAATAAAACTCGGTGCCCTTGGGATCATTCTTCCCATTATTCTTCTTGTCGCCTTGGTCGTCGGAGTTGTCGCCTACTACTTCCTCTTCGGCAAAGTTAGAGTAATCATGTCGCTCGCCCCCGTCCGCGTTAGTCAAACTATCGATGTCTCCATCGGCACTGGCACTAAAGATAATTTTCTGTCAGTCATCGCCACCAAGAAAACGGTCACTGCCAAGGCTAGCGACTCTATTTCCACCACCGGTGAAGCCACAGTTGGTGAAAAAGCTACCGGCAAAGTTACCATCGGCACACCCGGGGCTATCAATCTCAAAGCCGGAACCAAAATCATTGCTGCTAGCAACAGTTCGGTCTTCACCCTCGATAACCCAGCCATTGTTGCCAGTAGTAGCGCCGCTTCATGTTCCGCCCTCTCTCCTTGCACTGTCGATGTCAACGTCACCGCCGCTAAAATTGGCGCCGAATCTAATGTTGATAACGGCACTAACTTTACTATCGAAAATTATCCCAAAGCTGTCGTCAGTGCTCGCGCCAACGGAGCCTTTACCGGCGGCTCATCTCGTACTGTCAAAGCCGTCAGTAAAGCCGATCAAGACAAACTCCTTGGAGAGGTCAGCGACAAAATCAAAGCCAGCATCGACGACCAGTTGAAGTCGAGCGATCCGGACAGTCGCTCCATTGTCGTTGGTCAGCTGAAATATACTACCAAAACTTTTGACCATGCCTTTGGTCAGGAGGCGAGTAGTCTTAGTCTTGACCTTGCCGCCGATGTTGATGTCCTGATCTACAGCAAAAAACAAATGCTCAGTCAGATCGAGAAGAAGATTCTCGCTAGTGCCGATCCCGGTCTAGTTCTCGACTCGAATCAAACCCAATACTCTTTTACTGAACCAACCCCTCTCGACGCGAACACCTTTGCCTCCAAAGCCAGTGTCCAGGTTGCCCTGTACCCCAGAATAAACGAAGCCCAAATTACCAATGCCGTTAGGGGTAAGTCTGTTAACACCCTGAGAACCAAACTTCACGAAATACCGGGATATCAGAGTGCTTTAGTTTTAGTTTCTCCCAAAATACCGCTCCTCGATCAATTCCTTCCCTTTAAGGCCAGTAACTATACCTATAGTATCTCCAATCGATAGCGATGCTCTACTCCTACCAAAAAGCCACCAAAGAGGTTCCGTCACCGGGGAAAATCATCCCTCGTTATCTTCGGATTCTCCCGACTCTCGTCTCATCACTGGGGTTAGGTCTGGTCGCCTCGGTCGTTTGGCCTATGGCCAGCTACAATCTCTCGCTCAGGTTTAAGGATAATGGTAACCGCAGCAATCTCCTCAGCCCGATCATCTACGAATCGTTCGCTAACGAAGGGGCCAACTCAACCACGAATGAACCAACTTTGATTGGTGATATCGACTATACCAAGGCGAGTAACTGGTTCACTTTCTCGCCCACTGACGCGAGTAATGGCTCCCTTCCGGGTCAATCCCAGTTTATTGACCTCAATGGCCAGCCCTCGCTTCTCACCCAGAAACCGGTCCAGGAGACCGAGTATCAGCTCTCTATTCCCTCCCTCGGCATCAAGGCCGCGACCGTCAAAGCCAACTCCGACGACCTTACCAAAAGCCTGATCCAGTATCAGCAAACTGCTTTCCCTGGTGAAGCAGGGGCTCCGGTTATTTTCGGCCACTCCACCCTGCCCCAGTTCTTTAATCCCAATAACTACCTTACTATTTTCTCGACCCTTCCTACCATTAAGCTTGGTGACGATATTTTTGTCGATTACGCCGGCGTTAAGTACACCTATCGCGTTAATAATCTGTATGAGGTCAAGCCGAGTGAGTTCTGGGTCCTCAAACAAGACTTCACCAGAAAGACTCTCAAGCTAATTACTTGTGTCCCGCCTGGTACCAAGCTTCGTCGTCTCGTCGTCGAAGCCGAACTGATAAAATCCTAATATGATTTATCTTTGTCTCGACCCCGGCCTCTCCCAAATTGGTGTCGCCATTTCCCATGAGGGCAAGTTGGCCGAGCCCCTGACTACCTTTCCCGCCCATCAACTCATCGACCATATAAAACTGCTAGTCGAAAAATATCACCCCGACGAGATCGTTGTCGGTGAACCAGACTCGGGTCCGATCAAAGACCTCTCGCTGATACTTCATGACGAAATAAAAAGAGTTTTCTCCGGCAAGATTATTCTTCATCCGGAAGACCTGACCAGTCAGGAAGCCACTAAAAAAATGGTCGAAGGCGGCATGGCCAAACAAAAACGCCAAGAGGGTAATCACGCCGCCGCCGCATCTCTCATCTTGCAGGATTATCTCGATTTGCTACAATAACGGTTATGTTCAAAAACATCATTGCTCCCGTCCAGGCATGGTTACTCTCCCGCGGTCAATGTGTTGGTTGCGGTTCTTCCTTGAAAAACGGCAAACTTGAGAAGAGCAAGGTTAAGGATCACGACAAAGTTACTTGTAAGTGTGGTCGTATCTTCATGCATCACCAAAAAAACAAAACCTACCGCCGCGCTTTATTCGAAGAAGTTTAAGAATGTTTCGCTATCTTGCTGCCCTTAGCCTTGTCCTCCTTATTTCGTTCACCATGGCCTTCAGCCTCTATGGCAAACCCACGAACTCCTCTGATACCAGCCGGAAAGAATTCGTCATTGTCCCTGGTCAAACCCTGGACCAAATTGCCACCAACCTCAGTCAAGCCAGTCTAATCCGTTCCCGGACCGTCTTCAAAGTTACCGTTTTTCGTTACAACCTAAGTAAAAAGATCCAGGCCGGTTACTTCTCGCTCTCTCCCTCCCAAAGTACCACCGAGATCGCCCAAAACCTAACCAAAGCCAGCGCCCGCCAGGTCTGGGTCACCATTCCCGAAGGTCTGCGTCGTGAGGAAATTGCCAATCTGATTCTCGATAAATTGGCCGCGAGCAAAATGCCTCACCACTTTGACCCCGAGGAATTTATTCGAAACACCGTCCGACTCGAAGGTCATCTCTTCCCTGACACCTACGCTCTTGCCCCGAATGTGACAACCCAAGAAGTGATCGATAGGCTCACCTCCCAGTTCACGCAAGTCACCAGTAATCTTGGCATTGCCGGAAGCGATCTTAATCGTGTCGTCACCCTTGCCTCCCTCGTCGAGCGCGAAGCCGGCGCCGACTCCGAACGGGCCGAGATCGCCGGGATCATTATGAAACGCATCGGCAGCAAGTGGCCGCTTCAAGTCGATGCCACCGTTCAATACGCCATCAGCAGTACTCGTTGCCGCATCCGCATTTGTGATTGGTGGCCCAAGTCCCTTACTAAGACTGACCTTGCCTTCGACTCTCCTTACAATACTTATAAGAGTCCTGGACTCCCACCCGGCCCGATCGATAACCCCGGCAAAGCCAGTTTAACCGCCGCCGCCAAACCGAATCAAACCAAAAACTGGTTCTATCTCCACGACAGCAAGGGCCAAGTTCACTATGCCATCACCATCGAAGAACATAACAAAAACATTTGTACCTATCTCAAGAACAATTGTTCTTGAACTGAGGGTTGACACACGCTTCGAGCCCATGTTATCATCACCACCAGTTCAATAAATCTGGCAACCGAACGGTAGCCAGGTTTTTTCCGTCTGTATAGGACAGCTCATTTTGTTAAGAGTCCTGCCTTAACCAAAGCTAAAAAAGGATGCCTAAAAAAGCCATTCGCGAAAACTGGGGTAAGTCACATAAGAACCTTCCCGAATTAGACCTCACTCGAATTCAGGTCGATTCATATCAAGATTTTCTCGTTAAAGGTATCCGTCTCTCTCTTCAAGAATTAAATCCCATCAAAGATTTCACTGGTAAATTTTTCCAGTTAGAGTTCTCGGATCACCACCTGGGCAAACCAAAAATGACCCCGAAAGAGGCCATGGAAAAAGGTGTCAACTTCGAAGCCCCTCTCAAGGTTACTGCCAAACTAACCAACCTCCAGACCAAGGCCGTCCAGGAACAAGAGATCTTTTTGGGGGACATTCCTTTGATGACCTCCGTCGGTACCTTTATTATTAACGGCGTCGAACGTGTCGTCGTCAATCAACTCGTCCGCTCGCCGGGCGTTTTTTATACTCGGGAGTTGGACCCTAACTCCGGCCGTTTCCTCCATCACGCCGAGATCCGTCCACTCTTCCGCGGTTCCTGGTTAGAATTCCTCGTCAGTCGTAATGATCACGTCTCTGTTCGCATCGACCGCCATCGTAAGATCTCTGCGACCACTCTTATCCGCGCTCTTGGTTATGAAACCGATGACGAGATTCGAAATCTCTTTAAAGATATCGATACTGACGCCGACCATCAATATATCGAGACCACTCTTCTCAAAGACACCAGCAAAAGCACCAACGAAGCCCTGCTCGAGTTCTACGACAAGATCCGTCCCGGTGAACCGGCCGTCCTCGACAACGCCAAGAATCTTTTCCATCAAATGTTCTTTGATAGCCGCCGCTACGACCTCGGCCTAGTCGGCAGGTACAAGCTCAACAAAAAACTGGGTTTGAATCTCCCGATTGACGACAACCACATCACCCTCGACAAGCAGGACATCATCGCCTCCGTCAGATACATCATTGGTCTTCAGAATGGCATCGGCAAGACCGATGACATCGACCACCTCGCCAACCGTCGTGTCCGCCGTGTCGGCGAACTCGTCAACCAGACCGCCTTCCGTGTTGGACTTCTTCGTTTAGAGCGCTCCATCAAGGAAAAAATGAGTATGGCCAAGGCCGAAGACCTGCCAACTCCGTCTGCTCTCATCAACCCCCGCCCCATCATCGCCTCCGTCTACGAATTCTTCAGAAGGAACCGCCTTAGCTCTATTCTTGAGCAGGTCAACCCCCTTTCGGAGGTCGACAACCTTCGTCGTCTCTCCGTCATGGGTACCGGCGGTGTCACCCGTGAGCGCGCCAGCTTCTCCATGCGTGACATCAACGCTTCCCAGTACTCCCGTATCTGTCCGGTCCGATCTCCTGAAGGTCAAAACATCGGTCTCGTTACTTATCTGGCTCTCTATACCCATATCAATGAATTCGGTTTCCTCGAGTCGCCTTACTTCAAGGTTGAGAAACAGGAAAAAGGCGGCAAGACTGTCATGAAGATCACCGACAAGATCGAATACCTGACCGCTGATGACGAAGAAAGATACTACGTTACCCACGCCGGAGTTGGCCGCGACGAGGACATCATCACCGATAAATGGGTCGCTGCCCGTTACGACGGCCAGTTCATCGAGGTCGACACCACCCTGATTCAATACATTGACGTCGTTCCCCGTCAGGTCGTCGGCACCTCCGCTTCTTTGATTCCTTTTGTCCATCACGACAACGGTACCCGTGCTCTGATGGGTTCTCACATGCAGACCCAAGCCGTGCCGCTTTTGAAACCGGAGGCTCCGGTTGTTGGTACTGGTATGGAGGCCGCTGTCGCCCAGTCCATGGGTTGGGTCGTCCGCGCCCGCCACGCCGGCAAGGTCATTAGTAGCGATGCCAACCATATCAGCATCAAACTCTCCGCCGCTGATGCCAAGAGTGCCCCGAAGGAAATTTCTGATATTGACTACGGTTTCGTGACTGTCAAAGGCGACGTCGAGACCTATCACATTAGGAAGTATCACCGGACCTCCCAATCCACTTCTTATAGTCAATCTCCTCTCGCCATCACCGGTGACGAGGTCAAGAAAGGTGACATCATCATCAATGGTCCATCAGCCGAGAACGGCGAACTCGCCATCGGTCAGAACCTCTTCATCGCTTACGGCTCCCTCGAAGGCCTGGGTTACGAAGACGCCATCGTCATCAGTTCCCGTCTTCTCGAAGAGGACTTATTGAGTTCTATTCATATCAACGAGTACGTCGCCGACATCATGGACACCAAGCTTGGGCCTGAGGAACTTACCTCTGACATTCCCAATGTTGCCGAACCCGACCTAAAGAATCTTGGTCCAGATGGTGTCGTCGTCATCGGTAGTAATGTTGGTCCCAACGACATTCTCGTTGGCAAAATTGCCCCTAAGGGTGAAACCGAACTTACCGCCGAGGAAAGATTGCTCCGCGCCATCTTTGGTGAAAAAGCTCGTGAAGTTCGTGATACGTCCCTCCGCATGCCCCACGGTGAGCAGGGGACCGTCATCTCCGTCCAGGTTCTTGATCGCGAACAGGGCGACGAACTCGATGCCGGCGTCATCCGCCAGATCCGCGTCAAGGTTGCCCAGCTTCGCCGCATCACCGTCGGAGATAAGTTAGCCGGACGTCACGGTAACAAGGGTGTCATCAGTAAGATCGTCCCCAAGGCCGACATGCCCTACACCGCCGATGGTCGTCCCGTCGACATTATGATCTCGCCTCTCTCAGTCCTGGCTCGTATGAACCTCGGTCAGCTTCTCGAGGCCCAACTCGGTCTCGCTGCCGAAGGCCTTGGTGTCAAGATCGCCGTTCCTGTTTTTGAAAAGATTGACGAAAAGCGTATCGGTGATCTGCTTGAAAAAGCTGGTTATCCTCGCTCTGCCAAGGTTCAGCTCTTCGACGGTCGTACTGGTGAAGCTCTCTCCCAGAAAACCGCCATTGGTGTTGCCTACATCCTGAAACTTATCCACATGGTCGAGGACAAGACCCACGCCCGCTCCACTGGACCATACAGTCTGGTTACCCAACAGCCCCTCGGTGGTAAAGCTCAAATGGGTGGTCAGAGACTCGGAGAAATGGAAGTCTGGGCTCTCGAAGCCCACAAGGCCGCTCATACTTTGCAGGAAATGCTCACCATCAAGTCAGACGATGTCGTCGGCCGCTCCAAAGCCTTCGAAGCCATCGTCAAGGGACTACCGATTCCCGAGAGCACTGTTCCTGAATCTTTCAAAGTCTTAGTCAAGGAACTCAACTCACTTTGTCTGTCTATCATTCCCACCGGCCCGGTTATCGCCGAGGAACCCGAGGTTGCTGCTCCTGCAGCCACCACCGACGACACTGCCGCTGCCACCGCTCCCGCTACGGACGATGCTTCCTCAACCCCCACTGACACCACCGTTGTCGAACCAGAAAAAGGGGATAAAGATGACGATGAAGATGAAGTCTAAAATTAAAAAAAGGATAAAGATAAATGAAAAACATAGTTGACTTTGCCGGACTCCAGATCAAACTCGCTTCCCCCGAGGAAATTCTTTCCTGGTCCCACGGTGAGGTGCTCAAGCCCGAAACCATCAACTACCGCACCCAAAAACCCGAGAAAGACGGTCTTTTCTGTGAGCGTATCTTTGGTCCTACCAAAGACTGGGAGTGCTACTGTGGTAAATACAAGCGTGTCCGTTTCCGCGGTATCATCTGCGACAAGTGTGGTGTCGAGGTTACCCAGAGTCGCGTCCGTCGCGAGCGCATGGGTCACATCAAACTGGCTACCCCGATTGCTCACGTCTGGTTCTTCAAAGGTGCCCCCAGCAAGATCTCCCTGATTCTTGATATTTCTCCCAAGAAACTCACTTCTGTCATTTACTTTAGTAAGTACCTCGTTCTCGCCATCGATGACAAGGCCAAAGAAGAAGCCATTGGCAAACTCGCCGGCGAGAAAGACCGTAAGGTTGAAGCCATCCGGGCTGACTTCGACGGCCGCATTGAAAAACTTAAGGACGAAGGCAAGGACCAACTTGTCACCCTAAAGAAGTCAGTCAAAGACAAAGACGAACAAGCGATGAAGTTTGATGATGCCAAACTCGGCCTCAAACAAAAGATCGCCAATCTTCGTGAACAGATGGTGTCTGAGATTACCCTCCAAGAAGAGATCAGTCAGAAACTAGCCGACCTCATCGGTAATGTTCAAGCCAACTCCCTTCTTTCCGAGTCCGAGTACCTGAAATTTGAAGACTATGGCGTCACCGACTGGCTCACCGTTGGTATGGGTGCCGAAGCCCTCATCGAAAGTCTCAAGCGTCTTGATCTCGATGCTCTCGCCGGAAAACTGCGCGAAGATGTCAAGAGCAACTCCGAAGCCAAGCGCCTCAAAGCCACCAAGCGCCTTCAGGTCGTTCGCGGCTTAAAGAACTCTGAGATCAAGCCCGAGTGGATGATCCTCACTGTCCTTCCCGTCATCCCTCCAGACCTTCGTCCGATGGTCCAGCTCTCCGGTGGCCGCTACGCCGCCAGCGACCTAAACGACCTCTATCGCCGCGTCATCAACCGCAACAACCGCTTGAAACACCTGATCGATCTGGGTGCTCCCGAGATCATCTTGAGAAATGAAAAACGCATGCTTCAGGAAGCCGTCGACGCCCTCATCGACTCCTCTCAAGCCAAGACCACCAGAAGAAGCCGCACCGGCAAAACCCTGAAGAGTATTTCTGATCTTTTAAAAGGTAAACAAGGCCGCTTCCGTCAAAACCTCTTGGGTAAACGCGTTGATTACTCCGGCCGAAGTGTTATCGTCGTCGGACCAGAACTCGATATTAATCAATGTGGTCTTCCCAAAGAAATGGCCCTGGAGATGTTCAAGCCGTTCGTCCTCCGCGAATTGATCCTTAAGGGTCTAGCCCCTAACGTCAAGTCCGCCAAGAATATCATTGAGAAACGCCCTCCTGAAGTCTTCGACATTCTCGAGGAGATCACTCACGATCACCCCGTCCTTCTTAACCGCGCCCCAACACTTCACAAACTCTCCATCCAGGCTTTCTGGCCCATTCTCGTTGAGGGTTCTGCCATCAGACTTCACCCAGTTGTTTGTGAGGGCTTCAACGCCGACTTCGACGGTGACCAAATGGCTGTTCACGTTCCCTTGACCGATAAGGCCAAGAAGGAAGCGGTTAAGTATATGTTCCCCCGCGTCAACCTCTTAAAGCCCTCCAGTGGCAACCCGATCAACATCCCGGTCAAGAAAGAAATGGGTATCGGTATTTATTTGATCTCGTCTATCGATGTCACCCTCCCAGCCCACCCCTCGCCCTTTTCCGGTCGGGAAGAGGCCATCACCGCTCACCAGAATGGCGTCATTAAACTTCGCCAGGCGATCAAGGTCAGGTTGAATCCAGAGGATACTACCCTCACCGACAGCACCGTCGGCCGGATTCTCTTCAATCAGATCTTGCCGACTGAGTGGAAATTCATCAATGAGGCGATGCCAAGTAAGGCCCTCAGTAACCTCTTCGAAAAAGCGATCAAAGAACTCGATAATGACCGCGTTGTTAAGTTGGTCGACGACGTCAAGAACCTCGGCTTTGAAGTCGTCACCACCTCAGGCCTATCCTTCTCGATCTCCGATAACGAACTCTACGCTGGTAAGCAAGCCATCCTCGAAGAAGGCAACCGCAAAGCCAAAGAGATTGAAGACAACTATCGTCTCGGTCTGATCACCAACGAGGAAAGAAAGAAACTGACCATCGATATGTGGATGGCCACTACCGAAGAACTGGCCGAAAAGACCTGGCAGACCTTCTCCGTCGACAACCCAATTCGTACCATCATCGACACTGGTGGCGGACGTATCAACAAGAACACCATCAAACAGCTTTCCGCCATGCGTGGTATCGGTGTTGACCCTCTCGGTAACTTCGTCGAACTTCCAACCAAGAGCAACTATCGCGAAGGTCTAACCATCTTCGAGTACGTTACCGCTATTCGTGGAGACCGCAAGGGCTTGACCGACACCGCTCTTCGTACCGCTGACGCCGGTTACCTGACCCGCCGCCTGGTCGACGTTTCTCATGATGTCATCGTCCGTGCCGACGACTGTGGCGAGTCCGAAGGTTTCGAAATTCGTTCCGACTATCGCGGTGGCCAATTTGCCGCCCGTTTAGTCACCCGCATCGCCGCCAAGAAGGTCGTCGAACCGGAAACCAAGAAAGTCTTGGTCAATGCCGGTGAGTTGATCACCGATGAGATCGCCAAGTCGATCAAGGAAGCCAAAGTTGAAAGCGTCTTGGTCCACTCTCCTCTCACCTGTAAACTCCGCTTTGGTATCTGTGCCAAGTGTTACGGCTTTAACTACGCCACTAATGCCATGGCCAAAGTCGGTGACCCTGTTGGTATCATCGCCGCCCAAAGTATCGGTGAACCTGGCACCCAACTCACCATGCGTACTAAGCACTCTGGCGGTGTCGCCGGTCTCGACGTTACCCAAGGTTTGCCCCGCGTTACCGAACTCTTGGAGGCCCGTGCCCCCAAGATCGCCGCCCCTATCTCCGAAGTCGCCGGCAAGGTCAAGGTCCTGGAAACCGACAACGGTTACCACCTGACCATCACCCCGACCGGTACTAGTAAGGAAGAGCGCAAAGAATACATCGTGCCGCTCACCCTCAACCTCCTCGTCGCCGATGGCGACGTCGTTGGCGCCGGTACCCAACTCGCTTCCGGTAGCGTTGATGTCAAGAATCTACTTAAGATCAAAGGTCTTCGTGCCAGTCAGGAATACCTCATCAAAGAAGTTCAGGGCGTCTATGAGTCCCAAGGTATCGCCATCCACGACAAGCACTTCGAAGTGATTGTCCGTCAGATGAGTGACAAGATCAGGATCGACGAACCGGGTGACACCCAACTCCTCTCGGGTGACATTGTCAGCCGTGGTACCTACGAATTGGCCAACGAAGCCGTCATTGCCCAGGGAGGTAACCCAGCGACCGCTACTCATATCATCCTGGGTACTATCCGCGCCTCTCTCTATACCGACAGCTGGCTTTCCGCCGCTTCCTTCCAGGACACCACCAGCGTCTTGACCGATGCCTCGGTCCAGGGTCGCGTCGATCACTTAATCGGCATGAAAGAGAACGTTATCATTGGCCGCCTCATCCCCACGAGCAAATCTCGTGCGGCAATTGAGAATCTCTGGTAAAATATAGGACTGTTCTTATGCCTACAATCAACCAACTAGTCAAAAAAGGTCGAAAACGTCTAGCGCGCAAAATTAAGACTACTGCTCTGCGCAAGAGTTTTAACTCCGTCAAGCGTCATATGACCACCAACATGAACCCCCAAAAGATCGGGGTTTGTCTTCAGGTCAAAACCATGACTCCAAAGAAGCCTAACTCCGCCCTTAGAAAGATCGCCCGCGTCCGCCTAAGCAACAAACAGGAAGTCACCGCCTATATCATGGGTGAGGGCCACAACTTGGCCGAACATAGCATTGTTATGATCCGCGGCGGCCGCGTCCGTGACCTTCCGGGAGTTAAATATCACATTATCCGTGGCAAACTTGACTGCGCTGGTGTCGAAAAAAGAATTTCTAGCCGCAGTAAATACGGTGCTCGTATGCCTAAGGCAGCCAAATAAAGACTATGAGAGCTCATAAAAACTACACCAGAACTATCCCGGCTGATTCCAAATACAATAGTCCGACCGTGACCAAACTAATCAACGCCGTCATGTCCGACGGTAAGAAATCGGTTGCCGCCAGACAGGTTTACCAGGCCATGACTCTCCTCAAAGAGAAGACCAAGTCAGATGAAATAACCTATCTTTCCGAAGCCATTGAGAACGTCAAACCACAGATGGAAGTCCGTTCCCGCCGCGTCGGAGGTGCCAGCTACCAGGTTCCAATGCCAGTCAGAAACGAGCGAAAACAAACCTTGGCTATCCGCTGGATCATCGACGCCGCCCGTGCCCGAAGCAACAGCTCATTCCACTCCTTCGCCGAGAAACTTGTTGCCGAACTGGTCGAAGCTCACGCCGAAACTGGCAATGCCATGAAGAAGAAACTTGATACCCATCGTATGGCGGATGCGAACCGTGCATTTTCACACTTTAGATGGTAGTATCCGTCCTTTTCTAGTATCTTCATTCACTTGCAAACACGCCCAAAGTGTTATATACTTATAGGGTACCTTACCAAGATTACTGGAGCCTAAAACTCCAGCCAATTTTCATATCCCGCCAAGCGGGAAGAAAGGTAAAGGTGTGCGATGTCACAGTCGTCCACTACTGGCCGGGCCTCGGAACCGACGCCTGCTCAGCTGAAAGAACTGTTTGCCCAGATCGAATCTGGTCGTGTCACCAAGGAACGCCTTCAAGGCTTCCTGCGCGGTCACCAGCCTGACTTCCCGAGCTATCAAGTCGCCGTCGATAATGAGACGGTCGAGCAACTGGTTCGGGCTGGCAAGTACGACTGGAGCAACGACGATATTACCTCCAGCCACTTCCCCTCCGAGCGTTGGGCCAAGGCGTTGGTAGATATCTTCCTGGTCAATTTCGACCACAATATCAGCAGCGAAGACGCCATTGCCAAGATGGCCGAGCAGGGACTGCGCCCCGCCACTCTCAAGGAGCTTTTGGCCCTGGGCTCTGCCCATCCGGATCTCCAGCGAGAAAACCCGATCGTTGCGCTGGGTTCAACCTGGCGTAGCCCGGGCGGCTACGTGAGCGTGCCCTACCTCTACGGGTTTGGCTCGACCCGAAGCCTCGTCCTCAGCTGGTTCGGGGGCGACTGGGTTCCGCGCTGGCGCTTTGCCGCCGTCCGCAAGTAACCTTAGTCACTTTGTCCTCTTGGAAACTCGAGGATACTTTGACCCTTGGCTACTTGATCTCTTAAGCCCCTCTACGAGTCACAACTCGTAGAGGGGCCTTCTTTTGGTTTTTTTGCAAGTAAAACGTAATCCTTAGTCAATCTTTCTCGTAATTTTTGGGTATTCCCGTGTTTCATCAAACCCAGATACGAATTGTAGGTTTCGTCTGTCTGGCATCGACCCCAACGTCTCAACATTCTTTTCTTAGTTGTTGTTCGTAAGACCCTGTGGTTTGGAAAATTAACCCAACCCAAGAAATCAACCCCGGATGCCAAAGTTTTAATCGATACTTTATTCGGATGAAGCGTTAACTTTAGTTTCCCACCCAAGAATTCTTTAATCTTCGACAAAAAGTCTATCAGCCTGTTCTTGTCAGTATCTAAAATCACAAAATCATCAGCATAACGAATGTAATATTTGACCTTCAAAACATGCTTTACAAACTGATCAAATTCATTCATGTAGACATTGATGAGCAGTTGGCTGGTCAGGTTACCCAACGGTAGTCCGACTGCCATGTCATTTTCCATTTGAAAGCTATTGATCACCTCGCCCAGAAGCCACAAAACATCACCATCTTCGATATATCGTTTCAGGATATTTTTCAAAACCGTATGCTGAATACTCGCAAAAAACTTCCTAACATCACATTTTAAGACCCAAGCAGTTCTAGTATTGTTTCGCGAGGCTTTCCTGCCAAAATCTCTTATGCGATTGATTGCCTGATGGGTTCCTTTGTCAACCCGACACGAGTACGAGTCGTAAATAAACTTCTTGTCGAAATATGGGTACAAAATCTGGTGAATAGCGTGGTGAAGCAGTCTGTCTCTCACCAGGGCCTTATGAATACTCCTTGTTTTGGGATCATTAATCACAAAAGCTTCATCCCCGCCATGTTTGTACGTTCTTTCCATCAATTCTTGACGAAGTTGTAAGATGTTGTCCATTAAATTGGCCGAGAAGGTTTCGACATCCTTCTTCTTTCTTTTGCCACACAAAAACTCCTGCCAAGATATCAACAAATTTTCAATTGAGATGATATCATCGTAGCCATGACCAGGCCTTCGTCTCTCTCTCTCTCTCTCTCGGGAACGCCTCGATTTTGATCAAAACCAAAGAGAGCTATTTGGTTTGGTTGAGTATTAGTCCGCATATTCCAAAGAATGCTCGTTATACCATTGGTACTAGGATCGATAACAAATTTCTTGATCTACTCGATGATTCATATTTAACTTACTTTTCTCGCAAAGAAAACCGCAAAATAAAAATCGATGCTTGTATTTTGACATTGGACACTCTCAAATTTTTAATCTCTATTGCCTGGGAGGCGAAGTTCGTCTCCCATAAGCAATATGAGGATATCAGCCTTAAACTCAGAGAGGTGGGCAAGATGCTCACTGGTTGGCAGAAATATCTTGATGAAGATACTTTCGGACGGCGGCAAAGCGCCAGTTCGGATTCCAGTCGCCCCCGAACCAGTTGAGGTTGAGGTTTCGGTTCGAGCCATTCCTGTTGAGGTAGGGCACGTTCACGTTGCCGTTCGGGTTACGCCACTTATTGCACAGAGTACCATCTTGGCCACTGCTTTCTGAATTGCTCAAAAAACTGTATCTCACTTGGGTTTTCCCGCCAGTACTCTATACCAAGTATCTTCAAATCAAAAGACTGTCGATGTCCCTTCTCTCAGGCTTGCCCAAAAGAAACCTACTCCAAACCAGTCCTAGGCAAACAAACCAAAGCCATAACCTTGGTTTTCAGTTTATCTGTCGGAATTGTATCCTCTCACGTTGAATATGTACACCGCAGTAGATTATGTTAATTTGGGTGTAAAATCTTGATCATGAGTTACGACCCCCATTACATCCAATTTCGGGTGGAATTAGTCGAAGGAAGAGCCGAAGACTTAAGTGGGAAAAATAAAATCGTCAGAAAAATTCAAGTTGGCGATATCTACGATCTTGACTATTTGGCGGAGGCGATCATTGACGCTTATGACTTTAATTTAGATCATTGCTTTGGTTTTTATGATTACCTAGATCCACGAAAACAGAAAGAGGTTTATGAACTTTTTACCGATCTTCCAGATGTCGAACATACACCGGGAGCACTAGGGGTTGAGAACGTTGATATTACAAAAGTATTTGACCATGACGGCAAGAAAATGTACTTTCTTTTCGATTACGGAGATGGCTGGAAATTTATTGTCAAAAGAATAAGTATCGAGAAAGGAAGACGGATTCATCCCCATGTTATATTCAGAGATGGAAAAAAAGTCGTGCAGTATCCTCCATGCGATGAAGAAGCGAAGCGCGAAGAAAACGGCCATTGGTTAAGCGACGACTGCCCTATCTGTCGTAAGCTAAAAAAGGAAGGCGTGAAAATGCACTGGTACCCCGATGAACCATAAAATCTCTTAACGATAAATAGTTTTCCTATCAGCGATTCTTAGGATGGTAATCGATTTTGCCTTTGGACTCAGCGAATATATCACTCGGAAAGACCCGATGCGGATTCGATAATTACCCGGGCCAGAAAGTTTTTTTGAATTAGTTGGAAACGGATTATTTGAAAAAAGCAGGATTTTCTCCGAAACATTTTTTGCAACCGAATCCGGAAGTTTGTCCAGTTCCTTTTTCGCTTTCTTCGTAATCAGCAGTCTCATCCTGCTTTAGTACCAAACCGTTTTTCAAAGTATTTGTCAAATGATTCTGTCGATTCCGTCTTCGCCTTTTTGGCTTCCTGGCTATCAGTGATATCCATAATTGCCTCCTCCATGGCTTGAAAATACTGGTAATCTACCAAAACCACCTTTGGTTTGGATCGTTGCATGACAATCAGGGGAATTTGCTGGCTGACCGCCAAGTTGATCAAATTAGTTGCGTCTTGGCGAAGCTCAGAAATAGAAACAGTGTTATTACTAGTACCCATATTAGTGTTAATGATATCACAAAATATTCACTTGTCTACAATATTTTCAAGGAATCGCCTGGGCTACTCAAGGCTAACTCGTGGCTTTGAGTTCCAAACATGTTTATGATAAAATTAACCACGCAAGTTATAAAACTGCTTCTGTAGCAGTTTTTTTCTGCCGGACCCTCCAACTTTTTACCAGGTAAGAGGTCTATAAACATACAAATATGGCTGCTGCAATTGCTAACCAGAAAAAAGTGCCCTTAAACCGAGTCAGGAACATCGGTATTATCGCCCATATCGACGCCGGCAAAACTACCACTTCCGAACGGATTCTTTTCTATACCGGTCAGACCTACAAGATCGGCGATATTGACGAAGGCAACACCGTCATGGACTGGATGGACCAGGAGCGCGAACGCGGTATCACCATCGTCTCTGCCGCCATCACCACTTTCTGGACCCCCGTTCTGACCGATGCCCTCTACAAAGACGAGCACCGTTTCAACATCATCGATACCCCGGGTCACGTCGACTTCACCGCCGAAGTCGAGCGCTCCCTTCGTGTCCTCGATGGTGGCGTTATCGTTCTTGACGCCGGCTCCGGCGTTCAATCTCAGACCGAAACCGTCTGGCGCCAGGCTGACAAATACCATGTTCCACGTATCGCTTTCGTTAACAAAATGGACGTTCTCGGCGCTGACTTCATGAATACGATCAAGGAAGTTCACGAGAAACTCGGTGCCAAGACCGCCGTCATGGCCCTCCCCATCGGTGTCGAAAATACTTTCAAGGGCATTGTTCTTCTTCTTGAGCGAAAAGCGATCGTTTGGCAGGGAGACGAAACCGGCGCCAAGTATGTCGTTTCCAACGAAATTCCCGCAGATATGAAGGACGAGGTCGAAAGGGCCCGCGCCAAACTGGTGGAAGCCATCGCCGAAACCGACGACAAATTAATTGGCGACTTCCTCGACGGCAAAGAAATTTCCATTACCGATCTGAAAACCGCTCTTCGCCAAGCCACCTGTGGCAACGTCATTGTTCCGGTCTTCCCCGGTTCTTCTCTTCGAAACAAAGGCGTCCAGCCGCTTCTCGACGCCATTGTCGACTTCCTTCCCTCACCTCTGGACCGCGGCGCCGTCACTGGTATTAACCCTGATACCAACGCTGAAGAGACCAGAAAACCTGAACTTGGTGAACCATTTGCGGGCCTCGCCTTCAAGATTCAAGCCGACGCCCACGTTGGCCGCCTGACCTACATCCGCATTTACTCCGGTACTCTCAAACAAGGCTCGTTCGTCTACAACCCTGGCAAACGCGAGCGGGAACGTATCGGCCGGATTCTTCTCATGCACAGCAATGATCGTGAGGAAATCGACCAAGCTGGCGCCGGCGAGATCGTCGCCGTCATCGGCTTAAAAGCCACCAAAACCGGTGACACTCTTTGTGAGGAAACCAAGCCAATCGTCCTGGAGTCCATCACCTTCCCAGAACCAGTTATCTCCCTCGCTATTGAACCAAAGACCAAAGCCGACCAGGAAAAACTTGGGTTAGCTCTCAATAAACTCGGCGACGAAGATCCCACTTTCCAAATCCGGACTGATCACGAAACCGGCCAGACCGTTATCTCCGGTATGGGTGAGCTTCACCTTGAGGTTCTCGTCGAGCGTCTCCGCCGCGAGTTCAAGGTCGATGCCACCACGGGTACCCCCCAAGTTGCCTACCGCGAAACCATCACCAAAGAGGCTGAGGGTGAGGGTAAATATATCCGTCAATCCGGTGGTCGCGGTCAATACGGTCACTGTGTCCTTATTGTCCGCCCCAAGACCCGCGGCGAGGGTTACCTCTTCAACAACAAGATCGTCGGTGGCGTCATCCCGAAGGAGTTCATCGCCCCGATCGAAAAGGGTGTCCGCGAGTGTCTTACCAACGGTATCATCGCCGGCTTCCCGGTCGTCGATATTGAGGTCGACGTTGTCGACGGTAGTTACCATGAAGTCGACTCTTCCGAGATGTCCTTTAAGATCGCCGGTTCCATGGCAGTCCAGGACGCTGTCAAGCAAGCCAAGCCCGTTATCCTTGAGCCCGTCATGAAGGTGGAGGTAACTACCCCCGAAGACTACCTGGGTGATATAATAGGCGACATCAGTAGCCGTCGCGCCCAGATTCAGGGCACGATTCAGAGAGGTAACGCTCGCGTCGTTGTTGCGAATGTGCCACTTTCGGAAATGGGATCCTACGCCACTGTCATCCGCTCGTTGACCGCGGGCCGTGCCAGTTACTACATGGAACCCAGCCACTACGAGGTTCTGCCAGACAGTTTGGCCAGCAAGCTATTGAAGGTCAATCAGCAACCAACTAAATAATTAGAAATTAGTAATTAGAAATTTATAAAAACATATGGCAGCATTTAACCGCACCAAACCACATCTCAACATCGGTACCATTGGTCACGTTGACCACGGTAAGACCACTCTTACCGCCGCTATTACCAACACACTCGCCACCAAAGGCTTAGCCACCGCGATGGCCTTCGACCAGATCGACGCCTCTCCTGAAGAGCGCGCTCGTGGCGTCACGATTCAGATCTCCCACGTTCCTTACGAAACCAGTAAGAGACACTACGCCCACATCGACTGTCCGGGTCACAAGGACTACATCAAGAACATGATCACCGGTGCCGCCCAGATGGACGGTGCGATTTTGGTGGTGGCTGCCACTGATGGCCCGATGCCTCAGACCAAGGAACACTTACTCCTGGCTCACCAGGTTAACGTTCCCCGTCTCGTCGTTGCCCTAAACAAATGCGACGCCGTTTCCGACCCCGAACTTCTCGAGTTGGTCGAAATGGAGATCAAGGAGCTCTTAAAGAAATACGGTTTTGAGGAAAACACCCCCATCATTCGCGTTTCCGCTCTTAAGGCTCTCGAGGGTGACAAAGAGGCTCAAGACGGCATCATGAAACTCATGGACACCGTCGATGAGTGGATTCCTACCCCCATTCGCGACCTCGATAAGCCCTTCCTTATGCCGGTCGAAGACGTTTTCTCGATCAAGGGTCGTGGTACCGTCGTCACTGGTCGTATCGAGACCGGTGTCGTCAAGGTCGGCGATGAAATCGAGATTGTTGGTATCCGCGACACCAAGAAGAGTGTTGTTACCGGAGTCGAAATGTTCCATCAGAGTCTTGACCAAGGTCAAGCTGGTGACAACGCCGGTATCCTCCTTCGTGGTATCGAAAAAGCCGACGTCATTCGCGGTCAGGTTTTAGCCAAGCCGGGTTCCGTCAAGCCTCATAAGAAGTTTTCTGCTGAGATCTATGTTCTCGGTAAAGATGAAGGTGGACGTCACACTCCTATCTTCACCGGTTACAAACCTCAGTTCTACTTCAGGACGACCGACGTTACCGGTGAGCTCAAACTTCCCGAAGGCGTTGAGATGATCATGCCTGGTGATAACGCCAAGATCACCGTCGAGTTGATCACACCGGTCGCCATGGACAAGGGTCTTCGCTTCGCTATCCGCGAAGGTGGACAGACTGTCGGTGCCGGTTCTATTATTGAAGTTCTTGAATAAATAAAGGTATGACCGCCCAACCACGCATCCGCATCAAACTCAAGTCATTCGACCACCGAGTCATTGATGAGGCTGCCAACAAGATCATCCGTACCGCTCTTGCTGCTGGAGCCCAGGTGGTTGGCCCGGTGCCTTTGCCGACCAAGAAGAAATCCATCGTGGTGACCACTAGTCCCCACACCGACAAAAACGCCCGTGAGCACTTCAAGATCCTGACTCACAAGCGCCTGATCGATATCGTCAGTCCAACGAACAAAACGATCGACTCCTTACAACACCTCGATCTTCCCGCCGGAGTCGGCATCGAGATTAAGATGTAAAACCTACATGTTAAATAAAGCTTGCCCGGCTAACAAAAATGCTAAACCAAATCTACGCTATCAAACAACGCATGAGCCAGGAGTTCCTGGATGGTTTACGCGTGCCGGTGACTTCTCTCCTCGTTCCAGAGCATCAGGTCGTTAGTGAAAAGACCACCGACAAAGACGGCTACCGTTCCATTATCGTCGCCCTTGGTCAGGCTAAAAAAATGACCACCAAAAAGTCGCTCTTGGGTTTTCTTAAGAGTAAAGACCTCGCCTTCACTCCTAAAAGAATCAAAGAAATCAAACTCGAGAAAGACGAAACCGCCACTGGTAAACTCGAGATCGAAAAGATCGCCACTCCTGGCTCACTCGTTACCGTCAGCGCCAAATCCAAAGGTAAAGGTTTTGCCGGTGTCGTCAAACGCTGGGGCTTCCGCGGTGGACCCCGCACCCACGGTCAATCTGACCGTCAGCGCACCCCCGGCTCTATTGGTCGAGGCACCACCCCAGGTCGCATCCTCCCGGGCAAAAGAATGCCTGGTCGTATGGGTGGTGAAAACATCAGTACTCGAAATATCAAAGTCATCGCTTACGATCCCGCCACCAGGATCCTCAAGGTCAAAGGGGCCGTCCCCGGTGCCATCAACGCCTTCGTCACTGTCAAAGTTACTAAGTTGGCCGATGTGAAAGCCTAATATGGCTACCAAAACTGTCAAAACTACCACTGCCAAAAAGCCAGCGGCAATCAAGAAAGTCGCCGCTCCCAAACTCGAGAAGCAGGCTTCTGCACTCGATCCTCGCGTCTTTAGCTACAAAGTCTCCGAGGCCCTCTTGACTCAAGTGATCCATGTCTACCGCGACAACACCCACCAGAACACCAGCAAGGTCAAGACCCGTGGCGAACTCGAAAAAACCACCAAAAAAATGTACAAACAGAAGGGGACTGGCAACGCCCGTCATGGTAGTAAGATGTCACCTACCTTTGTTGGTGGTGGTGTCGCCTTCGGCCCTACCGGTGTCAAACCAGGTAACTTGAAGATCAACCGCAAGATGCGCGCCGCCGCCCTCGCCGGCATCCTAACGATCTATACCAAAGACAACGCCGTCGAACTCGTTACCGCCCCTGAGATGACGAAACCGGAAGTCAAATTGGTCAAGTCCCTCCTCGCCAAGTCCGATACCCTGCTCGTCTACGCCAAAGAGGCCCCCGCCTTTATTTCTTCAGTCAGAAACCTGGGTAATGTTACCCTCGTCGAAGCTGGTAAACTCAATGCCTACTCGGTCGCCCAAAGCAAGCACGTCGCCCTGACTCCTTCTGCCCACGAGGCCGTCGTAGCCCGCGTTCTTCCTTTACTAAAAGTAGCTAAGGCCAAATGATTACCAAACCAGTTTTTACCGAAAAAAGCTACGGCCTGACCGCTCTCGACCGTTTTACCTTCAAGGTCGACCGTCATGCCACCAAGACCCAAATCAAGAAAGAACTTGAAAAGCTCTATAGTGTCAACGTTGTCTCGGTCAACACCGCCAGCGCCAAAAGCCGCGTCGCCAAATCCGGCCGCACCGGCAAAAAGATGACCGAAAAAGGTTACAAAAAAGCCATTGTTCAGCTCAAGTCCGGTCAAAAAATTAAACTCTTTAACTCCTAAAGAATATGAAATCGCTATTAACTATCAACCAAAAATCGTCAGGACGCAACAATTCTGGTAAAATAACCGTTCGTGGCCAGGGTGGCCGTCAGAAACGTTACCTCCGTCTTGTTGACTGGAAGCGAAATGTTCTCGATATGCCCGCTCGCGTGGCTGCCATCGAGTATGATCCGAATCGGACTACCGATATCGCACTTTTAGTCTATCCAAACGGTGTCAAGAACTACATTCTGGCCCCAACCGGTCTGAAGGTCGGTGACAAAGTCACCGCGAGCATCAAGGCGACCGTCGAGATGCTTCCCGGCAACGCCACTCTCCTGAAGTTCATGCCCATCGGTACTCCGATCCACAACCTCGAACTCACCCCCGGTAAGGGCGCCCAAGTCGTCAGAAGTGCCGGTCTGGCCGCTTTCGTCCAGAGCAAGGATGGTGACAAGGTTATCGTCAAACTCCCCTCCGGCCAAACCCGCGTCTTCGACGGGCAAACCAAAGCCACTATCGGCGCTCTCGGCAACGAGCATCACAAGGAAGAAAACCTCGGCAAAGCCGGTCGTTCCCGCCATCTTGGCCGTCGTCCCCAGGTTCGTGGTGTCGCTCAGGATCCTCGGAGTCACCCGCACGGTGGTGGAGAAGGCCGTTCCGGTATTGGTATGAAATCGCCCAAGTCTCCTTGGGGTAAACGCACCCTGGGCAAGAAGACTAGAAAACCGCACAAATACAGTGATAAAAACATTATTAAAGCCAATGTTCGCTAACTAATATGGCACGAAGCGCCAAAAAAGGACCATACGTCGACGCAAAACTCATGATTAAAGTGGGTAAGCTTAAGGCCGCCGGTAAAAAAGACCCCATTAAAACCTGGGCTCGGGCCAGTCAGATCCCACCTGAGTTTGTTGGCTACACCTTCCTCGTCCATAACGGCAAGGTTCACAAAGAAGTCTTTATTAGCGAAAATATGGTCGGTCACCGTTTGGGAGAATTCTCCCCAACTCGTACCTTCCACGGCCACGGCAAGATGACTAAACGTACCTTAACCAAGACCTAAACATGATCATCACCGCCAAAGCCAGTCATATCAGTCACTCTCCCCGAAAGGTCAATCTTGTGGCCAAGTCTATCGTTGGACTTCCCGCCGCCAAGGCTTTGGAAAACCTCAACTTCACCTTCAAGCGCGCCAGTAACCCAGTTTCTAAAGTTTTGAAACAGGCGATCGCCAACGCCACTAACAACCTCAAGCTCGAAGTCGGATCTTTATTTGTTGACACCGCCTTTGTCACCAAAGGCCGAACCCTGAAGCGCGGTCATTTTGGCGGTCATATGCGCTACAAACCTTACGAAAGAATCGCTAGCCACCTTACCATTAACCTTAGATCAGTTGCTCCAAAAACCACCGTTGCCAAAAAACTTACCGCTCCAGTAAAAGAGACAACCACCAAAAAAGTTAGTACCAAAAACAAATAAACATGGGACAAAAAATTAACCCTACCGGTTTTAGAACAGGCGTCATCTTCCCGACCAAATCCATCTGGTTCTCTTCCTTCAAGGACTACAGCAAAAACGTCCTCGAGGAGTTCAAGATTAGGAAATTCCTAACCAAGAAACTGGCCCTCGCTGGTCTCACTAAGGTCGAGATCAAACGTTCCATCAACACCATTGATATCTTCCTTCATGTCAGCCGTCCGGGTGTTGTCATCGGCCGCGGTGGTTCCGGACTCGACCAACTCAAGAAAGAACTGACTGTCCTCATTCTGGGCGAGCGCGCCCCCAAAGCCAAGATCAATCTCGTCAAAATTAATCTTCATCCAATCGAAGTGGCTCAGCCGGAAATCTCGGCTGTTCTCGTTGCCGATCGCCTCGCTAACCAACTGGAACACCGCTACCCAACCCGCCGTGCCGTCACCCAAGCCATCGAAAAAGTCATGGCCGCCGGTGCCAAAGGCATCAAGATCACCCTCTCCGGCCGTATTAACGGTGCCGAGATCAGCCGCCGCGAAAAATACAAGCAAGGTCAGATCCCGACCCAAACTCTTCGCGCCAACATCGACTACTGCGAAAAACCGGCCCTGACCCGTTCCGGCTATGTCGGTATCAAAGTCTGGATTTATACCGGAGAAGTTATCGCCTAAAGCATATGTTACAACCAGCGCGCCGCAAACATCGCAAAGAATTTAGGGGAACCATGACCGGTGTCGCTACCCGAGGCAGTTCGATTGCCTTCGGTGAATTTGGTCTAAAAGCCATGGAATGTGGCTGGATGAGTGCCGCCCAGATCGAGTCCGCCCGCCGTACCATTACCCACCACACCAAACGTCTTGGCCGACTTTATCTGCGTGTTTTCCCTCACAAACCGATCACCAAGAAAGCCGCCGGCGCCCGTATGGGTTCCGGGAAAGCAGATATCCATGGTTATGTGGCTGTCATCCGCCCCGGCACTATCATTTTTGAACTCTCTGGCGTTACCCAGGAAATGGCCAAAGAAGCCATGCGTCTTGCTGCCCACAAAATTGGAGTTGCTACCAAATTTATTGTCAAAGCCTAACTAATATGGCCGCCAAAAAGAACGAAACCACCAGTCTCTCCGAGTTAAAAGCCAAAATGCTGGAAACAAGACTGGCGATCAAGGCCCACCAGGAAAAAAATACCAATGCCCACAAGGCGATGAGAAAACAAATTGCGCAGTTACTAACGAAACAAACTAAATAATATGAAAAAACAACTGACAGGCGTGGTTAAGAGTGATAAAATGACCGGCACCGCCGCCGTCGTCGTCACTTCCGTCAAGACCCACCCGCTTTACCTGAAGAAGACTAAGTGGACCAAATCTTTTTTGGCTGACAACCAGGTCAAAGCCAAAGAGGGTGACACCGTTGTGATGGAATCGGTCAAACCGATCAGCAAAAAGAAATCCTGGAAAATAGTAAGCATCAAAAAATGATCCAAATCAGAAGTATCTTAAATCTAGCAGACAACTCCGGTGCCAAGTCCCTTCGCGTGATTCTGGTCCACGGAGGTAGTCGCCGAAGATTCGGCTATGTTGGCGACATCGTCTCCGCCGCCGTCATCGACGCCGAACCCAATGGCACCGTCAAGGACAAGCAGGTGGTCAAAGCCGTCATCGTCAGAACTCATAAAGAAACCCGCCGCGACGATGGTACCTACATCCGTTTTGATGACAACGCTGGTGTCATCATCGACTCGATCGCCGGCAAAAACCCGGTTGGTACCCGTATCTTCGGTCCAGTCGCTCGTGAGGTCAAGGACGCCGGTTTCGCCAAGATCGCTTCATTAGCACCAGAAGTACTCTAAAGACTATGTTTAAATTCAAAGTTAACGACACCGTCAAGATCACTGCCGGCAAAGACAAGAACCAAACCGGTAAGGTCACCAAAATTCTTCCTGCCGAGAATAAGGTTGTCGTCGAAGGTAAAAATACCTACAAGAAACACATCAAAAAGCAGGGTGAGAAGGCTGGTTCCATCGCCACCCTCAGCCGCCCCCTCTCAGTCGCTTCCGTGGCCCTTGTTTGTCCTAACTGCCATAAGCCCACCCGCGTTCACTTCGATAGCAGCAAGGACCCCAAAGTCAGAGTCTGCGCCAAATGCGATCAAGCAATTAGCGTCACCAAATAATCATGGCTCAAACACTTAAAACCCACTATCTCGAGACCGTCAGAGGTCAGCTCAAAGACGAACTGAAGCTTGGCAACGTCAATGCGGTTCCTAAGCTCGTCAAGATCACCGTAAATACCAGCTCTCGCGACTTCAAGACCGACAAAGAGTTCCTAACTAAGACCAAAACCTGGCTCTCTACCGTCACTGGTCAGGCTCCCGTCGAGACTAAGTCCAAGCAATCCATTGCCGGTTTCAACCTCCGTGCCGGTGAGGTCGTCGGTCTTAAGATCACTCTTCGCGGCGACCGCGCCTACGATTTTCTGCAAAAGCTGGTCAATATTATCCTTCCCCGTATCCGTGACTTCCAGGGTATTTCTAAGACCAGCTTCGACAAAGCCGGCAACTATACCCTCGGTCTGAAGGAACAAATTGTCTTCCCCGAGGTCGAATATGATAAAATTGGCAGGATTCAAGGCTTAGAAATCACTATTACCACTTCCGCTAAGGATCGCGACACCGCCTTTGCTTATCTCAAGGCAATCGGTATGCCGTTTGTGAAAGACTAACTATGGCCAAACTAAGTAAGATCGTCAAAGCTGAAAAGCTCAAGAACCACCCCACCAAGGCGCACAATCGTTGCCAAATTTGTGGTCGTTCCCGAGGCTACATCCGCATTTTCGGCCTTTGCCGTCTTTGCTTTAGAAAGTTAGCTCACAAGGGAGAACTCCCCGGCGTTTACAAAGACTCAAAATAAACCATATGGACCCAATTGCAGATTTTCTTACCGCCATCCGAAACGGCTACCTCGCCAAGAAAGAAACTATTTCGGTGGGGAAATCCAAGATGAGATCGGCTCTTGCCGATATCCTCGTTAAACAGGGGTTTCTTTTATCTGCTGAAAACACCGACCAGGAAATCAAGTTGACTCTTCACTATCTTCCGGACGGCCAACCAGTCCTGACTCACATCAAACGCATCAGTAAGCCAGGCGTCAGGCGCTATGCCGGCACCGACTCGATTCCTTCTGCCCTCTCTGGCGCTGGTATCACCATTCTTTCCACACCAGCCGGTCTTTTGACTGATAAAGAAGCCCACACTAAACGCCTCGGGGGCGAAGTTATATGTCAGCTTTGGTAAACCTATGAGTCGCATTGGCAGCAAACCTATCCTATTGCCCGAGTCCGTCAAAGTGGAAGTCAAGGACGGTAAGATCAACTTTGCCGGTCCCAAGGGGAACCTCGTCGTTGCCCTCCCTGAGAAGATCACCGCCGAGGTCGAAGGCAACCACCTGAAACTCAACCGCCACGGTGAAGATAAATTCGCCCGCGCTTATCACGGTCTCGGCCGCTCTCTCGCCAATAATGCCGTTCTCGGTGTTAGCCAAGGCTTCACCAAAGAACTCGAACTGGTCGGCACCGGTTATCGTGTCGTTGCCCAGGGAGGCAACCTCGTCTTCTCTCTTGGTTTCAGCCACCCAATCACCTTCAACGCCGTGGCTGGTGTCTCCTTTGTCGTCGAAGGCAACAACAAGGTTAAGATCACCGGTATCGACAAACAATTAGTCGGTCAGGTTGCCGCCAACATCAGAAAACTGCGCGAACCGGAACCTTACAAAGGCAAAGGCATCCGCTACACCGACGAAGTCGTTAGGCGTAAAGCCGGTAAAGCCGCCGCCAAGGGAGCCGCCTAGCGTAGCGACGTCCCGAGCAAGGTCGGGACTAAAAAACACACAAATATGAAAAACATTCAATCCAACACCAGACAAACCAAACGCGCTCTTCGCGTCAGTAGCCGCATCCTCGACCGGAGCGATTTGCCTCGCCTGATCGTCAAGAGGAGTAACCAACATCTTCACACCCAGATCATTGATCGTTCGGGTAAGGTTCTCGCCGCCTTTAGTTCTGCCGCCATCAAGGACTCCAAAAAGACTAAAACCGAGACGGCCCGCGAAGTTGGTGTAAAATTAGCCGAACTTGCCAAGAAAGGCAACGTCAGCGCGGCTGTTCTTGATCGCGGCGAGTATCGTTTCCACGGACGTGTCAAAGCCCTGGTCGAAACATTAAATGAAAACGGAGTCAAAATCTAAAAGCATATGGGAATGAGAGGCAACAATCGCGGCAGCGGCCGCCCACAAGATCCAAACAGCTACGAGCAGGTCATTCAGATCAAGCGCGTCAGCAAGAAAACCAAAGGCGGTTCCTTGGTCAGTTTTGCTGCCCTCGTCGTCACCGGTGACAAAAAAGGCCAGGTCGGCTTGGGTCTCGGCAAAGCCCCCAACGTCGCTGATGCCATTAAGAAGGCCGTCCGTTTGGCCAACCGCAATCTCGTCAAGATCCCGGTCGTCAAAGGCACCATTCCTTACCAAGTCAAAGAGAAATTCGGCGCCGCCCATATCATCCTGAAACCGGCCCCAAGCGGTACCGGTATTATTGCTGGTGGTTCCATTCGCTCCATCGTCGAGGCCGCTGGTATCACTGACATCGTCAGTAAGATCCTGGGCACCAACAACAAACTGAGCAACTCCTACGCCACCTTCAAAGCCCTAAAGTCGGTTGAAGCCTTAAGCACCAAACACGAATACCTCAAGAAATATCAAGCTGAAAATAAATAACATGCTACTCGCCAAACTCTCAAAAGTTAACGCCCGTCCCGCCAAGCGCCTTGGTCGTGGTTTCGGTTCCGGCAAGGGTGGCCATACTGTTGGCCGTGGTCAAAAAGGCCAAAAGACCAGAGGCTCAATGCCTGTCTGGTTCGAGGGTGGTCAGCTTCCTTTGATCCGCCGCACCCCTTTCGTTCGTGGTAAGCGCCGCTTCCAGTCTCTCACCGGCGACGCCGCCATCATCACTTTGAAAACCCTCAACAAATTCAAAGAAAACCAAGTCGTCGACGAAAAAGCCGTCATTGAGACCCTGAAACTCTCCGCCAAATGGCTGGCCAAGTCTGGCATTAAGGTCGTTGCTACCGGCAAACTAGAGAAGGCCCTCAAGGTCAATCTTCCTGTCTCCGCTGCCGCCACCCGCGCCATCGAAAAAGCCGGTGGTAGCATCCTGAGCCAGTCGAAGGACGGTTCCGTTGCCTCCGCCTAAATACCTCTGCTAAGATGGTCCTGATGGAGGACATCAAACAATTCCACAAAAAACTGATCGACAAATATGGTGAATTGGAAGTCTGGGAAGTTGATGGCGAAAAGATTCGCGAGAAACTGGATATTGAGTTCCCCAATTTTGCCATGTGGCCGGATTTTGACTATATTCCGAAGAATGAACTCTGGCTCGACGTCGAAAAAGACCCCGACGAAAGGCAATTTTTCATCGACCACCTGCTCGCTCAATGGGTTGTCCTCAAGTCAGGTAAAGACAACACCGAGGCAGTCAACAAAGCCTATCGCGTCGAGCGGTCTGAACGACGCAAAGCCGGCGACAAAGATCACGTCTTTGATTCCAAAGGCCATCCTCATCCTGATAAAGTCCACCAAAAATTACTCGGAAACACCGATGCCGGTCTCTCGGTTTGGTTGATTAATGGCCGTCTTGTCCGAAGCGCCTTTTTTCTCGATTTCATGGATGGTGGCCACCACTTGGTTTATCCCTGGGTCCCGGAAAAAGAAGTCTGGATTGACGACGATCTGGTTCCCAAAGAATATCCTTTCGTTATTCTCCACGAACTCCACGAACGGATGTTGATGGCCAAAGGCTGGTCATATAACAAAGCCCACCCCGATAGCAGTAAGATCGAACTCTATTGTCACCACCACCCCCAACATCTAAAAGAAGAACTGGCCAACCTTGGCTGGCATCTCAAGTAGGTTATAATTCGTAGGATCATCCGAAGTATAATCACCTCATGGAAAAATTCCTTAAATCCATCACCGGCCTGTTCCGCATGAAGGATCTGCGTAAGAAGTTTTTTATCACCCTAGGAATTTTTGCCATCTACCGCTTTATTGCCCATATTCCTGCCCCCGGCATCAATCTAACCGCTCTTAGCCAGGTCTTCAAGAATAGCCAACTGCTGACCCTTCTCGATGTCTTCTCCGGCGGCACCCTGGCCAACTTCTCCATCATGGCCCTCGGCTTAAACCCCTACATCAACGCCAGCATCATCCTCCAGATGATGACCATGGTCATTCCATCACTCGAAGCCCTGACTAAAGAAGGTGAGTATGGCCGCGAGAAAATAGACCGCTACCCCCGTCTTCTCACTGTCCCGCTCTGCTTTGTCCAAGCCTTTACCGTCATTATGTTCCTGCGCCGCCAGAATCTCATTCTCGAGAGCGATCCCATTCACCTGCTTAGTCTGGTCTTCACCGTCAGTGCCGGTACCATGCTCCTGATCTGGCTCGGCGATCTCCTCACCGAATATGGCCTAGGCAATGGCACCTCCCTGATCATCTTCGCCGGTATCATTGGCCGACTTCCGGTTGCCCTGATCCAGACCGCCAGTACCCTGGACAGCAACAGCATTACTAACGCCATCGTCTTCACCGTCATGGCTTTTGGGGTCATCTATGCCGTTGTCAAAACGACCGAAGCCGTTCGCCAGGTTCCGATCCATTCTGCCCGTCGCGGTGCCGAAAGTTTCCTACCCTTGCGTCTGAACCAAGCGGGCGTCATCCCAATTATCTTTGCCGTTTCGTTCCTGCTTCTGCCGAACTTCATTTCCCAGGCCCTCGCTGGCTCCAGTAACCAGGCCCTCGCCGGCATGGCCCGGAATATCAGCACTTTTCTCGCTCCGACTGGTCTTTGGTACAACCTCATCTACTTTACCCTGGTGGTCGCCTTTACCTATTTTTACACCGCCGTCGTCTTTAACCCCGAAAAAATTGCTGATGACCTCAAGAAATCAGGCAACTTCATCCCCGGTATTCGTCCGGGCACGGCCACGGTCGCTTATCTCTCCCATGTTTTAGTCAGGATCACCCTCGTCGGCGCCAGCTTCCTCGGTCTGATTGCCGTTCTCCCCAGTGTCATTTCGGGAGCTACTAAGATCACTAATCTTGCCGTTGGTGGCACCGGACTACTCATCGTCGTCTCCGTCATTCTCGAGACCCTCAAGACCGTCGACTCCCAGCTTTACATGCACAATTACAACAAGTTTCTCGACTAATGAATCTCACTATTCTCGGCGCTCCCGGTAGCGGCAAAGGCACGCAGGCCGATCTTTTGGCCGAAAAGTTTCATTTGGTCCACCTTTCTTCCGGTCAACTCCTCCGCCAAGAAGCCAAAAGTGGCACTCCCAAAGGCAAGCTCATCGCCGACCTTCTTGTCGAGGGCAAACTTCTTCCCTTCGAAACCGTTCTCGAGGTTCTCGAACCCGCCCTAAAATCCGCCAAAGACGGCTTCATTCTTGATGGCACCCCGCGCGACGTCCACCAATCGGAATATCTCGACTATTTCCTCCAAGAAAATAAGATCAACCTCGATAAAGTCATCTATCTCGATATCCCCATCGAGGAAGGAGTGAGTCGCATCATGAAGCGCGCCGAAATCGAACACCGTGCCGATGACAACTATGACAGCGTCAAAAAGAGGATGGAGGTTTACCGGGAACAAACCACCCCCGTCATCGACTATTACGACAAGAAAAGCCTTCTCTTAAAAATCGACGGCACCCCGGATATCCAGACCATTTTCAAAGATATCGTCAATCACCTGACCCTCGCATGAACACCCAAAAACAAAAACTCATGCTCGAGGGCGGTGCCCGTCTCGGCAAGATAAAACGCGAGTTGCTTGAGGCAGTCAAGGTCGGTATCACCCCTCTCGAGATCGACGAACTCGCCGATCGGCTCATCACCGGCTATGGCGACTACCCCTCCTTCAAAACCGTCCGGGGCTATCACCATGCCACTTGCATCAATACCAATGATGCCGTCGTTCACGGCATTCCCACGGCGGTTCCCTTTAAACCCGGCGACCTCGTCACCATCGACGTCGGTTTGGTCCACAAAGGCTGGCATCTCGATACCAGCACCACGACTCAGGTGCCTCCGGCCAGTAACGAGATTACCAAGTTTCTCCAGGTTGGTCGTGAATCGGTCGAACTCGCCATCAAACAGGCTCTTCCAGGGAACTCAATTTACCAAGTGAGTGAGGCCATGCAAAAAGTGGTCGAAGCCGCTGGTTACAACGTGATCCGTGATCTCACCGGCCACGGCGTCGGCAAACACCTTCACGAAGAACCATCCATCCCGTGTTACGCTGACGATAGATCCAAAAAAGACATCATCAAACCCGGCATGTCCCTCGCCATTGAGGTCATGTACTCAATGGGCGACTACCACCTCAAGTTGGGCAAGGATGGCTGGACACTCTACACCGCCGATGGCTCCCTCACGGGCATGTTCGAGGAGTCCGTCTTTATTACTGACACCGGCCACGAGATCCTCACCCGTTAATTGCGGAATCGAAATAAGTATGCTTAACTGAATCAAGACATAAATTAAATATGATCGTGGAACCTTACATAGAGCAGTATAAAAAAGAGGGTCTGGGTGAAAACGAAAACGTAACCCCAAATCAACAAACCAAAGAAACTGCTCCAAAAGTAGCGTCCCCACTTACTCGGGAAGAAACCAGAGTTCTCAACAAACCAGGATGGCTGCGCTCGGCGAAAGACCTCGTTACTCTTGATAAACTCGCTCAAAAACATCCTGATCCAGCCGCCAAAGCCCCTGAAGCACCGTTTATGTCGCCAGAATCAACTGTCGCGACGACTCCAACCATCGAAGTTACCTCCCCCCTCCCCGAAAATGATCGCGATGAAGTTCGCATGGAAAACCTAAAAAATCGGGGAATGTTCACCGAACAATTTGCAGAAGTGGACAGGCAACGCACCCTCCAAGATCGTGCCAATCGGATCCAGCTTGAAGGCGAGGAAGCACAAGAACTTAACTCTTTCAAAGAAAGAATGCACCATCTTGAAGAAGGAAGAGATGCTGGACGTTCGATGACAGGCAATGACCAGGTTGAACTTGATTATTACCATCAAAAGTTTCAACCGGAAGTTGCCACCGAAAGTGCTGACCAAACCGGCATTGATGTGGGAGTCAAACAATTACGGGAACTTAAGAACAAACCAGGTTTCCAAAAAACCGCCGAGGATCGAACCAACGAAAAAGTCCTCGAGGAAAAATACGGTGCAGAACTTGATAGGGCCGAAGCTGCCGATCAAGAAACGGCCACTCGAGCCGTCGAAGCCTCAAGACGTTTGGAGTCCGCTGCCGAAACAGCTCGGATCGCCACAGAAACAGCTCGGGTCCAAGATCCCCTCGCATCAGTCGAACCAAACCAAAATCAGGAAGATCTCGACGCCGTTAAAGCCTTTAATGATGTTATTAACCCCCTTAGGCAACGGGCCAATGGTTTTGGCGAACCTCTTTCCCCCGAGGAACACGCCAGACTTGATCGTCTTGAGGCCGCTTATCGACAACCGGCTGCTCCAGTAGAACCCAAAACCCATACCGCAACCACCGAAACTACCAACATCGTCGACCGACTGATGGAACTTCCCGATGATGATTTTATGGATTATATTTCCGGACTGGACGACAAGCAGACCCAAACTCTCCTGGACCAAATGACAAACGAACAATATGCTCAATTTTCCACCAGAGTTGAAGGGTTAACCACCTCCCCCGCCGAGGAAGACCTCAGCCCCTTACCCGTCGAAACCGTTGGCGAACCACCGGAAATGAATCCCAACGAACCAGAGGTTGGTGAAACCGAGGACGAGAAAGCCGCCCGGGAAGCCGAACAAGCCGAAAGGGCCACCACCGTTCCCCTGCCAGCCACCGAAACTCCTGACGAGAAAGCCGCCCGGGAAGCCCGCGAGCGTGCCGACCAAGAAACTCTCGGAGCCGAAATTGCCAGAGATACCGAGGAAAAACTTGCTGCTGATATGGCCCAAGGTTTACAAACTCCGACTGAGGCCGAACGGGCGCGACAGGAATCTCTCGGAGCCCAAATGGCCCGTGCCACTGAAGAAGAGATCGCCGCTGGAATGGCCGAAGGCTTACCCACACCCCCCGAAGCCTCCAAAAATTTTGCCCAAAAATTCCTCGATACTCTTAGAAGTAAGTCAGCCGAATATAAAGATCACCCCGGTCGACTCCTGACCGACGGGTCCCATTTGCTCGAGGACGCGGCCAGAGCCTGGTGGAAGGGCGTTATGCCGGTCAACTTTTATGAAGGGCCAACCGCCGGACATATGATCAAGACCGGCGAAGGCACGGTTGGCGAATATCTGCATAATTGGAAATGGCTGAATATGGCTTTCTATACCGGTGGCGTTGCTTTGGGAGCTACCGTTGATGTCGTTGCTTTCTTCCCCGGCTTGGGAGGTCTTCGCACCGCTGTTAGATTAGCCGCCGCCGGCGCCATTCCTGCCGGTCTCGGTGCTTCCGAAGTTGCCGAAAGACGCTTTATCCTAAACGACATTGGCCTTACTCCGGAGGAAAAAATAGAAAAAATTGCTCAGTCCCACGAAAGGCATACCAAAGCCCACGAGCGGGCAGCCAATACCGCCCATGGCATCGCCGCCGGTATGGTGATGGGCAACATCGTCCATGCTCTGGGGATTGATAAGGCCACTGACAAGATAATTGATGGTTGGTTTAAGCCAAAAGTCGTCGCCCCAGTTACTACCCCCCCGGTCAGTACCACCGTAGTTCCCGGCATCGCTGGCCCGGAAGTAACACCCACGCCCGCTGGCGAAATCACCTTCAAGGCAGTTGAGGACACAGGCTTTCAGGGCGCTGATATTTCGAAACTTGCCGTCCTTGGAAACGTCAAAGACTGGGGCCTGACCCCAGGCCAAGGAATGGAGAAGACCAAACTGATTCAGTGGGCCATTCGACAAGGGGCCCGTACCTTCGGAAGAACAGATCAGGTCGTTTCTTATGATAACCTCCCGACTAATACCAAGAACCTGATAACCCTCTTGCTAAACAGTGATACCCAGCAGAAATTTCTTGACGCTGGAGGTCGAGCAGCGATCAATTTAGTAAATACTAATCCATAAATATGAACCAAAACCCAGATATCACTAAAGTTCTTGATCTCCTCAAAGAAGAAGGGGAGTCGCCTGAAGCGATCGCCACCGTCATTCAGGAGATCACCAACGCCGCTTCGGCCAAGCTCAATCTGGAGATGACCTCTGCCCTCACCGAAGACGACTTGGCACAGTTGGACAAATGCGAAACCCAGGAAGAGTCTGACATCCTCCTTCGCACCCTTTTCGCGGACCACTCCGAAATCTCACCCGAGGCAATCGTCAATCAATTCCTGGTCTCCTTTTCCCAGGCGTTTATCGACAAATACTACTCGGATAAAGTCGCGGCCATGGCCAACCCGGTCGAGGCTTCCGCTCCCATTACCCATGTCTAACCTCCCCTTGCCAAATTAGCCTCAAGGGTGGTAAAATTACGCTCGCACTGTTAAAATTATGGCCAAAGACCAATTGACCGAGGCTAACGGAGTCGTCTCCGAGGCTCTCCCGAACACACAGTTTCGGGTCAAGCTCGAGGACGGCAGAGAAATCCTGGCTCATTTGGGCGGCAAGATGCGTCTCTACCACATCAAGGTCATGCCTGGTGACAATGTTCGTCTCCAGCTTTCACCTTACGATAACAAGGGGAGAATCATTTTCCGTCTTAAATAAGTTTCCTCCGTTCTCCTCAAAACCAGTCTAATAAAAAATTAAGTGGATCATTTAATATGAAAGTCCAAAGCTCAGTCCAGCCACGCTGCAAAAACTGCAAGATCATCAAGCGCCACGGATCGGTTTATATTATCTGCACCAACCCCCGTCACAAACAGAAACAGGGTTAATTATTTAAATATATAAAATATGGCTCGTATCGCCGGAATAGACCTACCCAACGAAAAAAGAGTCGACGTTGCTCTTACCTACGTCTATGGTATTGGCAAGCACGTCAGCCACAATATTTTAAGTAAAATCCGAATTGACCCCGCCATCCGTGTCAAAAATCTCACCGCTGACCAGATCAACCTTCTTCAGAAGGAAGTCGAGACTATGCCGGTCGAAGGAGAACTCAAGAAGATCGTCCGCGAAAATATCCAGACCCTCAAACGTATCCAGTCTTACCGGGGCCTGCGTCACACCATGAAACTTCCCGCCCGCGGCCAGCGCACCAGGACCAACGCCCGTACCCTCAAGGGCAAGCGTAAGACCGTCGGTGCTATGACCAAGGAAGCCCGCGAGAAGATGGAGGGTACTACTCCCGCCGCCCCGACCGCTAAATAAATTTACTATCTAAAACAAAATGGCCACCAAAAAAGAAAACAAAGTCACTTTTAAGAACGGTAAGGGCAAGATGTTTGTCAAAGCCACTTTCAACACCACCTATGTCAGTTTCACTGACGACAATGGTAACGTTGTTTGTTGGAGCTCCGCCGGCACCTCCGGCTTCAAGGGTGCTCGCCGTTCTACTCCTTTTGCCGCCACCACCATTATCGAGGAAGGCCTGAAGAAAGCTCGTGCCGCCAGTCTGAACTCTCTCGACGTCTACATCAAAGGCCCCGGCCCCGGCCGCGACGCTGCCATGCGTGTCCTGAAGACCGCCGGTCTCGACATTAATATGATCGCCGATGTTACCCCGATTCCCCACAACGGCTGCCGCCCCAAGAAACCGCGCCGTGTCTAACATTAACTAAAAACTAAAAAACAAACTAAAAACACATATGGCTAAATATACTGATGCAAAATGTCGTCTCTGCCGCCGCGAAGGCGTCAAGCTCTACCTAAAAGGTGCCCGCTGCTACTCTCCGAAATGCCCGATCGAGAAGCGTGGTGGTCAGATTCCTGGCCAGCACGGTAAAAAACAAGGTCGCCCCAGACTTTCCGGTTACGGTATCCAGCTTCGTGAAAAGCAAAAAGCCAAACGCTTCTACGGCATTCTTGAGAGTCAATTCCATCGCTACTACGAAGAGTCCATCAAGTCTCCCCAAAACACTGGTGAAACCCTCATGCAGCTCCTTGAAACCCGTCTCGACAACCTTGTCTATCGCCTCGGTCTTACCGGCAGCCGCTCCCTCGCCCGTCAGTTGGTCACCCACGGTAACGTCCTGGTCAACGGCAAAAAGATCGACGTTCCTAGCTTCGCCGTCAAACCAGGCCAAGTCATTTCTGTCTCTCCCCGTGGTGCCAAGATCAACTTTGTCGCTGAAGCCATGAAGGTCGAGAACAATGTTCTTCCCGGCTGGCTTTCTCGAAAAGATATCATCGGCAAGCTCGAGCGTTATCCCAACCGCGACGAGATCAATAGTGAAGTCAAAGAAAACCTTATTATCGAGTTCTATTCCCGCTAAAGAATTTATTAATTAAAAACATTTATAAAATGATCAAACCTAACTTCAAACTCACCGTTAAGCCTCTCGAGGCTCACAGTGCCGAAATCGTTATCGAACCGTTACCCGTTAACTTCGGCCACACCGTCGGCAATGCCCTCCGCCGAGTCCTCCTTTCCTCTCTTCCCGGTGGCGCTGCCACCCGCGTCAAGATTGCCGGAGTCACTCATCAATTTTCTACTCTTGATGGCCTCCAAGAAGACATTCTCCAGTTCATCTTGAACTTGAAACAGGTCCGTTTTGCCATTGATGGTGAAGAAGCCACCGTCAATCTTTCTGCTAACGGTGACAAAGTCGTCACCGCCGCCGATTTGGATCTCCCTTCCGGCGTCAAGGTTGCTAACCCCGACCAAGTCCTCGCCCACCTAACTGGTGCCAAGAGCAAACTTTCCGCCACCATTACTGTTGGCAAGGGTATGGGCTATGTCCCGGCTGAGGAACATGCCACCCCCGAAGCTGGTGTCATCCCCTTGGACGCTTCTTTCTCTCCAGTCATTCGCGCTAACTACTCTGTCGAAGCCACCCGCGTCGGCCGCCGCACCGATCTTGAAAAAGTTCGCTTGCTGGTCATCACCAACGGTACCGTCGAACCAGAGGCCGCTGTTCTCGACGCCGCCAAGATCCTGGCCACTTTCTACACCCAGGTCTTCAACCCCACTTTTGAGGCAGTCGAGGAAGGCGCCGTCTCCACCCTTAAGGCCGGCTCGGACCAATCCGTCGAAGATCTTGATCTTCCCACTCGTATCACGAATGCCCTGAAGAAAGGTGGTATCAAGACCCTCGCCGATCTTTCTGCCAGCTCCAAAGAGGATCTCATGAAGGTCAAGAATCTCGGTGCTAAGTCTGCCGAGTTAGTTATCAAGAAAGCCAAGGCTAAGGGTATCAATCTGGCCTAACCTATGAAGTTAAGTCGTAATTACAACCAAAGGAAGGCTCTGATCCGAACTCAGCTAAATGCCCTGATCGTGAATGGTCAGATCACCACCACTGAATCCAAAGCCAAACTGATCAAACCCCTGGTCGATCGCCTGATCACCAAGGCCAAGGGGGGTAGTATTCATGCCCGTCGCCAGCTTGCCGCCACTCTAGCGAACGTTTCTTCGGCCAACCGCCTGGTGGACGTCATCACCCCTCTCTTTACACAAAAGAAGAGTGGTTTTACCTCGTTGACCAAGATCAGGATTAGAAAAGGCGATGGCGCCGTCGTCTCAATCCTTAGACTTCTCGCCGACGTCCCCAAACCGGTCGTCAAAGAAAAGAAAATTAAAGAGGCCAAAAAGGACGAGAAAAAAGCGACGAAAGGAACCGGGTCGTCCCGAGCGAAGTCGAGGGATCTATCAAAAGATAACAAAGCTAAGAAATAAATATGACTACCACCACCAAAGCCAAAGAAATCAAACGCAACTGGCATTTTATCGACCTCTCAGGTAAGACCCTGGGGCGCGTTAGCACCGAAATCGCCCTTCACCTCATCGGCAAAAATAAAGTCACCTTCTCACCCAACATGGACGATGGTGATTACGTCGTCGTCGTTAATGCCAAAGATATTGTCGTTACCGGTAAGAAACTCGCTGACAAAAAATATCAACGTCACTCCGGTTTTCCCGGCGGTTTTCGTGAGGAAACCCTAGGCGAACTTATGAAAAGGGACCCACGAAAGGTCATCGAGAGATCGGTCAAAGGGATGCTCCCGAAGAATAAACTCCAGGCCGTCACACTCCGTCGCCTGAAAGTCTATAAGGATGAAAAACATCCTTATG
>OBEQ010537436.1_pt1 | contig 38798 bp, 26 predicted proteins | sample 1670901 | NCBI WGS metagenome assembly OBEQ01 (sample SAMEA104232315, study PRJEB22302) | groundwater metagenome | biome: forest; feature: aquifer; material: groundwater | place: USA | collected 2011-08-07 | depth 5.4 m | reverse complement strand
CTCCCTCCGGCGGCATCTACCTGAGCGATATCGCCTGGTCCTACACCGCCAACGGTTGGGGTCCGGTCGAAAAGGATCAGAACGTGGGCGGCCAGTCCCAGAACGACGGCACCCCGATCAAGCTGAAGGGCACAACCTACGCCAAGGGGCTGGGCACGCATGCGGTTTCGGAAATCCGCTATCCGCTCGGCGCCCAGTGCTCGGAATTCCTATCCGACATCGGCATCGACGACGCGGCCTACAGCACGGGCTCGGCGGTGTTCCAGGTGTGGGGCGACGGGGTGAAGCTGTATGATAGCGGCGTGAAGCGCCGGACGGATGCCGCGGCCGGTACCGTGGACGTGACCGGCTTGGGCGCTGTCCAGGAGCTGGTCCTTAAGATTACCGACGGCGGCGACGGCAACGGTTCCGATTGGGGCGATTGGGCTGGCGCGCGGGTGATTTGCGCCGGCGGCTACACGCCTCCCACCGGGCCAGTGGTCCCCCCCGTGGTGCCCCCGGTGGTACCTCCTGTGATACCTCCCGTTGTTCCCCCCGCGCCTCCCGCGGGCGGCACCTACCTGAGCGATCTCACCTGGTCCTATATGGCGAACGGCTGGGGCCCGGTGGAGAAGGATCAGAACGTGGGCGGCCAGTCCCAGGGCGACGGCTCGGTCATCACCCTGAAGGGCGTAACCTATCCCAAGGGCCTGGGCACCCACGCGGTTGCGGAAGTCCGCTATCCCCTGGCCGGCGCCTGCTCGGAGTTCATCTCCGACATCGGCGTCGACGATGCCGCCTACCAGACCGGCTCGGTGGTGTTCCAGGTGTGGGCCGACGGGACCAAGCTGTTCGACAGCGGCGTCAAGCGCCGCACGGACGCCTCCGTGGGTAGCGTAGATGTTACCGGTCTCGCCGGTAAGAGCGAACTGGTGCTGAAGGTCACCGACGGCGGCGACGGCAACGGTTCCGATTGGGGCGATTGGGCGGGCGCGCGCATCAAGTGCCCGTAACCCGGGGGAAACACGATTCCCCCGCTTTGATTGTCCGAAAAGACCCGATTTATTAGTTTTCCGGTGGTCGAGGAGCCTTCTGCAAGGCTCCTCTCCGGCTGCCCTGCATGGGTGCACTGCAAAGGTGCGCTTCAAGGGTGTAAAGCCACTCGGTCTCTCCGGATAACAGGTCAACCATGTGCGGCATCTGCGGGTATATCACTTTCCGGTCCGGGATCGAGGCCAAGCGCCCCATACTGGCGGAAATGTGCGACCTCCTGCGCCATCGCGGACCCGACGAAGGCGCGCTCTACTGCAAAGGCAACGTGGGCCTGGGGCATCGCCGCCTCTCCATCATCGATCTCTCGGGCGGCAAGCAGCCCATGAGCACGGAAGACGGATCCTTGACCGTGGTCTTCAACGGCGAGATCTACAACTTCCCCGAGCTGCGCGAAGAGCTGAGCGCCAAAGGCTACCGCTTCCTCAACAAGTCCGACACGGAAGTCCTGCTCCACGGCTATCATGCCTGGGGCGATGATCTGCTGCGCCGCCTGAACGGCATGTTCGCCTTCGCCTTGTGGGACGCCAAGCGCAACCGCCTGCTGGCCGCCCGCGACCGCCTGGGCAAGAAGCCTTTTTACTGGCACCTGGGCAAGGACGGCTTCCTCTTCTCTTCGGAAATGAAATCCCTGCTCAAGGAACCGGCGGTAAGCCGCGAAGTGGATCCGGAAGCGGTCGACAAGTTCTTCTCCTACGGCTACGTGCCCGCGCCCCTCACCATCTTCAAGTCCGTTTCCAAACTGCGTCCCGGCCACTGCCTGGTGCTCGAGGACGGCAAGGTCAAGGTTTCGCAGTACTGGGACGTGACCTATCGCCCGGATCCGGATTGCAAGACCGAGGACGATTACGTGGAGAAGCTGTACGGACTGATGCAGGCCTCCGTGCGGCGGCGCCTGATCAGCGACGTGCCCCTCGGCGCGTTCCTGAGCGGCGGGCTGGACTCGAGCGTGGTGGTGGGCCTGATGGCGGGCATCTCCCCGTCGGCGGTCAAGACCTTCACCATCGGCTTCAACGAAGAAGGCTATTCCGAGATGCCCGATGCGCGGGTGGTGTCCGATCTGTTCAAGACCGAGCACCATGAGTTCACCGTGAAGCCGGACGCGATCTCCCTGCTTCCGGATCTGGCCTGGCATTTCGACGAACCCTTCGCGGACTCTTCCGCCGTGCCCACCTATTACGTGTCCAAGATGGCGCGCAGCCAGGTGACCGTGGTGCTCTCCGGGGACGGCGGCGACGAGCTCTTCGCCGGCTACAACCATTACGTGCAGCTCGACGCGCTCAGCCGCTACAAACCCGTCCCGCACCTGCTGCGCCGGGCCGTGGCCGCGGGCGGGCGCCGCCTGCCCATGGGCGCCAAGGGCAAGTTCTTCCTGTCGGCCCTGGGCGAGATCGAACGGCGCGAAGCTTACGATATCGTGGACATCTATCCGCCCGTCAAGTCGGACATCCTGAGCGCGGACTTCCGCGCCAAGCTGGCGGGCCTGCCGCGGCCCGAGTCCAGCCGCGACTATTGGCTCAACGTGCCCAAGCACGCCGATCTCTCGCGCATGCAATACCTGGACACCAAGGTCTACCTGCCGGAGGACATCCTCACCAAGGTCGATCGCATGTCCATGGCCAACTCCCTGGAGACCCGCGCGCCCCTGCTCGACTACACCGTGGTGGAATTCGCCGCGGGCATCCCGCCGCATCTGCAGCGCAAGGACGGCCGCGGCAAATACATCCTCCGAAAGATGGCCTCGCGCTTTTTGCCGTCCTCGATCCTGGACAAGAAGAAGCAGGGTTTCGCCATCCCGCGCGATCAATGGTTCAAGAAGGACCTGAAACAATACGCCTCGGAGATGCTGACCTCCAAGCGCTTCCGGGAGCGCGGCTATTTCCAGGACGCCAACGTGCGCCTGCTGCTGGACGAACACATCAAGGGCCGCCGGGACTACAGCACCTGGATCTGGTCCCTCATCAACTTCGAACTCTGGAACCAGGCCTTCGTGGACGCGGATACGCGCCGGGTGTAGGTTGACGGTGGCGAGGCCGCGTGGCCGTGCGATCGTTTGGCTCTGTGGTGAAAAGGCGATTGGGCGGCCCTGGACAAAAAGGGTTACTCGCCCGGGAACAAAAGGGTCCATGGACCCGGGGATTTTAAGGCATTACGAATCCCACCCAAGGCGGGAAACGGGAAGGAACCATGGCGGGCATCTGCGTACTCATCCATAAGGACCGGGAAAGACCCGCGGAGGCTTCGGTCACCGCGGCTATGATCGATTCCGTGTTGGCGCAGGGAACGGGCGCCCGCGTGACCGCGGCCTGCAAGAATGCCGCCGTGGGCGCGTACGATTCCATGGGCTCGGACATGCGCCGCTATTTGTTCGAGGATGATCGCGTACTGGTGGTCTGCGACGCCGAACTCTACAACCGCAAGGATTGGCTCGAGGCCGCGGCGGAGGATTTCTCCGAGGCCGCCGTGATCGCGGCGCTCTACAATAAGCATGGCCGCGATTGGTGGCGCAAGGTCCACGGGGTATGGGCCGCGTTCATCTGGGACAAAACGGAAAACAAAGGCTGGGCCTTCCGCGATCGCATCGGCGTCAAGCCCTTGGCCTATGCCGAGGACGGCGCGAGCATCGTCATCGCCACGCGCATCAAGGCCATCTCCTCGCGCCCGGGCTTCCGCAAGGAAATCGATCCCCAGGCCGTGTACAGCTATCTGAACATGGAGATCATCCCGTCCCCGTTCACCATCTTCCAGGGCATCCGCAAGCTGGAAAGCGGCCACACCCTGGAGGCCGGCCCGCAGGGGACCAAAGCCACCATGGCCTGGAACATGTCCAGTCCGGCGGCTAAAATAAAGGATGAAGGCGAAGCCAAGGAACTCATCCGCTCCCTGCTCAAGGAAGCCGTGCGCATGCAAGGCGGATACCGCGAGCCCCTCGATCAGGTCGGATCCTTCCTGAGCGGCGGCACCGACTCCAGTTCCATCGCGGGGTTGTTCGAACAGTGCTTCCCGGGCCGCACCAAGACCTTCTCCATGGGTTTCGACGAGCAGGGCTTCGACGAGATGCACTATTGCCGAGTGGCGTCCCAGGCCTTCCACACCAAGCAGCACGAATACTACGTGACGCCGGCGGACATCCTGGATTCCCTGCCGCGCATCATCGAGGCCTACGACGAGCCCTTCGCCAACTCTTCCGCCATCCCTTCCTACTTCTGCGCGCGCCTGGCGCGGCAGCAGGGCGTGAACGTGCTGTTGGGCGGCGATGGCGGCGACGAAATCTTCGGCGGCAATTCCCGCTATCGCGACATCATCAACCGGACGAGCAAGTTCCCGGCCTGGCTGGAGAACGGCGTGCTCTCCCCGGCACTGGCCCTGACGCCGGAGTTCCTCAAGCTGGGTCCCGTGCGCCCCCTGGACCGCTACGTCAAGCGTGGCCGCGCGCCCCTGCACGAGAAGATCCACGGCTACGGCCTGGAGCATTACGTGGACCGCAAGGACGTATTCTCACCGGGCTTCCTCCAGAACGCGGCCTTGTTGTCGCCCGCGGACGTTTCCCGCCGCCACGTGGCCGGCAGCGACGCGGACAACGATGTGGACCGCTACATGCACCACGATCTCAAGATCACGCTGATGGACAACGATCTGCCCAAGGTCAACACCATGGCCGGGCTGGCGGGGATACGCGTGCGTTACCCCTTCCTCGACTATGCCCTGGTGGAGATGAGCGGCCGTTTGCCGATGGATATGAAGGTGCGCGGCGACCGCCTGCGCTATATCTTCAAGGAGGCCATGCGCGGCATCCTGCCGAACGAGATCCTGGAGAAGACCAAGCACGGTTTCGGCATCCCGGTGGCCAAATGGATGGTGCGGCCGGGCAAGCTGAACGATCTGGTGCGGGACGTGCTCTTCGATCCGCGCACGTCGGCCCGGGGCATCCTGCGCAAGGAATTCATCGAGAACATCTACCGCCAGAGCGGCCAGGACAAGACCACGTTCTACGGGACCTACCTGTATTACGCCTTCTTCCTGGAAATGTGGCTGCGGAAGCACTGGGACACCTGAAAGACTGGAAGAGGAAGCCATGGACGATTTGAAGAAAAAAGTGAAAGCGGTGATCGCGGACAGCGTGGGCGGCGAATACCGCGGCCAGGATCTCCCGGACGATCTGAAGCTGGTGGGCAACATCCTCGACTCCATGGCGGTGACCAAGCTGGTGACGGCCCTGGAGGAGAATTTCGGCTTCGCCTTCGACGACGAGGATCTGTCGGCGGAAGCCTTCGAGACCGTGGCCTCCATCCACGCGCTGGTGGTCAGGAAGACCCAGGGCTGATTTGCATCCGGGCGGCGAAACCATGTTCTTCTTCCAGGGCAGCCGCGGCCGGCGCCTCCTGGGATTCCTGCATCTTCCCGCCAATGTTTCCTCCCATGCTGCCGCCAAGAATGCCTCCGCCGCCGCACCTGACTCTGCGCCGGTCGGCATCGTCTTCTGCCATTCCTTCGGCGAAGAGAAGATGTCCAGCCACGCGATATCCGTGAAGACGGCGCGGTGCCTGTGCGAACAGGGGGCCGCCGTGCTGCGTTTCGATTTCAGCGGCACCGGCGACAGCGAAGGCGAACTCGACGAGACCACGTTGGACGACTGGCGCGAGGACCTGGCCTTGGCCGTCGCGGAGCTTCGCCGATTGTCCGGCGCGACCAAGATCGGTCTGTGGGGCTTGCGCCTGGGCGCCCATCTGGCCTTGCGCTACGCGGCCGAAATGCCCACCGACATCGTAACCTCCGGCGACGTTGCCTTCCTGATCCTTTGGCAACCGGTTCCGGACACGGAGGTCTTCTTCAAGCAGTTCCTGCGACAGAAGCTGAGCACGGAGATCGCCGCCGCCCGGGAAGGCGGTCCTTCCCTCAAGGGCATGATCCAGACCCTGGAAGACGGCGGCGCCGTGGAAGTGATCGGCTATCCGGTGTCGAAGGAAATGTTCCGCGGTTTCGCGGCCGGGGCCAGGCAGCCTCTGCCGTCACCTGCAGGTTACCCAGTGCTGGTCACCTCCACCTCCCTGTCCGAGGACGCCGCGCCCGGCTCCCGGAAAATCGCCGATGCGTTGTCGTCCCTGGGGCATACGGTGCGGCTGGAGCATACCCGGGAAGAAACCTTCTGGGATCGACTATGGCGTTGGAACTCGCCGGAGCTCACGCGTATCACGGCCGAATTCGTTTTGGCGGCAATATCCGGCTCCGCCGGATCCGTGGCGACGACGTCCACTACGACCCGCACCGAAAATTCCGCGACCGCCAACTCCGCCGCCGCCGCCCCTGCCAGCGCCAAGACCGGACCGGCCTCGCCATGACCGCAGCATCCTTGAGCCCAACCTCCGCGTCTTTCCCAACCAGCCCCCTGGAAGCGACCGTCCAATTCACGGCCGAAGGCCGCCGGCTCTACGGCATCCTACATCGATCCGGCAATCCCATCCAGGGTCTTCCGTTCGTGCTGATGATGGTGGGCGGGCCGCAAACACGCGTCGGCAGCCATCGGTCCTTCGTCCAGATCGCCCGGGCCTTGTGCGCCGGCGGGGCCCATGTGCTCCGCTTCGACTATCGCGGCATCGGGGACGCGGACGGGGAGTGGGTGGGCTACAACTACGCCGAGAGCTCCATGCGCGCGGCCCTGGATTGGATCGCCGCCGCGTTTCCGAAGGCGGGCAACGTCGTACTTTGGTCCCTCTGTGACGGCGCGGGCGCCTCCATGGTTTTCGGCGCGCGCCTGGGTCCCGCCATCGCGGGCATGATCCTTTGCAACCCCTATGTGCACGGGGACGGCAGCAAGGCGGAATCGCTCATCAAGCATTACTACTTGCGCCGCCTCACGGATAAGGGGTTCTGGGTCAAGGTGATCGGCGGGAAGTTCAACCCCCTCACCTTCGCGAAGTCCTTCCTGGGCCTGGTCGGGACCGTCTTAGCTTCCCGCGCCAAAGCGCGCAGTGATGCCGCCGGAGCGCCGGGAGCTTCCGGCAACGCGGGCAACGGGTCCAAGGGATTCGGGAGCGCGGGAGGTTCCCCCGCGGACGATCCCACCGGATTCGACGAGGACACTCTGGAGCGGCGCTCCATGACGGGCATTCTCGCCTTCCAGAGACCCATCCTCTATATCCTCAGCACCGCCGACATCGTCGCGGATCAGTTCCGGGCCCAACTGGGGCGGCACAAGGAGCTCGCCCCCCTCATCAAAAAGGGGCTGCTCCGCACGCTGCCCATCGCTGGGGCCAACCATACTTTTTCCGATCTGGATCACAAACGGATCGTGGCCGCGGAATCGCTCGCCGCGCTGAAGACTTATCTTTAAGCCCCGGTTAACCCTCTATTGGAGATCACTATGATCCGGGTATTGCACGACATTCTCATCAAAGCGGCCGCGGAGAGCCCGGCCAAGCCCGCGGTGTTCCTGAAGGCCGAGTCGATGACCTACGCGCAAATCGGGGACGAGGCCACGCGCCTGGCTTCGGTGCTGGCCGGCTTCGGCGTGGGCAAGGGCGATCGCGTCGGGTTCTTCCTGGAGAAATGCTTCGAGAAGGTGGTCGCCATCTTCGGCATCTCCCATGCCGGGGGCGTGTTCGTGCCCATCCGCCGACTTTCCCACGGGAACCAGGCGGCGCATATCGTTTCCGATTCCGGATCGGACATCCTCATCACCACTTACTCGCGCCTTTCCATACTGGCCGCGGTGCTGGACGAGATGCCAAACCTCAAGGTGGTCCTGGCCATCGGCAAGCCCGATCAGGCCGCCATCGATTCCCTGGGCGGCCGCGTGAAGGTCGCCGACTGGAAATCCTCCCTGGCCTCCGCCCCGGCGTGGACGAACCCGCCGCGCGTGGTGCAGCCGGATCTGGCCGCCATCCTCTACACCTCCGGATCCACCGGCAAGCCCAAGGGCGTGGTGCTCTCGCACCTCAACCTGGTCGCAGGCGCCTACACGGTTTCCGAGTTCCTCAAGATCGGCCCCAACGACAAGCTGCTCAGCATCCTCACCTTCGGCTTCGACTACGGCCTCAACCAGCTCACCACCTGCTTCCTGCACCAGGCGCAGATCGTCCTGCTCGATTACCTGTTCGCCAAGGACATCATCGAGTACGCGCGCAAGTACGAGATCACCGGCATCGCCGCGGTGGCGGCCACGTGGATCCAGCTGATGCAGTTCCCCTGGGACGGATCGACCCTGCCCAAGCTGCGCTACGTCACAAACTCCGGCGGCGCCATCCCGGAGGAATACGTGCGCGAGCTGCGCCGACGCATCCCCCAGACCCAGGTCTTCCTCATGTACGGCCTCACGGAAGCCTTCCGGTCCACGTTTCTCGACCCGGCCCTCGTGGACGCGCATCCCACCTCCATGGGCAAGGCCATCCCCGGCGAAGAGATCCTCATCCTCAACGAGCACGGCAAGCCCGTGCAGCCCGGCGAAACCGGCGAGCTGGTGCATCGCGGCGTGCTGGTGGCCCAGGGCTATTGGAACGCGCCCGATCTCACCGCCATCCGCTATCGCCGCAATCCGTTGCAGTCCGCGGAGGTTCCGCTCGGCGAGACCGTCGTCTTCTCCGGCGATCAGGTGCGCATCGACGCGCAGGGCCTGTTGTATTTCGTGGGCCGCAAGGACGAGATGATCAAGAGCGCGGGCAACCGCATCAGCCCCACCGAGGTGGAAGAAGTACTGTACGCCTCCGGCCTGGTGGCCGCCGCCGTGGCGCTGGGCATCCCGCATGACATCTACGGCCAGAGCGTATTCGCCGTGATCTCGGCCAAGGATCCCGCCACCTTCGATCTGGCGGCCCTCAAGAAGCATTGCAGCGCGCAAATGCCCGCCTACATGATCCCGGCGGGCTTCGAAGTGCGCGAGAGCATCCCCTACAATTCCAACGGCAAGCTGGACCGGGCCATCGTGACCAAGGAAACCTACGCGCGCCTGGGAGTAACCAAGAAGTGACCCCCGAAGGATCCTCCGTTCCGTCCCCGGGCGGCCTTGCGAACGCAAAGGGCGATGGCGTCAACGCGCTTCCCAACGAACTGAGCGACGCGTATCCCGCCTCTTTGAAGGCCGTGCTGGCGCGCTTCCCCATCAAGGGCGGCGAGCTCATCGTGGGCGGCAAGCCCGTATCGCAATGGGTGGCCGAACGCGGTTCGCCCCTGTACCTGTACGACCGCGCCGTGCTGGCCTGGCGCGCCGCGGAGATGCGCAAGCACATGCCCAAGGGCCTGGAAGTGACTTACGCGGTCAAGGCCAATCCCAAGGTGGAGATGCTGCGCGAGATCGGACCGCTCTACGACGGGATCGATCTGGCCTCCTTCGGCGAAATGAAGAACGCCCTGGCCGCGGGCATCCCCGCCGCCAAGATGAGCTTCGCGGGGCCGGGCAAGACCCTGCCCGAATTGGAATTCGCCATCGACCAGGGCATCGGCACCCTCAGCATCGAAAGCGAACGAGAGTTGGAGCATATCTCCTTCATCGCCAAAAAGCTGGGCAAGGTCGCGCGCATCCTCATCCGCGTGAACCCGGCCTTCGAACTTTCCCGTTCCGGCCTCAAGATGGGCGGCGGCCCCAAGCAGTTCGGCATCGACAGCGAACGCGTGCCCGCGGCCATCGCCTCCGTGATCGCCGATCCTAATATGAGCTTCGAAGGCATCCACATCTTTTCGGGCACGCAGAACCTGAGCGCGGATTCGATCCTGGAAGCTTCGGGAAAGATCCTGGCGTACGCGGCGGAGCTGCAGGCCGAATGCGGCGCGCCCTTCCGCATCCTCAACCTGGGCGGCGGCTTCGGCATCCAGTATTTCAAGAATGACGTTGAGCTCGATCTGGCCAAGGTGGGCGTGGGACTTGCGGAACAGCTCGCGGCCTTCCGGCCGAAATTCCCGGGCACGCGCTTCAAGATCGAGTTGGGCCGCTACCTGGTCGGAGAATGCGGCCTGTACGTGGCCAAGGTCCTGTACCGCAAGCTCTCCCGCGGCGCCGTCTTCCTGGTGCTGGACGGCGGCATGCACCATCATCTGCCCGCTTCCGGCAACATGAGCCTTTCGCCCCTCAAACGGCAGATGCAGATCACCGTGGGCAACCGGCTCAATGCGCCCATGGAAAAAGCCAACGTGGTCGGGCCCTTGTGCACGCCCTTGGACTCCTTCGGGTTCGGTATCGATCTCCCGCGCGCGGACGAAGGCGACGTCGTGGTCATCCCCAACTCCGGCGCCTACGGATTCTCGGTCAGCCCCCTCGGCTTCCTGAGCCATCCGCACCCCCAAGAAATCATCGTCTAGGCCGGGCCCCCGCGCATGCTGAAGGATCTCAAAGGGCTGCTCAAGCACTCATCCGTCTATTCCCTGGGGACCTTGCTCAGCCGCATCGTCAGCTTCATCATGCTGCCGGTCTATACGCGCTGCCTCACCCCTTCGGACTACGGCATCATCGAGATGCTCACCCTTACCACCTCCGTGGTCACCTTGCTCGTCAGCTTCCGCCTCACCTCCGCGCTGCCGCGCTTTTACTTCGGCTATCCCGATCAAAAGAAAAAAGACTCCCTGGTCAGCACCATGATGATCTTCTCCTTGATCATTTCCTGCCTGGTGGCCGCGGGCCTCTTCGAAGGGCGCTTCGCCGTGTCGCGGCTGGTGTTCAAGACGGACGACAAGGGCGTGTATTTCGGCTACGTGTTCGCCAGCATCATCTTCGAGATCTGCACCCAGATCGGCTTCACCTATCTGCGCGTGCGCCAGCGATCCTTCCTCTTCGTGGGCGCCTCCCTGCTGCAACTCATCCTGGGCCTGGGCCTCAACATCCTCTTTCTGGTGTACCTCAAGATGGGCGTGATGGGGATCCTCTACAGCATCATCCTGTCCAACGGCATCGTGTTCCTGGCGGTGCAGGTCTACGCCTTCGCGGACGTGGGCTTCGCGTTCGACCGCGCCCAGCTCAAGCAATTGCTGGTGTTCAGCCTGCCCTTGGTTCCCGCCGCTCTGGGCAACTTCGTGCTCAACATGGGCGATCGGTTCCTGCTGGCCCGCTACGTGACCACGGCGGACATCGGCACCTATTCCCTGGGCTACAAGTTCGGCATCCTGCTGGGCGTATTCGTGGGGACGCCTTTCCTGCAGGCGTGGGAGCCCAAGCGCGCGGAGCTGTACGAAAAGGATCCCGGGGCCAGGGCCATCTTCGAAAAGGTGTTCCTCTACATCCTCTTCGCGATGGTGGGCGGGGCGCTCATCCTCTGCGCCTTCATCAACGAGATCGTCGCGCTTTTGGCCACGCCGGAATACGTGCGCGCCTGCCTGGTCACACCCTTCGTGGCGGTCGGTTACATCTTCTACATCCTCTACTACACCGTCGATCTGGGCCTCTTCCTCAAGAAGAAGACGTTCTGGTATTCCATCATCTCCGCCATCGCCGCCGCCGTGAACGTGGGCGTGAACCTGATCCTCATCCCGCGCATCGGCATGCTGGGGGCGGCCATTGCGACCACCATCTCCTTCATGGTGCTGCCGGTGCTGGCCTATTTCGTGTCCCAACGCTATTACCCCGTGCGCTACGAATTTGGGAAGGCGGCGCGCATCCTGGGCGCGGGGGCGGTGCTTTTCTTCGCTTCGCGATACGTGCATACGGGCCACATGCCGTTTGACATTGTTTTGAAATCATTGCTCTTGGCCTTGTTCCCAATTTCCCTTACCCTCACGGGGGTTTTTGAGAAGGCGGAATTGGATATGGCGCGCGGGATTTTACGGAACGGGATTTCCCGCGCGACGGGCTTGGTCCGTGCACGGCGGGACTTAACTTAAATTTGTCCAGTGTGTCGCGTATTCCGCCGATTCGACGCAGGCGGCCGGCTTGACATCGAAATGTTACCTGCTATAATAAATGGACGCCGTCTTGAAAATTCTCAATCGCGGATTTCCGGATTTGAACGCCTTATGATTCACAGACTTCCCAAATCATCTTTGCCCGCCCTGCTTGTGATGCTTGCGACGATCGCCGGCGCCCAAAGCCTGACCACGATCAAGGTGCGGAATCCAGGCGCGGCCAAGCCCTCGGCCGATCTCACCTTCGGCATGGTCTTCAAAGCGGGAGACGTTCCCGCCGGTAAATCGCTCTCGGTTTCCTCCGGTTCCTTGCAGGTTGATGCGAAGGCGACCAACGCGGACGGCTCCCTGCGCCACGCCGTGCTCTCCCTGCATCTCGAGAACCTGACCTCGGGCGAAGCCCGCACGGTGTCCTTGTCCGCCGCGGCCCCGGCTGCGGCAGGCGCGGCCATCGATCCCGCGGACGTGCTCAAGACCGACTTCGACGCCAAGGTGACTTTGACCATCGCGGGTGTGGACTTCACGGCTTCCGCGCGGGACAACCTGACCTCGGCCTCCACCAAGTGGCTTTCCGGATCGCAATGCACCGAGTGGCTGGTGTCCGCGCCCCTCAAGGGCCCGGCCGGCGCCGTTCAGCCCCAAATGCACGTGCGCTTCGCCGTGCGCGCCTACGCGGGCCTCAAGAGCATCCGCGCGGACGTCTCCGTGGAGAACGACTGGACCTACGAGCCCGCGCCCATGGGCCTCACCTACGATGCCAAGATCGCCGTCGGCGCCAACGTGTACACCAAGGCCGCCATCCCGCACACCCACCATGCCCGCTGGCGCAAAGTGCTGTGGTGGGGCGCCGATCCCGGTCTGGAATACGAATACGATCGCAACTACATCCTGGCCACCGGCGCGTTCCCGTATTATGACAAGACCGTCAAGATCAACCTCGCCACCATCGCGGCGATGAAATCCGATTTCGATCCCATGTCCCCGGGTAACCTCACCTCCTACATGCCCAGTACCGGCGCGCACAACGACATCGGCCCGCTGCCGGACTACGCCGCGCTGTATTTGCTCACCATGGATCCCCACGCCATGCTCAACGTACTCGCCAACGGAAACGCAGGCGGCAGCTATTCGATGCATTACCGCGACAAGAAGACGGACCTGCCCGTGAGCCTGGACGATTATCCCTACATGACCATCCTGGGCAATCCCCCGGACACGAAGAATCCCAAGACCGGCCTTCTGGAAGCCTTCCCCGCCGTCACCAACGGCCTGGAGAAGCACACGCCGGACGATGCGCACCAGCCGTCCATCGCGTTTCTGCCCTACGTGATCTCCGGCGACTACTTCTACCTGGAAGAGTTGCAGTTCTGGGCCAACTGGAACATGGTGATCGCCAATCCCCAATACCGGGAATGGCAGAAGGGCCTGCTCTGGTGGGGACAGAACCGCGGACAGGCCTGGTCCATGCGCACTTTGGGACAGGCAGCGTACATCACTCCGGATTCCCATCCCTTCAAGAAGTATTTCACCGAAAAGCTGAACAACAACCTGGCCTACTATGTCACCAAGTATCCCAACAACCCGGCGGCGAACGTGTTCCACGCCATGGAAGGGCACTATCCCTATCCTCCCTTCGGCATGGCGCCGTGGATGGACGACTTCTTCATGTGGACACTGAACTACCTGGATCAGCTCGGCTTCGCGAGCAAGCCCATCCTGACGTGGAAAGGCAAATTCGTGGTGAGCCGCATGACGGATCCGGGCTGGTGCTGGCTCAAGGCCTCCATCTACGAGCTGCAGGTGGGACCGGCGGACAAAACCTTCTACAAGTCCTGGGATGAGATGTTCAAGGCGGATTTCCCCGCCGCCACCTGCACGGGCACGGCCATGGACGGCTATCCGGACAGTCCCACCGGCTACGGCGCCAACATGCAGCCGGCCCTGGCCGCGGCCGTGGACGCCGGCATCGACGGCGCGCAGGCGGCCTGGGACAAGTATGAGACGCGCGCGCCCAAGCAGGACTACACTTCGCAGCCGCAATTCAATGTCCTCCCCAAGGCCTATTCCACCGTCATCTCCGTGCGCGGCGGTTCCGGCAGGCCCGCGGCCTCCGGCAAGCAATGGGTGATCGCCGGCTCCAACGCCGCCTTCGATCTCGGCTTCGCCTCCGAAGTTTCCTACGTGATCCTGGACACGATCGGCCGGCAAATCGCGGCAGTGACCCTGGGGCGCCTGCCCAAGGGGCGCCATGCTCTGGACTGGGAGCGCCAACCGGGCGTTTCCGGGCTCAAGCCCCACGCGCCTTATGTGATCCGCATCAAGGCGGTCGACGACTTCAAGCATGTAGATTTCCCGAAGGTCTTGAGCGGCGCCCGCATCGCCCCTTGATCGCTTTTCACAGGACGAAGCCTTATGTATTCCAGTAAACCGTTTTGCCTTTTTTCGATTTGCGCTTCACTGATCTGTGCGGCGGTCTCGGCGGATGTGCTCGACGATATCAAGCCGGGGGAATGGTACGAAGCCCCGAATTCCAACCTGGTCACGGTCAAGCCGCTGCCCACTCCCTACGGCCAGAACGGCATCGGCGCCGTGATGGACTCCTGGAGCGGCGGCGCCTTCGACACCAAGCGCAACCGCCTGATCGTCTGGGGCGGCGGCCACGGGGACTATTCCGGCAACGAGATCTACGTCTTCGACATCGCCACCCTGAAATGGCTGCGCGCCAGCGATCCGAGCACGGACGTGGGCGGCACCGAAGCGACCGGCATCTATCCTGACGGCAACCCGCGCTCGCGCCACACCTACGACTACATCCAGTACGTTCCGTCCCTCGACCGCTTCTGCACCTTCGGCGGCTCGGCCATGTATCCCACCGCGGGAACCAGCACCAACAAGACGCATTGCTTCGACTTCGACGCCAAGAAATGGACCTACACCACCGACGCCGCGGCCTGGGGCTTCGGCACCATGGCGGGCCGGGATCCGGAAACCGGCCTCATCTGGCTGGCTGGCGGCGGCAACAACGCGGCCTTCGTGCAATGGGATCCGGCCAAGAACGCCTGGCAGACCTTCTCCCATTACAACAAGGGCTGGTTCGAGTATTACCATACCGGCGCCATCGGCAAGGGCAAGTTCGTCGCCGTGGGCATGGGCAAAACCATCCAATGGGATCTGAAGAATCCCACCGCCCAGTCGGTGGAAGTGGCCACCGTCGGCCCCACCACGGTACCGGCCGGGCAGAGTCCGGGCTTCGCCTTCAACGAAAAGGGCGGCTACTTCGTGGGCTGGAACGGCGGCAAGGACGTGTTCGCGTATAGCACGAACGGCGCCTGGATCAAGGTGGACCTTTCCGCGAACAACAAGGTTACGCCCACCGCGGCCGTCCCCAACGGCACCTACGGCCGTTTCCAGTACATCCCGTCCAAGGATCTGTTCATGGTGGTGAACCGGGTCAACGAAAACGTGTTTTTCTTCCGCATGCCCGCGAATGTGGTGTTTCCTGTGGGAATAAAGGAAATAAGGGGAGAGCACCCCTTGAACGGCAAAGTGGAAATACACATTTTAGACGGCGCCTCCTTGGCCGGATTCCGCGGGACCATCCGCCTGGGCGGCCTGGAATCCGGTTCGGAAAAGCTGACCTGTAGGATTTTCTCCGCCCGGAATGAACTCATCTATGAACAACCTCTGGCAGTCGGCCAAAACACTCCCATCTCCCTGCAGAACGGCGCTCCCGGCCTCCTGCGGCGTGACCTTGCTCCCGGGGCGTACTTCATGGAAGTGGGCGGACGCGATCGAGTGCTGGCCTACCGCCGCCTCGCGTTCCTGCAATAAGGCCCCGGCTTCCGAAAGCTCCGCGGGCAAAGAGGCCTTCGCCGCCTCTGCCGCCTTTCTCACCTATGTCACCTTAGCGCAAATCCGTTGCCGCCCATGCTAGCGGCGCGGATCGTCACCGACGAAGCCGTCATGGCTTCCTTGCTGATCCAGGGCCGGGCCCTGTCCGCCGAGGCCCATAGCGAACTCACCTTCCATCAGCTGGACTTCGCGCGCCTGTGGTTTGCCTATTTCAACGCCGCGGACGGCGGCGAGGGCGGCGACTTTGGCGACAAGCGCGGCCGCAATTTCATGGGCCAGAAAAGCTTCCAGGAAAAGGCCCTGTACGCCATCGCCACGGACGGCGATCGCCTGGTCGGCATCGCGCCCCTGGTGGTAACCCGCGTGGAACGCAAGGGCAAACCCTCCATGAAGGTGCTGGGCTTCTGCGCGGACTCGGTCCAGGTGTTCTACCAGGATCTGCTCATCAGCCCGGAACACCGCGAAGCCGCCGTGACCGCCATGCTGGACGCCCTGTGCGCCTATGTCGAGGCGGAAGGCCTGCTGCTCTTCCTCGGCTATCTCCCCAAGACCTCGGCGAATCTACCCTACTTAGCCCGGGGCGTGGAAAAGCGCCTGGCCGAAGGCTGGACCGGCGGCATCGCGGTGACGCAATCCCGCGGCGGCGTCTATCCCTGGAACATCCATCCCCTGTGCAAGGTGCTGGGCCAATTGCGCGAGAAGATAGGCGAGAAGGATGCGGCCGATCCCGACCTTGCCGTGCTGGGCGGCCTGATGGAACGCTTGGAACAACAGACCTCGGCCCTGCTCCTGTTCGGCGCCACGCGCAACGCCTTCGACAAGGAGGCCCGCGCCCTGGCGGAGAAGTACGGTAACCGGGAAGATACCCGGGAAATAGCGGCCGAGATCGTCCCTTCCATCTCCGCCGTGCTCATCAAGTACCCCTACCTGGATCTGCCCGCCACGCGCGAGGAGTATCAGGAGTCCCTCAGCTCCAGCAAACGCTATTGGTTCCGCCGCTACCTCAAGAAATACGAAGAGGCGGGCGGCAGCTTCGAGGTGATCGAGCCAGGTTCGCTGACCGACGCGGACGTGGACGATTACCTTCGCCTGCATACCGAGCGCTGGGGCAAGGACTCCATCGCCGTCAACGCCGTGACCCTGGGCTTCCACCGCGAGCTGGTGATGACTTTGTCCAAGGCCGGATCCTTCCGCCTGTTCTTCGCACGCCAAGGGGACCGCCGCCTGGCCGCCCATGCCTGCTTCGACATCGCCGGGCGCCGGGAATACTTCTTCGGCGGCCGCACTTTGGACTCGGAGGAACTGCGCGCCGGCAAACTGCTGGTCATGCACACCCTGTTGGACGCCATCGATCGCGGCTACAAGACTTACGACTTCGGCTACGGCGGCGACGAGTACAAGGCCGATTTCACCAAGGCCCACAAGCATTCTCGCAACGTATTCCTCTGCAAGGACGCTTCCCTGTTCGATCCGGAAGGCCTGTTCGCCAAATACGAGCAGATGAATTTCGATCCCGCCGCATTGACATGAGCGGATCGGGCATGGACGCACCGGGCATAAACGCGCCGGTCCTGCGGGAACCGGGCCTGTGAACGCGCCGGGCGGACGCAAGCGCGTCCTCATCATCGCCTACCATTTCCCGCCCATCAAAGGGAGCAGCGGCTACCTGCGCACCCTGAAATACGTGCGTTACCTCCCCGAGTTCGGCATAGACCCCACCGTGCTCACGGTAAACACCCGCGCCTACGAGGCCATCGACCCCGGCCTGCTGGGGCAGATCCCGCCGGGCGTGCACGTGGAGCGCAGCTTCGCCCTGGACTCGCGCCGGCACTTCGGCATCCGGGGGCGCTATCCATCCTTCCTGGGCATCCCGGATCGCATCTGCTCCTGGATCCCTTTCGGCATCCTGGCCGGCCTACGCCTTATCCGTGAACGCAAGATCGACGCCATCTTCTCCACCTATCCCATCCCCAGCGCCCACGTCATCGGCCGCTCCTTGGCGCGCTGGTCCGGCAAGCCCTGGATCGCGGACTTCCGGGATCCCATGTGGGATGAATACGTGGAAGTGCACGCGCGCGGCGAGCTGGCGGCCAAGCAGCGCATCGAACGCGCTGCGGTGGAAGGCTGCGCCGCCGCCACCGTAACCACGGGCGGCATGCGGGACCTGTTCCTCCGGCGTTACCCCGGCCAGGACCCCGCAAAGTTCAACGTAATCTCCAACGGCTACGATGAAGCGGACTTCGCCGGGGTCGAACCGGTCGCGCGCGATCAGGTTGGGGATCCGGACGCCCCCGTCACCTTCGTGCATGCGGGACTCTTGGACCCCGTTGATCGTAACCCCTCGCATTTTTTTCAGGCCCTGAAATCCCTGCGCGACGGCGGACGCCTGGCGGGGCGGCGTTTCAGGGTGGATCTGTATTCGCCCGGCAATCCGGAAGGTGTGAAGGCGGAGCTGCGTAATCTGGGCATGGAGGACTGCGTGCGCGTGCTGCCCGGGGTCGCCTACGGCGAGGCCCTGCGCGCCATGGCCCGCGCGGACGTGCTGCTGCTGTTCCAAGGCCCCACCTGCGAAAACCAGATCCCGGCCAAGCTGTACGAGTACCTGCGCATCGGCAAACCCATACTGGCGCTCACCACCGAGGCCGGAGAAACCGGCAAATTGGTGCTAACCACCGCATCCGGTATGGTGGTCCCCATCGATGACGTAAATCGTATATCCGGGGCCGTGGAACGTTGTGTCTCTTGTGTGTCGGAAGACGTTACACTTCCCGCGGCCACGCGTGAAAAAGCCTCCGCCTACTCGCGCCGCACGCAGGCCGGAACGCTGGCGGGACTTCTTGCAGGGGTCATCCGCTAAAGCTATTTTTTGCGGAGATTCCAGGAGGATTTCCCATGGCTTTCCCGCGCTTTCACTTGGGCTTCTTGACGCGCTTATGCTCGCGTCCGAACACGCGTGCTGATGCGCGTTCCGGTGCGCGCGCATGCGCCGCCTTGCTTCTGGCCGGCCTTGTCCTCGCCGGGGTCGCCTCCGCGGACAACCAATTTTTCTGGTACCGGTACGACGTGGACAGCAACGCGGCTGAACAGCATGATGGGAACAAGGGCGCCACCTTCGGGTACAACGCCCTGCGCGCGGACGTGAAGGGCAATCTCAAGATCGCCTACCGCGGCCATTACAACATCAAGTACAGCGAACTGAAGAATCACATCTGGTACACGGAAATAGCGGACGACAGCACCGGTTCCGGCGCGCGCATGGACATGGCCCTGGATCCGGACGGCGAACCGCACATGGTCTTCCACAACGACAATTACGGCAAGGCTCTCTATTCGGCGCGCAAGAACGGCGTGTGGAAACGCAAAGTGCTGACCGAGCTGAAGCTGCCCAACCTGGATTTCTACCAGGTCTCCATCGCCGTGAACAAGGACTTCGAGTCGCACTGCGTCTTCACCTCCGCGGGCGCCGGCAATTACGCCAACACCACCTACGTGAAGGTGGGCAAGGACGGCGCCGCCACCGACCCGGTGAAGGTGTTCACCGGCGGCATCAACGGCAAATGGAATTCCGTCACCACGGACGCCTCCGGCAAGCCGGTCATCTCCCTGTTCATCTTCGATCGCAACAACCTGGGCGTGGCCACCAAGAACGATTCCGGCTTCACCACCCAATGGGTCGACTCCGGCGACTACGACAACGCCCATGGGTTCCTGAACACCATCCAGCCCTCGGCCGACAGCTTCTTCGTCTCCTACCTCAACCAGGCGCACGCCTGCGTACAGATCGCCCACGGAAAGCCGGGCGGCGCCTGGACGGTCGAACGGGTGGACACCCTGCCTGCCTGGACCATTTTTTCTTCCCAGATCCGCATGGTCATCGACTCCAAGGGGAATCCCATCCTGGCCTATCCTCTCATCAAAAAGGAGGACGAATACGCAGCCTTGGAATCCCGGCTCGTCATCACCTATAAGAAGGCCGGAAGCTGGGTCAGGGAAGTGGTCGACAGTAGCGGCATCGCGGGCGAGAACCTGACCATGACCATCTTGCCCAACGACATGCCCGCCCTGGCCTATTGGGAGAGCGGAACCAAGACCCTGCGCGTGGCCGTGGGATCCCTGACCGCCCCTCCGGACGAGGACAAGAACGGCATCCCCGACTACAAGGAAGTGAAGCCCATCGCCCTGCGCCGCTTCCCCATCGTGGCCGAACGCCCGGTAGCCTATCCCTTCTTCGACGCCTTGGGCCGCAGCATGGGCAGCCGCTCCGCCGTATCCAATGCGCCGACCGCGGGCCGCGGGAACCGCACGCTGGTCTGGCCCTGGACCTCCGGGGTCGGGTTTACGCGCGACGGCACGGAGTCGATGGTAAAGTGACGCCCGGCCCTCTCGGGCCCGCGTCCTTTCCCGGATAACATGTCGGCGACGTCTCGCATCAAAGGCGCCCTGGTGGGCGCAGTCGGGGCCGCCTTGCGGAACCGGCTGGCCACCCGCGCCCTCGCGCCCGTCCTTTCCGGCTACCAGATCCTCACCTACCATCGCGTGCTGCCGAAGGCCGATCCCCTGGCCATGGCGGCCGTGGATCTCGCCGCTTTCACCGAACAGATGAAGCTGCTCAAGGCTTGCTACAACGTGATCTCCCTGGACCAACTGCTTGCGGGCCTGGACGGCGGCAACCTCGTTCCCGGCGCGATCTGCGTCACGTTCGATGACGGATATCGGGACAACTTCGAAGTCGCCTTTCCCGTGCTCCAGGCGCTGGGCATCCCGGCCACCCTATTCGTGGCCACGGACTTCATCGGCGGGCGCGGTATCCTGTGGTACGATCGCGTGCTCCAGGCGTTCAAGGACACGCGCCGCAGCGAGTTCAGCCTGCCCGAAGCCGGCATCGCGTCGCAACCGCTACAGGGATACGTAGGGACGCATCCCGCCTACAGGGTGCTGGAATGGCTCAAGGCCTTCCCTCCCGCGGATCGCAACCGGAAGATCGAAAGCGTGTTCGCGGCCCTGACGCTGGACGGCGAGCCCCGTTGCGATCTCATGCTCGACTGGGATCAGATCCGGACCATGCGGGACGCGGGCGTGGTCTTCGGACCGCATACCAAGAGCCATCCCATCCTCTCCACGGTGGGACCGGAAGAGAACGAGGCCGAGATCCTCGGCTCCCGGCAGGTGCTGGAAGCCGAAGTGGGACGGCCCGCGCGCCATTTCGCGTACCCCAACGGGCGCCGCGGCGACTACAACGACTCGTCCAAAGCCGCGCTCAAGAAGGGCGGCTTCGCCACCGCCCTCACCACCAATCCAGGGGTGAATCCGCCGGGCCAGGATCGCTACGAAATCAGGCGCTCGCAACCCTGGGAGTCGTCCATCAACCGCATGCACGGCCGCATGGTACTTGAGAAGGCCCTGGGATGAGACGTATCCCGATGAACGTCGTCATCGCGACGCTGTGCGAGGCCAAGCGCACGGAGCAATTGCTGCGGGCCATCCGCAGCATCCAGGATCAGGAGGGCGTGGACCCGGAAATCATCCTGGTGGTGAACGGCACGCGCTTCGATCCCGAGCTGCTGGAAACCATGCGCGCCCGCGCCGATCTGCGCGTCGTCTACCAGGAAGAGGGGAATCTCCCCAAGGCCATATGGACCGGCCGCACCCAGGTCACCCGGGATTATTTCGCCTTCCTGGACGACGACGACGAATACATCAAGGACCGCCTGCGCGGCGGCCTCGACATCCTGGAAGCCGATCCCTCCGTGGACGTGGTGGTGAGCAACGGCGTGCGGATTTTCGGCGGCGTCCAAGAACCCATCTACACCAGCATGGAGGCCTGCAAGGCGGATCCCCTGAAGGATCTCTTCAACCAATCCTGGCTCAACTCCTCCAGCGGCATCTACCGCACGAGCTCGGTCCCGCCGGATTTCTTCAGCGACATGCAGAAGTATTTCGAGTGGACGTCCATCGCCTTCAAGATGGCGGCGCAGAAGAAGGTGGCGTTCCGCGAAGAGTACGTGAACCGGATCCACGACACCCCGGGGTCACTCTCCAAGACCCTGGATTTCATCCTGGCCGTGGAGCCGTTCCTGCTCAAGCTGTTGGAATTGGATCTGCGCCCGGAACTGCGGCGGGCCCTGTCCATCAAGCTGTCCAGCGCGTACCACGACATCTCGGACATGTACTTGTACCGCGGGAACCTGGTCAAGGCCTGGCGCTACCACATCAAGAGCATGAGGGGCGGCCACGGCATGCGCTACCTTTTCTATACCCGGAAGCTGATCCTGTTCCGGGGCCTGCTGGGAATCAGGGCTGCGGTCTCCTCATAGCCGAGGCCATCGCGGCCGCACGGTCCAAGGGTAACTCCAGAGTTACCCTGAATCCCGGTAGCGCACGCGCCTAAGCCGCGCCCAGCGCCCCGTCCGGGCTGCCGTCCGTTGTCGGACGCCCGTTTTCCGTCCCCGTCGAACCCGCTTCCCTCTCCGCCTCCCGCTCCGCTTCCTGCGCCGCGAGGCGGGCCTTGGCCGCCTTTTTCGCGCGCCACTGTTTGGTTTCGATTTCCCGCTGGTAGATGCCGGGCAAGGCGTTGGCGATGGCGATCCATCCCCACAGGTATTCGTTGTACGGCCGGTTGAGAAAGGTCATGGCCGAGAGCAGCCCGAAGATGGACATGATCAGGGCCGAAGCCAGGCGCGCCGTATCCGCGTCCCCGCGCTTGACCGCCAAAGTGATGGTTTTGGAGATCTGGATATAGGTGAACCCGATCAAAAGCAGATACAGGATCAATCCCGGGATCCCGGTTTCCGAACTCAGCACCAGATAGATGTTGTGGGGATTGTGCTCGTCCCCGGCATAAGCCATGGCCACTTCGATCCAACAGCCGGGCCCTAGCCCTAAGATGGGGTGATCCATGGTCGCCTTGTAGGCGCTCTTCATCAGATTCATGCGGGCGGCGGCGGAATTCTCGGTCTGCTCCGCGCCCACCTTGATGGTGTGCATGCGGTCGAACCAGTCCTGGGGCAGCACGAAGAACAGCGCCGTCACGGCTACGACCAGGATCGCCAGATCGCGGAAGCGGCGCTTGGACACGTACACCAGATAGAGGATCATGGAGGCGGCGAGACCCATGGCGCCACCGCGGGAGAGCGAGAAGAAGATCATCATCAGGCTGAGGAAGGCGGTGAGCAGCATGAAGGGCCGGAGGATCCATTTGTAGGGCAGATCCTTGGAGAAGACGAAGTACAGGATCACGGGGATGGTGCCCACGGTGGCCGCGGCGAAATCGTTGCGCTCCGCCATCTGGCCGCCGGGGATGCCCAGCTCCGTGTTCACGCCGTGCACCAGGCAATGGGCCCCGGCCTGCGCGGCCCAGATCCCCACCGAGCCGGCGAGCACCGCGATGAGGATGCGGATGTCCTTCTGGGTCTGGAGCGCGGTGTGGATGAGGGCGATGGGCCCCAGGTACTTGAGGATGGTGACGAAGGTTTCCCACGCCACGTCCGGCCGGTAGGCGAACTTGGTGCAGATGAGGTTCCACCCGATCAGCAGGAACAGGAAGATGAAGAAGGGCGTGAAGCGCGGGACCAGCTTGCCCCGGGCCCAGGCGGCGATATAGGCGGCGATGAGCACCACGAACACGTATTGCGCCACCGGATAGCCGCCCCCCATGCGGGCGAAGGACAGGGGCTGGAAGATGTCCGTGAAGAGGAACAGGCCCGATGCGAACACCACCGCCCGGAAGGCCATGCCGGTCCCCGCCAGGAATATCATCAGGACTAGGAGGGATCTCATGAAGGCTGCTCCGGCCAAAGAATACTATTTTTCAGCCGCCAGGACCCTTTAACGGACAAGACCCGACATTCCCGAAAAGAGCCGTCACGAGCGGACGACAGGCGGCCACGACAACATGGCGACCCCCCCGACTTCCCCCATCCGCATCCTTCACATCCTCCACGGGCTCACCATGGGCGGCATGGAGAATCGCGTGGCGCGGCTCGCGGCCGGGCTCGATCCCGCCCGCTACGCGATTACGGTGCTCACCTTCCGCAAGACTCCGGGCCCGGCGGTGGCTTTCGCCCCGCACGTCCGCATGGAGTTCCTGGAAATCCCCCCGGGTCTGCACGCGGGCGCCCTGCTTGGCTTGCGCCGCTTCATCCGGGCCGGCGCCTTCGATATCGTCCACACCCACAACTGGGGCAGCATGTTCTACGGAGTGCTGGCCGCGCGCCTGGCCAGGACCCGCGTGATCTTCCAGGGCGAGCATGGCCTGGAAGGCGAGGGCGGCATCCCCTGGAAGCGCCTGGCGGCCCAGCGCGTGCTGGCGCGCCTGCTGACGCGCGTGGTGGCCGTGAACAAGCCCATCGCCAAACACGTCGAACGCGCCTGGCGCCTGCCGGAATCCCGCGTCCTATGCATCCCCAACGGCGTGGATCTCATGCGTTTCCGCCCCGTCGCCGCATCGCCCGAGGCCGGTCCCATCGTGTTCGGATCCATCATGCGCTTCGGCGCCGTCAAGAACATCCCCTGCATGATCGAAGGTTTCCGCCTGCTGGTCGCGCGCCGCGGCCGCGCCGCCGCCCGCCTGTCCCTGGTGGGCACGGGCCCGGAGATGGACGCGACCGTGCTGGCGATCCAAGGGGCGGGCCTTCAGGATCTGGTCGCCTTGCCCGGGGACGCTCGCCGGCCGGAAGATCATTACGCCATCTTCTCCGCATATCTGAACGCCTCCGTCTACGAAGGTATGAGCAACACCATTCTGGAAGCCATGGCATGCGGCCTGCCCATCATCGCTTCGGACGTGCCCGGCAACCGGGATCTGATCGGGGATCAACCCGGCGCGGTCCTGTTCAAATCCGGGGACCCCGCGGCCCTCTGCGATCGCATGGATGCCTTGCTGCAGGATCCGGAATTGCGTGCGAAGATGGGGACGGCTTCCCGGGAGGCGGCGGAACGCGAGTTCGACAACGCGGATTTCCTGAAGGCGTATAGGGCCGCGTACGCGGATTGTCTGCGCTGAAACGCCTTCTCGAGTAACACAGGTGTTACCCTAGCGCTCCGTCGAAGACGGGCGCCAATTCGTCCGCAACCTTGGACCACGTGCGCGAGCGCCCCACGGCCTCGATATGCGCCCGATCCCAGCTCCGACCCAAGGCCGTTTCCAGCCCAACCCGCAGGCCTTCCGCGCTGCGTTCGTCCACCAGCACGCCCAGGGAGGCGTCCTTGACGATCTCGGGGATGCCCCACACCTTGGTGGCGACAATGGGCAGTCCCGAAGCCTGGGCCTCGCATAATACGTTGGGCCAGCCCTCGCGCGAGCTCGCGAGCACGAAGAAATCCGCCGCCTGGTACCACGGGGTGAGATCCTTGTTGGCCACGGCGCCGGACAGGCGCACGCGATTCTGCAAGCCCAAAGCCGCGATGACGCTTTCCAGTTCCGGCCGCTGCGGGCCCGCGCCCGCGATGGCCAGGAACAGCTCCGGCCGCTTGAGTTTTCCGACCGCTTCGATGATGGGACGGAAGCCCTTGCGCTCGGTGAGATGGCCCACTGACAGCAACACGGTCGCGTCCGCGGGCAGGCCCAGGGCCTGGCGGGCGGCGGCGGCGTCCCCGCGGCGGAAGCGCTCGGCGTCCACGCCGTTGCCGATGGTGGTGACCTTGGCGGGCGGCATGCCCATCCCCAAGGCCACTTGGCGCAGGTCCTCGCACACGCAGATAAGATGGCGGCAGGCGTCCAGGTTTTCCTTGATGCGCGGGGCCACGGGTTTGATCTGGGGATACAGGTTGAGGTCGGTGCCGCGGGCGGACAGGATCACGGGAATGCCCAGGGCGCGCCCGGCCGCGATGGCGGCGGTCCCGTCCGGGAACACGTAATGGCCGTCGATGACGTCGATGGGTTTGCGGCGGTGGATTTCCTTGACCGTGTCGATCACGGAACGGGCCATCCAGCTTCCGTAGAAACGCATGCCCACCTTGGGGGTGAGCAGGAAGCGGGGATGATGGATGGGGTAACCCCAAGGTTCCTCGCAGACGGGCACGCGGGCGAAGGCGTCGTAGGCCGGGGAGGTTTTGAAAGGCAATCTCGGGAACCACGGTACCGGCGCGACCACGCTCCAGGCATGGCCGAACTTGCGGGTGAAGTTCTCCATGCGCGTGCGCACGAAGACGGCATGCACGGGCTGCAGGGTGTTGGGGAAGAGCGAGGTGAGGGTCAGGATGTGCATAGGGCGTTTCAGGTTCCCGCTCTGCGGGATGCGGCATTCGCGCCGCCGGCAGCGGATGCCGCGGCTTTGCCGGTTCCGGAGGAGGCTGTGGATGAAGAACCCAGGCGTTCCACAACCTTGTGCGCATGACCGGCCCAGGTGAGTTCCGCCATCGCATGCGCCCGGGCGCGGGCGCCCATGGTGTTGGCCTCCGCGCGGTTGGCCAAAAGCCTCAGGATGGATTCGCGCATGGCTCCGAAGTCCTGGGCCGGAAAGATGGCGGCCATCGTATCATCGGCGGCGGCGTGGATGGAGGGCAGATCCGGCGCCACGATGGGCAGGCCCGCGCCCATGTATTCCATCAGCTTCATCGGGGAGGCGTGCTGCGCCGCCGAAGGGATGACGGCGATGTCCACGGCGCTCAGATAGTCCGGCACTTCCGTGATGGGCACCATGCCCGTGAAGCGCACGCGATCGGAAATGCCCAGCTCTTGCGCCCGCGCCAGGATGGCTTCCTTGACCGGCCCGTCCCCGATGAAGAGGAAGAACAGATCCTTTTCGCGGGCGATCGATCCGAGGCCGTCCAGCAATTCCATCAGCCCATGCCAGGGCAGGAACTGCCCCGATGCGCCGATGACGATGCGGCCCTCCATCCCCAGGCGCTTGCGCATCCCTTCGCGATCGAAGGCGCGTTGGAAGCGCGTTCCGGACATGGCGTTGGTGAGCACCAGAATGCGGTCCTTGGCGGCCGGGAAGCGCGCTCCCAGGCGCGCCTGGAAATCCGCGGTGATGGTGATGGCCAGTTGGGATCCGCCCAGGCAATAGCCCTCCACCGCCGCGGCCAGGCCTTTCAGGGCCAGGGGCCTACTGCGCTCGATGACCACGGAGTCGTTCACCTCCAGCACATGGCGGCACCCGGTGATGCGGCACAGCAAGGTGGGCGCGAAGGTGTTCAAGGCGTAACGCTCGTAAATCAGATCCGGGCGGAAGCGCGCATACCGCGACGCGAGGCGGACGAAGAGGAGGACATTGTAGGCAAGCTCGAAGAGTTCAAAGATGGTTTCCGGGGAATTCTCGGCGATGAACCAGTAGATGCGCTGGATGAGGGAGGGTGGGGGTTTGCTTGTGGCGGCGGTCGCGGCGGCTGCGGGTGACGCCGAGGTTACGCTCGGCGCCGGGGCGGTTGTAGCCGGGCTCTGCTTGGGCGCGGCGGGATTGCACCCCGGCAGACAATCCATGAAAACCGTGTGCCCGGTTTCCGCGAACGCCTCGTACATGCCCAGGATATGGGCCCCCTCCGCGCCCACGCCCTGGGTGCGGTGGGTATACAGGATTTTCATGCCGCGGGGGTTCCGGAGCCTTGCAGGGCGGCGGCCGGGAGGCTCTCCGGCGGATCCGCCATCGTCCCGTCCAGGAAGCGTTCCTTCCACAGGGACAGGGACAGCAGGGCGAAAAGCGCGTGCGCGTGATCCATCATGCCGCTTTGATGCTCGCGCAGCAGGGATTCCAGGGTGTCCTTGCGGAACGGCCCCCACGAGGCCAGGCCTCCGGGACCGACCAAGCGCTCCCGGGAATAGTCCTTGAGATCCTTGCGCATCCACTCCCGCAGCGGTATTGAGAAGCCCGCCTTGGGCCGGGTGAAGATCTCGCCGGGGAGGATCTTGCGCAGGGCCTCCTTGAGCACGAACTTGGAGGTGCGCCCGCGCAGCTTCCAATCGGACGGCATGCGCGCGGCCAGTTCCATTACCTTGTGGTCCAGCAGCGGCACGCGCACTTCCAGGGACACGGCCATGCTGGCGCGGTCCACCTTGGTCAGCACGTCCTCGACCATGTAGGTCTTCATGTCCACGTACTGGATGCGCGAGAGCGGATCCTTGCTGCCGCTGTTGTTCCAATGCTCGGCGAAGACGGAGATGGAGTCGTAGCCGCCGAGTTGCGCCTTCAGTTCCGGCGTCATCAGGCGGGCCTTGAGCGCCGGCAATATGTGGGACATGGAGGTGAAATAGCCGCGCATGGGATCGTAGGAGAGATTGCGCAACAGGGTCTTGGCGCGCAGGGGCTGCGGCAGCCAGTCCGCCTTGGGATATAGCGCCCCCAAGGTGCCGAACAGCGGGCCGCGCAGGGTCGCGGGCAGGGAGGCCCGCATCCGGTTTTCCAACCGGTCGTGGAAATACCTGCGGTAGCCCGCGAAGCTCTCGTCCCCGCCGTCGCCGGACAGGGCCACGGTCACGTTGCGCCGCGCCATCTCGCATACGTAGTAAGTCGGGATCATGGACGAATCCGCAAAGGGCTCGTCGTAATGCCAAGCGAGAGATCCCATCAGCTTCACCGCTTCGGGCGCCACGTTGAACTCGTGATGACGCGTTTTGAAATGCGCCGCGGTAGAGCGGGCGGCGGCCTTTTCGTCATAGGCGGAATCGTCGAAGCCGATGGTGTTGGTGAGGATGGGTTGCGATGAGTGCTTGGCCATCAACGCTGCCACCGCCGACGAGTCCACGCCCCCGCTCAGGAAAGCGCCCAGGGGAACGTCGCTCTCCATATGGGAAGCCACCGCGCCATCCAAGGCCTCCAGGATCTCTTCTTCGGCCCGCTCGATGCTTTTGCTCTCGCCGTATTCCGACGCGTCCGCGAAGGAGATGTCCCACCATTTCCGGACGGTGCGTTCGCCGCCCGCCGTCACCTTCAGCCAATGCCCCGCGGGCAGCTTGCGGATATGCTTGAAGATGCTCTTGGGCGCAGGCACGTACATCAGGGACAGGTAGTCCGAAAGCGCTTCGTGATCCATGTCGCGGTTGAAGCCCGGAAAGCGCAGGATGGATTTGCATTCGGAACCGAACAGCAACGCGCCGTCGTGCGTTCCATAGTATAAGGGCTTGATGCCCACGCGGTCCCGCGCCAGGAACAACGAGCCTTCCACCTGATCGAAAACGGCGAAGGCGAACATGCCGCGCAGCTTGGGCAGGCAGTCCGCGCCCCATTCCTTGTAGGCGTAGAGCAGGGTCTCGGTATCGCTCCGCGAACGCAGGGGATGGCCCTTGGCCAGCAGTTCCGCCTTCACGTCCTGGTGGTTGTAGATCTCGCCGTTGAAGATGAGGGTGTAGCGCCCGTCCACGTCGGTCATGGGTTGTTTGCCGTGGGTGAGGTCGAGGATGCTGAGACGCTTGTGGCCCAGGGCGGCTTTGCCCGAGGGGGCCAGGAACAGGCCGGACTGATCGGGCCCGCGGTGATGCTGGGCCTGGTTCATCGCGCCGATCACGGTGGCGAGATCGGGAATGGGTCTTTGGCTCAGAATGCCGGTGATGCCGCACATGGGATTGTGCCCTCAAGATAGGAAAAAGCCCGGATGTCCCGCTCCGGGCGATGGACCGGAGGAAATGAAAAAGGAAGGGATGACTCCCTTCCTTTTCGATATTCCAATATTCAACGGAGCCGGTTTCACCGGCGGCTGATTAAGCCTGCTTGCGGCGACGGGCGGCGAAGGCGAGGGTCAGCATGCCCAAGCCCATCAGGCCGAGGGTGCCGGGCTCCGGAACCGTGGCAACCTGGCCGTTGCCGAGACCGTCGATGAGGGAGAACTTGTACTTCGCTTCCGGGTCGATGGCGGCGGCGAGGGCGAACTCGGCCAAGGCGGCGGAACCGATGGTGTTGTTGATGACCAGGCCGCCCAAGGTGTAACCCTGGCCGATGGATTCGAAGTTGGCCTCGGTCACGTCAAAGCCGAAGTCGGCGGAGAGGACGATGTCCAGCGCAGCGGGGTTGCTGTTGGTCGCCAGGTAGAACTTGTTCGCGTTCAGGTCGATGAGGGCGAACTTGTTGTGCAGCGCGTCGACGCCGGAGAAAGAACCGTTGTTGTACTTCACCAGGCCGATGGTGCCGGTGTAGACGCCGTCGGCCAGGACCCAGTCACCGGTACCGGCGGAAGGACCTGCGTCGGTCACATCGCTCCAGTTGATTACGGTTGCATTGACGCTGGCGACACCGGCGGTGAGGAGGGCGGCAAGGAGGAGCTTCTTCATTCGATATTCCTTAGTTGACTGTACTTACCATCTGATAAAGCGAATGCCATGCCTAACCGCAAGCCGCGTTTTTTGCGAGAAAAAGGCCATTTTTACTGCTGCCGGGACCCTATTTGTATAGAAATCCGGCGCTTGGCCAAAAGGTCTTACAGTCTCTGATTATACCGATTAGCACGATAATAGGGTATTTGGTGGCATTCCCGGTACCCCATTTATAGACAAGGACTTATGCCTGGGGAATCCGGTTTTTCAAAACCCTGTTAAGGGAGCCGGGCTTCCAGTTCGGGAAGCAGCACCCGGATGAAGTCGTCGATGCGCTTCTGGGCCTGCTCCTGGGACTCACCCTTGGGCGAAGGCGTAAGCAGGCGGATGAGAGAGGCGCCATGGGTCTTCTTACCCACCAAGCCGCCCATGAACATCATCAGGCTGGACTTCAGGTAGTCCGAGGTATAGGTGTTTCCGATCTTGTACCAGTAGTAGACCCAGGACCGGCTGTTGCCGCTCTCGATGGAGATGACGGTGGCGCGCACGGGCAAGCCATCCAGGTTCATGCGTTCCACGCTGCCGACCATGGCGCCGGAGCCGCGCAGGCAGGCCTCCTGCGCATGCGCCGACTTGCGGTTGCTCTGGGCGATGTACGCGACCACCAGATCCACGGTCTGGGATCCGTTGGCGTAGGTCCGCTTGAGGATGTCCTTGGTCTCCAGTCCGCGGATTTCGCCGGAGCTGGGCTGGTCATCCTGAATGGCCTGCCATCCGCCCAGTTGGGACGGGATGCCGCGGGCCAGATCGGTATCGGCGTGGACCACCTGCCGGAACAGGGCCCCGTTGGAGATCCAGGCGGAGGCGGCGAGCAGGGCCAGGGCGAGGCCGGTCCACAGGCGTTGGCGGCCGGCGTTCATTTCGGGGCTCCGGGCTTCCGGGTAACTTCAATGTTACCTTCGGGATCTGCGCCGCGCGCGGCCTTGGCGCCGGGCAGGCGGTGGAGCAGGGCCGTGACCAGGTACAGGCAGCCGAAGGCGGCCGCGAAGATCACCGCGCCGGTGAAGAGATGCAGATCCCAGGTGCCGATGAGCGGCTTGAAGACGGTCTTGGGGCCCAGCCAGGTCACCAGGTAGGCCACCAGGAAGATGCGCACGCCGTTGCCGACGATGGCCGCCGGCACGCAGGTGAGCAGCACGCCGAGCACGTGGGCGCGGCCGCGATCCCGTACCAGATAGGCGTAGAGCACGCCCAGGGAGAGCAGGGCCAGCAGGCTGCGCAGGCCCGAACAGACGTCCCCGATGGCCAGGCGCTCCGTGCCGAACATCATGAACGAGCCCTGGCGGATGGAGGGGAGGCCGGTGGCGTCGAGGAAGAAGCAGGCCAGATCCGCGGCTTTGAGCTTGAGCGCGAAGTTCATCCCGCTGATGATGAATTCCGGCGGAGGCACCATGAAGATGAGGAAGGCGATGGGGAACCAGGCGACGCGGAGGACGGCGCCGCCGAAGCGCAACCAGACGAAGCCCATGATCAAGGGCACGATGGTGAGGCCGGAGATGGACGAGACGTCCGCGAGGCCGGCGATGAAGTGCACGGCGAGCGCGCCCGCCATCAGGAAGAAGCCCGCCCTGGAGCCCTTGCGCGGCGCGGTCTTGAGGCGATCGCGCTCCTGCCATAACAGCCACAGGCTAACGAAGGGGATGAGCCAGCCGTGGGCCATGTAGGACTCGGCTTCGTCCCAGCGATCCATCATCCATTTCAGGGTCGGGAGATAGTTCAGCGTCGCCAGCGCGGCAAAGGCGGCCAAGGCGTACAGGTCCGCCTTGCCGGCGCGCGCCGGGGCGATGGTGAGGGCGGAAGCCGATGCTGACGGCGATGTTGACGGTAAAGAGTCTTTGTCCACTAGGTGTCCGCTGCCGTTCCGCTATTGTTCCACAACGTATTCGCTATTGTTCCGATGATGTTCGGCCTGGCGGGTGTTCTCTGCGGATCCGGCTCAGCCTTGATCCGCGAGGAGCTTTTCGGCTTCCTTGCGGTCGTCGAAGGCCAGCTTGGACGCCAGGGCGGATTGCAGGTACTTCTTGGCCTCTTCCTTCTTGCCCATCCGGCTCAACAGCCAGGCCATGTGGAACTCGAAACCGGGGTGATCCGGTACGATGTTGAGGGCGGTATGAAGATAGGGCATGGCTTCGTCGTTCTTGCCGTTCTTCGCCAGGATCCATCCGATGGTGTCCATGATGCGGGGATCCAGTGCCTTCTTCGCCTTCAGCTTGTCCAGATACGGCGTGGCCTTGGCCAGGTCGTGCTGGTTGACGCCGAATTCCCAGGCGAGATTGTTCAGGCAGACCACGTTCTCGGGGTCCAGCGCGAGTTCCTTCTCATAGTATTCCGTGGCCTTGGCCTTCTCGCCGAACGCGGTGTAATAGTCGGCCAGGAACAGGTTGAGGCCGCGGACGTTCGGATGTTCGGTGATGAGCTTCTGGCCCAGGGACACCATCTTGGGTTTGTCTTTCGCCTTGGCGTAGAAGCCCAACAGGGTGGTCTGCTGCTGGAAGGTGAGTCCGGGGATGGTTTCGAAGAGGCGCGCGGCCTCGGCGAACTTGCCCTTGGAGGCCAGCTGTCCGGCCCACAAGGAAATGGCCAAGCGGTTCTTGGGCCATTTGGCGTGGAGTTCTTCGATGGCCTTGGCCATGTATTTGGGCTGGCGCATGATCGTGAAGTAGTTCACCAGGGCCCATTGGCCGATGTATTCCTTGTCCGGTTCCAGCTGATCGATAAAGGCCTTGAGCCCGGCCTGCAGGGAATCCGGCTGTTCGCGGAAAAGGGTTTGCAATTTGCCGTCCTGGGCCAGATCCAGGTAGCAGATGGCGGTCAAGGTGGGAAGCTCTCCGCCCTTGGTGACGATTTGCAGGCTCTTCAGCAGTTCCAGGGCCTTGGCGGGATTCTTGTTCTTGAGATGCAGGTAGACGGAAAGCATATAGGGCTGCGCCGAACCGTTGGGACGGATTTCCGTGATGGTCGTATAGATCTTCAATGCGGAGTCGTACTGGCCTTGGCGCGCCTTGATGATGGCCAGCTCGTTGTAGGCCGGGATGTTCTCTTCCTTCTCGACCAGGAAAGGCGTCAGGGCGGCCTGCGCCTCGTCCAGCTTTTCCTCCAGGTTCAGGATCTGGGCCTTGCGCACCTGGGTGGCCAGGGTCAGGGACGGATCGGCGGTCTGCCATTCTGCCAGCACGCCGCGGGCCGAATCGGCCTTGCCTTCCAGCAGGTAGCTGTCCAAAAGCATCACCCGGGCGGAGGCGTTGTTGGGACTGGTCTTGAGCGCGGCCTGCACGAAGGCGCGGCCTTCCTCGACGCGGCCCTGGCGCAGCATGTTCTCGGCCAAGGGCAGCACGGCCATCACGGATTCCGGATAGGCCTGGTAGAGGTAACGCAGCTGTTCCTCCGCCAGATCCAGGCGGCCCTGCTTGGTGCGGACCTCGGTCAGCAGCAGGCGGGCGGGAAAGGATTTGGGATCCAGATCAAGGGCGATGTGGATGGCGTCGAACGCGGTGCCGAAGTCGCCGGCGTTGAAGGCCAACTGCGAGAGGATGATGTTGCCTTCCACCTTGTCCGGGCTCTTCTCCAGATACTTGCGAGTGTTGGTGATGGCCTCGGCGATGTGGTTCTCCTGCAGGTTCACCATGTTGGTGAACTTGAGTACTTCCAAGTTCGCGTAGGGGGAGAAGCCGTCCTTGGCGTTGAAGGCCTGCTCGTATTCGAGCCGGGCCGCGGTGTAATTCTTTTCGCGGACGAACAGGCGTGCCTTGACAATATGCCGCGCGTAACGCTTCTCGGGCAGGTTCTGCCGGATGAGAAAGCCGCCGCCGGCGAGCAAGACCAAGGCGAGGAGGGCGAGGAGGATTTTTTTCATAGTTTTGATTCAGAATTTGTTTATTGGTAGTTTGCCCCGGGCGAGGCTTGTTAGGATCGGGAACCCGGGAAAAGAGTTAAATTTTGAAAATAACTTTACTTCCGGCAAGCCATCGTAACCTCCAGGGACATGAATAAACATACCGCTCCGTCCGACGAAAACGATGATTTGCCCGTTACCGCGCGCAGATTCCCTTCCATCCTCACTCTGCTCCACATCTTTTGGCTGAAAAAGTGGCCCATCCTCATCCTATGGCTGCTGTTCGCGATCCCGGCGGGCGTCTCGCTTTCCATCTTCGATTTGCCGACGTCTTATTCCGCCGCCACCACCATGCGCTTCCCCAGCGTCGTAGGCGCGCAGACCAACGTGATGCGGGACGTGGCCATTACGGAACGGGAGAGCATCGAAGGCATCATCAAAAGCTGGCAGGTGCTGAACGGCACCATCAAGAAGCTCGGCATGCGCATGAACATCACCACTCCGGAGGTGTTCCGCAAGAACGTGTTCCGCAGCCTCACCTACGTCGAGGAGCTGGGCCAGGGCAAATACATCCTGGAAATCGAAAAGGGTGGAGGGCGCGCGGTCCTGGACTATATGCCCAAGGAAGCTCCCGGCAAATACAATCTCTATAACGGCCCCATCGGCGCGGATCACAAGATTTCCGTCAACGGCCTGGAACTGGTGCTGCAGGACGAACTGCTCAAGCTTGACGAAGGCTTCAGGATCGAGATGACCTTCAAGTCCCTGGAAGAAGCGGTGAGCGAATTCCGCGACGCCATGGTCATCCACTCCCTGGGCAGCTCCAACCTGGAGCTCAAGGTCAAGAACCGCGATCCCTATTTCGTCGCGGACATCGTCAACACCCTGCGCATCCAGTTCCTGGAAGTCTATTACGGCACCACCGAAGTGCAGGACGTGGGCATTCTGGTGCAGATGGAGCGCGATCTCGATCAGAGCAAGAAGAAGCTGGATCAGAGCCAGACGGAGGTGTCCAACTTCTACGCTGAGCATCCGGAGCTGATGCGCACCCAGGGCGTGGAGAACCAGCAAAGCGACAACCTGACCTTCCTGGAGTCCCGCCAGGAGATGGATCGCCTGGACCGCTCCCTCAAGCAGATCCGCAGCGTGGCGGCGGCCAAGCCCGAGGCCGGCTCCGAGGACGAGAAATTCTTCTGGGCCTCGGAGATGATCCAGGCCATGGTGGCGGCGGAAGAGCCGCGGGCCGTGATCCTGCGCGGCACCATGTCCCGCCTGGCCAACAAGCAGGCGCAGTACAAGGCCAACCTGGGTCCCGAACATCCCAAGATGAAGGAACTGGAATTGGAGGTGGACACCCTCAACCAGCAAATCGACGTGGTGACGGCGTCGCTGACCAAGCGGTTGGAAAAGGACCTGTCGGACGCGCGCGTGCAGGCGACCAAGAGCGCCCCCAAGGCCACGGCGCAGATCCCCATCAAGGTGACCCTGGAGCTGGAGCGCTTGAATCAGGTCAACATCCAGAACCAGCAGATCTACGATCGCCTCCTGGAAAGCTACAACCGCGCCAAGCTCACCACGGGATCGGAGTTCTTCAAGGTGACGGTGGTGGATCCGGCGCGGCCGGCCATCTACAAGCGGCCCACCTTGCAGACGCGCCTCATCATCGCCGCCCTGGCCGTGCTCGTCCTCTCCCTGGCCGTGCCCGCCCTGTTCCTGATGTGGAACGTCCTCCTCCTCAAGGTGTGGACCAAGGACGACGTGGAAAGCCTCTTGCGCATGAAGCTGCTCGGGACCATCGCCCTCAATCCCCAGACCGAAGGCGCCGCTTCCGGCAAGCCTTCGTCCGGGGCCCGCCGCAAACGCCGTGGCCGGGATGAGGACGACGAGGATGAACCGCAAGGTCGCCCGGATCCGACGGCGCCCACGCCTTCGCGGCCGCCCGATCCGCTCCTTTTGTTCTACGGCAGCGCCTACCGCATCCAGGATCTGGAAGCCTTCCGCATCATCCGCGAAGAGACGGAGAACTACTTCCGCAACAAGCATCCCGGCAAATGCTGCATCATGGTCACCTCCACCCAGCCCAACGAGGGCAAGACCACGGTCATCAGCAATTTAGCGATGACCTTCGCGCGCAAGGGCAAGCGCACCTTGCTGGTGGACGCGGACTTCCGCCTGGGCCGCATCGACAAGATGTTCAACATGCCCGGTGGCACGGGCCTGGACGAACTCTTGAGCCAGACGGATCTGTCCGACGCGGAATTCATCGAGACCGTTACTCTGTGCTTCCAGCCCACCATGCAGCGCAACCTCGTCATCGTGCCCCGCCAGAAGTCCAATCCCAACGCGGGCGAACTGGTCAGCTCGGACAGGTTCAAACAGTTCATCCTCATGGCCCGCGAGCAGTTCGACGTGGTGCTCATCGATACGCCGCCGGTGATGATCACGCCGGAGCCCCTGTCCCTGGCCGAGGTGACGGACGGCGTCATCTACGTGTGCCGGTCCGGCAGCACCTCCGTGGGCGATTCCCTGGAAGCGGTCAAGATCCTCCAGGAGCGCGGCATCCGCGTGGCGGCCGTGCTCAACGGCGTCAAGCGCTCGCCCTTCGCGCAGAATCGTTACTCCCGTTACGCCTACTATTACCAGAGCCAACCCAAGCCGGCAGAGCCCTCGGCCTGATCCGGGATGGTGATCCTGGGATTTCTCCTCGGGGGCACCGCCCTCATCCTGATGCTGGGCTTCATGGTCCAGTTCAAATCCTACCAGAAGACCCTGCGCTGGATCCTCTTCGCCCTCGGCGCCCTCTTCGTGGTGCATCTGTGGGCCGGCTACTTCTCCGTCTTCGCCTCGAACCTGGACGAATGGTTCCTCTTCCAGCGCATCCTGCAATCCCTGGGCATGCTCATCACCGTGGCCTCCTTGGCCCTGGCCAACCGCTTCCTGCGCGACGGGGACGCCGACGCGGAATGGTCCTGGGGCACGGTGAGGATATCCCTCTCGGCCGCGGCCACGGTCGGCGCGGTCGTGGGCGGGGTCCTGATCTGGTTCCCGGGGATGCTGGTCGTGAAGGGGGAGCCCGCCCTGGTGCGGTTCGAAGGGTTGGGCATCTTCATCCCCGTCCTGCGCGTGCTGGTCGCCATCTACGTCCTCTATCTGCTGGAGAGCACCTACCGTTTTTCCCTGGACTACCAGCGCCGCATCGCGCGCCTGTCCTTCATCGGCCTCACCTGCCTGAGCGTCTTCCACCTCATCTTCTACGCCAACGCCCTGCTCTACCGCGAGCTGCCCATGCATTTCGCCGAAGCCTCCTCGGTCGTGTACGCCGTGGTCTATCCCGTGGTCCTGGCCGGCTTCCTGCGCTATCGCCTGGGCTCGGAGCGCATCTCCATCCCGCGGGATACCATGTACACGTCCGCCACGGTTTTCCTGACCGGCGCGGCATTCATGGGCGTGGCGCTCACGGTCTTCATCTTCCAATGGCTCAAGCTGGACTTCGATTATTTCGAACGCTTCCTCACCGGCTTCACCCTCTGCTTCCTGGCGGTTTTGGTGCTGGGCTCCGGCAGCATGCGCCGCCGCATCAGCCGCTTCGTCAACCAGCAGTTCTATTCCCGCAAATACGATTACCAGGATCAGTTCTTCCGCCTGCACAAGACGTCCATGTCCGGCGCGGACGTGGACACGGCCCTGACGGAACTCGTCGAGAACATGAAATACTCCGTCACCGTGGACGACGCGTACTTCTTCATCCTGGACTGGCAGGACGGCGATTTCTACCAGCATGAGAACAAGGAGGAAACGACGCTCCGCGGCCTGGTGATCAGCGGCGACAGCCCCCTGCCGCGCATGCTGGCGCGGGAAGGCCTGCCCGTGGATCTGCTTGCCACCGATCCGGAAGGCCAGGCCCTGCGGGCCGCCGCGCTGGAAGAGCCCCTGGTGGCCCAGCTCCGCTTCAACGCCATCTTCCCCATCTTCATCGGCGAACGCCTGGCCGGCCTGCTGGCGCTGCAAGGGGGGCGCACCGGCAAGTTCGACACCGAGGATCTGGATCTCATCGCCGTCTTCACCAACTCCATCGGGGACGCGCTCTTCAAGAACCGGGTGCTCAAGGAGCGGATTGAGCAGAAGCAGTTCGAGTCCTTCCACCACGTGGCCTCCTTCATCATCCATGACATCAAGAACCAGGTCGCGACCTTGAGCCTGCTGCTCAAGAACGCGGAGCGCAACCTGGCCAACCCGTCCTTCCAGACCAGCATGCTGAATTCGATCAAGAGCTGTTCCTCCAACCTGCAGAACCTGATCGATCGCCTTTCCGTGGCGCCCAAGAGCCAGGTCCTGGAACTTTCGGCCCATCCCCTGCGGCCTCTGCTCGACGAAGTGGTGGCGAACTCGGGGCTGGCCTCCCTGGCGGGCGTCGCCTTCGAACTGAGCGGCGTGGACGGCGATCCCCTGCCCATGGATCGGCAAAGCCTTTTCTTCGTGATCCGCAATCTGGTTAACAACGCCCTGGAGGCCATGGGCGGCCGTTCCGCGCCCGGAGGCGTGTCGCGCATCGCCATCTCCTTCGGCCCCCTGAGGCCCGCGGCGCCCGCCCGATTGCGTGAACTGTTCGGCGGCGGCGAGCGTTTCTTTTCGAGCTATGGCGGCTACATCCTGGTGGAAGATAGCGGCGCGGGCATGGACAAGGACTTCGTGCAAAGGCGCCTGTTCCAACCCTTCGCCACCACCAAGGAAAAGGGCGTGGGCATAGGCCTCTACCAGTGCAAGACGCTGGTGGAAAAGATGGGCGGCCGCATCCTGGTCCATTCCGAGCTCGGCAAGGGCACGGAGTTCTGTGTCCTCCTTCCAAGCGGTGGTTAGGCTCGTCGCTCAGGAGTTTGCTGCGCAAACTCCACGCTCCTCGCTTTTAAAAGATTGGTTAGGCTCGTCGCTCAGGGGTTTGCTGCGCAAACTCCACGCTCCTCGCTTTCCCGGGTTCAATGTTAAAGTGCAGCACTTAGACGGCAAGCTCCCCAAGGAGCTAGT
>OBEQ010563555.1_pt1 | contig 38800 bp, 45 predicted proteins | sample 1670901 | NCBI WGS metagenome assembly OBEQ01 (sample SAMEA104232315, study PRJEB22302) | groundwater metagenome | biome: forest; feature: aquifer; material: groundwater | place: USA | collected 2011-08-07 | depth 5.4 m | reverse complement strand
GGTTATAATGAAGAATGGTGGTTACAAGAATTTAAAAAAGCAATCATAGAAAAAGATAAAAAAATAGATTTCAAAAAATTATCTGAATTTTTAGATTTAGAACAAGAATTTTTAGAAAAATTATTTAAAAAACCAACTTTGAAGATTAATGTAGAAGATGCTATAAACATTTCTTTAAAATATAATATTCCGTTACATCCAAGATACACTTATCATTGGAAAGATATAAACAAAAAACAATTTTTAAGTTTGTTAGATTGGTTAAAGAAAGGAAAAATTATTCAGGATAAAATTATTTTACCTTTAATTTATGACCTAGAAAAAGATTTAGAGGATATAGATCCTAAAAGAGTTTTAGAATTAATTGGAGTTCCTCATGATGTTGTTTTTAATGAAAGTGTTGTAATAAAAGGAGAAGATTCCAAAGCATTATTTTTTACATTAAGAAACTTTGATGTGGATCTTGATAAAGAAGAGGTTCTAGAGCTTTTAGAAAAAACCTGTGGTGTGAAGATAAGAGATAAATCAGGAACTTATATTGGGGCAAGAATGGGAAGACCTGAAAAAGCTAAGTTGCGTAAATTAACAGGAAGCCCCCATGTTTTATTTCCTGTTGGAGAAGAAGGGGGGAAATTAAGAAGTTTTCAATCTGCTTTACAAAATGGAAAAGTAACGGCGGAATTCCCAATTTATTATTGTGGTAAATGTGATATTGATACAGTTTACCCTAGGTGTGAAGTTTGTGAAAATAAAACTCTTAAAAAATATTTTTGTGCAGATTGTCAAAATTTTCAAAATCAGCCTTGTGCTCTGAAAAAAATCGAAAGAATACAGGGTAAGGAAACAGAAAAAACCCACAGTTCAAAATCTTATATCACAAAGAATTTATCAATAAATCATTTTATTGAATATGCAACTAAGAAATTAAAATTAAAAGAAATTCCTTCTTTAATTAAAGGTGTTAGGGGGACGAGTAATAGAGATCATACCCCTGAAAATTTAGTTAAAGGATTGCTCAGAGCAATACACGCATTATATGTGAATAAAGATGGCACCATAAGATATGATATGACTGAAATGCCTATAACAGCTTTTCGCCCTAAAGAAATAAGTGTTAGTATAGAAAAATTAAAAGAACTTGGTTATGAAAAAGATATTAATAATAATGAAATTATTAATGATTCACAATTATTAGAAATAAAACCTAATGATGTTATCCTTCCTGCATGTACGGAGTCTTTAGATGAGGGTGCAGATTTAGTTTTTATAAGAGTTTCAAATTTTATTGATGATTTATTAGAACATTTTTATAATCTGCCTCGTTTTTATAATATTAAAACTAGGGATGATTTAATTGGCCATTTAATTATAGGACTAGCCCCCCATACTTCAGCAGCAATTGTTGGGAGAATAATAGGGTTTTCTAGAACACAGTGTTGCTTTGCAAATCCAATGTGGCACGCTGCTCAGAGAAGAGACTGTTTTAGTTATGATACAAATATACCTTTATTTTATAATAATGAATGGCATAATGTTAAAATAGGTCAATTTGTTGAGGAATTAAATCCAAACCAGGTTGTCGATTCTTATGGAACTTTAGCAAAAGATGTTGATAATATCCGTACTTTAGCGTATAACACCGAAACAAATAAAATAGATACTATGCCTGTAAAATGGTTTACAAAACATACAAAAAGCAAATTAATTAGATTAATGCTAGAAAATGGAAGAGAACTCAAGGTAACCGAAAACCATAAATTTTACGTAAAAGAAAATGGAAAATTGAAAATAAAAAAAGCTTTTGAAATAAACAAAAAAGACAAACTTATAGCCCCTTATTCTATTGACCTTAAAGAAAAAAATTTAGATTTTTTATCACTGGAAAAAATTTATTCTAACAGGTCAGATATTATGATTGGAAACATTAAGGAATATATTTTATCAAAAATATCTATTTTAGGTTCAGCAGAATTTTGCAAAAGTTTTTCTATTAAGAAAAGATCTTTGTATAATTTTTTACATAGAAATAATTTTCCAATAATTTTAGTAAATAAAGTCTTAAAATCTTTTAGTGATGATTTTGATGATCTCCCAAAACAAAGGTATTTATCTATAAAGAGAAATTTTGTAAAATTACCTTGCAAAGTTTCTATAAACAAGGATTTTTTAGAAATAATTGGTTTTTATATAGCAGAAGGTTATTCTCGAAAAAAATTAGGGAAAAAAGCATATTACCAAGTTGATTTTGCAATAAATGAAGACGAACTAAGAGAAGAAGTAAAAAGAAAAATATTTAAAAATTTAAATTTGTTACCCTCTAAAACTAAAGAAAAAAGGTTAACTTATAATTCAAGAATATTCTATGAGGTTATTATAGAGATTCTTAAATGCGGGCATAATGCTCACACTAAAAGAATACCCGACTTATTTATAGACTTACCAAAAAATAAAATAGCGGGTTTGTTAAGTGCTTATTTTGAAGGAGACGGAAGTGTTAGTGAATCAGACTTAAGAGTCACATGCGATACAGTGAGCAAATCTTTAATTTATGATTTGGAACTAGTTTTTGGAAGATTTGGAATTTATTTAAACAAATATAAATCCAAAAGAGAGCCTGGCAAAAAAGTTAAAGAATTTTATATAAGAAAAAATAGAGAAATTCCGAAGTTTGAATCAAATAAATTATCAATTTCTAGCCAATTTGTAAAAATTTATAAAGATAATATTGGTTTTATATCCAAAAATAAGAAAAATAAATTATCAAATGTTTTGAAAAATATAAAATCTATTGGAATTAAATCTGAATATGATGATTTTAATGTTTATTTAAAAGTTATTAATAAAGAAATTTTAGATGATCAGTTAACATATTGCTTAAATGTCCCGGGACATCACAATGTTATTGCAAATGGTATTATAGCAAAACAGTGTGAAGGTGATGAAAACTGTGTAATGCTTTTACTAGATGTTTTAATAAATTTCTCAAGGAAATTTCTTCCAGCCCACAGAGGAGCTACACAAGATGCGCCTTTGGTTATAACAACTACTTTAATACCAAGTGAAGTAGATGATATGGTCTTTGATATGGATGTTGTTACAGAATATCCTTTAGAACTTTATGAAGCAGCTGAACAATACAAATGGCCTTGGGAAGTTAAAATAGAGCAATTAAAAGATCGTTTAGGAAAACCTTCCCAATATTATAATTTTGGGTTTACTCATGATACAACTGATTTTAGCGCAGGAGTAAGATGTTCTGCATATAAATCAATTCCAAGTATGCAAGAAAAAGTTCTTGGACAAATTAAAATAGCAGAGACAATAAGAGCTGTTGATAGTCAAGATGTAGCTCGTTTAGTAATAGAAAGACATTTTATAAGAGATATTAGAGGAAATATGAGAAAGTTTAGCACACAACAATTTAGATGTGTAAATTGTAATGAAAAATATAGAAGACCCCCTTTATCAGGAGCATGTACAAAGTGTCAGGGTAAATTAATTTTTACAGTATCAGAAGGATTTATATTAAAGTATTTACAACCAACTTTAGATTTAGCAAGTAAATTTGACCTTCCTCCTTATTTACAGCAAAGTTTAGAACTTACTAGATTAAGGATAGAAAGTATGTTTGGAAAAGAAACAGAAAAACAAGAAGCTCTTAATAGGTGGTTTGGATGAAAAGAAAATGTGTTTATTGCAATAAACTTAAAGAAATAAGCTTTGATGTTAAACCTCCAATATGCAATGAATGTTTTGAAATAATAAAACACGAAAAACATTATTTAATAAAATTAATTATTCTTATGTTGATTATAATTATTGTTTTTATCTTATCTCTATTTATAACTTAAAGTAGGAAAAATAAAATTACAGGAAGTAATAAACAACCCATTAAATGATTTTTTCCAATACCCATTAGATTTGGAATTAATCCTATTGAAGTTGAAACTATTAAAACTAAAAACCCTAACCATCCTGTTAATAAAATAACTAAAAGAGTAACTAAAGCAATAACACTTAAACATAGTTTTCCATAATTTACCTTAACCATAAATTTAGAAAAGATTTTAGCAAATTTTACTGTTAAAAAAGTTGCACCACCTGCAGCTATCAAAGAAACCCCTAAAAATAAGATTAAATGATTTAAAGTAAAATTTTCTAGTAATTTTGAGACAACAACCACACTACCATTTCTTGCTTTATCTATAGAATATAGGGCTAAAAAAGCGACAATCATAACAAACGTATTAATACTTCCAACAACAACCAAAAATTTTTCAGGTGTTGTCTTTCTATCTATTGAAGAAGAAATTATGGCGGCTTGACTTGCTCCTAAACCTGGAAGCATTCCTGTTAAATAACTTGCAACAAAACCAGAGACCATTGCTTTAGTAATTTCTTTCTTTTTTAAATTCACTGGCGTTATTTTTTGTTTTGGAATTTTTGTTTTCATCGATACACTTGTTAATAAAATACTTATTCCGAACAACCCAGATAATAAAGGAAATAAAGGCTGAGATAAAGGTAAATTCAAGGTTATAATCCCTAAGACTCCAGCTAATGCAAAAACAATTAAAGCTAATGTTCTCGATTTCTTTTCTTTGTAAATTAATAGAATGGAGAAGAAAATTAAAATATATGGAATGAATTTTTGGATTATAGGATAAATAATTTTAATGAATTTTAATCCAAGAGGTGCAAAAGCAACCATCATAATAACTGCAAATAAACTTCCTATAACTGTAAGAATAACAGCTTCATACCCTCTTCCTTGTAATAATAATTTATGTCCTGGAAGAACGCTTAATTCCATACCTGAATCAGGAGCTCCAAGAAAAATACTTGGAATTGCATCTAAAAAAGTATGAGTAACTGACATTGAAACTATGACTACAGCTAATGTAAGTAAAGAAACATAATGACTAAGAAAAGGAGCTAATGTAAGTATAATAACACCAACTAAATTTATATGAATTCCAGGAAATAAGCCTGTAAATGTTCCTAAAATTAATCCAACTAAAATTGCAATTAATATCTCTAATAACATCATAAAAAGATTATAAAAAAATTTATAAAACTATTTCATTGCTCTTTTATAGTTATTTTCAACTTGGTTCCAATTTATTACATTATAAAATGCTTCAACATAATCTACTCTTTTGTTTTTATATAGGAGATAAAAACCGTGTTCCCACAAATCAATTCCTAAAATTGGAATTTTTCCCTCGCTTATTGGGTTATCTTGATTACTTGTTTTTATAATCTCTAATTTATTTTTATTTAAAATTAACCAGCACCATCCAGAACCAAATACGCTATTAGATATCTCGCTAAATTTTTTTCTGAAATCGTCAAAACTTCCAAATTCTTTATTTATTGCTTTTGAAATTTCTCCAGAAATTTTAACCTCTTTTTTCAATAAAGGCCAAAAGAAAGAATGATTTACATGACCTCCGCCGTGATTTCTTACTTGAGTTCTAATATCTTCTGGGATCTTATTTAAATCTTTGATTAATTCTTCCGCTGATTTTTTTTGCAATTCAGGATGTTTTTCTAAAGCAGCGTTTAATTTATCAATATAAGTTTGATGATGTTTTGTATGATGAATTCTCATTGTCTGTTCATCTATATAAGGTTCTAAAGAATTATACTCATAACCCAAATTTGGCAAGGTGTGCATTTTGTATAATAAGAATTCTAATTATATTAATGTTTTGGTTTATTAAAATTTATTTTAAACTGTTTAGCTGCTTTCAGAATATCCTCGAACTTTGGTTCATTTTTAAATTCTATTAAATTCCAAAAATCTAAATGAGAACCCCAATTACCATACTTTTTGTAGTTTGGTAATAATATAGCATATTTAGCAGAACTTGGAAAATGTAGTAATAAACCACCATCCGTCTTTTCTATTGTATCTCGTACAACATAACCGTTTTCTTTAGCGATTTGATAAACCCCCTCAAAATCCCCAATCATTTGAATATGATACCTTGCCGTTATTTCTTCTAAACTTTGTTCAACCATTATCGTAAATAACATAGAAATCTATATAAAGGTTTTTGTGTTTGTAACAATTGGTGATATGAACAAAAAAAGAGGTGATATCTTTTTATAAAGTAATTATATGAAGAAACTAACGAATTACCAATTGTTCTTGATTCTTATTTTTTTAATGTTTTGGATATGGGCAGCAATAAAACCAATTTATCCGCATGATTGGCTTTTAGAAAATTATCTTATTTTTATTTTTGTACCTCTAATTTTATTTTTAGGAATTTATTTTAAACTATCAAATTTATCCTATACTTTAATTACAATTTTTTTGATTTTACATGTAATTGGATCCCATTATACTTATGCTGAAGTTCCTTTTGGTTATACTCTTCAAACATGGTTTGGCGCAACAAGAAATATGTATGATAGACTTGTACATTTTTCATTTGGGTTTTTTCTTGCTTATCCAATTAGAGAAATTTTTATGCGTTTGGTAAAAGTTAAAGGATTTTGGAGCTATTATCTTCCTTTAGATTTGACTGCAGCTTTTTCAGCTATTTATGAAATTATAGAGTGGTTAACTGCGGCAAATGTGAGTTCATCTGCAGGTTTAGCTTTTCTAGGTGCACAAGGTGATATCTGGGACGCACAAAAAGATATGTTAATGGCTGTATTTGGGGCGTTAATTACAATGACCACTGTTGCTATAATAAACATGATTTATAATAAAGATTTTTGGAGTAATATGAAAAAAAGTTTTAAAATCGCTAAAGATGATAAGCCTTTAGGTGAAGTTAAATTAAGAGAAATGATGAATAAAAAATAGTTTTTATAAAATTGTTATTTTCTTAGCTATTAACTCTAAATTATCTTTATAATTTGTAACTTGAGCCTCTATTTCAAGGACATCGCCTTTTTTAATATCTAATTGTTCGTCTTTAAATACAGTAACCTTCATTATTCCAGAAAAATCCTTTACATCTAAAATATACAAACCTGGAGTTTCTGTAACTTTGATTACCTCTGCTTTAATCTTGACTTTTTTGTCTAAATCATTTTTAGTTAAATTTCCTAAGTTAGAATGAGTTAATTCAATTTTATTCAAAATAAATAATAATATCAAAATTCCAATAATTGCAGTTATGAAAGCTGTTCTCAATAAAGTCTTTTCTTGCATAAATAATTAAATTTATAAAGATTTAAATAACTTTTTATATATGGATGTTGAGACTAAAGTTCAATTAATAAAAGATTTTGCAGAAGAGATCGTTACAGAAGAAGATTTAAGAAAATTATTTCAGAATAATTCTAAACCGATTGCTTATGATGGATTCGAACCCTCGGGTGTTGCCCCCATTCATTTTGGTTTGTTAAGAGCAACAAATTTAAAGAATATGTTAAAAGCTGGAGTTAAATTTAAACTTTATTTAGCAGATTATTTTGCCTTTGTAAATAATAAACTTGGTGGGGATTTAGATAACATAAGAAATGCAGGGAAATATTTCATTGAAGTTTGGAAAGCCTGCGGAATAGACTTGGATAAAGTTGAAATTATCTGGGCTAAAGACTTAATGGATGGCATAAAATACTGGGATAGATTTTTGAAAATTGGAAGAGAGATTTCCCTTGAAAGGAATTTAAGAGCAACAACAGTAATGGGAAGAAAACAAGGAGAAAAATTAAGTATGGGTCAATTGTTCTATCCTCCGATGCAGGTTACCGATATTTTTGAAATGAATATAGATATTTGTCAATTAGGGATGGACCAAAGAAGAGCTAATATTTTAGCAAGAGAAATTGCAGATAAATTAAAGTGGAAAAAGCCAGTTGCAGTACATCATCATATTATTATGGGTTTACAAGGTGTAAAGAAGGGGGCAACAGATGAAGAAACCTTAATACAATCTAAAATGTCTAAATCAGATCCTAAAAGTGCGATATATATGCATGAATCATATGAAGAATTAAAATCTAAAATAAACTCAGCTTATTGCCCTGAAAAAATAGAAGAAGGAAACCCTTTATTAGAATATTGTAAACATATTGTTTTTAAGAATACTAAAGTTATGAAGATAGAACGTCCTACCAAATTTGGAGGTGTCATTGAATTTTATAATTATGAAGAATTAAGAAACTCTTATGTTAATGGGAATTTACATCCTATGGATCTAAAATCAGCTGTAACAAATGAGCTAGAAAAATTAATTAAACCCGTAAGAGAGTATTTTGAGAAAAATAAAAAAGCAAAAGAACTTCATAATGCGGTTAAACAAATTAAGATAACAAGATAATTTTATAAAACTACTTTTATTATTACTTTTATGAAAATAATCAAAATTCCACATTCAGAAGGGACAGATGTAAATAAAGGATGTGAAAAAGCTCCGAACGAAATAGTTAAACAGTTAAATGAATGCTGGAGTAATGAAAATTTTCAAGATAGTAAATATGAAGTTGTTAATTCTAATATAAAAGAATTGCATGATGGTGATATTTTTTTAGGCGGAGATCATTCTATAAGTTATTATATTTTTAAGAAATTTTTCAATAAAAATTCAGGAATATTAATATTTGATGCACACCCAGATTTATATGAACATTTTAAAGAACCTATGCAGACGGATTGGCTTTATTTTTTAATAAAAGAAAAATTAATTAAACCAGAAAATATAATCTTAGTAGGAATAAGAAATTTAGACATGAAAGAGGTTGGAATAATAAAAGATTATAAAATAAAATATTTTTCTTCTAGAACTTTATTTAATAATATAGAAGATTCATGTGATTCTATAATGGAACAAGCAAGAAGTTTTTCAGATTTATATATTTCAATCGATATAGATATTTTAGATCCTGCATTTGCTCCTGGAACAGGTTATATAGAACCAGGGGGATTATCAACTAGAGAATTACTTTATTTAATACAAAGAATTAAATTACTGAAGAATATAAGAAAATATGATTTAGTTGAAGTTAATCCAGATAAGGACATTAATTTTATGACCTTAAAGGCTGCTGCTAAAATAATTAAGGAATTAATATAGGAACATTTATAAACATACGTTCTTTACATATGTTGAAGTAATATGTTTGATATAAAGTATAGGGGCTTAAAGCTTGTTCCATCTTACTCAGCGACAAGAGAATTAATGCGATATGGGTTTGATCTTTATGATGTGGTTAGTATGTTAGAACTTGGCTATTCTGCTCCAAGAAAACGCAAAAAAGATGTTATTGAAAAATGGTTTGATAATGGAAATAAAACCTATAATATTGTAATTGGTAAAGATTATAATGAAAAGTTTAAAGAAGAAGTTTGGATTATTATTCATGTAGGTAAATTTGCTAGGAGGAAAAAATGAAATGCTTAAATTGTTTTAAAAAAATGTTATACCAAGAAAATTTGAGATTTAATCAGTATAAACTTTCCGGTTGGAAATGCAGCAATTGCAGAGAAATTTATTTTAATCCAGAAGAGGCTCAAAGAATACTTTTGGTAAATAAGCTAAAAAAACATTTAATAAAAGCAAAATTAGGTAGAATAAAAAGCAATTTAATTTTAAGACTACCTAAAGATATAGAAACTGCCCTGAACTTAAAAGAAGGCAAAGAAGTTGAACTTAAAATTGAACATAATAAATTAGTAATAACCCAATAATGAGACTATTTGTTGGAATATTTTTACCTAAAGAAATTTTAGATTATTTATATGAAGTTCAAAGTAAATTAAAAAAACAATTACTAGGAAAAATAAATTGGACCCATAAATCAAAAATTCATTTTACTTTGAAATTTCTTGGTGAAGTTAATGAAAATAAAATAAATGAAATTAAAGAGAGATTAAATAAAATCAAATTTAAACTTTTTAAAGTTAAATTAGATAAAGTTGGAGTTTTCCCAAATGAAAATTATGTTAAAGTGATCTGGGTTGGATTAAAACCAAAAGAAAAAATGATAGAATTACAACAAAAAATAGATTCCGAGTTATTAGATTTATTTACAAAAGATCAAGAATTTAATGTTCACATTACCTTAGCTCGCGTTAAATTTATTAAAGATAAAGAAGAATTTAGAAAAAACCTTAAACTTGATATTGATGAAAAAGAATTTGAGGTTAAAGAGTTTTGTTTAGTTAAAAGTAATTTAAGTAAAGACGGCGCAAAATATGAAATTTTAGAAAGGTTTAAATTAAATTAATCATTTACATTGAGTTGAATCCTTTGATAACTTTCCTCCACCAGAATAAGAATAAACCTCTGTATAACATTTTTTATTGTAATTCAAACCATAACAATTGTAAACATTTCCACAATCAGCACATCCGCTCGGATAATATGAATGTTTAATACCAAAACAACTAAATTCTTCTTTGTATGCTGTTTCACCAGGGCCAATCGGTCCCCCCTGTAAACCGCCCCTTACGTAACTTTTTGGATAAAAGAACAGAACTAGAATTATTATTAAAGTTATAACAATGATAAATTTTTTCATAATTTTTCAATATTTAGCGGATATTTAAGATTGTCTATAGCTTCAAAACAATTTAAATTATACCCAAACAGCTAGAATTCCACTAACAATTAATAAAACAACTAAATCATGAAATATATTTAAGAAAAAAAGTTTTGCGGGCTTACTTTCCCATAAAACCATTCCTAAGCTTTTTGTTACAAAAAACCCTAACCATACTAAAAATCCTAACATCATCCCTTGTGAGAAAGTACTTGCTCCAAAATAACCAACGAAAACAGCTAAAATATAACTCATAACTAATGTTCCAAGAAAAGCTATAAAATAATTTGTTCCCATGCCTTTCTTTTTAGCTTCGTCCATTTTTTTCTTATCAAAATTCATTAATTTCATCCAAATTTTTCCAAATAATGGACCATACCATAAGAATCCTATAAACATAGAAATAATTCCAGAAACTAAAACGGCTACTAAATTTACCATAAGATTGTGTAATTCATTAATTTAAATACTTTACTCTTTGTACTCAGAATCTAGAATTTCTCTAATTAATTTACTTTTTTTATCTCCTATTTTATCAACTTTTTGCAATTTATCTTCTTTGGCATTCATAACATTTTTTACATTTTTAAATTTATTAAGTAAAGATTTAGCTAAATTAGGACCTATTCCAGGAAGACTTTCAATAATATATTCTTGCTGTTCTTTTAAAGTTAAAGGCTTTCTTTTTATCAATAAACTAATGCTTCTTCTTGGTTTTTCTAATCTTCTAGCAATTAAAGCTAAATATGCGGCAGTATCTCTGTAATTTTTAGTTTGAATCATAGGAACTTGGTAATCTATTGCTATACTCGATAAAATTCCCCGTATGGAGTTAGGATGAAAATCTCTTATGGCATAAATATTTTCTTCACCTTCTATAATTAATAATTGCAAAGGAAAATGTTCTTTCATAACAATTAACTGATTTAAAATTCTTTTATCAATAATAGAATTTAAAAAATCTCGGAGAGTTTTTCTTTCTATTCCTAGATCTTTGACATTGTTATTAACATCTTTAATTTGCATTACAAAATCAGCGGAATTTAAGGTTTTTATTTCTACATCTATTCCTTGTTTGTATAATTCTTTCACAATTTCTCTATTTTCTCTATGGTCTACAATTATTTTAGGCATTTTTTACCTCTTTATATCTAAAACAATCTACGGTATGATCATTTACTAAACCTGCAGCCTGCATAAAAGCATAACATATTGTTGACCCAACGAATTTAAAACCTCTTTTTTTTAAATCTTCGCTCATTTTATCTGATTTTTCATCTTTTGAAGGAATTTTTGATATATTCTTTATTTTATTATCTATTTTTTTATGATTTACAAATTGCCATATGTATTTATCAAAGGATCCAAACTCTTTTTTTATTTCTATAAAATTTTTAGCATTGATTATAGTTGAGTTTATTTTTGCTTTATTTCTTATTATCCCTTTGTTATTTAATAATCTTTTAATGTCTTTTTCTTTATATTTAGAAATTTTATTAAAATCAAAATTACTAAAGGCTTTTCTAAAATTTTGCCTTTTGTTTATAACTGTATTCCAACTTAATCCTGCTTGAAATGCATCTAAAATAATATACTCAAATAGTTGTTTATCATTATGAACTGGATTACCCCATTCTTCATCATGATATTTAATCATTAATGGATTTTCATTAACCCATTTACATCTTGTTTTCATTTTCTTTTAAAAATTCCTGAATGTTTTTATCTTTTAAATCATATAAAGTTTTTTTCATTCTTTTTTCTTTTTGGTATGAGCTCCAAAAATAAGCTTCATCTCTTGTATTTTTAGTTATTAGAAACAATATTTTCCCAGCTTCTAACCTAGCAACCCTTCCCATTCTTTGAATCCTTCTTATTTCACTTGGAATACTTTCATAAAAAATTACTGTATTTACGCCTTTTATATCCAATCCCTCTTCTCCGATTGAAGAACAAATTAAAATATTATCATCATTTTCTTCAAATGTTCTAACCGTACTAATTTGCTGCTTTTGCGTTAACCCTAATTTTTGCCCAATTAATTTAACAATTTTTATATGTAAACTTCTTAATTGGATAATAATTTCGTCTATTGTATCACGATAATTTGCAAAAACAATTATTTTAACCTTTGGATTATTTTTAATTTCTTCTAGAATAAATTCCTTTAATTTTAAGAATTTAGGATGTTCTCTTTTGTTTTCAATTAAAGTTTTACAAAAATTTATTGCTTCTTGAATATTTTTATCTTGTAAAATTATTTTAGCTGCTTTACTTTGATCTTGATTTAGTTTTTCAAAGAATTTTAATAAAGGCTTTAACCCCTGTATTTCTAATAATTCAAGCATATAATCTAGTTTAATTAACAAAGCAGTTAAAGAAATTCCATAAAAAGCACTTTTATCTCCTTGATTAAGGTTTTTTCTTAAGTTAATTTGCAACATTAACAAATCTTTTTTACTTACTAGATTAGTTGGTTTATTAAACCCAAGTTTTTTTAAATCATTAACCTTGCTTAAATAAACATTTTTAATTAAAGAATGTAAATTTTTTAAATCTTCAGGCAATTCAACTTCAATTAATTCAATATCTCTTTTTTGAACGTATTGTTTAACATCTTGATCTATATCGCTTCTAATTTCTACAGCATCTAAATTTAAATTTTTCATTATATCTTTAATTTTATCTAAAGTTCCACCAGGAGAAGCTGTTAACGCAATTGTTCTAGGATTTAAAGACTGTTCAAAATAAGCTTTTGTAACATGAGTATTTGCAAAATTTTCTCTTGATCTATGGGCTTCATCTAGACATAACATTGAAAAATCTTTTAAATTAATTCTAGAATTTTCTAAATCTTTTTGAATTGTTTGAGGTGTTGCTATAATTACTTTAGCATTTTGCCATAAATCTTTTCTTTTATCTGCGTTTATTACACCTGTTAATAATAAAATTTCTTCATGATTAATATTAGTGTGTTTTTTAAAAGTTTCAACATGTTGGCTTGAAAGAGGTTTAGTTGGACTAAGGATTAAAATTTTACTTTCAGGAAATTTATTTAGCCTTTCTAACCCGAGCAACACAGCTAATAATGTTTTTCCAATACCTGTTGGCAAGACAACTAAAGTATTATTATTCTTACAAGTTTCTAAAATGCTTAGTTGAAATTCTCTTGGTTGTATATTAACTAATTCAAACATAATCTAAATACATATTGTACATTTAAAAGCTTATTATAACCACTTTAAAAGAGTAATAAACAGAAAGTTTTATAAACTACTTAATTTTACTGTTTTTAGGAGTAAAATGAAAACTAAAATTAAATTACCAAGACTAGAAGTAATTATCCCAAGTAATAACCCTAAGCCCAGGTCTGCATCTTTTTTAGATAAAAGATATCAAGGTTTAATGAAAGAGGCATATAGAAAAGCAGAAGATTTTATTAAAAGAGGCGCAGATAAAAATGTTTTAAGTGTTATTAAATATAATCAAGAAAAAGAAGTATTTGAAGGTTCTAATATTTATTCAGTTGTTTTATTGAATATGCTGTTAAGAGGAACTCATTATAGAACGGCTTCTTCACAAGATTTAGAATATGTCATATTTGCTAATGATCCTAAGTTTAATGCTTCTCATTTAAGAGGACATTATGAAGATACTGGATTAGCTTTAAGAGATGATCAAGAGCCAAATAGTTATCAGGCTAAAGATTTAATTAAACAATTGCAAAAAGAATTAGGATCAGAATTTAAATTACCCTATAAAATTGACTTAAGCAATTTAGAATTAAGATTGGATAAAAATTCTCCTAGTGAACTAGCATTCAATGTTTTAGATCCTAGTAAGGCGATTTATGCACCAATCTTAAATGAAAAAACTGGCAAATTTGAAGATTCAGACCCAAGTTTATTACAAACTGGATTACCGGGTAAAATTGAGCAATGGCAATAGAACTTTATATACATCAAAGAACGGTCTTTGTAGGTTGTTTCTTGGTGGGTTCCTGGATCTTAGCTCCGATGGAGGCATTCTTGAGGTCTCGCTTTCCGACTGTCGGGTAGTTGTTGTCGGCGAAGCCGACTCGCAAAAAATAAGACAAGAAATAAATAGAAAAGTTAAAGAGAAAAATTAACCAGATTTTGAATATTGATAAAAATAGTAATAAATTGTTGCAACAAGAGTGCTAAATACCACAGATATTATCACAGCTAAAATAGAATTCATCAAAAATAGCATTAAAATATTAACCAAAAAAAACACCAAACAGAAAATATAAAATGTCATACTGCCTGCAAATATTTTTGCTCCCGGTAGCTCTGATATAGGGATTAAATTAAACAATATAAACCAAAAACTTATTTTCAACCCCAAAAAAATATCAGCTGTTTTAAATATCCACATTAATCCTAAACAAAACAATAATCCAATAAAAACAATGTTTGAAATATCAAAATAACTTAAATAAGGATATTTTCTTCCTATAACTTCTTTTTTTACGTTAAAGGTTAATAAACTAGCAAAATAAAATTTTCCATTGCTAAATAAAGTTATTAATAAATTTAAAATAGGGGTCGTATAGATTAAAGAAATTTTTCTGCTTAAACTTCTTGGTCCTTTAAATTTATGTGAGTTCCATATTTTTATTGTTAATTCTGTTCCATAATGTCTTGCAGCTAGTTTTAATCCATAGACGTAAACCAAGACAATTAAACCAACAATTAAACAAACTAAGATTAAATTAGTAAACCAATTTTCAAAAATAAATTTTTTACTTCCATCATTAAAACCAAAAATTATTGTTAATAATAAAATTGCTTTAACTAAAGTCTTGGTTTCTGATAATTCTAATAACCTCTTTTTCATGACCTGCACCTATTATAGCTAGTATTTGTTTATCTTTTTCCTTATCTATTATTTTATTTAAAGCTTTTGCCATAATCTCGTTTCTCTCTTTTATTAAAACATTATAAATACTTGGGTAATCTTCTTTTACTTTATTAATAACTATTTCAATTAACTCTTCATTTGGAACTTTTGTTAAATCAAATTTTTCTACTACCCCTTTTTTAAAAATAACTCCCTTTAAAATATCTTTCAGAATTCTGAATTTTTCTTTAAAAGTTATATTTTTATTCAGTTTTTTCAAGGTTATTTCAATGTCCTGGTCTATTAAAGCTATTTTTAATTTATGCTTTTTAGCTAACTTAATTGCTGTAATCATTTCACTTCCTGGTTTTACTCCAACTAATTTTCCTAATTTTCTTTGTATATAAGCTCCAATTATGCTTAAAAAATAGCCTTTTAAGCCTACTTTTAGCATATCTTTTACACTAGATTTATGTTTTTGAGTTAATGCAATATATCTTTTTTCGTCTAGTTCTAGCGCAATAATTTCTGGCTTAAATTCCCCTATAAATTTCTTAACCTCATTGATGCTTTGAATAGAAATATGTGAAGTTCCGATTATCGTTAAATTATTATATTTTTGCATGTTATAAAAGAAAGCTTTAAATATTTAAAATGATCTTGTTTGTTAATAAAGGAGGCCAAAAAATGGTGTTAAAAACAAAAAACTTAACAAAAACATATGACATGGAAGTTTTTACTGATGATGGCTTGTACTTTGGCAACATAGAAGAGGTCATGATAACTTCTACTAAGGTTTACGGTTGGAGAGTAAAAGCAACTAAGAATTCTTACCTGACAAAAGTGTTAGGCGGAGCAAAAGGGGTAATTGTCCCTCATAACTTAGTAAAAGCCGTTGGTGATGTTTTTATTATAAGTAGAAACGCGATCCCAAGCTATGAAGAACAAGAATCTCAACAAAAAGAAGATTTAATGGAAGCATAATTTAAAAAAAGAGGATAATGGTAACCCCGTTAGGAAAAGCAATAGAGTTTTTTAGAGAATTTGGACTGTTTGATGTAGTTCTGCCTTTCTTATTAGTTTTCACAATTGTTTTTGCTATACTTGAGAAAACAAGGATACTAGGAACTGTAAAATCTGGAAAAGAAGAAATTCCAAATAAAAATCTTAATTCTATGGTTGCTTTTGTTGTTGGTTTATTAGTTGTAGCAACAGCAAATGTTGTTGGCTTTATTAATGAATCTTTGCCTAATGTTATTATTGTTGTTGTGGTTGCATTTAGTTATTTATTAATGATTGGAATATTTTTAAAAACAGAAGAATTTAATTTTTCAGACAAACATAAGGGATGGTTTAGAGCATTTATGATAATCACTTTTATAGCTGTTCTAGCAATAGCAGCAAATGCAATTAAAGTAGATGCACAAGGACACACTGCTTTAGATGCTATTTTATCATTTTTTATAGATAATTGGAGTGGGGCGATTGTAACTTCAATAATATTCTTAGTAGTTATAATATTCGCAATAATCATCGTGACTAAATCTGGGTCTAAAGAAAAAAAGGAGGGATCTTAATATGGCTACTATTTTTGATATATTTTCACAACTTCAATCTTCAGGATTTTTTGAGTTTGCATTACCATTTTTATTAGTTTTCACAATTGTTTTTGCTATACTTGAAAAAACAAAAGTTTTTGGAGTAGATGCAGACAAAGAACCAAAGAAAAATATTAATTTAATTGTCTCCATTGTTATTGCATTGATATTTATAAATCAATTTGAAATAATTGATAGACTAAATTTATTCATTCCAAAAGTGTCTTTGTTTATAATTATAGCTGTAATGTTCTTAGTGTTAATAGGAGTTTTTGGCGCTAATGTTCATGAAGGTTTTTCTGGAATAATGTTATTTTTATTTACAATAGTTTCCTTGTTGATAATTTATTGGGCATTACTTCCAAGTGCAGGGGGAGATTTATTTGGCGGCGGGGGTTCAAGTGATATAGGGTTTTGGCTGCAAGATAATGCATCTACTTTATTATTATTAGTAATTGTTGGAATAATAATCTGGGCTGTAGCAGGTCCTAAGAAAAAAGAAGGTGGTGGAGTATCTGGTTTTGAGAACTGGTTTAACAGAAATGTTGGTAAAGGGAGTCATTAGTTTATGGCTACAATTTTAGAAAATTTAGGCTTTTTAGAATTTTTTCTTCCAGCTTTTACTTTCTTATTTATATTTGTTTTAGTGTATGCTGTTTTAGATAAATTTAAATTAATGGGAGAAAATAAATGGTTAAAATTAATAGCTTCTTTTTCCGTAGCTTTATTATTTTTATTTTCTAAAGATACTTTAAGATTTGTAGAATTTATTACCCCTTGGTTTGTGGTCTTAGTTGTTTTAGCTTTATTTATATTAAGTTTATTTATGTTTATGGGTCTAAAGGAAGGAGATGTAGAAAAAACAGTAAAAGACCCTGTAGTTTATTGGACAGTATTAGTTATCATAATAATTTTATTAATTGTTGCAATCGGAGAAGTATTTACATTTGTAGCTCCAGACTCTGCAACAGGACAACCCCCAACAGAAGGATTAAGGGCTATAACCCACCCCAGAACTTTAGGAGCTTTATTTATATTAGTCATAGCAGCATTCGCAGTTAAATTTATTTCTACTGGGATAGAAAGTAAGTAATAAAATTGACTTTTTTAAATGATAGAATTATTTTTTCTTTTTGAGCTTTGATTTATGTGCTTTTAATTCAGAAGTAACTTTATTTAAGTCTTTAATATTGCTTGTTAATGGCTGCAGTATTTTTTGGAATACTTGCTCTAAAGCTTTCATTTCTATACTTACATCATTTATTCCTCTACTATACTCATTAATTTTTCCAACCATAATATTTTGTAATGCATTTAATCTTTCCTGAGTTCTCAATAGTTCTTGTTTTAAAGATTCTAAGTCATTATTAACATTCTCTTTCCATAAATTTAAATCACCCATTTTAGAAATAAGATCATCCCATTTTTCTTCTACAACAGCTTCTATAACCTGCTGCGTTTGATCGCTAGATAAGCTTGTTTGATTATAAGATGGGTATTGTTCTTGTGTTCCTTGTTCTTCTGAGTCTGGCGTTGGAGCTTCTTCTAAAAGTTCTTCAGGCTCTTCTGAATCTTGCGTTAGATTATCCATTTCTTCTAAAGGATTATCTTCTGGGATTTCTTCTGAAGCTTGATTTACTGCGTCATTGATTTCTTTATTTGAAAATTTTGGACTTAATGCCTTAATTATTTCTTCGTCTGAAATTTCTTCGTCTTTCATTTCCTTAACTTTCTCTGTGGGCGGTTCTTTTGCTATGATGTTCACCTCTTATTATTTTTTTAACGTCTTCTTCTGTAACAGAGTTTAAAGGATTTATTAGATTTATATATTTCTCTATAACTTTAACATCCTCTTTTTTTGCAAAATTTTGCATTTCATTTAAAATATTTTTCAGTAAAGACTTTATTTCATCAAAATCTTTTTTCAAATCTTTGATGTCATCATTAACAAATTTTATTTCTTTATTTAATTTTTTATACTCAGTAATCATGTTTTGGTTTATTAAAAACAGTCTGTCTCTCATTAAAGAATATCTAGACTCTAAAACTCGAACTCTTTCATCTGCAGTAATTGGTTGAAACTCAGGCATTTTCCCCCTCTTTTTATTTTATTCTTATAAGAGGGAACTATAAAAATGTTTCGAATCAATTAAACACTTTGTAATAAATAGATTTTTATATTAATATATTTGATAAAGAATATGCCATTTGAAAAAAAGAGTAAGGGTTATGAGATCATAAAAGAGGCCCAAGATAATATTCTTAAGATAGATGCTAATTCTTGGAGTTACCTTCCTAATATAGAAAGCAATCCCTTGGTAATGTCTTCAGTTATAGATCTATTAATAGAATTACCAAACATAACTAGAATTGTTCTTAATCAAAGAAGAAATTATATTTACGATTATGATCAAACTCAGATGTTAATTGAAATTGGAAATCTTTATAATCATTTAATAAAACAAAAAAGATTGTTAAATATTGGGGTGATTGAACAGAATCAATCATTCAATTATTCTACACACTGGAGAGATACACTACAAAGAATTGTTTTAACTTTATTAAAACAAGACCCAATAGGAGCATATGTTGAAACAATAAGAGAAATTAGAGAGGAAAAGATCAATTTAGAGAATACAGAAAATCCACAAGAACTAAGAACAAGGAATTCTTATATAGAATTGTTAACTTATTTAAAAAAACTTTTTGAATCATTAAAGCTTATTTCTTTAGTAAAGAATAATGTTGCGGGTTATCAAGTCTTAGAAGACAGAGGAATGTACAGGCAATTATTCAATCCAGCAATAACACCAGATTTTATGTTTACTAGATTAATGGCCGAGCCTCCAATAGACTCAGAAGAATTAGAGATATATAAATTAGACAAGGATACAGAAATTAACATTCTTAGAATTCCAAATGATATTAAATGTTTATATCATGTAAGTCCTCCAGAATTTAAAATCTCTGAAGATAAGTATGAAATCTTAGATTTAGCAAGAAAATCTTTAATTGAGCATAAACCTACAAAAGAAGAATTTACAGATCCGGAAAAGATGAGACAAACTTTTTTTAATATAGGAAGGGATTTAATACAAGAACTTGCAGAATATAGAGGATTAGAATTAACATTTAGTGAACTAGAACAACTAGCTCAAATTTTGGTTCGTTATACAGTGGGTTTTGGTTTAATTGAGGTATTATTACAAGATCCTAAAATACAAGATATTTCTATAAATGGGCCTATAGGACAAAGCCCTATTTTTATTGTACATCAGGATTATGATGAATGTGTAACAAATATAATCCCAAGTTTAGAAGATGGAGAATCTTGGGCATCTAAATTTAGATTGAGTTCAGGAAGGCCTTTAGACGAAGCCAACCCCGTTTTAGATACTGAATTAATATTAAAAAATGCAAGAGCAAGAGTTGCAATTATTAGTAGACCATTAAATCCAAATGGATTAGCATTTGCATTAAGAAGGCATAGAGATGATCCATGGACTTATCCTTTATTTATCAAAAATAAAATGATGAATCCTTTAGCAGCTGGATTGTTAAGTTTTTTAGTTGATGGTGCTAGAACAATATTATTTGCGGGGACAAGAAGTTCTGGAAAAACTTCATTACTAGGAAGCACTTTAGTTGAAATAATGAGGAAAAATAGAATTATTGTTGTTGAAGATACGCAAGAAATTCCTGTAGATGCTTTAAGGAACTTAGGCTATAATATACAATCAATGAAAGTCAGAAGTGCTCTTACGCATACAAGCTCTGAACTAGGTGCAGATGAAGGTATTAGAACGAGTTTAAGATTAGGAGATAGTAGTTTAATTGTTGGAGAAATAAGGTCTTTAGAAGCAGGGGCTTTATACGAAGCAATGAGAATAGGTGCTTTGTCAAATGTTGTTGCAGGAACAATACATGGAGCAGATCCTTATGGAGTATACGACAGGGTTGTTAATGATTTAAAAGTGCCAAAAACAAGTTTTAAAGCAACAGATATTATTGTTGTAAGTAATCCTGTAAAAACAGCAGATGGATTGCATAAAGCCAGAAGAATTTTACAAATAACTGAAGTAAGAAAACATTGGCAAGATGATCCTTTAAAAGAAAATGGATTTATAGACTTAATGAAATATGATACTAAAGAAGATACTTTAAAACCCAGTCAAGATTTAATTAACGGAGATTCAGAGGTTCTTAAATCTATAGCTTCTAATATAAAAGAATATGCAGGAAATTGGGATGCTGTTTGGGAAAATATTTTATTAAGGGCTAGAATAAGGGAAGCATTAATAAATTATAGCATCAAGATTAAACAACCATTATTATTAGAATCAAAATTTGTAGTAAAAAGCAATGATGTTTTTCACCAAATTTCAGATAATATAATTAATGAAATTGGGTTTATAGATACCAAAAGAGTATTTTTTGACTGGAATGAATGGATTAAAGAAGTTATAAAGAAAAAAGAGTTTTAAAAAAAGAGGTAAAATGGATCAGGATATCAAGAAGATTCTAGATAAATATCAAACTAAATTAAATGAAAACGTTAAACTAGTTGAGGATTATCAACCTGGTGAAACTCAAGACTATAGAATTTTTAGAGAAGAAGCTTTAAGCAGGACTTTAACATCTTATGAATATTTTTGTAATGCTTTTGAAAGCATAATTAAAGTAAAACCAAAAGAAAAAGATTATGATGACTTAAAAAAATCTATTGAAACTAGCCATCTGCAGATTAATCCAGAAGGCGCAGCTAGTTTTGCGTTCTTTATATCTTCTTTATTAGTTTTAGCATCTTTAGGGTCGGGAGTTTATTTTTTTCTTGCAGGAAAAGCTGAATTATTATTGTTTAGTATGTTATTAATTTTAATTTCTGTATTATTAATGAAACCTTTAACAAAAATTCCTAACCTAATTGCAGCAAGATGGCGTTTAAGAGCAAGTAATCAAATGGTTTTGTGTATATTATATGTTGTTATGTATATGAGACACACTTCTAATTTAGAACATGCTATCAAATTTGCTTCAGATCATATTGGAACTCCTTTATCTTTAGATTTAAGAAAAGTGTTTTGGGATATTGAAACAGGAAAATTTAGCACCATAAAACAAAGTCTAGACAGTTATTTAGAATCTTGGAGAGATTATAATCTAGAATTTGTAGAAGCTTTTCATTTGATTGAGGGAAGTTTATATGAATCTAGCGAAGACAGAAGAATAACTTTACTTGAAAAATCTTTAGAAGTAATGTTAAATGGAACTTATGAAAAAATGTTGCATTATGCCCATGAATTAAAAGAACCAATCACAATATTACATATGCTTGGAGTTGTTCTTCCTATCCTAGGATTAGTAATATTGCCTTTATTTGGAAGTTTACTTCAAGGATCTAGTTTTATTAAAGTAATTGTCTTATTTTTACTATATGATGTTTTTCTTCCTATTATTGTTTATTTTATTGGAGTAAATATACTGGCAAAAAGACCAACAGGATATAGTGAAACAGACTTAATTTCTGAAAATCCTGAATTGAATAAATATAAAAATATCTTAATAAGGTTTGGAAATAGAGAAATACAATTAAGCCCCTTTTTTATTAGCTTTTTAGTATTTTTAATTATAAGCTTTATTGGAGTAATGCCATTATTTTTCAATTTCTTGGGAATTCAAGACTTTCCATTATTAGGATTACAATTTTTTGATTTCAAAAATGATATAGGTGGAATTTGCAAGGTTAATGAGCCATGTTATGGGCCTTTTGGCGTTGGTGCTGTAATTTTAGGATTATTTTTTCCTTTAGGAATAGCTTTAGGCTTTTCAATATATTATAAATTTAGAACGAGGAAATTAATTAACTTAAGAAATGAAACTAAAAAACTAGAACTAGAATTTGCAGGAAGTTTATTTCAATTAGGAAACAGAATTGGAGATGGAGTTCCTGTAGAAGTGGGTTTTGGAGATGTTGCTTCTAATATGTCTGGAACCCCAACAGGAGATTTTTTTGCAAGGGTAAGTACAAATATTCAAAAATTAGGCATGAGCGTTAAAGAAGCTATTTTTAATAAAAGAACAGGGGCTATATGGGATTATCCTAGCAGTTTAATTGAAAGTAGTATGAAAGTTTTATTAGAGAGTTCAAGAAAAGGGCCTATTGTTGTTAGTAAGGCATTAATTAGTATTTCAACTTATATAGATAAGATACATCAAGTTAATGAGAGATTAAAAGATTTATTAAGTGAAGTTATTTCTAGTATGAAATCTCAGATAAGTTTTCTTACCCCTATAATAGCTGGAATTGTTGTTGGAATTTCAACAATGATTGTAACAATATTAGGAAAATTAACTTCTCAATTATCTCAAGCAGGCATTGAACAAGCAACTCCTGAAACGAGTAAGCAGCTTCCAGCTTTATTACAATTATTCGAAATCAAGAATATTATTCCAAGTTATTATTTACAATTAATAGTCGGGTTGTATTTAGTAGAAATAGTTATTGTCCTCACTATTCTAGTAAATGGGATTGAAAATGGGGCTGATAATTTAGCTAAAGAAAACTCATTAGGTAAAAACTTATATAGAAGTAGTTTCTTATATATTTTAGTATCGTTTTTCGTTACATTAATATTCACTTTATTAGCTTCAAACATTAATTTAGGAACATGAAAAAAGGAGAATTACCATATTCAGAAATAATTATTTATGTATTATTAATTGCTTTAATAGTAATGATTTTTTTTATAGTTAACGGGAGGCTTCATTTTGTTAAATAGAAGAGGAGATATAAATTCTATCGTTAAAATTATTTTAACTGTAATTGTTTTAATTATTCTTTATAATGTATTTACTTATGGATATACAACCTTTATTACAAGTGAAGGAAGTAAAGAAGCTTGTAAAAACTGGGTTAATTTACAAAGCATCTCTGCATTAAAAGAATTTCATTCATTTGAATCAAGTTGTGTTACAACAGAAGATACTATAAAAAATGTAAAAACAGAAAATGAAATTTACAAAAAATTAGCTGATAATATGTATGATTGTTGGGATGAATATGGACAAGGAGAAAGTGACTTTTACAGTGATTTAATAACCTTTGAAAATGGCCTTAATGCCCCTCTTTATTGTAGAGTTTGCAGCGAAATAAAAATAGATCCTAGCTTGGAGCAAAGTAAAAGAAGCGTTGATATAGATAAATTTGAAGAATATTTAACAAATAATCATCCCCCTGGAACCAGAGAAACATACGCAGAATTTTTTACAAAAGCAGATAACGCTAAATTAAATTTTGGTTCGGGAAACTTAGAGTTAAACCCAGACAAAAAACTTTATATAATGTTTACTGCTTATAAGGGTAAAGCACCAACGACCTTAGACCAATTAAAAGATATTGGAGGCTATGCTCTTGAGAGTTTTGGTTTAGGAGCAATTATTCAAGGAAGAAAAGGAATTAGTATTAAAGGGCTGAAAGGTAACCTTATCTTTGGATTAGGCTTGACTGCAATTAGACAAGTTGCGACCTATACATATTTGTATCCGGGTTTATTGTTGGTTAGTAATGATGAAGTTAAAGATAATTTTTGTAGTAGTATTTATTATAAACCAATAAACTCAAATAAATAAAACATTTAATTATTTATTTTAATGTTTTTTAATTTTATTTCTGCTTCTGAAAGTTCAGGAGAATCATTTATAGCATTTAACATAATCCTAAAAATTCCTTTGCTTAAATTATTAATATTAAACTCTTCATTAAAACTGTAAGAATCTTCTTTGCATTTTCCAATAAATTTTACTAAATTATTATCAAAATAAATTTCCCAATGCATTGTTTTTCCAGGTTCGTATGCTGCCATTAAATTCATTCCATTTCCTTCAGAACTTCTTCTAGGGATTTCATGATCATCTATCCCAATATAACAGTTTGCTGCATACCCTTTTACTGTTTCTAAATCAAAACTTAAACTAGCTTTTTTATTTTTAAAATCATAAGGAAAATCTACTTTTATCCAAGTTAGATCAAATTTTTCTGAGGTAAAATCACACCCTTTTGCATATAATATTATTTCATCGTTATTAATGATATGGCTACTACAGTTATTTTCAGCAGAACTTATTAATAAATCTTTCAATGAAAAATTATTTTCTATTTTATCCTTTAAAAATTTATATGCTAAAGTATTGTGATTGCTTAGATTAAATTGCTCTTCTTCGTAATATAAAAGAAATCTTACAACTTCCGAAACTCTTTTCACTTCTTCTTGAACAAAACCTTCTATTCTTTCATCTCGGTCTTTTTTACTTATTTTTAAATAATTTAAGATAGACTGCACTTTTTTATTATCTTTAAATGCAATATCCAAAACACTATTTGAAATTAAAATTAATTTATTTGGAAAACTTTCTCGTGCTTTAATGTAAGCTTCTTGGTATGCAAAATTTTCATAACCATTCATTAGAGAAGAATAAAGTCTTGATTTTAAATTAAGAATTTCTTCAACACTATTTTTTGGACTAATTTTAAGTATCTCACTTTCTAAAGACCTTAAATCTTTAATTATTGATTTTGTCTTATCATCATTTAAGAAAAAATCTTCAAGTAAAGTACTGAAATCTCTTTCATTATTTAGTTTACCTTTTTTATATCTGAGTAAAATTTCTTTTCCCAATTTATTTGTAGTTTCTTTAAACTCTTTTTTATATTCTTTTTCAAAACTTAAACTTATCTGATCTTGTTTATCTTGTCTAGCAATCATAATCTCTGTTCCTAATTCACTTACTTTTTGAGTTGCGTTGTTGATAAATTGGTTTAGTTTTTCATGATTTTTAGTCTCAGAAAATAAATTGATTATATCTTCTAAATCAGAAACCATCCATTTCTTATCAAAATAAAAATCAGAAGCTAGCGCTAAATTTTTATAAAGATCAATTTCTTTTCCCTCATCTCCAATAAAATTATCTTTTTCATAAATCTCATAAACATTTTCTCTCTTTTTTTCATTTATGATGTGATTTTGAACAGAATATTGTTTACCATTATAACTCATAATTATTTTTTCTTGAGCTTTAGAAACCCCAATGAAAGATAAATAAGCACTTAACAAGTAAAAACCTATTTTTTTCATATAATTATAAAGAGGATAAATTATATAAATCTTATTAAGCAAATCTTTAAATATAAACAGATTAAATAAATATTGTGAATAAAAAAGCAGAGTTTGGTTGGGAAGAAATAGCTAAAATTATATTAGCTTTAGTTTTTTTAATAGCCTTAATTTTAATAGCTTTTGTTTACAAAGATAAATCAATTCAAGTTATAGAAAAAATAAGAGATTTTTTTAGATTCGGAAGATGAAAAAAGCACAAATACATTTAGAAACCCCGATAAAGATATTCTTGATTGTTCTAATTTTATTAGTGTTAATACTTGGAGTCCTACCACTTTTACAAAAAGGAAGTAGTTCACCAATAAAAATATTTGATTCTTGGTTAGAAAAATTTGGATTTTCAAATAATGAACAGGATTTAAACACCTTAAATGACTTAGCTCAAAAAAATTTTGATAATCTAATTTCAGAAATGAACTCTTGTATAAAAACCAAAAAAAATAACTGTAAATGTTTAACCAATGGTTTTAGTGATTTTAAAGATATTCATGCTATTGAAATTCAACATGATAAAATGAGGCTTTTATTAGTCAACAATGGAAATGAACTAACTAAATCTGAATCTAAAATAAGCCCTCCTGAATGTTATACTACTAGAGATGGTTTTGCTTTACTGTTAAATCCTTCTAAAATAACATTTAATGATGGAATAAAATTAGATGATAGCAATGGAAAAAGCTTAGAATTTAAAAAAGAAGTTTATGTTTTATATAAAAATCCATCAAATGAATTATGTTGGCTAACTAATGAACGTGACTCAGGACCATTAGAGGTTTGTAACTAGATATAGAAAAGCTTATATAATAAAATGTTAGACTACAGTAAAGGTGATATGATGGATAAAAAAGGAGCAGAACTTTCTTTTAATGTTATTGTAGTAGCAATTTTAGTCATATTAGTATTAGTAATTGTTGCTTATTTTTTTATCGGAGGAGTAACTAAACTTGTTAATCAAATTTTTGGGGTAGGCCCTGATGATATCAGTACAGCATCAAGTTCTTGCAGTTCTAAATGTTTACTTGCTCAAAGTCTTGATACAACTTCGAAAAAATCTTCAGAATATTGTAGAAAAACTTGGAAATTTGATGTGGATGGAGATGGTCAAATTGATAAAGATGCAGAAGGAAATATAAGAAAATATCACTGTTATGAAAGTCCAATTAGTCAAGACTGTGCTAGCGTAAGAGATTATTGTCCAGAAACTGCTTAAAATGGATAAAAAAGGAGTGGAGTTAAGTTTCGAGACTATTGCAATTTTAATTCTTATTCTTTTAGTTCTTGTTATTCTAATTTTAACTTATGGATCACAATTTTCTAAGTTATTTGCAGCTCTAGGGGGATTTTTTGATTAAGATGGATAAAAAAGGTATTGAGACTGAAACATTAAGTTTTGTTGGTGCTTTAATAATCTCTGCTTTAGTTGTTATAGCTTTAGTAACTGTGATCTATATTATTATTCCAAAATCATCTCATGAAGATACTGATGTTCCTATTTTTTATTATAAAACTTTAGTTAAAGACATTAATGAATTAAATAATGGAATTAAAGTATCATCTTTTAGTTCTAATAAAGATTATGCATTAATTGGTTTTAGTAAAGATTTAAAAGAAGTGAATGTTTTAGAAGATAAATGTGGAAAAGTGGACCTTTCCCAGGGTATCATAAAACCAGATTCTTGTCAAGGAAATGCATGTTTATGTATTTGCGAAGTTGATCATGGTATTGTAGGCTTTGGAGGAGGTTTAAAGATAAGTTGCAATACAGAGAAATCTCAATGCCAAGTATTTAATCAAAATATTCTTGGAGATAATTTATGCAATTATCTGTTATATTATAATGAAGATAAAACTGCAAAAGAATTAGAAATAAACAAAAACAATGATGCAATTATAATTAAGCAAAAAAATTCTAAAACTTTATAAATTAGCTTTACTCTTTATAATCATGGATAAAAAAGGAGCAGATAGCAGAACTATTTTATGGACATTCTATATTTTACTTGTTTTAATTATGACTTATTTTTTATATAGTTTTATTACAGATGTTGGTTCAGGAAAAGGTTTTACAAAGAAATATTTTATTAATGATTTAGGTTTAACTTATGATGCCTTGCCTAGTGCAAATGGAAATCTTGAGATCAAATACAAAAATCTTAACAGTTATAACATCGTTTTTGATAAAAAAAAGATAAAACTTCAAAATGAAAATTTGGAGTATAATTATGTTCAAGATTCTAATTTTAATATGTTTTACGGAGATCTTTATTTAAAAGAAAATTCTAAATTAATTATAACTAAGAATGGAAATGAGATTACTGTTAATGTTAATGAAGAGTTTGTTCCTGGTGGGGGCGAAACTGGCGGAAGTGGAGCGCAAAATAAATTTTAAAATGAACCTGAACAAAAAAGGAGAAATTTTTAATTTAACAAAAGAGTGGATACTTTGGATAGTTAGAGCAATTGTTTTTTTTGTAATCTTTTCTATAATTATAATTATTATTTATATTCCTTTATTTTCTCAAGTTAATGCAGATGGATTAAAACATTCATTACTAAGACAACATTTGATTTATGATAAAAACTGTTTAGCTTACGAAAATGATAAAGTTTACCCTGGAATTGTTGATATAAAAAAATTTAATAAAGATAATTTAGAAAAATGTTTTAATTCTCAAGATCATGGAGTGCAAGTTACTTTGAATAATCATCTTATTAAATTAAACGAGAAATTAAATAAATTTGAATTTTGTTTTGATAAAAAAAGTTTTTATTGCAGTAATCAAACTTTTTATATTTTAATAAAAAATAATGACAAAACAGAGCAAGGAAAGCTAAATATAGCTATTATGAACCAAAAATGAAAAAAGCACAAGAAGAATTAATGTTTGTATTTAGTTTGATCTTTTTAGTTGTTGTTTTAACTTTATTTTTCATAATTATGAGTATAGCTTCTCATGATAAAATAAAAAACCAGATAGATTCCTTAGAAAATGGAGAAATTAATATTAATCTTATTAATTATCTAAGAACACCAACTAACTTTAATAATCTTAGCATTTCTGGATTAATTACTTATTCTTATCATACAAATAATTATGATAATCTAAAAGTCATAACTCAAGATTTTTTTGATAAATTTCATGATAAAGAAAAATGCCAAACTATGCTGATTAATGTTCTAACTAAAGATGGTGATAGGGTTTTTCAATTAATTAGTTCTGGAAATACTAAAACAACTAAAGATAAATTTGCTTTAAAATCTAACTCTATTTTTATTCCAACTTTAGATGCAGATAACAAACTAAAAGTTACATATGTAGAGGGATGCACAAATGAATAAAAAAGCTATTTTTATGCCAACCTTAGCAATCGCGACTTTATTTTTATTGATATATGCTTTTTATGTTTTTATAGTAAAAGATCCTACAACAGAATATTACGGTTTAGTTGGAAGTAATCAAATTGCTATAACAAATGCATACAAAGATGCTGAAAATGATTTATTTTATGCAGAACAAGCTGTAAAATATTCTATAGACAAGACAAGCGAAGAATTTTCGAATAATGGCGGTGTTAATCAAGAATGCAATAGTCAATGGGTATTTGATGATCAAAAATGCAATCCAGATTTAGAAAACAATTTTAATGCTATTTTAAAAAAGAACTTAATTAATTATGGTTTAGATTTAGAACAAAGTAAAATTGAAAATAATATAATCCAAGTAAAGCTAAAAGATAAAATTTATTCAAATAATTTAACGAATTTGGAGTTTAAATATAAAGTAAAACAAGAATTTAAGGAAGAAATAGCTTTAGATTTTAGTAATTTATTAAATATTAAAAATAACCTTTATTCTTGTACAATTAAAAACAAGCCAGATACATGCTTAAATAATTTTATAACAAAAGGAAGCATTATATACTTCACTATAGAAAACCATAAAAACATATTCACCCTATCTCAGAATCCAGGATTCAAGAAATTAGAATTCAAATTCAATATAGATAATGAAAACCCAAGGAAAAGGAGTTTTTAAATGATAAATTTAACTTATGAACAAATCATTGAGAAAATACAGAAAGAAAAAGGCATAAGCATTACAGAAATTGATGTTAAAATCAAAAAAAAATTAAAAGATTTAAGTGATTTAATAAGCAGAGAAGGAGCAGCTTACATTGTAGCTAATGAATTTGGTGTTAAAATATTTGAAGATTTTAGCAAAAAAACCTTAAAAATTAACCAGCTTGTTCAAGGGATGACCTCTGTTAATATTGCTGGAAAAGTGTTGCAAGTTTATTCTGTAAGAGAGTTTGATACTGGAACAAGACAGGGAAAAATTGGAAGTTTATTATTAGGAGATGAAACAGGAACTGTAAGAGTTGTTATGTGGGATACAAATCATATTAGAGAAATAGAAAATGATAACATAAGGCTAGACAAGGTAGTTAAATTAAAAAATGTTTATATAAAAGAAAACAATGGTTTTAAAGAAATACATGTTGGAAATCGTTCTAGCATAGATTTAAACCCCGAGGAAACTATTAATGAAGTTAAGTTTAGTAATCCTGTTACACTTACGAAAAAAGAAATTAAGGATTTAATTGCAGGAGAAAATGCGATAATTTCTGGAACTATTGTTCAGGTTTTTGAACCTAAGTTTTACGAAGCATGTTCTCAATGTAATAAAAAAGTTAATCTTGAAACTAATAAATGTGAGAATCATCCTGCATCTGAAGTTAATTCTCAACCTATTTTAAATCTTTATCTAGATGACGGAAGCGATAGCATAAGAATAGTTGCTTTCAGAAATTTAGCTGAAAAAATCATTGGAAATATAAAAGAAATTAAAACTAATCCTAATATTTTTGAAGAAGTAAGAAGTAATTTACTTGGAGAGCAATTTAAATTTAGCGGGAAAGTAACGAAAAACGAGATGTTTGATAGAAAAGAATTTATTATTTCAAGTTTAGAAGAACTTAAGCCAGAAGAAATTGCTAATGAACTTGTAGAAGAAATAAAATTATAATTGTTACTTTTAAGTGGTGTAAAATAGAAAGCTTTATAAACTAGTTAAATTTACTATTTTTAGAGGTAATTAAAAATGAAATCAACACAAGGAAAACCAATAATTCAAGTAAATGTCCCTTATATATTCCAATTAGAATATGATGAAGCTGGAAGAGAAGCTGTAAAAATGGTTTTAGATAAATATAAAAAAACAAGAGCAGCTTTAAATACTTTTAATGTAGAAGATAATGGACCTGTAAAAGGAAGCAATATTTATGCAAGATTTGCCTTAGCAAATTCTTATAGAGAATTAACAAAAGAAGATATTCGTCCTATTAATGCTAAAGAAAGTGAAATTGCTTTAGCTAATGGCACTTTAACAGACCCAACTTCAACTTATGAAGATCTTGGGTTAATAGTTTACCCTGCTAAAGGAGCTAATCCGATATTATGGGGATATCTAAGAGATAAAGTTAAATCCAATTTTCCAAAAGTTAATTTAAATAAACCTTTTATAATTACAGGTTTAGCAGATATAGTTAAAGATTCTAGTTTAGAAGATGGATTAGGCTTAGAATTAAATGAATTAACAGAAGTTTATAATGTTCCAATTTTAAGTAAAGAAACAGGAACTTTTGATACTAATAATTCAGAATTACAAAAGACAGGATTTCCTAGTAAATTAGGAGAAGGAAAAAGAAATTTATATGCTGCAAAAGATGGTGTCCGTAGGTTCGTCCGTAATAGGTACTTGGATCTGTTTGCTAGGGACGATTACTTGGCTCTTTCGGTTGATACGGGTCGGGTGCATCTCGCAAAAAATTTTTCCAGTGGAAATTTAGGTGAATTAATTTCAAATCTTGAAAAAGAAAGATTAGCTGAACGAGAAAAATTAAATGCAAAATATAAAAACGCACTTAAAGTTCTTAAAGGCCAATAAATTTTTATATCCTTTTTATTTCTTTTATTTTACCTAGCTTTTCCCAATAGGGTTTAAAAGTCAAGGTCACAAGTTTATTTATAGAACTTTTATTAAAAAATAAAAGTCGTGAAATTCAGCATAGATGGTTAGTAGCTTAAGAAGACCTTGGGAAAGTCTTTGCGAACACTAAAAATGCGGTGTATAATAATAAATAAACTATAATGTGTCCGTAGGTTCAACCGTAATAGGAACTTGAATCTGAATGCTAGGAACGATAACTTGGCTAATTCGAAATCTTTTAAAATAAAAGACGAAAATGATACGGGTCGAATGACCTTGACTAAGCTAGGTTTTATACTATGCAAACTTACAATAATCTGTATAATCAAATTTGTTCTTATAAAAATATTTATTTAGCTTATAGAAAAGCAAGAAAAGGAAAGTCCAATAAAAAATATGTAAAAGAATTTGAAAAAGATTTACAGAAAAATTTAATTTTATTACAAAATGAATTAGTCTCTCAAAATTATAAGCCCCGACCATTAAAGACTTTTATTATTCACGATCCTAAGTTAAGAAAAATTTCTAAATCCGAATTTGTAGATCGAATTGTCCATCATGCTTTAGTCAATATTTTAGAACCTATTTACGAAAAGATTTTTATTCCAACAAGCTATGCAAATAGAAAAGACAAAGGAAATTTCAAAGCAATAAAAGATTTGAAGAAATTTATAAAAAAAGTTACTAAAAACAATAAATCTACAGCTTATTTTTTAAAAGCAGACATTAAAAAATATTTTGAAAATATAGATCATGAAATTTTACTGAATATTATAAGAAAAAAAATTAAAGATGAGAAAGTTTTATTACTAATAAGGAAAATTATTTATAATGTTTCAGTGGGGGGGGGCGATAAAGAAATAGGAATGCCTCTAGGAAATCTAACTTCACAGTTCTTTGCAAATGTTTACTTAAATGAATTAGATTATTACGTTAAGTATGATTTAAGAATAAAATATTGCTTGAGATATGTGGATGATTTTATAATTTTACATAATTCAGAAGAATATTTGATTAAAATAAAATATGATATTAACAGTTTTCTTAGAAATGATCTAAAATTAGAACTTCATGAAGATAAATCCAAAATATTTAACATTGATCAAGGAATTCCATTTTTAGGATTTAGACATTTTTTCCATTACAGCATTCCAAGAAAAAACAAAAGAAAGTATATTAAAAATAAAATTAAAGTAATTTTAGAAGAATATGAAGAAACTCAATTATATGATATCTTTATGCAAAGGATAGAATCAACTTTTGCGCATTTAGAGTTTGGGGATACCTATAATTTAAGAAAAAAATTAGTAAATCAATTAAATAGACTTATAAATTCTGAATAAACATTTAATAATATGATGTTTAAAACTCATTTACTATTTGCATTATTTATTTCTTTTCTAATTTACAATTATTTTAACTTAAATCCTATTTTATTTATCTTAATTCTAGTATTTTCTGCTACGCTTCCAGATATAGATCATGCTAAAAGCTGGATTGGAAGAAAATTAAAACCTTTATCTTTGATTATAAATTTTATTTTTGGACATCGTAAATTTATCCATAGCTTATTTTTTGTTTTATCTATTAGTTTTTTAATAAAAATATTTTATGGAAATTATTATATTCCTTTTTTAATTGGATATATAAGTCATTTAATTTTAGATATTTTAACAAAAAATGGAATATATTTATTTTACCCTTTTAAACTTAAAATTCATGGATTTATTAAAACTAATGGAATAATAGAAAAGCTGTTTTTAGTATTTTTAGGCCTTGTAAACATAGTTTTTATAATTAATTATATTCTATAATATGTATTTTCTAGTAACCTGGTCCATAAGACAACTACGCTACAAACCTTTATAAATATATTTACCTTATTAATATTGACCTTAAACAAAAAGCGAAAGCAAAAATCTACTTTTAGGGTTAAATAAAATGGGAAACCAACGGAGGATTGTAAAATGGTAAATAGGCCTATAAAAGAATTTAGATCTGGAAATATTAAAACAGCTATATGGAGCAATGAAAAGGATTTTAACGATGCAATTGTTGAATTTAAGACAGTTACTTTAAGTAGAAGTTATAAGAAAAAAGGTGAGGATATTTGGAGAAATGATCAGATAAATCTGCGCCGCAACGATCTCCAAAAATGTATACTTGTTCTACAAAAAGCACAAGAAGAGTTGTTAATAAATCAAGAAACAGAAGAAGAGGCTGATGAATGATGACGGAGAAAAAAGAGTTTAAAATTACAGACTTACCTGGGGTTGGAGCAGCTACAGCAGAAAAATTAACTGATGCTGGTTTTAATACATTAATGAGTGTAGCTGTGGCAAGTCCTGCAGATATGGTTGAAATTGCCGGAGTTACAGAAGCAACAGCTAGAAAGATAATTAACACCGCTAGAAGCAAACTTGATATGGGCTTTGAGACTGGAATTGAGTTACTAGAAAAAAGAGCAAACATAACTAAAATAACAACAAACAGTAAAGCGTTGGATGCTTTATTTGGTGGCGGAATAGAAAGCAATGCTATAACCGAATGCTACGGTCAATTTGGCAGTGGAAAATCTAGCTTAGCACATCAATTAGCAGTAAATGTTCAATTACCAAAAGATAAAGGAGGGGCAGATGGGATTGCCATTTGGCTTGATACTGAATCAACTTTTAGACCAGAACGTGTAAAACAAATCGCAGAAAATAATGGATTAGATGCAAATGAAATGTTAAAAGGAATTAGAGTTGTAAGATGTTTTAATTCAGATCATCAAATGTTGGTTGCAGAAAAAGTAGAAGACCTAATTAAAAATGATAATTTACCTGTAAAACTTTTAATTGTTGACTCGTTAATGAGTTTGTTTAGAAGTGATTTTAGTGGAAGAGGACAACTTGCAGATAGGCAACAAAAATTAAACAAACATATGCATACTTTACTTAAATTGGCTAATAATTATAGCATTGCTGTTTATGTGACAAATCAAGTAATGGCAAATCCAGCTGTATTCTTTGGAGACCCAACAACAGCAATTGGTGGGCATATAGTTGGGCATAATTGCTTAACTGCAGATTCTTTAATTCAATTAGAAGATGGAACAATAATGCCTATTGGGGATATCGAATCTGGAGAAAAAGTTATTGGGAATAAAATAAATTCTGATTTAAAAGTTTCTAGCGCCTTGATTGATAAAAAAATTGTTAATTTAGATGCAAGAGAGATATACGAAATAGATACCGGGAATAAAATTAAAGCTTCCTCTAAGCACAGATTCTTCAAATTGAACAATTTTGAAATAGAAGAAGTTTTTGCTAAAAATTTAAAGGAAGAGGATTATATTGCAAGAATAAATTCTTTAGAATATAATTGTTCCGAGCAAAAATTACCAGGTGTTAAACATACAGAAATGATAATTTTTAACGAAGAAGGTTCTGAATTTATTAAAAATCAATTGAATTCTTTGGGCTTAACTAGAAAGGAAACTTGTGAAAGACTAAAAATTACCTCAAGACAATTACGTAGAGTATTAAATCAAAACTATGCTACAGATAAAGAAAATGTTGAATTGTTAATTAAGACTGGAGTTGATAATCAATTATATGGATTTATGCGGCAGCATACCTCATATAAATATCGACAAATAAATATTCCAGAAAAATTGACGGCAGAAATTGCACAAATTCTAGGTTATTTAATTGGAGATGGTAATCTTGATAAAAGATCAATATCTTTTAAAGATGCTAGATTTGATGTTTTACAAAATTACAGCAACATTTTTGAAAGTATATTTGGATTACCTGGAAAAATAAACAAACTAAAAGATAAAAATTGCTATGAACTTCGAATTAATAGCACTGAATTAAGAGAACTCTTTTCTGAACTAAAGCAAAACTTATACAAATCTGTCTCTAAATCTCCAAATGAACATGTTGCATCATTTATAAGAGGATTTGCAGACGCCGAAGGATATGTTGATAAAAAAAGAAAGAGAGTAATTATTAGCCAAAAAGATGATATGTTGTTAAGATTTATACAACTATTACTTTATAGGTTTAATATAAATGCAAACCTTGAAAGAAAAACTAACAATAAAGATGGGGTAATTTATAACCTTAGGATGGATGACACAGAGGCTATTAAATTTTCTAAAGAAATTGGTATGACAGCAAGAGATAAATCCAAAATTATAGAAAAATGGTTGGACTCAAACGTTAATGAAAGAAAAATTATTCCCATCCAAAGGAAAGAAATTTGGGAAATGATAAAATGTGAAGGTTATTTCCCTTCTCACTTTATGAAATCTAAAAAAGATAGGCATCTATCCATAGGAAACCTAAAGTTAATTTTGGGCAAATTTAAATCTGTGAAATTGAGAAACCCAAATACATTAAAGAAATTAGAGTTTATTAATAATATAATTAACTCTAACATATCTTGGGCCAAAATCAGAAAAATAAACAAACTTCAGAATAAAGAAGTATTGTATGATATAAGTGTACCTGGGCAAGAAAATTACATCGCAAATGGTTTCTTGGTTCATAATTCAACGTATAGGGTTTACTTAAGAAAAGGAAAAAAAGATACGAGGGTTGCAAAGATGGTTGACGCGCCTCAGCTTCCGGAAAGTGAAGCAATATTTCAAATTACAGAAAAGGGAATTGAGGATGTTAAATAATTTTCTTTTATTTTTTAATTTCCTTTAAAATAGCATTAGTCATCTCTTTTGTTCCAACTGGATTTTTATTGGTAAGATCATAAGTCAAATACCTACCTTGTTTTATAACTTTTTTTACAGCATTCTCAATTATTATAGCTTCTTTTTCTTTTTTAAGATGTTTTAACATCATAGCAGAGGCTAAAATCGCTGCAATTGGATTAACTTTATTTTTATTAGCATATTTTGGAGCACTTCCATGCACTGTTTCAAAAACTGCATACTTATTTCCGATATTAGCTCCTGCAACTAACCCTAAACCACCAACTAAACCAGCGCATAAATCTGAAAGAATGTCACCATAGAGGTTTGGCGTAGCCAAGATATCATATTCATTTGGATTTTTTACAAGTTGCATTGCCATATTATCTACAATTGCTGATTCAAATTTTATACTAGGAAATTTTTTTGCTACTTTTATAGCTTCTTTTAAGAAAAGTCCATCTGTAATTTTCATAATATTAGCTTTATGAATAACTGTAACCTTTTTTCTTTTATTCATTTTTGCATAATTAAATGCATATTCTAATATTCTTTTAGAATTAATAGAAGAAATTGTTTTTAATGCTATTGTGCTATTCGCAGGCAAATTATTTTTTATTAGAATATTTTTTAGAAATTTATTTTCATTACTTCTAAATTCAATTCCACTGTATAAATCTTCTGTATTTTCTCTTACTATTGTTATATCAATGTTTTTATATGGTGTTAAAATACCTTGAAAGCTTTTACAGGGTCTAATGTTGGCAAATAAATCTAGTTTTTTTCTAAGTAAAACATTAACACTATGAAAACCCCCTCCAATCGGAGTGGTTACAGGACCTTTTAGAGCAATTTTTGTTTTTTTAATTAAATCAATAACTTTTTCAGGTAAAGCTTTTTTATATTTTTTTTCAGCCTCACTGCCAATTTCTGCATAATGCCAGTTTACATCAATTAAATTATCTATGCATTTCTTTGCAGCTTCCATTACCTCTGGACCAATTCCATCTCCTAAAATTAATGTAATATCAACTTTTTTCATTATCTTCCTCTTTTACCAATAGGAATATAATTTCTGCTTTTTACTCCAATATATTTTGCTATTGGTCTAATTAATCTATTATCAGAATATTGTTCTAAAAGATGAGCAGCCCACCCAGGCATTCTTGCTAATGCAAATATTGTAGTAAATAAATCATGTGAAATCCCCAAATTACTATAAACAGAAGCAGAATAAAAATCCACATTTACAAATATCCCCTTGCTTGTTAATTTGTTTTGATTATGCATAAACTCTTCTATCTTCTTAGAAATGTTATAAAGATTTGTGTTATATTTTTCAGATAATCTTTTAGAGAATTTCTCAAGTATATATGCTCGAGGATCTTTTGTTCTATAAACGCGATGACCAAAACCCATTATCTTTTCTCTAGAATCTAATTTTTTTTGTAAATAGCCATAAACATTTTTTTCATCACCAATCTCTTTAATCATTTGCAAAACTTTTTCATTAGCTCCACCATGTAACTCTCCTTTTAAGGTTCCAACTGCAGAAGTTATAGCGGAATAAATATCTGATAAAGTAGACGCAGTTACCCTAGCTGAAAAAACAGAAGCATTTAATTCATGTTCTGCATGCAACATCAAACATATGTCAAATATTTTTGAATCTTCTTCATCTATCTTATTACCAAGCATATAAAGAAAATTTGTAGCATGATTTAAAGTTTTTTTAGGTTTTATTATTGGCTTATTTTTTCTTATTCTATCAAAGTAAGCAATAATTATTGGAATTTGAGAAATTAATTTTATATTTTTATCTATTATGTTTTTTTTACTTAAGTTATCAGAATTTTTGTCAAATAAACCTAAAGCAGATACAGCTGTTCTTAAAACAGCCATGGTTTTTGAATTTTTTGGAGCTAATTTAATTATTTTAATTATCTGTAAAGGTAATTTTCTTTCTTCCTT